>Ga0310697_10004901_pt1 | contig 13101 bp, 12 predicted proteins | sample 172DNAGHGlowgp2_FD_203883 | JGI IMG/M metagenome (GOLD analysis project Ga0310697, IMG submission 203883) | Sheep rumen microbial communities from Palmerston North, Manawatu-Wanganui, New Zealand - 1728 DNA GHGlow gp2 (v2) (version 2) | ecosystem: Host-associated > Mammals > Digestive system >...
GAGAGGGGCTGCGCCTTCGTTCCCACCAGGCATGCCGCTCATGTCACCGCCACCGTAACCCTGCTGCGTCTCGCCCTCGCCACCTATGTTCTCGCCAAGCGGGTTTCCGTGCGGGACAGGCGGCGCCCCGTACAGCGGAGCGGTCACCTGCTGCTCGTACGGACCGTACACAGGCGTACCTGTATACGGATCCATGCCGGGCGTCTCAGGCGGCGGGATGGGCATCTGGGCGCCGACGAACTGTGCGGCCTTCCCGAAATGGATATGTGTACGGACCTCACCGTCAGCAGCGGCCTTCTCAAGGATACGCTCCGTGTCGTCCACCGACAGGCCAAGACGCCCGTTAAGAGACATGCACGCCTGCTTGTACCCGTACGGACGGCTGATTCCGTAACCCTCAACACGGATGTAGAACTCAGGGCCGTCACGGAAGACAGTCAGGTCGTGGAACGCAGCCTTCTCCATCTCAAACTTGAGAGACGTGAGATCCCCAAGGGAGAGCGACGGCTGGCTCTCTTTGGCCTTGTCACGCACGTCATACGGGACTTCAAGGATGACTGCCTTGTAATTCGACGGAACCAATATGCGATCACCGGCTACAACGGCCTTGCCCTTGCCCTTCGTGAGAGTAAGCCCGTGGAAATAGTCGTCGCCGCGGCTTCGATGCTCCGGGCGAAGATGGCCGGCACGATCCCGGTACGGGTCGTTCTTGTAGATGTCGAACTCGCCGTTGCGTGCACCGTACGTCCCGCACGGTACGCACTCACAGTCGCAGCAGCACCCAGACAGATAGCCGTCGACCTTTGGATTCTCGCCAGGGGTGAACGTGGCTCCGTTCATCCGGAACCCTACGATGCAGTTCTTCCCGCTCTTGTCCAGCAGAAGGTAAGTATACCCCTCAGCCATCTGCGAAAGCGAAATACCGCTGTCGTACAGGCCGTCAACCTCTGCAAGACGCTGCCCCTTCGCGTAGACTTTGTCGGACTTGGCAAAACCGCGCATCTTGAGCGTACCTTCAGGGTCCGTAACGACAAAACGGTGTCTCGGGGCCTCCTGCGTCTTGACGGACTCAAGCACCCACGCCTTCTGCGTCTCGCCGCTTGCGGTGAGCACGTCATACTTGCCAACTCCGTCTACAGCGCCGAACGTAGCCGCATGATCGTACTCGTATGTCTTCGACAGCGACTGCGGATCACGCTTGTCGTCAATGTAGAACCCGTTCACGAGAACACGCTGACGGTCTGCATCCGAGGTGGAGCCTTCGACATCCTCCACAAGACGAAGCTTGGGCTCCTCCGCCTTCTTGCATCCGTTGGCAGACTCCTTGAACTTGTGCACATATAGAGTCTCGATGTTAGGGTACACTGTAAGAGCCGCATTGGCGAACTTCACGTTCGTGCACAGCGCGTCAAACAGCGACGAGACGGCAGCGGGGCCACCCTGATCGGAAAGCCAGCGCACAAGATCCCCAGACTCCGCCTTCTTGGAAAGCTCCTTGCCGTTGAGCGCACCGACAAATCCCGCGAGCGCTTCCTGCATGTCCTTGTCGGCTGCAAGCTTCTCTGCGGTCGTACGGCACATCGCATCCCATGCTGCCTTGAAGAGGCTCTTTCCCTCCTCAAACTCATCATAGCCCTCTGCGTCACGTGCGGCTGCAGCCTTCGACGCATACGCAGCTCCGATGTTCGGCCGCCGCACGAAGTCGAAATTCGGGTTCTCGAGATCGGGACGCACCTTCTTTGCATCAGCCACGTCACCGAGCTCGATCGAGTCTCGCTGGATGATGTTGTCGACCCACTCCTCGGTGAGCGGGACGAACATGTTCGTCTTCTTGGAGAATATCATGTCGACGCCGCGAACCTGATTCGCCAAAAAGAAAGCCGGAATGTAGTAATAGTCGTCGCCGACCTTGAACCCAAATACGCCAACCGCCTTGCTGCCGTCCGGTTCATGCTCAACCACCTCAAACCCAAGAACGTACCGCATGAGCTGCGTCGCCCTGTCGGAGACGAACATGTACGCAAGCTTCGCAAAATCCTGCTCGAGCTGCTCTTCCTGCACATCCATCTGTGCGAACTTTGAAAGCTGGCCGACCGTGCCCGGCACGTCTGCCCTGAGGTCTTCGTAACTCATTGTCCGATCCTCCTATACCCTGGTATGTTGTATTGAGATAACGGTTTCGGCGTGAAATACCTGTCAGCCAGTGTCCGGAGGCCGTCACCGATCGCACCGCGTATGCTGCTCACCGGAGTTGCGACAGAGTTGTCAGGAATCGCCTGCACAGCCCTTATCTGGTCCCGTATGTGCTGCTGCTGGAGACAGTTGTAGGTGAAGTCCGCACCGACCCGGTTCAACAGGTCGTCAAGCGTAGGCTCAGGGACCGGCGGGCCGCCAAACAGGCTTCCCGTCGGTCTGCTGACTCCGCCGAACTCTGCCAACATGCTCATTTCTGTACCAGTGGATTCACGTATTTCGTGTTGTAGAACAGGTGCTTGTTAGCACCGTAAGAACTCGGAAGGTTCTGCCCGTACGGCGCCTTCTGCGGACCCGCGTTCGGCGCCTTGTGGAACTGCGGCTTGTACGCCTTGCCGACCACGGCCTGATCGCCCGCAGCGGTACGGTAGGTGTCAGCGTAGTCGTCTGTCAAACCTGCAGCCTGTCTGGCCGCCGGTGACATCGTACGACGCGCATCCTCGAGCCGGAAACTCGCATCACGCATGTGGGCATCCTGGAGCGCGCCGGCAAAATCGCCGTGAAGGCCGATATTGCGCTTCTTCAGCCGGTTGTACGTCTCGCGGTTCTCCATGTCCTTTAGCTGACGGTCGTACATCTCACCGGTCATCTTGTCTGTAGGCCACCACCTGGTCCACTTGTTGAAGCGGTTCTTGATGTAGTTGCCCCAGCCGGCCTTCGGCTTCATATACTCCCACCAGTTGCGCGACTTGTCGGCAATCGCCAACGCCGCATCAGGCGTCATCTGCTTGCCCGGATTCTGGGCCTTCCATGAGTTGTACGCGCTGTTGTAGTCGCTGGCCGTAGAGTCCCAGAACAGGCCTGCCTGCTTCTCTAACACGCTTGCAACGCCCAAGGCATAGTCCGGTGACAGCTCACCGGCCTTGACGAGCGCGTCAAGCGCCCCTAAAATGTATGCCGGTGTAGCCATTGCCTATGCCCCCGCGCCGACGACAGGAGTCGCGGCCTTCCCCTGAAGAACTGCGATGAGAGTGTCGAGCTTCGCGCTGATGTCGGCCTGCGGCTGTTGCTGCTGAGGCGCTGGCGTGTTGTTCGCGCCGAACGCAGCCATCATCTGCTTGATGAACTTCGTAAACTCATCGGCCGTCATGTTGATCATGCCGCTCTGAGGCGGCATTCCGCCCGCAGACGGGTCCATGCCGGGCGGAGGCATTCCGGCCATCGGGTCACCGCCCATCATCGACGGATCCATACCGGGAGGCGGCATTCCGCCGCCGGAAGGGTCGCCACCAGGCGGAGGCATCCCACCGCCAGCGCCGGGATCCATTCCAGGAGGGGGCATTCCGCCGCCAGCCGGGTCGCCACCGGGCGGAGGCATCCCACCGCCGGAAGGGTCACCCGGCACAAAAGCGCGCTTGACAAGCACGGCGCGGACTGCGTCCGCCATCGATCGTCTGCTGGACATAGCTATTTCTCCTTTGACATGTGGTATGATACTTCATTGTTGTCGAAATGTCAATGCGGTCTCTTCACTTTTCGGGCATACGCCAGAACGTCTGCGAGCGGTTTGGGCGGAAGTATGCCAAACCTGACGCACATCGCGCCCCAATCCTTGTCGTCAGGAGTGCTCAGACCCCAATCATCGCCGGCAAGCCTGACAAGAAGAAGCATAGGATCACCGGCTACGTTCCGTATGACGACCATCTGGGCATCTGGGTCGTCACAAAGCGGTGGACGCATAACGTCCTTGCCGTACACTGTCACACGTCCATTCACGGCCATGCGACTACATCCTCCCCTTTTCAGGCAGCTTAGCCCACCCTAGACCCTTCTGCGCAAGAAGGCCACACACCCTGTTTACGTACTCGTCATATGTCGGGTCGTAGCTGCCGTCGATGATCGCAGGTATCTTTGAACGGAGAGTGTCGTCATACACGATCAGCTGCGACAGCCTGTGAATGGCGTATTCAACCTCTGCCTCGGTTGGGTCATAGTCGCAATCGCCATAGACCGCACCGGCCAACTCGTCATTGCTGAGGAGCGTCTTGGATATGGCGTCCACGGCAAGCAAGAGCTGATCGTGCGTCAGACGGTGCCTCTCCTGTGCCGCAAGGTCGATCTCTGGCGTGAGTGAAATCGGATTCCCTGACGTTTGGTCGTTACGGTACGGAATGTCATTTATCGAGCCAGTAGGTTCGTACTCGATCTGGAAACTACCGACAAGCTGCGTCTCACGGACGATGCCGTCATCGACAACGACTGAAAACGAATATGCGCCGCGCCGAAGGACACTCATCACCGTGCGCGGTACGGTTATGTGGATCAGGCCAGGCCTGTTCGGGTCAAGCACGATCCACCCATCTGCGATCGACCCGGACCAGATAACAGGTGTAAACCTGTTCTCTGCCACGGCTATGTACACGCCAACATCCGGCAGGTCCGCCCTCTTGACTGGCTCACGTGTCGACGGGACCGTCACATTTGCCGTAAACAGCAGCGTATCGCCGCTCACGCACTTGATCAGGCGACGTGACCCGCACGGTATGTTGATGCCGTGCGGACGGTCGCCGGCGATACGCTTCTTCTTGTTACTGTACAGGTGCATCTGCACACCCTCCTACACATTCAGCAGGACACACGACAGACGGCGCGTCAACCCTAAGCGCAGCAACTGTGTCGACAAGCCTATCGACCAGCTCGTCGGTGACTGCGTCTGCCACTAGATCGGCAATAAGCCTGTCCTTCTCCGCGGGCAGCTCAGCGGAGTTCCAGCTGTCGATGAAATCGGCTATCTTGCGGAGCCAGACAGACATGGCCGTCATTACGTCCCACGCACCACGCATGATGCAGTGGTAGATCAGCCACGACAGGGCGCACGCGATCATCTTGCGCGCACGCTCAGGCGTTATGACCTTCGACAGGAACCATCGCTTCATTACAGTCCACCTCTCGCCGATCAGTTTGCGAATGTCTTCCATACATTTACGCCCATTGCAACCGCCGCACCTAAGAGCAGGACCTTGACTGATATCTTCACGACCCATCGTAGCGTCTCCCCCCATTTCTCCTTCTCGGCGATAACACGCTTGTCGAGATTGTTCATTCGCTCGCCAAAGTCATGAGCGAGGGTGACGATGGACGCGTTGATCGCCTGCATAACCGCCGCACCCTCCTTAAACCCTGTCTGTGTCTCAGCGCGGATTGTGCTTATGTCGAGCTCGACCTTCGTCAAGCGCTTGTCAAGGCTGTCGACCTTATCGGACAGCTCCTGTTGCTGCTCCTGGAGAATGCAGCCTTCTTCAGAGTTCTTCATACACATATCACCTGCCCTCATCCATATTCTCGCCCCTGACCGCACGCGGGAACATCTGACGGTAGAACTCGCTGAACGGAGCCTCCCTGGCGCCGAACATCGACCGGCCCATCAGCCACATGGTATACGCAACCGCAAACGCCCCGAAATGGAACGCAAGGAATGCCGACACGACTACCGTAGCGGTGATCACTGCAGTGTAGATGATGATCTGGATCATTACTTCTTCCCCTCCGTATTGGAAGATGTGTGCCTCACATACAGGTCCCACGGCAGGAATACGGTATCGACACACGCCTCCAATACCGTGTCAACTGCACACGGAATGCCAAGAAACGGAACCGTCAGCAGGTTCTCCCACATGAATCCCTGCTTGCCGTCGGCCATGATCTGCGGGAACGCGGCGACAAGAGTCAACGCCGCAGCCTGATGGGTCGACTCGTACACCTCCTCGAGACGTGGACCACAAGGCAACCGGTTGTATACGTTTATGCACCCGCATGCCGCTAACAGAAGCATGACCGTAAACAGCTGGTGCAGCCGTTCACGGATGCCGATACAGACACACCGTCCGAAGAACTTTATGTCACTCCAGAGATTGCCCATCGCACCCTCCGTTTATTGCAGGTCTTGTGAAAAGGATCCCCGCTGTACCGCATGATCTGAAAAAAGGAATCCGACAACCCTTCCTGTCAACAGAAGAGCCGGACATTGCGGCCCTGGCGGGAAAAATGCTGTACTGGCGCGCTCGCTGCATTCACAGATCCTCCAGGAGGCTCCACGGCTTCACTACGGCGAGCACCGAATTTGTAGACGGCTCGCGCACCTTCAGGATACACGGTGCGTTCGTCAGTATCACTGTAGATCCGGATGCGTAGCCGACGGACGGCGACACGGCGAACTTTACATCATACCGTCCGACAAGCTCCTCGAACGAGAGATTGAAGTTGTCAGACTCAGGCACTGGCGACACCACGCCGTTCGTCACCGTCACCGCCTGATGGATCTCGCGGATCAGGATGTCATAGTTCCTGACTCCGAGCGGTGGATCGACGTACACCTCACTGCCGGCACGCCACAAACCGTTCGAGGCCGGTGCCTGTGTGATCTCGGAAAGCCCGTTCAGCACGGGTTCGACCACTGACTCCTCGCCGGCGACGGCAACCATGTTACCGGGGCGTATTGCACGGTCGATCCCTGCAAGCACACCACCTGAAAGAGCCTGCATGGCCGATGTAAGGCGTTCAGGCGGTATCTGCCCAGACGCGTTGAGGAGCTGCCACTCGCGGAACTGGAGAGACCCTGTCGCGTTGTTCCTTCCGTTTCCAAGCTGTATCGCCTTGTTCGCCGTGGACTTGGCGCCGTAGCCGATGGCCACGGACTCGCTCCCGCTGGAATACGTGGACTGGCCGCTAAGCTCCGTCTCGAACGTATGGCGTGCACCGCACCCTATCGCGATGGACGATGACCCTTTAGCCTGCGCGTGCCATCCTATCGCAATCGCCTGACTTTTGGTGGACGAGTCTGACACGGTGGCGTCGGCGTCTGCTCCGATGGCGACAGACACGGAACGGACCGACGTGTTAGCAGTGGCTCCGTCAATGGCCGACTGCCTGACGGCCGCCTTTGCGTTACGACCTATCTCGATCGCGCAATTCTGGTCCTCACGGCACTTGACTCCGATCCCGTTAGTCGACGCACACTCGAACGTGACACCAACCTGGGCATTTGACTGTGCGATTGTGCGGCTGATCTGCACCATCGGCTGCAGCTTCGTGCTCTGCGAGCCGAGCGTGTAACCGAGGATGTCGGTGCGGGTGCGGGTGGCGGTGTAAGTGTGCTCGCCCGTTGCGCCTCCAGCGCCCCATGACAAGGACGCAGCGTCCGCTGGAGCCGTGACTTCCCCCTGTCCGCTCGTATCTTCTGAAACGCACGATTCGGAAACATCCCATGTGCTACCCAACGCATTGTACGTCGGTTGGGACACTTGAGCGGTGACGTCCACACCGTCTCGGAGAATCGTCCAGTAGTCGCCGTACGTCGGCGTCTGCGAGTACACGGGCGTGAGCTGCTGGTGCTTAACCTCGTCCTGCGAGATATACGGATGCACCCCGTCCGAGCCGTCGTTCTGCAGCTGTGATGTCATCGTGATATAAGACTGTTCGTGTGTCTTCCGTACAAACCTAATCTTGTAGGACCCGCCAAAACTGAAGAGCAATGTGCTGGCATCAGGTCCACCAGGTGCAGTTACAACAACCGCTTGCGCCGTGTCTAAATACCAATAACCGTTGCCGCCGTAATATAGGTTCATGTCTGCGACACGATAAGGCGGCCCACCATCAGGGACGTCAACGTGTTCATACGTCCACCCTCGACGGTCTAGCTTCCACTGAAGATCCACGGTGCTGACGAGGCTACGACGACGTATGGTATTCAGGTAGCCGTAGTTAGCGTCAAAATTGAACCCGACATCCGTCGAATCTTGCGACCCGGTGAGAAACTGTACTCCGTCTACCCCGTTAAGGGTATAAGAGAACTCCCACATATTGCTTGCTGATGACCATGCCATGCTGTACTTTGACAGTCCATCCGGGTGGGAATCAAGTACCCACCACGTATACCCATCCTCAATCTCCTTGCGCGTCAATGCACTGTCGAAAGAGGCCAACCTCGCTTCAGGCTGGCGGCGCATCCTGTAGCCGATCACGTTATTCGGCGTACCGGTTGCTGTGAGCGGCTCGGACATCAGACCACCCTGGAAGAATGTTATGCCGTTCCCGGCACGCGTACCTTCAACAGGAAACCCTTGTATCCCAATAGACCAGACATCTCCAACATCGTCAACAGGTACAGGGGGTGATGTAATCTTACCAATGTAAGGCCCGTAGAATGAGAAGTCACCGAGCACATACCCGTTACCGTCATAGACCGGCAATAGCGTAACATCACTGTTGGACGCCTTCTCAGAAAGGTCGGCAACAGTCGGAATACGTAACCTAGTAGCTGTCACGCGTATAGGGTCCGGTAAATCGCCTCCAGTACCACCCAGAACAGTACACAGCAACGACACGTTTGTGTCATACGGTGTGCCACTATATTCAGGACCATCATCGTTAGACCAGTAAAAGCCAGCATGGTTAAAGCCAAAACCCCATCGCGTATCAAACCCGAGAGGCCGTACTATAACCGCGTCATCGGGTAGCCCTGAATACGTCCACTCCGTGAACCCAGACTCAGCTGCCTGTCTCGTGATCGCGTTTGTCGCTATGTCATACGTCTCTGCCTTGGCGAACCTAGCGTCGGCCGTCTCCTTGTCGTAGTAGCTGCCCGGGTCGAGTATCTCGGATATCGGGATGCCAATGGACACATCACCCTTGTCGACCGTGCTGAACGTGACCGTAATGATCCTGTTCGTCGTGACGCTGTTAGTGACACCGCCGGAAACCGCATAATCCACGCGGTTCGATACGTCGACCGACTTGACTATCCCGTCGATTATGAAATCCGATGCCGGGATCTCCGCCACGGTATTCGTCCCGTTCTGCAGAAGCACCTTATGGTTGACACGGTCATAGGATGCGGTCGTGACGTATGACGACATGCTGTCGTAGGCCGTGTCGGCGTTGGACAGGCTCGCCCTTACACCTTGTGACAGATCTTCAAACGGGATACCGTCATCTGGCTTCTCGTACTTCAGCCCTAACGCCCCAGTCGACGCAGCCCCTATGTCTTCCGGTCTCGTCGGCACGGGCGCGGCGACTCGGTGGCGGGTGGCGGTAAAAGCAAAAGACGCACCGTTCAATGTCACCCAATCAGACTGTGAAAATGAGAGTTCCGTTGAGTCTAACGACCCCTTGTAGCCGGAAGCCATCACGAAGTCGTCCTCTGAGTCTCCGAGTTCGCTGACAAACCATCCGACAAACTGTTCGTCGTTAGCGTATTTAAGCTGGAAATGATGCTCAGCGAGCGAAGGAACACAAACCCACTCGCTCCACCAGCCTTTGTCCATGTCCGCCTTAGTCGGGCGATTGGTTAGGGCGTTGTCAACCATGTTTAACGTGGCAACGGGACTGCCGTCAGGGACTAGCTCGGACGTTACGGTGGCGCCGGTCGTCTCGTTCGTGACCGCGCTGAACCTGTGCGCGGCACCTGCCGTAAGTGCCGCAAACGACACAACAGCAATGACTAATCTCTTCATCATATTCATGTCTACTGTCCTTTGTTAAACTGTACAACCGTCAGACCACATTGGCCCCAGTGCCGTCACCGGCAACGTCTGCCGCGCGATCGACTGTGACCCGCGGAAGCCGCCTGCCTGGTGTAACAGATTCCAGGAACGCCTCAATCTCTTCAGGGGTGAACTCGCGCTCCTCGTAGTTGTCGATCGAGTCCGCCACGCCGAGGTCGATGCCGTCGCCCATCACGAAGCCGTCGGACTTTCGTACGAAGAGACGCCCTTCGTCGGCGCGGTAGAGGTTGCTGTTTTCCGCATGTGTCATAGCGAAATCTCCTGCGAGTTTGCGGGCTTGAATATCGTGTTGAACGTCTGGCCGCCATTCGCGTCGTCACGAATGGTCTTCGTCGAGTTGGAGTTGTTTACCCCAGCCTTTACGGTCACATTGCGGTACGGGGCGAAAGATGACGAAGTGCCGCGAAGATCTAGAATGATGTGCTGGTTGCCGCTCTCGACTGTCACGTACGATACGTAGTTCTTCGTCGCCGAACCATTCCTGAACTCGATTAAGGCGCAGTTGCTCCCGAAGGTGTTGATGCTGCATCTGTCCCCGAATGTGTTGGAGTTGCAGCCGCCCCCGAAGGTGTTGGAGTTGCAGCCGCCCCCGAAGGTGTTGGAGTTGCAGCCGTCCCCGAATGTGTTGGAGTAGCAGTAGGACCCCTTGAACACGATGCGGTTCAGTATATGCGTTCCGGCAACGGCATACACGCCGATGCGGTTGTCATAGACGCGACTGGACCCCCCGGCGAGGGACTTATCCGTGTTCCCGTCTGCATCACCGCTGTCGAAGGTGTAGCGATACACGCCATCGCTATAGCCGTATGCAAGGAACTTCAATCCCTTGAAATCGTAATGGACGTCGTTACCGAACTCGTCGACCATGCGGTAGATGACGCCGCGTCCACCTGTACCTGTCACGGCATCTGTCTGCCCGTCTGCCACTGCCCATGCGAAACGGGTCGTGTCGTTGTCGAGGCAATAGCCGATTCTCCATGCCGCGAGGCTACAGTCAGCAAAATACTTCGTTCGTTCGCCAGTGTCTAGGTCGACTATATCATCTGCCAAGTCTCCATCGTGAATTATTGCTCGCGCCGCTTCGTTCAGCTTGTTGGTAGCATCAGCCGTAACGATGATGTCGAACGGGTGGTTAGCGCTCTGGCTCGACATGTCGCCGTTAGCTGTGGCGACATAGTCAGTGATGCGGTACTGCCGGCCCGGCACCAGCGTCCCGGCGTCGCGCAACGCCTTGAGATCGCTCCACCCTATAGGTACCATGTGGGCCAATACGTCGTCAAGGCGTGAATCATCGTTGACATATACGTCATGCACGTTTACGAGCGGGAACGACCCGCCGTTCTTCGGACGGATGCCGGATATCAGATCTACGCTTCCTGTGTATGCCATGGCGTCGCTCCTTACGATACGGTCACAGTAGTTCCACCAAGATCGGGGTTGTCGCTCCTGTACACGTTGTACGTCGTTCTCCCGCCATGGCTGTTAGTGTGCTCAAAAGTCTTTACCAGCGTAAATCCGCCGTCAAACCCGCCGACCTTGAACGAACACGAACCGAAACTGGCGGGAACCGCGTACCAGATGTACTTGCCGCCATCCGCATTGACAGTGAACGACTTGCCCTTGCCTGTCGAGAGTTCGCTCAAAAGCGTGCCGCCATTCAGGAACACATCGTCGACAGTACTGGAATCGCCTTCCGCTACACCCCAATAACGGCGCCACCGGAACGGGAGAGTGACGCTCTTTGAGCTAGACGCCGCTACAGCCGCAGCCGCGCTGGCCGGCTCTGTGACAGCAAGCGTCCAAGCCGTGTTAGACGTGAGAGACAGCCCGGTCAGGCTTATATCACCTGTCTTGCCGGCAAGTGCATAAGCCGCGCTGTTAAGGGTAGCCGAAGCAGCCTCCTTGCTGAGCGAGTACGATAGCGTGACAGCACTTATGGTCTCGCCAATCTCAGCCTCAGCCGTAGTCCTCCCAGGTATCTTAACCGTTAACGACGATATTGATATCGGCTTGTAGTTCACAAGTTCGTCGACATACGACTTAGGAGCGTAGTTCTTCCACGCAAACGCACCGACTCCTCCGGTCAACAGGAGCGCAAGCGTAATCAGCCACCCTGTGTTAGACGAATCCGACGGGTCGCTCGTCCACACCTTAGACCCGTCCTTGTAGAGAGACAGAACCGCGTACTTGTTTGTCGATACCGTATACTCCTCAACGATATTCGTGACACCGCCAACAACATTAGTCGTGGCTACTCCGGTATAGTTCGTGATGAACGAACTTGACTCAGACTGCTGGAAAGCCCAACCGCTGGCCGGGACGCTATCGTCTGCCCCAAGAAGCTTCGCATAGTCAGACATGTCCATCAGTCTCGTGCGGCGCGCCTCTATGCTGATGGAGGTGATAAGGTTCGTACCGCTACGTGGGTCAACCCAAGACACTGAAGGCCACGATAGGCGAGTGGCGTCCGCAGGCGCATCAATTAACGGTACAAGCGCATTGCCTGTACCGTACTCAACGGCATTAGTCGGGAATAACGACCACTTGCCGGCTGACGGGCCAGACTGGATGCGCGCAACCCTCAATCCACCTACCGCCCAGATAGGCGTAACCGCCCACTGCGTAAAGCCAGACTCGATGTCAGCCCGGGTCACAGAGTTCGTGTACTGCCAGGCCTCAATGTTGAACGCACGCACGTTTGCAATATACGCCGACAAATAGTTATTGCTCGCAGTCCTATAAATCGCACGCAAGTTCGTATTTACACCGTCAACAATAGAAGCGAACTCCGGTAACAGGACATCGTCATAATACTCGTCAAGTGCCTCGCCAAGCCGATCCTCATCAACAGCGCCCTGGATATCGCCAACAGCCAGCACAACATCCCCAGTCTTGCTGTTCACGGACTTGACCGGAATAGCATCCATACTGACAGCACCGTCAATATCGCCAACGGCCAACACAACATCCCCAGTCTTGCTGTTCACGGACTTGACCGGGAAATCATACGCCCCTGTCAAGATCCCAGCCTCTCGTGGCATAATGACATTACGGTCATACGCGTCAATAATGCCCTTTACCGCATTAGTGTCAACCCTATTTGGCTGAACGACAGTACGGTCGTACTCTCCAATCAACGACAGCACATCATTCGTCTCAACCCCACGTCGGACATCGGTAACAACATAGTCATTCCGCTTAAGACTGCCAAGCCGCGCCTTGCTGACCTCATCGGCGGCAGACCAGAAACAAAACCATACAGACGCCAGAAGAAGCGCCGTGACCAGTCTCTTGCGTATTGTGTTTTTCATGCCAGTGAGTCCTTGAGCCGATATTGTAACATGAA
>Ga0310697_10004902_pt1 | contig 13100 bp, 23 predicted proteins | sample 172DNAGHGlowgp2_FD_203883 | JGI IMG/M metagenome (GOLD analysis project Ga0310697, IMG submission 203883) | Sheep rumen microbial communities from Palmerston North, Manawatu-Wanganui, New Zealand - 1728 DNA GHGlow gp2 (v2) (version 2) | ecosystem: Host-associated > Mammals > Digestive system >...
ACCCCCTTTTACCCCTCGCGCTCCCCACGTGCCAGAGCGTTAAAGTGATCTCGATAACTACGTGTCGACACATTGCGTATTGCATTGCAACAGGGGTCTATAACATATATATAAATGAGGTAGGTTGTACATCTTTTTTTTCTTTACATAACCTACCTATACCCCCTTTATTAATAATAGATATGCAATTTGCAATGAATTATATAATAATAAGCAAAAAGCCTTATTTTAAGGGATTTTTCTGCATTGCAGATTCATTGCATTTGGCTATTTTCATTGCGTTTTTTCGTTTGGGGGTCCTATTGTTAGGCCCCTAACCTTTTACACAACCTCTCTGTACAACCTGTGGTTGTGTAACTTTTTTTTCCGTTTTTACACAACCCCCCCCTCACTCTTCCGCACTCTAATGTAGACATGTTCTACTATTTTCTCGCCCGTGGCTCGTTGCACCGACGCGACAATTTCTGTAGCGCCGATGCAACATCGGCCCGCTTAATCGAGACCCGATACAGCCGGGTCATCCTCTGATCCGACACGATAATACCCGTCTCTGCGGCCGCCGCCGTACACCCCGAACCAGTGCGGTGCTTCATACCTTCGCCACCCGGACATTCTTTCCATGATGCGGCGGATGTCCCTCGTAAGTTGTTTGCTCATCCCGGTGTACAGCGCGTCGTCCTTCACGCCGAACAGTTCACAGGCGATCTCTTTCACGCACACACTGTTTCTCTGGAGCGTACACCCGGCCGACCCGCGCTCTACCTCTACCGCCTTGAACTCGAAGAAGTTCCTGCGATCCTGCACTGTCCGCCCCGACGAGTACCAGTCAGAGGGGAGCAGTGTATCAAGATAATCCTCGATCTCGCTGAACATCTCCTCTCCGTCGGTATGACGTTTCTGGACTTCCTCTGCCATCTTCTCAAGCCTAGCGTCGAGGAACAGTTCCTCGCCCTTCTCATAGATCCATTTGGCCTCAGCCCACATCTGATCTACGACATCGTCGGTAAGGTCATCCCAGACCGACAGGCGCTTCTTGCCGTGGCCGACCTCGACGATCCAGTATCTTCTGTTGCCGGTCTTATCGGCGAGGAAGTCAGGGTTGTTGGTGGTACCAACGAAAATACATTGGCGCTGATAGGTCTCCGTATACATTCCATACGCTTTCCGATAGGTATCGAATTGCTTTGATATGAACTGCTTGACCGCCTCGCTCTCGGCATATCTCGTGGCGGTGAGTTCTGCCATCTCCTCGATCCAGACGCCCTGTATCAAGTCGTTGGCGTCCTTGGTTCGGACATCGGTGAGTGAATCATCATACCAACCACGCCCCAGTTTACGGAACATCGTGCTCTTCCCTATGCCCTGAGCACCGGTCATCGTCAGCATGAAGTCCCACTTACAGCCCGGCTCCATGATCCGCTTCACCCCTGCGGCCATCACCTTCCTCGTCACGGCCCTTACATATTCTGTATCCTCCGCACCGAGGTAGTCGATGAGCAGACGCTCCACACGCTTTGCTCCATCCCACGTCAGCCCGGCAAGATAATCCCGGACCGGGTGATACTGGTGCCGGTTGAAGTATACCGAGACAGCGTCACGGCAGGTGTTGTTGCCGATGATTCCATACCGCTTCTCGCAGTACCATTTGAACCCGGCCTGATCGTTGTCTGTCCATGTTGACTTCCTACGTGCCTGCCTCGCTCTGCTGTCCCACGGCATGACACCGTCCACCTCCATCCTGTTCGTGAAGATGTTAAGGCGGCCGATGTTCTTCAGCGCGGGGTCATGCTCCAGTATCTCGAGATAATTGTCGATGGTGTTCTTGGCCTTGCCCTGCTTGTCCCGGTCCAGTCGGATCAGGTCGTCCCCTCTGCCTTCCCGGACTCCGCTCTCCTGCCCTTCTACGGCCCCATCTGAGGCCGTGGAGGGGCTTTTTTTATGTTCCGGGGCAACTGCATCAACGTCAGCGAAGTCAGCCTCACAGGCCTCTACAGATTCCCGTGTGAGCGTCGCGCTGACCGCCTCATCCTCTGAGATCAGGTCCGCCATGGCCTTGTCCGACGGCTTGCGGTGGGCGGGGTTCCCGTCCCAGTGCTTGTCCAGATCTCCGTACAGATGGATCCTGACGAGATCGTATGCGTTCTGGGCATGGCCCGCGGCAGGATCGGTGGCGTGATTGGAGTACAGGATCGTGCCGTCCCCATAGACCACGGCACCGTTCGTGGAGGACCCGGCACAGTATGTGTACCTTCCCTCTGCCCCCGGTGTGTACACGCCCGGGAGGAACTTGTTGATCGCGTCGGGGATCGAGTAGGTGCGGTTGAACGCGCCGATGATACCGGCCTTACCAAGGGGATCGGCGACGTGCCTGACCTCGTAGCCCACGGCGACGTCCTCGTCGTCAGCGGTCGGGTACTGGGACACGTCACGCCAGTCAGCGTACCGGGCGAGGGTGTCGTCCACCGAGAGCGGCGGGCCGTCCTGCGACTCGAACACCCACTCAGCGTCACAGGGGTGACTGGGGTAATACATCAGGCGCTCCACCTGATACGTGGTGCGGTCCATCTGGTTGATCCCCACGTCCTCTGCGAACTTCCTTGCCACAGCGATGTACTCCTCAGGTGTACAGTCTCTGTCCAGAGGTACCACGAGCCGCAGACGCGGCTTATCCGGTGTATAACTGTGTGTGCTGTACACGAGTCCCGCGCAGTCACAGAACAGGAGGAACGTGTCCGTCCAGAAGTCTGGCTCGGCGTTGTCGAGGTCGAGCGTGATCAGCGACCGGCAGACCACCGCATCCTTGCGGCGCTTTCTGCCACGGATCGCACCGCCGATGAATCCTCCGCAGTCTTTGATCTGGTCTCTCTGCTCCTTGGGCATCGCCTGATACTCTTCCAGTGTCTCGGACGTCGGGTTATCCTTGCCGAGCCGCTTCTTTATCTGGTTCCATGTGAACTCCCTGACCCGCCAGTTCGTGTCGAACCGGGACGAGCCGGTGGTTACTTTGTATTTGCGCTCAGCCATTGTGATCCTCCTGTTTCCATGTCTCTGCGACGTAGAAGTTATCGACATCTACCTTTCGCAGGTATACTCTCTTTCTCAGATGGATGCTCAGCCACTTCTCCGTCCCCCCGGTGCCAAGGTGCTTGATAAATCTCTTATCAACCACCGTGTTACCGAACCTACGGAGGCAGTCGAGCATGTATGTCTTCTCCATATTCTTCGGCAGGGCCATCGCCGCAGTGTTGCTGTCGTGTACCGGGCGCTTCTTGCCGCCCTTGTAGAACACACGGCGGTAGGTGTCGACGCCCCGGCACAGGACGATCAGGTACTTCCTGCGGTCATGCTGTTGGGTCACGCAGGTGTGGACGATGAGGTCGTCCAGATCGCCGCGGATACGGCGGGCGTCCTCGATCAGTTGAACGGTCTGCTCCACGGACCGGCGGCTCTCCCTGATGATGATGGAGTTATGGCGGAACTGGTAGTCAAGGTACGGGTTCCGCAGGTTACTGTTATAAACGATAAGCACGAGGCGTCTGCTCGGTACCACGTTGGCGTACGGCACACGGATCACCACTGATAATTCCCGGTGACCGGACTCGTCGATCGCTGTGTGGCATGCATACAGGTTCTCTGCCGCACGAGGGTCGTCGAGGTCGGGGACGTCCAGTAGCATGGTGTAGACACCATCCTCCAGTGCCCGGCGTACGACGTTCTCGGCGTTGCGCTTAATTACTACGTTGCTGTATCTTCTTGCTTCCGGTGGGATAGGCCGGTACTCAGTCCGTGAGTCCGACATATGTGTCGTCCTCCTCGATGTCAGGGATCGGGATCATGTACCGGATGTCTGCCCCGCAGTTGTAGCAGTGGCATTCCTGTATGATCCCCTCACCGTCGTATCCATAATCCTCGAACGAGAAGTCGCCCGACCAGTACACCGTGTTCTGCCCGCAATGGAAGCACTGGTAGCCGGTGTGCTCGGTGGGCTGTTTGTCGATGATGACTTCCATCTCGTCAGCCATATATACCTCAGCCTCATCGAACCAGTTCCTGATGGCCTGCTTCGCCTTCTCAGCATCGATTAAACGTATCATTTCTCTTTCCTCTCTTCTTCAGTGGCCAGTACGCATTCGATAAAGCCGCATATTTCCGCTCCGATGATCGCCCGGTCATCGTTGTTATTGGCAAGATAGAATGCCTCGAGGAATGCTCTTAGTGCTTCTTTCATTTCTTCCCTCCTTTATAGGGATCTGGTATAGGCATCCATGCCTCCACTCCTATCTCTGTCCAATACGATCCATCCTCGTACAGTTCGAACGTGCTTATCGTCACGTAGTCATAGACCTGATAGCACGACACGAGGTAAAGCCCGGTAGCATCAGGCAGGCGTTCGGTTACTGGGATCCAACAGCCAAACACATCCACTGTCGGTGCGTTTATCATCAAACCTATGAATGCACCTACCTCTTGCAACACCGCACCCCACAAAGCAACATCGTTTGGTTCTTTAGATATGTCCGCTTCGTTGAAGCAGTTTTGAACCTTTTCGTGTTCGCCTTTGACAAGTTCAACAATCGGCTCAATATCTACTAATCTCATTCTTCTTTCCTCTTCGCTTCACTGCAATATCCATTCGGTGGCATCCTGTGTGCGGTACAAAGTCCGCTGAACAGGGCACAGAGTTGTGTATTTGCACTCCAATACCCGCAGTCCTTGCACCGAATCAGTTCCTCAACAGGCTCTCCGTAAAATGATGTGTATTCCTCGACCGCCATAACCTTTGTTTTTGGTGCGTGTACGATATACTCTTTCATTCTTCTTTCCTTTCTGCCCATGAACAAAAATCATAAGGTTCCGAACTCGTGCCGAGGAAGTTGCACCATCTGTATTGCTCGGACCAATACTTGCAATCCTTGCAAACTACGAGTTCTCTAAGGCGTTCTTCATCTTCGTATATGCCATATGGACTTACTTGTTTTTGAACGCAAGTAATGTAATATTTCATTCTTCTTTCCTTTCTTTCCACTCTTCCAGCATTGTAGCCACCTCGTATGAGTGAATATCGTATCCAGAAAAAGCGGATGCTTCTATGTCTATTTCTATCCATTCAACTGGCACGGCATCTACAAGCAAATTGGGGTCAATATTCCACCGTTCATACTCACCGCAATCACCGCAGTACGTATGTCTAACATCGTCTAAATCAATCAGTCTCATTATTCTTTCCTTCCCCACTTCTCAATCATGATTTCTCTTGTCAGTTCTCTAAGACCATTTGAGAGCGATTCGTTGTACACGTCATCCAAATACTTTTGAAATTCCTCGTCACCATACATACTGCATTCATCACCATGCTGTGGTGACACACAATATCCATCGTTATTGAACGGACACAGCCAGTTATTACAGGTCATCACCGTGAATCCCTGCTGTTCCATATCCTGCATTCGTTCTTTTTCTTCAGGATATAGGTGCATTGGTTCAATCATTCTTCTTTCCTTTCTGCCCACTTGCAGAAGCCATAAGGGTCTTTGTTGTACTTGTACATCACACATCTTGGCTTGATTTCGCAGTCCTTGCACCGTATTAATTCGCCGACATATTTACTGCCATGAAGATTCTGCTTTGCATCATAAAATTCCCAAACAATAATTTCTTTCCAACCAGTCATTCTTCTTCCCTTTTCACAAAATATGCACACGGTCTATACCACGGATCGTGTTCTTCTTCACAGTGAATCATGTATATGAGATTAGAATAATCCCACCACACATCCGTGCAGTTTTTACAGAACAGACAATCGAGGTCATCCTTGCATTTTATTTTTATGCCACCTTTAGGATGTATAGGGTCTTCCAAGAAATACTCTCTCATTCTTCTTTCCTTTCTGCCTTTGAGCAAAAGTCATTCGCTCCCATATCGTGTGTGCATCCGTGCTGTTCTTCTTCGTTCCAAGCGACACAGTGTTTGCACCGTATCAGTTCGCCGACAAATTTCTGTTGAACTTGGTATACGATGCGCTCAGAACTCTCTGTGACAGGGCATTCAAATGCAATTATGTACTCTCTCATTCATCTTTCCTTTCAGTTTCCCAGTTGCATGGATTTTCCATCTGTAATTGGCAAGCGACATAATCCAAGTCACCGAATTTTTCAATTTCTTGGAAAACGCATTTTCTGCATTGCGTTTTTTCGCAATAGTTTTTAATGGCTTCAACAGCCTTCATCGGTGGTCTGCTCATTCTGATTTCCTCTTTGCTCTCGAGCAGTGGTCCACCGATGTGACGTGTATGCCGAGCAGTGAGCACCGGTACCACTCGCCCATGTCCTTGACATGCTCGCAGTCGGGGCACGGTACCACCTTCCTGTAGCCCAGTTGTTCCAGATACAGGGAGAAGCGTTCGGCTTCTTCTTCAAACTTAGTCATATCTGATCTCCTCTAATGATTCGGTAATGTATTCATCATTCGCGACCTCTTCCGCACAGTCCCGGCAGAGTTCCTCTCCGTCGAGCAGGTAGAGCGTGTCTACCTCAGTGTTGCACCTGTCGCAGTAGAGGTGCTTCACGCTCCGGTACGGACAGGCCCGGCCCAGACATGGTCTGTCACAGGCAACGCATTCGTCTACGTATTGGATCATGAGCACCTCCTAGTCTTTCAAATAATATTTCGTCGTGAACCCCGGGGCCGGGTGGTAGAGGTCGTACTTTCCTCTGCCGAACTGCTTCTCCCAGTCACGCTGTTCACCCATTATTTCTGTATGTATCTTTGCCCAGTCGTTGTCACCGGCCGGGATCTCACAGATGATCTCGTCGTGGACATGGAAGATCGGCTTCATACCGGCCATCACCATCTCACGTACGCTGTCGGCAAGACAGTCACGTGCAGTGGCCTGCACGATGTTCTCCACTAACTTGCCCCCGAACGTCCTGAGACGCGTCCATCCCTTGGCATCTGTTCCCATATAAGTTATCTGCCCATCCTCTACCCGGGCCTGATAGTATGTCAGCCATCTGCCGCTTGGGAGGCGGATAAAAAGATTCCCCTTGCGGTACTTGAACCTCAGGTTCTCCACTGCGATCGTCTCCTTGGAGTCCATGGCCCGCATGCATGCGTTCTCCACAGTTCTCCAGTACCGGACGATGTTAGGGTTAGCCCGTCTCCACTTCCTGACCAGTTCCGGGTAGTCATCCGGGTTGATCTTGTGTCCGACGTCCATGGCCGCCATGGCACCGCTCGATCCGCCATAGCCGCAGGCGAGCGATGCTACCTTACCCCGCTGACGGAGGTCGTAGTTCTCCCGGCCTTTGGCTATGGTCTCGATCGGTACGCCGAACATCTGCGCCGCTGTTGACTCGTAGATCTTCCCCTTCCCGTGAAATTCGATCTCTGCCCACTCTTCATGAGCCATCCAAGCAGACACCCTAGCCTCAATGGCTGAGTAGTCTGCCACGGACAGTACGTAACCTTCCGGGGCGATCAGGGCGGTCCGCAAAAGTTGCTTGAATAAGTCCTGCAGATCATCATAAAGTGCTTCGACTTCGTCCCAATCGCCGTTGCGTACCATCGTACGGACAGCGTCAAGTTCTTTCAGGTCGATATGGTTCTTCGGGAAGTTCTGTGTCTGGATCAGCCGACCGGCATAGCGGCCGGTGCGGTTGGCTCCGTAGAACTGCAGTACACCGTGAACTCGTCCGTCGCTACAGCAGGCCGACAGCATGCGCTGATATTTGGAAACTGATGTTGCGCTCAGTTGCTGTCTGATCTGCAGTACCTCCCGGACATCAGGCGAAGTCGCTGTGGCAATCAGATCTGGCAGAGTATCCTTCGTCACTGGTGTGTCTGGCAACCCGTTCTCGATCAGCCATGGCTTCAGTTGGGTCAGGCTGTTGGGGTTCTCAAGACCTGTAATCTCTTTCGATCTGGCCAGTTGCTTCGCGAGATAAACGTCGTTGTAATCCACGATCGACTGGCACAAGGAACGGTCGATGAGGATACCGTTATCATTCACGATCTCGTTGACTGCGTAGTTCTGTTTCTCGACGTCTAGGTTCCGGTCGTAGTTCGCATCAAGGAACTTGCTGATGGCCCTCTCGGTCACCACGTCCTGAGCGTTATACGACTTGAACATGTTCCACTTCTTCTCGTCATGGTACCAGTAGTTGCGGGTCCTGCCTCCGTTCACCTTGGTCTGCTTGCAGGGTTTTGCGAAGTAGTTGATCAGCATGGTACCGGCAGTGTCCTTCTGCTCTTCGAGAGCGAGGACCTTGGCGACATCCTTTAATGACCGTGGCAGGCCGAACATGGACGCGTGTACCGCTGTGCACCACCAGTCCCATGGCTTGAGCCATGCTCCCGGCGGCAGGATACCTAGGCGGCGCAGGTGTATAGACAAGCAGACCCGCTCGAATGAGGCGTTGTATGCATGCTTCTCAATCCGCGGGTCCTGCAGTGCGTCGATGAAGTCCTGCGGCAGTGCCTCGCCCTGAGCGAGGTCGATCACTTGGACCGGCTCGTCATCATAGGCGTAGGCACACAGCAGTATCTCGAAGTTCGGGCTGTCTGAGTATTTGTAGACGCCCTCTCTTATGTCATTATCTGAAAATGTCTCAAGGTCAATCGACAGGATCTTATTCCCAGTCATCGTCAGATACAGACGGAACGATTGACTCGAATCCTGCGAAGTCTGATTCAGCAGACGCGGCACCGGCGAGGATATCACCCTCACGGGTCTTCATGATGTTGTTCAGACCGGCGGAGATACCGCGGTTGCCGTTCGCGTTGTATGCGTAGAAGTTGATCGCTACGTGTGCGTAGCATCCTGAGTACAGATGCGTCTCATCTGTCATGCGCTGTTTCGTCGGCTCCAGAATGCCCGGCGCGTTCTTGCTTGTAGCATTGATGAAGTATGCACCTGCGTATGCCGGGTCATCAGGACGGTCTGTATCACCGTCACGGAGCGGTGTCTTCAGGTTGGCCGGGATCTTACCACCGAACTTCTTGCTCTTTCCCTCTTCAGCGGCTTCCTTGATGGCGGCGTTGATCTGAGCGATCTGCGGGTGGTTCTTCGGGATGATCAGGCTGACACTGTACTTGGCGTCGTCCATGTTTCCGCTCAGCGGAGCGGCCGGGTGGAACGCGTGTACAAAACTTAAACGAACGTCTTTGATAATAACTTTAGTTGACATCTCTTTCCTCCTTACAAGTCTTTAAAGTCATCGATAGCATCCGCTGTGATAGCGGGCCGTCTGTCGGATTCACGGACCAGAGCAGGCTTCGGGTCTGTCCTGCCGATGTACTCGCCGATCTGCTCCTCCATATTCTTCCTGCCGCCCAGAAGAGCCTGTAACTGTGTGACAGAGATCATCTTCCGGGTGTATATCTGGGATGGTTTATAGCCGAGGGATCGTAATTTTCTCGCTACCGCTTTCTCGTCTTCCACTTTGCGGTTAGTCCTTCCCTCGACTACCTTCCATCCCGGCATAACAACGCCATTCAGTACTTCGGCTGTGGCGTGTGCCTTCAGTTTCTTGACCCACAGTTCCAGATCGTCGGCCTTGTCGAGGATGAGCGCGATCTGTTCGTCGGTAAGCAACGCGGGGTCTGGCAGTGACTGGTAGCCGGTTTGCACGGCGAGGTTCCTCGCCGCTCTCTTTCTGCATGTTGCCCCGGCTTTGCAGAATCGGCACCAGTCACCGGCCCTGTATTCGCCTTGACCTGTCCATGCGAGGGCGGCGGCAGGAGACAGAGTAGATGAAGCCCAAGCAAGCAGGTCGGCGATGGGAATGTCTTCAGTTGTGCGGTGGAACAGTCTCGGCTGATCGATCACAGTCACGACGTTCTCGATATCGTAGATATCTCTGAACATCTCGTACGCCCCGAGGGCGTAGCACCGTGCCTGCGGGTTCCCCTCAGCGTCTACCACCACGCCCTTACCGAACTTCAGGTCGATGACATAGATGGTGTTTCCGCTGATGATGATGCAGTCAGACGTTCCGAATCCTTCCGGGACCCACTCGCCGAACTCGACATGTACTTCGACGAACATGGCGGTCGATGGGTCCGCGGCTTTCAGGTTTTCATATAACTCGACGACACGGTCCACGTATGGATGGACCTCGAGCCAGATGATGTAGTCGTCCTCGGTGAACTCCGGTTCAGGGGAGTTGCCGAGGTATGCACGAAGACACGCTTCAGCGATCTCGTGTGCCTTCGTGCCCTCAGCCGCGAAAGGAGATACTTCATCTGGGATATCTCTTGTGAGTGCTACCGACGGCGGACAGTTGATCCACCTGTCGGCAGAGGACGCGCTCAGTACGGCGTGTTCCCTGTCGGAGTGCTTAATCTCCTCGAGCGGCTTTGACTGCGTCATACAGTGCGTCCAGTTTGTCGTCCGGGAGAGCCTTGAAGTTCTCAACTCCGAAGGTCAGCAGGACGTCCTTGATTTTCACGCCCTTCTCGACGCGGCTCTGTGTGCAGAACGCCTTCACCTCGTCGCGGGAGTGTACCGATGTCTGCTTCTTCTCCTCGACTGGTGCAGGTTCTGCCGGTGCCGGTGTCGGCTCGGGCTGTACAGCAGGTGTTTTCACATTTGGGGCTGTCATAATGACAGGGGTGTGCGGTGTAATCTTCACGTGGTCCACCGGGTTATCCTGACGGAGCCGCTCGTAGAACTCGAGCAGGTCGTCGATGTTGTTGAATGTCATGCTGACGTTGATCTGCATGGTGTCGCTCCTTTCTTCTGCTTGTTGGCTTCGGCCACCGTGTTGATGGCTTCCAGTAACAGGTCTGTCTCGACCCACATGTCCTGACCGTTGATGTTCAGGTACGTCACGTTTGCTACGGATCCCTGAACAGTCAGTACCTTGTCTCCCTCTCTCAGGCATGCCTGCAGGCCGCTGAGTTTGTCTCTTACTTTTGGCAATCCTTCTTTCATTCCTCTTTACACAGTTCCTTTCTAATCCATTCCTCGAATGCGTTCTGCGCCTTCTCCTTTTCCGCGTCGAGCCACGGCCGCAGGTTGTTGAAGTAGTTGCCCTCGTTGCCGAAGTACTTCTTCGCAATAGCCATGGCCAGACCCTTCTCAGGATCGTATTTCTCACCGTGTGCCTTGACGACTGTCTTGGTGCCGTCCTTCCAGAACACGATGGTAGCCGGGTTGTTGAAGATGACCTTCTCGATCTTGCTGTTCCTCACCGGCAGGATGTTTAACGTTGTGGGCGCCCAACATTTGACGATACTACCCGTCAGCAGTTTCTCGCCGCGGTCTGTAGTAATGGCGTATATTTCAAGCCGCTCGTGATTGAGTATCAGACCCCCGAAATGTCCCGGGAATGCTTCTTCAATGTCGATAGCCTTCGCTCCAGTCCGCCACTTGTATCCGAGCATGCCCAACTGGTTAAGCGTGTATATCAGTTTGCCCGGGGCGTATGCTACCTTTATCTTTATTTCGTTCATTTAATGAGTTCCTCCATCTCTTCTGCAGTGATGAACTGCGGCGCGGTGCTCTTCAGGTACCGGACATAGCACTTGACTTCTTTCACGCTGTAGCCGTACTTGAATCCCTTGGACCCCGGCGATGCGATGCGGGTAGCAGTGATGCGCCCGATCTTCTCGTCCGCCATCAGGGTCTTGATCTTCACCCCGGTCAGTTTCATCAGTTCCTTCCGATCCACGTACAGGTTGCTGTGCGGATCCTTTGCTTCTTCCAGTGTCAGAGTTCTTGCTTCCAGAAACCGATCAGCCTCCTTCGCCTCGATCTGGTACTTGAACCCTCCATGACCGTGTGCCGGTTCCTTCAATGCCTTGAGTTTCCCGTCGCTGATCAGTTTTGAAATGTAGGAGTTTGTCAGTCCTGACAGTTCTGCCAGTTCCCCTACGGTGTAGAATCCCTTCTCAGCCATCGTCATCTTTATTCCTCCCATCTGATCTGTTTGGCTAACATGTTGTAGTCGAGGCCGGTGACGAATAACACCGACTTCAGCCTCGTCTTATTGGCGTATATACTCAGCCGCTCACCCAGTTGCTCGGCATCCCTCTGCCTAGCAAGTTGGTACACCTGCTTGGCGTCCCGGTAACTGAGTTCGAGCAGTCGTGCGATCTCTGTCTGCGTGATGTACGGTGATGACAGGATCTCTGCTCGGGTCTTAATCTTCTGCATGTTCCGTTTCCGCAACATCATCCCCAAAAAAAATCTGGGTCGCTATCGTCGGCTTGAGTTTCAGCGCGTTTATGATCTTCGCGGCTGTCTTGACCGAGCACATCGTCTCGCCATTGACGACACGGTGGATGGTGCTACGGTCCATGCCAACGAGACTTGCCAGATCCGTGATGGACAGATTTCTGTCCGCCAGTTCCTTCTTTAAGAGGTCTCGATTCATGTTTTCTCCTTTCTGATTTGTTGCTTTCTTGCAACTCCTGAGTCAATAGTACCATAAACGCAACCCGTGTCAACAGGTTTTGTTTCATTTACGGAACTTTTTAGAAATTTGTTGCAAACTTGCACTTCTGGAGATCATAATAAAGTACAAGGAGGTATTAAATAATGAGTAGCAAACCGAAAAAAGGGGTCGTTTCTGCCAGTGATGTCGTCAGGCAGATCAGGCCCGGCGTCTATGAGCGACGCGACGGTTCCGGTTACCTGCTCGAGCAATTGATCAAGCCCGGTGAGATCATGAAGCACCGTCGGAAGGAGTTGCATATGTCGATGCAGGAACTGGGCGACGCGATCGGTGTAAGTAAGTCAACCATCTCCCGTTATGAGAGCGGCGAGATCGAAAAACTCCCGGTGTCCTACATCACGCCCATCGCTGAGGCCCTGAAGGTAGACCCGCTGTACCTGCTTGGCGCCGAGGACAAGCAAGGCGTCCGCAGTGAGGTAACGTACGAGTACGTGCCGGTACCAACGGTCGAGGAGACGGCTTTCTCCTATGAGAAGAGTGAGGCCGACCTGCTCGTAGAGAAGTACAACGACGCACCGGAGCATATCAAGGAGGCCATCCGCGCGATGCTCCAGATGGAGTGAATCATGAGTGTATATAAGGATAAAGAGCGTAGTACATGGTACTGCACGTTACGGCGGAAGGACGAGTTCACCGGCGAGA
>Ga0310697_10004903_pt1 | contig 13100 bp, 13 predicted proteins | sample 172DNAGHGlowgp2_FD_203883 | JGI IMG/M metagenome (GOLD analysis project Ga0310697, IMG submission 203883) | Sheep rumen microbial communities from Palmerston North, Manawatu-Wanganui, New Zealand - 1728 DNA GHGlow gp2 (v2) (version 2) | ecosystem: Host-associated > Mammals > Digestive system >...
TGAGAAACTGAAACGATGCAAAGAACGATATAACGCTCTGACGGAAGCGCTGTCAAAGCCCGATGCGGCAAACGACCGCGAGGCTTACACCGCGCTTTCGCGCGAGCATGCGGAGCTTTCCGGGATTGTCGCCGCGTTCGACCGGTACATGCAGACCGTGAGCGAGCGTGACGCGTGCGCCGCGCTGCTCTCGGAGGATCCGGATCCGGAGATGAAAACGCTGGCGGAGGAGGAGCTTGCGGTGCTCAATGCCTCGCTCACGGAGCAGGAAACCGAATTGAAAGCACTGCTGCTTCCGAAGGATGAGAACGACGATCGCGGCGTGATCCTCGAGATCCGCGCGGGCACGGGCGGTGACGAGGCGTCGCTGTTCGGCGCGGACCTTTTGCGCATGTATCTGCGCTATGCGGAGCGCCACGGCTTCAAGACCGAAACGCTGTCCGAAAACGTCACAGAGCTCGGCGGCGTCAAGGAGATTATCCTGTCCGTATCGGGCAAGCGCGGCGCGTATGCGCGGCTGAAATTCGAGGGCGGCGTGCACCGCGTGCAGCGCGTACCGGAGACCGAGTCGCAGGGACGTATCCACACGAGCGCGGCGACAGTCGCGGTCATGCCGGAGGTCGACGACATCCACATCGAGATCAAGGATTCCGATCTGCGCATCGACACCTACCGTTCGAGCGGCGCGGGCGGGCAGCACGTCAATAAAACGTCGTCTGCGATCCGCATCACGCATCTGCCCACCGGGATCGTGGTCGCCTGCCAGAACGAACGCAGTCAGCTGCAGAACAAGGAACAGGCGATGCGTCTGCTGAAAAGCCGTCTGTACGAGCATTTTGCATCCGAACAGCATGCGCAGCTTGCCGATCGGAAAAAGAGCATGGTCGGCAGCGGCGACCGCAGCGAGCGCATCCGCACCTATAATTTTCCGCAGAGCCGCGTGACCGACCACAGGATCGGTCTGACGCTGTACAAGCTTGAACAGTTCCTGGACGGCGATATGGATGAAATGATCGACGCGCTGACGCTTGCCGAACGGACGGCGCAGCTCAGCGGGGAGGCGGAGACATGAGAACGGAAGTGATCTCGACGATCCGGATGGAGGATGCCGGTACGCAGAAAGGCGCGGAGCTGATCAAAAACGGGGAGCTTGTGGCGTTCCCGACCGAAACGGTCTACGGACTCGGCGCAAACGGCATGGACGGAGAAGCGGTCAATCGCATTTTCGAGGCAAAGGGACGCCCGAACGACAACCCGCTGATCCTGCATATCGCCAAAAAGAGCGACGTGACAAAGCTTTGGGCGCATGTGCCGAAAACGGCAAAAACGCTGATGGATACGTTCTGGCCCGGTCCTTTGACGCTGATCTTTATGAAAGCGGACGAGGTTCCGTACGAGGTGACGGCAGGACTTGAAACCGTTGCGATCCGGATGCCGTCCGACAAGACCGCAAGGCTCCTCATTCAGAAAGCGGGCGTGCCGATCGCGGCGCCGTCCGCAAACCGGTCCGGCAGACCGAGCCCGACGACCGCGGAGCATGTTCTTGCGGATATGGACGGACGCATCCCGCTGATCCTGGACGGCGGTCCGTGCAGGTACGGCGTCGAATCGACGGTGCTTTCGCTGGTCGGCGAGCCGACGATCCTTCGCCCGGGCGCCGTTACGCGGGAGATGCTGGAAGCCGTCATCGGTCCGGTGCGCCTTGCGCCGAGCATCCTGAATCCGCTCGGCGAGCGCGAGGTCGCAGCGTCGCCTGGCATGAAGTACAAGCATTATGCGCCGGACGCCGAGGTGCACGTCGTCGAAGGCGAGCCGAAACCCGCCGCAAAGCGGATCCGGGCGCTGTATTACGATTATGAAGCGGAGGGGAAGACGGTCGCGATCCTCGGGACCGAGCAGACGATGGCGATCTACCGCAATCTGAATGCGTATTCGCTCGGAGACCGCAACGAACCCGAAACGCTCTGCGCGAATCTGTTCCGGCTTTTGCGCGAGGTCGGCGCGCATTGCGACGTGATCCTTGCCGAGGGAGTCGACACGAAATCGACGGGGCTTGCGTTCATGAACCGTCTTCTGCGCGCAGCGGGCTTTTCAAGGGAAACGGTATGAACCGGTTCCGGAAAAAGATGAAAATCGCCTCTGTACAAACGACGGCAAATTTGATATAATAACTTGGAATGATCGGGGGGTAAAAGCATCAATGAAACTGTCTGTTGGATCCGACCACGGCGGCTACGCGTATAAGGAAGCCGTCAAAGAGCATCTTATTTCACAGGGACATGAAGTGATCGACTGTGGCTGCTTCGGCACCGAGAGCGTCGATTATCCCGAATTCGGCATCGCGGCTGCGGAGCTTGTGCGCGACGGCAAGGTCGATCGCGGCATTGTGATCTGCACGACAGGCATCGGAATGTCCATCGCGGCAAACAAGGTCCGCGGGATCCGCTGCGCACTTTGCGGCGATCTGAAGTCTGCGGAAATGACCAGGAGACACAACGATTCAAATGTTTTGGCAATGGGAGCGGGAATCATTCCGCTCTCTTTGGCATTGGAAATTACCGACGTATGGCTGTCGACCGAATTCGAGGGCGGCAGACATGCGAGAAGAATCGGAATCATTACCGCTTATGAGGCGGGGAAGGAGCAAGTATGAAAGTTACCGTAATCGACCATCCTCTTGTACAGCACAAACTGTCCAGACTGCGCGACAAGAACACGAGCAACAAGGAATTCCGTGAGCTCGTCAGCGAACTTGCAATGCTGATGTGCTACGAGGTCACGCGCGACCTTCCGCTCGTTGACACAGAGATCGAAACGCCGATCTGCAAGAGCACGTTCAAGGTGCTGGCGAACGAAAAGATCGCGATCGTTCCGATCCTGAGAGCCGGACTCGGCATGGCGGACGGCATGATGAACATGATCCCGAACGCCAAGATGGGACACATCGGCATGTACCGCAATCCCGATACGCTGAAGCCGACAAGTTACTACTGCAAGCTTCCGTACGACATCGAGGAACGCGACGCGATCCTGGTCGATCCGATGCTGGCGACCGGCAATTCCGCGATCGAGGGCATCCGCGTTCTCAAAGAGGGCGGCGCAAAGAGCATCCGCCTTGTCAACCTGCTTGCCGCGCCGGAAGGCATCGAAGCGGTCAGAAAGGTGTATGACGACGTCGATATCTATGTCGCGTGCATCGATCAGAAGCTGAACGAGCACGGCTATATCGTTCCGGGTCTCGGCGACGCGGGCGATCGCCTGTTCGGCACGAAATAACCATTCGAAACGGAGAAGCGTATGACCAGTATCATGGAACGGATCGCTGAAGCGGAGACCCGTGCCGACGCGATCCTTGAAGAAGCCAACCGTACGGCGAGAGAGCGCGTCGCAAAGGAACGCACCGATGCGGACGAGGCGATCGCCGCCGCCGCGGAATCGGAGCGCATCCACACAGCGGAGATCCTCCGGCAGGCGCAGACCGACGGAGAAGCCGTTGCAACCGAGGTGACGCAGAGAGCTGCTTCCGAAACAAAAAAGCTGATCGCCGACGCGGAGAAACACATCCCGGAGGCAGTCGCATATTTAATGGAAAGGATTGAAGTTGCGGTATGATCGTAGCGATGAAGCGCCTGTCTTTGGTCGCGCTGAAATCGGATCAGGACGCCATCCTCGACGCGCTGCAGAAGGCCGGAACGGTTGAGATCATCCGGCTTGCCGACGGCGACGTGCAGAACGGGGAGGCGGACGCGGTCAACGCGCGCATTCAAAGACTTGCCGAATCCATCAGCGCCGTCAAGCCATACGCGAAAAAAGCGGGCTTTCTGAGCCCGCAGAAGCGCGAAATGACGCTCGACAGCATGCGCAGCTATGTGCCGAAGGCGGTCGAAACGACGAACGAAATCGAGGAGCTGATGCATACGCAGGCACGTCTTCTTGCCGAACGCGAGAAGGCGGTCTCGACGCGCGCAACCCTTGAACCGTGGTCTGCGCTGACCGTCCCGATGGATTCCGTCCGGAACACGTCGCGTGTGCATTACTTCATCGGCTTGTGCGCATCCAAGGATGTCCAGCGCATCCGCGAACAGGATTATCTGGAAGCCGAGTTTTTGAGCGAAAGCGCAACGGCCCCGACGATCCTCGCCTGCAGGGAGAGCGACGCGCGTTCCGTTCAGAACTTCCTGAAGACGATCGACTGGCAGGATTACGCGTTCCCGAAGATGCAGGGAACGCCGCGTGAAGCGATCGAAACGCTGGATCGCAGGATCACTGAGATCGACGGGCAGTATGCGGAGACGCAGAAGCAGCTGGAAGCGCACGGTGAAACGATCGAGACGCTCCAGAACGCGCTGGACGCCGAAACGATCGACGCCGACCGGCTTTCCGCGCGGAGCGATCTCGCCTACACAACGCGCGCGTTCGTGCTCGAAGGATGGGTCCGCGAGGACGAGGTCGAAAAGACAGAGGAAACGATCAGAAGCGTCACCGACGCGTACAGCTTCGAGACGCGCGATCCGATCGAGGGCGAGGAGCCGCCGTCTGTTGTCAAGAACAATAAGCTCGTGAAGCCGTTCGAGGAGGTGCAGACGCTGTATTCGCGTCCCGCCTACGGAACGATCGACGGCACGCCGTACATGACACCGTTCTACATTCTGCTGTTCGGACTGATGCTTTCGGACACCGGCTACGGCATTCTGCTGATGCTCGGTTCGTGGCTCTATATCAAAAAGAAAAAGCCGACCGGCATGAGTGCGGGCATTTCGCGCGTGCTGTTCTGGGGCGGGCTTTCCACGATCGTCTGGGGCGTGCTGACCGGTTCGTTCTTCGGCATCACAAGGACCGACGCGTCCGGCGGCGTCTTCACGATCATCGGACAGTTTTTCGACAGGATCGGGATCTTCCCGGCATGGATCGACCCGATGCAGAACTCGATGGCAATGCTCGGTCTGTGCTTCGGTCTCGGCGTTCTGCACATCGTTGCCGGATACATTGTCGGCGCGATCGACAAGTTCTCGAAGGGCGACTGGAAAGGCGCGATCTTTGATAAGATCTCCTGGGTGCTCATCACGCTCGGTCTGGTCATCGGGTTCCTGCCCGCGATCACAAGCATGGCGGGCAGCCCGATCGAGCTCCCGAAGGCCGTTACGATGCCGGCGCTGATCGCCGCTGCAGTCGGCGCGGCGATGGTCGTTCTGTTCAAGGGACGCGAAAAGAAGAATCCGTTCAAGCGGCTGACGAGCGGACTCGGCGGACTTTACGACATCACCGGCGTGCTGTCCGACATTCTCTCCTACGCGCGTCTGTTCGCACTCGGCATTGCGACGGGCGTTATCGGGCAGGTATTCAACATGCTAAGCAACATGCTGACCGGCTCGTCGAATATCGTGCTTGCGATCCTCGGCGCGATCCTCTGTATTGCGCTCGTGATCGCGCTGCATACGTTCAACGTCGCGATCAACGCGCTCGGCGCGTTCGTGCATTGCGCGAGACTGCAATACGTCGAGTTCTACGGCAAGTTCTACGAATCCGGCGGAAAGGAATTCCGACCGCTTTCCTATAACACAAAACACGTTCAGGTAACCAAATAAAATCTATTAAGGTAAAGGAGAAACAAACAACATGAATTGGGGTGCAATTTGGGCCACCGCTGGTGCGGTCATTGCAGCATTATTGGCAGGTATCGGTTCCGCGATCGGCGTCGGTATCACGGGTCAGGCGTCTGCGGGCGTCGTTTCCGAGAATCCGGATCTTTCCGGTAAGTGCCTGCTTTTGCAGCTTCTTCCGGGCACGCAGGGCATCTACGGCCTGCTGATTGCGGTCGTTATCGCGCTGCAGTCTGGTCTCATGAGCGGCGACGTTTCCGCGCTGACCACGACGCTCGGCGTTCGCTATCTCCTGGCGGGTCTTCCCATCGCGTTCGGCGGTCTGCTTTCCGCGATCTATCAGGGCAAGGTAGCCGTTGCAGGCATCAACATGGTTGCAAAGAAGCCCACCGAAAGCGGTAAGGGCATGGTCATGGCGATCATGGTCGAGACCTACGCGGTTCTGTCCCTGCTCATTTCCTTCCTGCTCGTCATCGGCATCAAGTAAGAAACGAGGCACGGTATGGGAAACGAGAGTGCAGCAAACCTCATCGACAGGATCCTGGCGGACGCAAAGGAAGCGGCCGATAAGATCTATGCCGACGCAGAGGCTTCGATAAGCGGCATCCGTCAATCCCGGGACGCAGAGATCGCAAAGAAAGCCGAACAGACCGAAAGGGAACGCAAGCAGCAGATCGGCGTCATCCTGAACGGCTGCCGTACGCGCGCCGAACTGGACGGACGCAAAGAAACGCTCCGCGCAAAACGTGCGCTTCTGGACGGCGTGTTTTCCGAGACGTACAACAGAATGCTCGCGCTGCCGAATGAGAAGCGTGAAGCGCTGTTCCGTTCGATCCTTCAGAAGGAAGCAAACGAGAACGATGTCGTTGCGCCTGCAAAGGTGGACCGCGAAGTACTGAAAAGAACGATTTCCGGTCTGCCGTTTTCCGTGAAGCTTGCCGAAAAGGACGCGGACGCGGAAGCGGGATTCATTCTGTACGGCGACGGGTACGAGAAGGACTGTTCGATGAAGGCGATCTTAAGGGAGCTTCGCGACGCTGAGGAAACGAATGTCGCAAAGATCCTATTTCGGTAAGAGAGGAGAACGCTATGCCGCAACCGAGTTACGCATACGCATGTGCGAGACTGTCCGCGCTGAACAAGCGGCTCATTGAGCCGCAGACGATCCAGCGCATGCTGGACGGTTCCGTTTCGGATGCGATGCGCACGTTGTCCGACATTCGCTACGGGAATCTTTCCGACGCGACGGAAGCGGACGTCGAGCGGATGATCGAACGGGAGATGACCGAAGCGATGCAGGAGGTCAGAGAGCTTTCTCCGAATCCTGCGATCACGGATCTGTTCCTGCTTCGCGCGGACGTGCAGAACCTCAAGGTGCTGATCAAAGCGCGTCTGCTGAATCAGACCGACGTTGCGTTCACACCGGGCGGGCTCTATGATCGGGAAACGCTGACCGCTTACGTCAAGGATAAGCAATACGATGCGCTGCCGCCGATCCTTCGCGACGCGCTGAACAAGTTGGAAAAGCGTCTGGAGATCCGCATCGAACCGCGGATGATCTCGATCGCGCTTGACCGCGCATACCTTGCGCATGCGTTGAAGCAATCGGAGAAGCATCCGGTCTTTTCGCACTATTTCCGGTCCATGGCGGACTTTGACAACGTACAGACGTTTCTTCGCCTCCGTGCGATGGGCGCGTCGATCGAAACGCTTGACGAGGTCATTCTGCCCGAGGGCGGCGTCAAATACAGCGATCTGTACAGCGCATACGAGCTTTCGTTCGATTCGCTGAACAAGGTCCTCGGAGGAAGCGTCTGTCAGGAAGCGCTGCTTTCCGGGCTGAACGCCATGCTGCGTTCCGGCAGCATCTCCGAAATAGAGAAGGCGCGGGACAATTATCTGGTCTCGCTGCTCTCGGCACACAAATACGAAAGCGAAACGATCTATCCGATCATAGGCTACTATCTTGCAAAGGAGCGCGAGGGCAGAGCCGTACGCTTGATCATTACGGGCAAGCGCAACGGCATTTCCGACAGCGTGATCCGTGAAAGGCTGGTGAAACTGTATGGCGAACGGTAAGTGCGCAGTCATCGGCGATCGCGATTCCGTCCTGCTGTTCAAAGCGGTCGGTATAGAGGTCTATGACGTGACGGACGGCGAACAGGCGAACAGGACCCTGCACCGGCTGGCAAGGACCGGATATGCGGTCGTTTATGTGACGGAAACATATTACCCCGCTTGTGACGAAACGATCCGTGAGTTTCAGGGCGAGCCGTATCCTGCGATCATTCCGATTCCGGACGCATCCGGAACGCAGGGGATCGGCATGCGGGCGATCAGGGAGAACGTCGAAAAGGCGGTCGGTCTGGATATTTTGAGCAATTCATAACAGGAGAAAGAGTATGCAAGGTACTATCGTAAAGGTTTCGGGGCCGTTGATCGTTGCAAGCGGCATGGGCGACGTACAGATGTTCGACGTCGTACGTGTTTCCGATAAGCATCTGATCGGCGAAGTCATCGAATTGCGCGAGGATAAGGCGTCCATTCAGGTTTATGAGGAGACCGGCGGCATCGGTCCCGGCGAACCGGTCTATTCGACCGGCGCGCCGCTTTCGGTCGAGCTTGCCCCGGGTCTCATCGAATCCATCTACGACGGTATTCAGCGTCCGCTGAACAAGATCCGCGAGAAGGCGGGCGACCGCATCACGCGCGGCATTTCCGTCGATTCGCTGGATCACGAGAAGCTCTGGCACTTTGTGCCGGCGGTAAAGGTCGGCGACGAGGTCACGGGCGGCGACGTGCTCGGCACCGTGCAGGAGACGGAAGCCGTCCTCCATAAGATCATGGTCCCGCCGAGAGTATCCGGTAAGGTGACGTGGATCTTTGAGGGCGACGCGAACATCGTTTCGCCGATCGCCAAGCTCGAGAAGGACGGGAAAGAGATCGAGCTGCCGATGCTCCAGAAATGGCCGGTCCGCAAGGGAAGACCGTACGCGGAAAAGCTTGCGCCGAATGAGCCGATGGTCACCGGTCAGCGCGTCATCGATACGCTGTTCCCGGTCGCGAAGGGCGGCGTCGCGGCGGTTCCCGGTCCGTTCGGCAGCGGCAAGACGGTCGTGCAGCATCAGCTTGCAAAGTGGGCGGATGCGGACATCATCGTCTATGTCGGCTGCGGCGAGCGCGGCAATGAGATGACCGACGTTCTGATGGAGTTCCCCGAGCTCAAGGATCCGCGCACGGGGCTGTCGCTGATGAAGCGTACCGTGCTGATCGCGAACACGTCGGACATGCCGGTCGCGGCGCGTGAAGCATCCATCTATACGGGCATTACGATCGCGGAGTATTTCCGCGACATGGGCTATAAGGTCGCGATCATGGCGGACTCGACGAGCCGCTGGGCGGAGGCACTCCGTGAAATGTCCGGCCGTCTCGAGGAGATGCCCGGTGAAGAAGGTTATCCGGCGTATCTTTCCTCCCGCCTTGCGGAGTTCTATGAGCGGGCGGGCAGCGTCAGAACGCTCGGCAGCGAAGGAAGACTCGGCGCGGTCACGGCGATCGGTGCGGTTTCCCCGCCGGGCGGCGATATTTCCGAACCGGTTTCGCAGGCAACGCTGCGCATCGTCAAGGTCTATTGGGGACTTTCCTCCAAGCTTGCGTACGCGCGTCACTTCCCGGCGATCGACTGGCTGCAGTCGTATTCGCTGTATCAGGATCGTCTGTCCCCGTGGTTCAACAATCAGGTCAATAACGAGTGGTCGAATCTCGTTTCGCGCACCATGCATCTTCTGCAGGTCGAGAGCGAACTGGACGAGATCGTCCGCTTGGTCGGTATCGATGCGCTGTCCTTCAAGGACCGTCTGACGCTGGAAGCGGCGCGCAGCATTCGTGAGGACTATCTGCACCAGAACGCGTTCCACGAGGTCGATACCTACACCTCGCCGAAGAAGCAGTTCATGATGCTCAAGGCGATCATGACCAACTATGAGAAGAATCTCGAAGCGCTTGACAAGGACGCGTCGTTCCGCGCGCTGCTCGCTTTGCCGGTACGTGAACGCATCGGCAGATTGAAATACGTGCCCGAAGCGGAGGCGGAGGACGAGTACAACGCGATCATGAAGGATATGACCGAACAGATCACGGCGCTGACGGAAGGAGGACAGTTCTGATGCGTAAGGAATATCGAACCATTTCCGAGGTCGTCGGACCGCTGATGCTGGTCAAGGACGTCGAAGGCGTCAAATACGACGAGCTGGTCGAGATCGAACAGGCGGACGGAACGATCCGCCGCGGCCGCGTTCTGGAGATCAACGGCGACAAAGCCATGGTGCAGCTGTTCGAGGATTCCCAGGGACTCCGTATTTCCGACAGCAAGGCACGGTTCCTCGGTCATTCCATCGAGCTCGACGTCGCGCCCGATATGCTCGGCCGCGTCTTCGACGGCATGGGCAAGCCGAAGGACGGCGGTCCCGCGCTGATCGCGGAAAAGCATCTGGACATCAACGGCACGGCCATGAACCCCGCCGCGCGCGACTATCCGTCCGAGTTCATTCAGACGGGTATTTCCGCCATCGACGGTCTGAACACGCTGGTCCGCGGTCAGAAGCTGCCGGTGTTCTCCGGCAGCGGTCTTCCGCACGCAAACCTTGCGGCGCAGATCGCGCGTCAGGCAAAGGTATTGGGCAGCGACGAGAAGTTTGCGGTCGTATTCGCCGCGGTCGGCATCACGTTTGAGGAAGCGGACTTCTTCATCAACGACTTCCGCGAGACCGGCGCGATCGAACGTACGGTCACGTTCATCAACCTGGCGAATGACCCGGCGATCGAGCGTATTTCCACGCCGCGTATGGCGATCACCGCCGCCGAATACCTCGCGTATGATCTCGGCATGCAGGTGCTCGTCATCATCACGGACATCACAAACTACGCGGAAGCGCTGCGCGAAGTATCCGCCGCGCGTAAAGAGGTTCCCGGACGCCGCGGCTATCCGGGCTATATGTACACCGACCTTGCGACGATGTACGAGCGCGCAGGTCGTATCCGCGGCAACAAGGGCTCGATCACGATGATCCCGATCCTGTCCATGCCGGAGGACGACGTCACGCACCCGATCCCGGACCTGACCGGATACATCACCGAGGGACAGATCATTCTGTCCCGTGAGCTGTACCGCAAGGGCCTGACCCCGCCGATCAACGTTCTGCCGTCGCTTTCGCGTTTGAAGGACAAGGGCATCGGCAAAGGCAAAACGCGCGAGGATCACGCCGATACGATGAACCAGCTGTTCTCCGCGTATTCGCGCGGCAAGGACGCAAAGGAGCTTGCGGTCATTCTGGGCGATGCCGCGCTGTCCGACACGGATAAGCTGTATGCGAAATTCGCCGACGAGTTTGAGACGCGCTACGTTTCACAGGGATATTACACGAACCGCTCGATCGAAGAAACACTGAACCTCGGCTGGGAGCTTCTGCGTATTCTGCCGAAGTCCGAGCTCAAGCGTATCAAGGACGTCTATATCGAAAAATACTACGAGGAGGCGTAAGCCGTGGCTCTGCAGTATAAGCCCACGCGGATGGAGCTATCGAACCTCAAGAAACGCAGGACGGTCGCCATTCGCGGACACAAAATGATGAAGGATAAGCGCGACGAGCTTGTACGCCGCTTCATCGGTCTTGCACGCAAAAACAAAGCGCTGCGTCTGGAAATGGAAAAGAAGCTCGGCGAAGCCATGCAGGACTTTGTCCTTGCCCGCGCCATGATGAGCGGAACTGAGATCGAGGAAGCGCTGATGTATCCGGCGCGCGCGATCAGCGTGGATATGCGCAAACAGAACATCCTGTCCATTCCCGTGCCGAAGCTTACGCTCGATACACAGGACGGGTTCATTTATCCGTACGGCTTTGCGACGACCGGCGCCGATCTCGACGGCGCGGTACAGGCGCTTGCGGAGATCCTTCCGCTGATGCTGGAGCTTGCCGAGGTGGAAAAGGCGACAAGCAGACTGGCGGACGAGATCGAAAAGACCCGACGCCGCGTCAACGCGCTCGAATACGTCATGATCCCGCAGTTCGACGCCGCGATCCACGACATCCAGATGAAGCTTGAGGAGAACGAGCGCGGAAATACCTCGCGGCTGATGAAGACCAAGGAGATGCTTGCAAAGGAAGCATGACGGACGTTTTTGCCCTTCTCAGAAACGCGGGCTTTGCGGAAGGCTTCGTGCTTCCCATAACCCCCTATACGAACTGGACACGCCATCGACAAGATGGCGTGTTTCATCCGAACACGGCGCCGCTTGTCGACGATCCCCGCGAAAGCTATCCGTGGGCAAACGCGCTTCTGATCTGCGTTTATCCGTATACGCCGTATGACGACGAATCTCTTGTCGCGTCGTATTATCCGGCAAGCAATCGCGCATACCACGCAATGAAGCGGCTGCTTGCGGCGCTGAACGAAAACGGGATCCGGGCGGAACGTGCGGAGACGCCGTACAGGGAGCAGCTTGCTTCCCGCGGGATCGGTTCGCGTATGGACAATCAGCTGCTGTTTCTCGAACCGTACGGCACCTATTTCAATCTGCAGGGCGCCGTGCTTGCGCTTCCGGAACCGGTCGTGCATGAACCGGAACGTGAACCGAAAGAGATCTGCGATCATTGCGGTCTGTGCAAAGCGGTCTGCTTCGGCGCGATCAAGGGGAATTATGCGTTCGACTGGACGCGCTGCGTTCATACATATCTTGAGGGCGTTACGATCCCGCAGGACGCCATGGAATGGCTGCCGTCGCTGCTGGGATGCATGCGCTGTCAGACGGTCTGCCCGAAGAATCCGAAGGAGACGACCCCAATCCCGGAGGAGATTAAAAGCATGCTCGATCCCGTTGCGATCCTCAAAGGAAACCGGAGGGAAGCGGAACCGCTGATCGGCAAAAATCTCGCGGCGCCGAAGCGCCTCCTGCGTCAGGCGATCGTGCTTGCCGCAAACCGGAAAAGAACCGATGCGCTGCCTTATCTGCTCAGACTCAGGGAAACCTTCGGCGACCGGTTCGGACCGGAGCTCGATTACGCAATTTCCCTCTTGCAAAAAGAATAAGATGCGGTTATAATAAGCAATGCACTAAGCGGGGAGTTAGCGGTGCCCTGTACTCGCAATCCGCTACAGCGAGGCCGAATCCCCGTCCCGAGGCCAATTGTTGTGAGGTCGGTCTCAATACGGAACGTTGATGCGCGGGTCCCGTGCAATCGCACGCCGTGAACCGTGTCAGGTCCTGACGGAAGCAGCACTAAGCGGAATGTACGATGTGCCGCGGGGTCACCTGCGCGGAGTCACCGGTTGAGGGTCCACTCGGAACAAGCGGTCGAAGGACGGGTGTGCAAGTTTTGAAAAACGGAAAACCGGGCACATCGCTCGGTTTTTTCTGTATAAAAGCAAGGGGGCAGTATGGAAGATTTCTCGGTATTCGACATCATCGGTCCGCGCATGACGGGACCGTCGTCAAGTCATACG
>Ga0310697_10004904_pt1 | contig 13099 bp, 7 predicted proteins | sample 172DNAGHGlowgp2_FD_203883 | JGI IMG/M metagenome (GOLD analysis project Ga0310697, IMG submission 203883) | Sheep rumen microbial communities from Palmerston North, Manawatu-Wanganui, New Zealand - 1728 DNA GHGlow gp2 (v2) (version 2) | ecosystem: Host-associated > Mammals > Digestive system >...
TGCTCAAGGCCTACGAGGAAGCCGCCAACGAGGAAGAATAATAGCGTCTTTGCAGAGTGCGTTAATGCTTTGCAATTCACCCTCACAAACCGGAAGTCCCGAAAGGAGCTTCCGGTTTCTTTATATTTATAGATAAAGATGACTGACATTACAAGCACATCAATAGACAAACTCTCGTCATATCTCTTTTTGGGATATTGACAAGCAACAGTTTGATGCCATCATCCACTCCGTAAGGTTGATTCAGCTTATTTTTGGATAAGGCGAGATGGCTGATTGGTGCGAACTGTGTGACTTTTACGGGCTGGGCCGTATGGACCATGATTGCAAAACACTTCGCACACTACCTTGTCATATGTCTGTCTTGTTACCAACAAACGAAAGGAGTATTACCGATGCTACATCTTCAAATATTCACTTCCGCACTATGGAATTCCTAAGGTTACTACCCACAAATCTGAAATATTTTCATCGTAATTAAGGCGTATAGTCAAAAAGTTTATTTCTTCCATACAGCATCTTGTAACTATTTATCCTCTTGGTTTTATATGGAATAGTTTCCAAAGTACTTAAACATAATAGTCCCAAACAGCAGGACGGGTCCAGTGTGGGGTATGATGAAGAAAAGGATATTTTGTTTTGGGTACTCGCGACCATTAGATATTCAGAGTTGGAGTATCTTCGACAAGCCATGACAGAGATGTTACCCATTCCCTTCACACGATGCTTCGTTACGTGTGGGGTTTCATCTAGACCAAGCAACGTAAAAAGGATTACGTTCCTCTAGCACGCCGATATTGGATAGACTGAGTAGTTACGTTGTTAGTCTTCAAGACTAGACAAATTAATCAACATTCAATGCTTGTTTCAGGTAATACGCTTTGGGATTTTTTTCCACATCAAAGACTCTGACAATATAGTGCAGAGCATTATCTTCATTATTAACATCGATCCATTCCCATTCTTTGGGTTCAAATATAAGAGGAAAGTCTTTACTGCTACGAATAGACCCAACAGTTGTCTTGACTTCAATATATATAGACTTGTCATTATGCGAAACAACGAAATCAAAATCGTGAGGGGTAGTACTCAAGCGATATTCTCTACCGTAAAAATTCACGATTCTTGCATTCTCATCATTTGGGGCAAAATTTGACCATGTGACATTAGAACTACCGAAACGACTACAAAGCATCTCGTAAACGAAGCATTCACCTTTATCACCTATTTCCCTTTTTCGCTCGTCCGAGATGTTTTGTTGGAATCGTTCTATATTAAACTCACCTTGTTCTCTTCGTAAGATGTTTAAGATAGACTTAAAATCTGTATCAGGAAATTCCTCTATAATCTTTTGAATAGTAATAGGGTCTTTGCTTTGTAGTATCTTTTTTACAAAGTCCTTATTGTCAATTAATTTCTCTATTTCTTCTGAAGAATAGTTATCATTCATTTGGGAGAATCGAGCTTTAGTCTCTGCATCGTAAATATAGTCGTAAGACAAATTTTTCCTGTTCTTGTATGTTTCTGGAAATAATCTCGACAATTTGGTATCATCCACATTGCGTATACAAAATAGAGGCTTAGAGCTCGATTCATTTGCCTCGAAGAATTTGAGAAGCGTCTGTATTGAACGTTTGAGCAAGGTTCTCCATTCTGTAGAGTTGTGCTCACTACAAAAGGATACCAATCTATCAACGAGGTTGAATAGCTTTTCGTCGGTGTTTCTTTGGAATTCCTCCGCAAAAACATATTGAGGGTGGACAATAGAGTTTGTCATGCCTTCATCTCCATCTAGTTTATTTTCATTTGGAAAGTGTGACCATAAGTCACTATCAACCAGATTAACCAAGCTATTACAATATTCGTATTGATTAAGAATAGCTCCATTATATGTTACCTCTTTTGTTGGATGAAGAATTCCGTACCAGTCAGGAATTATTCTTAATTCTTCGTTAAGTTCAACCTTGTACGTTCTTTGAATGCTAGCCAATCTATTCAACCAATTAAGTCCATTGGTGAGATATCTTTCTTTGTCCTTTTCTGTGGGTTCTACAATTGGTACGGATATTTTTTCTCCAATTTTATATACGTTTTCAAATTCGGATGCCATAGTGCATAGATATTTTATTAAATATTCATTCGCACCTTTCCATATAGTCAAATCAGATGTAGCAATTGTAGTTGTTGCTATATCTTCATTATTAGCCTTTTCAAACATATTAAAGATTGTACGAGTCTCCTTGTATTGGTCACCGCATTCTGGTATTAAGTTAATTAAAAACTGAGCAACAGCAAGCTTGTCATCACCATTTCCATCACCATTGAAGAATTCATTGTATTTTTTTGCCAATGACGTTATTGTTAATTCTGTGATAGAGACTTTGTTATTCAAAGTGAAGCCTTTAAACAGTAGTTCTGCCTTAATGTCATAACCAGTCTTATTCAACTCATCGTCAAGTAATTCTTCTGGAACATGTCCTTGCATATGTAGTTCATTAATTGGGCAGAAATTGCCATACCTATTTGGAAAGAGAGCAAGGGTGTCGTTTTTATCTTCTTTGGATGATATATCCTCCTGATGTAAATAGGACTCTTGGAACATAAAGTTAAGAGTATCAGACAACCACTCTGATGTACAGTATTTAGTCTTGATATCTTCTTCTGAGTCATCATCATTAATTACATCAAGATGTTTTCGGTCAGCTAACGTTGATGCCACAAGATTCATGAACCACTTATCTGTATCTTCCCAAGTTTCAGCCTTTAAGTCAAGTGATACTGTGTTTCCACCCTTACATTTATTAGCGTACATAACATTAAGAATAGCCACGATTTGCTCACGTTTCTTAAGGAATACCTCATTTCTTGCATCTTCATTTGCAGGAAGAGCTAACAAAATGGGTACCAACTTTACAAGTTTATTTTCGTCTTTGTCATAAAGATCATCACGAATTTCCTTAGAACGATTCTTAATGGCAGTTGTTACATTGTCTTTGGTCTCTTTTGCAAGAGTGACATGCTGAACTCCTTCCATTAGAAGGTTCTTGTCCCAATCTAGTTTAATCTGTTTCATGAAGTCAAAGATAACGGTTGAAATGTCGCAGGCATCCTTAAGTTCACAGCCTTGTTCCGTTGAACAGAATTCTCCTAAGCGATTAGGTACAATTTTCTTTTCAGACAGATTAGTTATTTTTGAAATCTTTACCCACTCATAAAAGTTGTTAAGCCATTTTAACTTTTGAGTCTTGACAAAAGCATCTCGTCCTTCAGTAGTTTCTAATGAAGTTTCATCTATATCAGGCAAAATTAATTGCAAATTAGAAAGAGACTTTGCATTTTCAATATACTCCGCTATCTTATCATATTTTATAGTAGGGAATGCTGGGTTATCGCTTTCAGCCTTCTTTTCATCAAAATCTGGGTCAAAGGTAAAACGTCCCCATTTTAGCAAAACCCACTTTTCGTTCTCTTGTTCTTCGGCCAGATTGGTTCCATATATAGCCTCACAGATATTATAAAGAGCATGTAGATTACATTCCTTTGCACATTCTATGAACTTTACATCAGATTTAATGCTTCTATATTCATTGACAGTCTTCACAAGTTTCTTCCCTGCAAGCATTTTGCGAAGAGGCAGGATGAATCGAGAAGCTAAACAATTCTTTGTTTCTTTTTCCCATGGTCCTTTAAAAATGTCATTCAATCCATTGATGAGATTGTATCTCTTTTTGTAATTCTTATCTATCAAATAATCAACAATCTTTTCATAAAGGGAAATGGAACGCTCAAAGATTGACCAATTAATGCCACTCTTAAGATATAAGATCTCTTCTGAACCAGTCTCTTCATTTGTATGATATTCAAATCTCCTCTTATTAAGGTATAGAGACGTTCGCTCGGTTGGTGGTTCAAAGTCATTACTATTAATGTAGTATGGCAACGACATGCTCTCAAATCCAATAAGAGGAAGAGAGCAATATACTGCTGGAGATGTTGAAGGAATAGGCAGAATATTGTTGTTTTTGTCAACTTCCACTGCGACATTCAAACGAAGGTTCCTGCCTTTTGCCTTCCAATGGCTTGAAATAGGTTCTGAGTACTCTTCAATTTCTATAGAAATGAATTTGCGGGTGATTGGTTCTCTTCTTTCGCTACATTCTTCGACAAATTCTATTTCCTTAACAATGTCTTTTCGCTCATCATTATTCTTTCTTGTTATTTTGAATTTAAGATTATTGACTTCGTCAATTACTGTGATAGAACGAACGGAAGGGCAAAACAACATAGTCTGAGCTGCGTTCGCTCTAACGTTATCGATACCCATTTTGGCCGCTTTCTCGTTGCCCCCTTTCTTCAAGTGATATGTGAATCTTGTAGGTAAACTCTCTCCTATGGGAATAGGTCGACTATCCATATTTTTGTCGAGTTCTTTTTCCGTTAAATCTACGCCATCTTTATACGCTTTGTCATCTGGACCTTCGCGATGTAATGTAAAATCGACAGAAACGTTGCGCATTATATCTGGGTCATCATGAAAAAGAGACCCTGAAACATCTACAGTTAATGACAATGCATGTGTTGTCATGAATCCAGTTCCGAATCGTCCAGTACTTTGCTTATCACGGGTTAAACCGTCTTCTGTTGTCTGTTCGTTACGTTTTTCTGCGCTAAATTTCCAAATTAGGCCTGTTATAGCTTTATTTGTAAACTGATCTCCGTTATGTTCAAAATAGAGTTTCTTTTCTCCGTCTGTATCTGTATAATGGTTAATTAAAATATCAACAAAACGGTCTTTGGGATTTGATCTTTTTACAACAGTATCCTTTGCATTTTGAACTAACTCCCAGGGCCAACGCTGACAATCTATGTCATTAGGTTCGACAAGTTGAGGTATGCGAGCAAGCATATTGTTTATATATTGCTCGTATTTTACGGCAACTAGGCTTTCTTCTAAGGATTTAGATCTCTTCATGTTTCAATTATTACTAAAGTTTGACAAGTTATATTGTTTTGAAAAATGATATGATGGCTTGTACAAACCACTAATTGTTAGATATTTTGTGGTTTAATAGAATAAATAATCACTGCTATGTCACTATGCAAAAATACGATTTTTTTCTAGAAGGATGGTATTTTTTTGTTAGGACAACTCTATATAGGCTATAATAACTGCCGTGAAGGCTATGAAACTGTAAGACAGGATTACCTCCTTGAACACAAAACACAACGCAACGATGATTTGTTTAGCTGTCTTGTACACTTCTAGGGGATAATAATCAGCTGAATTGAGGCGTATCGGGAACATGTAGGAATTATTGAGAATGTGCGGGACTATGTTTTTGACAGAAAAAAGTGGTTTTATCTTTGCATCATCTTCTCCATCGTGGAAACCTAGTCTATGGTTAGTCTTTATTTAATTCAATTAGGTGGTAGCTAAGGGCGAGTGTTCTTTGAAGGATAGAGGAGAAAAAAAGTATGGGGAGTGCAAAGTTATGAATGCTAAATACTAGGTAAATAGTGGGATTTGAATGATGATTCTTTATTATGAATGCAACATGCAGAGAGTCAATAAGGGAGATTCCCGATCCATTGTAATTATACAGCCCCTTAAATTTATGTATGGAAAGTGAAGGCAGTAAATTATTTAAACAACTCCATACTACTCCTGACGGTATAATAGAGGTACGAGGTAAATAATTAGACAGGTGTGCTGGATATGCCTGGCTGTCAGGCATACTTCCATGTTGCGTGTCTCTGATTCGCATTGATATGATTGTTTGCCTGGGTCATGACAATATCGAATGGGCTGAGTGGTTATGGCTTCCTCTCCAAAGCGTTAAACTCTGTTAATGTCCTTGACTCATACCTTGGGGATGATTGTATCTTTGCAGATGATTTAATTGCGCAATGAATCATGGAAATAACTAATTTACAAATCGGTGAGTTCTCGAAGCTCTGTGGGGTAACGGTGAAGACACTCCATCACTACGAGAAACTGGGTCTAATCTCGCCCCGCAAGGTGGATCCCTGGACGGGCTATCGCTACTATCACGTCAGCCAGTTGCAGACGATGGAGACGATACGCCGTTTCAAAGAATTGGGATTTTCGTTAGAAGAGATAGGTGCCCTTATGGATAGCGATTCGCAAGAGCCTTCCCTTCAACTTCTTGAGGCCAAGATTCTCCAGACAGAGGCGAACCTCCATCAGATGCTTCTCCGTCGCGAACGACTACAGGCTTTGATAAGCTCACAACAAAAGTACCAAAACATGGAAAAGTTTTCAATTCAAAGCATCCCTGCCATGACCGTGGCCTACTACCGCGGCATCATCCCCAGCTATAATGCCATTGGCGACCTTTGCTGCAATGTGATAGGACCGGAGATGGCACGCCTTGGCTGCCAGTGTCCCGAGCCCGGCTATTGTTATACCTTTGAGCACAACAAGGAATAAAAGGATCATGACATCGATTTCGAGTACTGCGAACAGGTCCTTGAGGCCAAAGAGGACAGCGATATCATCAAGTTCCGCCACAATCCTGAAATCCCTTTGGCAGTCTGTATGAAAGTCTACGGTCCATACGAACAGCTCTATCAAAGCTATATCGACCTTTTCGCCTATATGGAAAAGGAGGGCTACCGAATGGCAGGGGCTCCGCGTGCCTGTTATGTCGACGGCGTGTGGAATCAGACCGACCCCCAGAAGTGGCTCACCATCATACAGGTGCCTGCAGAAAAAGTGACGCCCCACAGACTTCAAACGGCAAACCACCTCAACCTTTTCTGCTGTCCCGACTGCGGCAATATCGCCCTTTCCTACGGCAATGGGAAGATGGAGTGCTGTGGCAAAATACATGACCCTATTCCCGTAAAGCCATGCGAACCTGCCGACCAACCTTCTATCACTGAGATGGATGGCGAATATCTCCTCGAGTACAACCATCCTATGACCAAGGATTACTTTATTGCCGCCGTTGTGGCAGAACGCCATGACAATGTCCAACTCTTCCGGCTCTTCCCCGAACAGAGTGCACAGGTGCGTATCCCGATTCTGTCCGGCACCAAGATTTATACTATCTACCGCCAAGGCAGCCGCATCTGGGCTACTCTTCAGAAGTAGTTTCGTTCAGACCGTTTATAGCAAACCGGAGCATCCTGTGGGATACTCCGGTTTATTATATCTGCAAAATCAAACAGTATGGGTTGCGGTGGGGGCAAAAGCCAAGAGTATTGTGCCAGTGGATGGGTAGGAGAGGGGAGTTGGCTTCGTACTGCTGGTAGTTGCGTTCCATTGGACCACTGTTATTGTCAGGAGCGCCCAACATTGAATCAACCCACGCTTTCCTTCAGCTTCTCGGCGTTTTCGGCCAGCTGCAGGGCGTCGATAAGGTCCTCGATGTCTCCGTCCATAAAGGCGGGCAGGTTATACATGGTGTAGCCAATGCGGTGGTCGGTCACGCGGCTCTGGGGGTAGTTATATGTGCGCACCTTCTCGCTGCGGTCGCCCGTGGCCACCATAGTCTTGCGCTTGGTGGAGAGCTCCTCCATATACTTGTTGTATTCTCTTTCATACAATCGTGTACGCAATATCACCAAAGCCTTCTCCATATTCTTTATCTGCGACTTCTGGTCCTGCATCGACACCACAATGCCTGTGGGTATATGGGTCAGTCGAACAGCCGAATAGGTGGTGTTGACGCACTGTCCTCCGGGACCCGAGGCGCAGAAGGTCTCCTTCTTGATGTCCGACATGTTCAATTCCACGTCGAATTCCTCGGCTTCGGGCAGCACCACCACGCCGGCTGCTGACGTGTGCACACGGCCCTGTGTCTCGGTGGCAGGCACGCGCTGCACGCGGTGCACGCCGCTCTCATACTTCAGCATGCCATACACCTTCTCGCCTGTCACGTTGAACGTGATATCTTTATATCCGCCAGCTGTACCCTCGTTGAAACTCACAACCTCTATCTTCCAATGCTTCTTCTCGCAATAGCGGCTGTACATGCGGAACAGGTCGCCCGCAAATATGCAGGCCTCGTCGCCGCCCGTGCCGCCGCGTATCTCCACCACGGCGTTCTTGCTGTCGGTGGGGTCGGCGGGAATCAGCATAATGCGTATCTCCTCCTCCATCTTCTCGCGGCGTTCGTTGCTCTCCACTAGCTCGGCCTTTGCCATCTCGCGCAACTCTTCGTCTTTCTCGGTGCTCAGCAGCTCCTTGCATTCGGCAATGGTGTCCAGCAGCGACTTGTAGTCGTGATAAGCTTTCACCACCGGCTGCAGGTCCTTGTAGTCCTTGCTCAATTTCACATACCGCTTCATGTCCGCCGTAACCTGCGGGTCGTTCATCTGTTGCTCAATCTCCTGATAACGTGAGTATATAGCTTCTAATTTGTCTAACATGACGTCTTGCTTTTATTGTATCTCGAATAATTATTGTTCCTGTTGGGTTGCGTCGCCCGTGTTGCCGGCATAAATCTTTAGCAGCCATGAACGGAAATCCCCGCCCATGCCCATTTCCTTGCAGGCTTGGTCCACATAGTCGGCAAATGCCTTCTGCTCCTCGTCGGTGGCCGGAGCCATCGGGCAGTCGGCATCCAGCATGTGGCGGGCTATTAGGTTGTTGGGCCACAGACGGTAGGCCTCTGCTATGCGTTGGTCTATCAGCTGTGCCACTTTGTGGAAGTCGCCGTTCAATGCCTCCAGCTCCTCGCGTCCCAGTGGTTTACAGATGCTGAGGTGCACCCGCCCCTTCTGTCCTGTAATGCCGCTGATGATGCTCCGTGTGTCCTCTCCGGCCTCTTTTGTATAGGGTCCCTGCTCCCTCAGCGCCATTTCGCGGGCTTTCATCCATGCGCAGGGCTCCCATTCATACGAAATGCTTATGGGCACGATGTTCATTTCAGCCAACGACTCTACCGGGTTCTTGCGGTCACCGCTGTACGATATCATCTTCACCAATGCAGGCTCGGTGCGGTCTATCCCGTCTTTGGTACGCCCGTTTCGCTGGGCAATCCACACACTCTCGCTCCGCTCCGCGACAATGTGGCGCAACTGTTGCGAAAGCACCATCAGGCTGTCGTAGTATTGGCGTTTGTTCCCTCCGCGGCCTATGCCTATCATCTTGTTCAAACTGGCCAGTATTGTCAGCATCGGCATTTCGTACAGGTTCGTACCAATCACTATGTTGGTGGTTTCGTGTCCTTCCGAAACCAGGATGTATTGCAACAGCATGGAATCCAGTATGATGTCGCGGTGGTTAGAGATATACAGCGTGGGCCGGTCGCTGATGTTCTCTTTCCCGCTCCAGCTGAATCCCTTGGTGGACGACTGGATGATGTATTCGCAGGCGCGTTTCATGGCCACAGACTGGAACTGGCCCACATTCTCAAACCCTAAAAACAACCGATCCAATTCGTCCTTGGAGAGTTCGGGAAAGAGCAAAGGGGCTATCTGGGCATAGGACTCACTCGCCATTAATTTGGCTAAATTCTGTTTAAAATCCTGTCTGCCAATATTATAATTCTCTACTTCTGTGTCCATAGTTCATGCAAAAATACGAAATAATCTTGACATAAATAAAAATAACCTTCCATCCGCCTCCCGTCCGCCTTCCTTTCGCCCTCCTTCCGCCCTCCATCCGCCCTCTATCCGATTTCCTTCCAGCGTCCTTCCACCTGCTCCCTGCCTTCGTTCTGCCTTCGCTTCCCAGCCACCACCTGTCAAATCCTTGTCCAACTTTTCTCCACCTACTGGGTCAAGAAAAGTTTAAGAAGAGCTGACGAAGAGCTTAAGAGGAAGCGAATGCGGAGGGGTGTTGGTTTGTAGGCGGAGGGGTGTTGGTGGGGAAGGAGAGGGGAGTTAGAGAGAAGTTGGAGCGAACCTAGAGCGAACCTTGGGCGAACCTTGGGCGAACTCAGGGCGAAGGCAGAGCGAACGTAGAGCGACGGAAGAGTGAAAGGAGAGTGAAGGGGGAGGGGAAATGTGTAATACTGAAATTGCTTGACAGTACAGTAGGAGCAGGGCGGGGGAGGGAAATGTGTAATACTGAAAACGCTTGGCAGTACAGTAGGGGAGGGGAAAAATGTGTGGAAACGGAAAAATGGTGTATATTTGCGATATGAAATGGAACGGACTTTTATTGCTTATAGGCTTGACAGTGAGTGCTGTGGTGGCGAATGCACAGCAGTTGGACGACGGTTTTCAATCGGCTCAGGCTCAAGTGGTGGGCACCCTGGACCCGCTGCTGGATAATACTTCCAGCCTTTTTTATTGGGAAGGCGACCTGTGGACTTGCAACGACCACGGCGAGGTGGTGTTTCATGCACTCGACACGACGACGGGTGCAATCCTTCGGAGCATTGCCACGGGCGTGATGCCCAGTGATATGGAGGAGGTGGCCCAGGATGATGCCTATTTCTATCTGGGCGATTTCGGCAACAACCACGAACTGCTGCGTACCGATTTGCGGGTGTTGCGTTTTTTGAAGTCCGACTTGCTGGCGGGGCGGATTCGTCCCGACACCATAGCGTTTGAGTATGAGGGTTATGACCCCTCGGTGGTGAAGGGCAAGGGGTTGCCCACCACCGATTTCGACTGCGAGGCTATGGTGGCCGGAACCGACAGCCTTTACCTTTTCAGCAAGCAGTGGGGCTCGTATCAGACGGTGTGCTACACGTTGCCCAAACAGCCCGGAACCTATACGGCCTATGGACGCGACACGCTCGATGTGCAGGGGATGGTGACCGGAGCCTGCCTGCTGCCCGGGGCAAGGATGCTGGCATTGTGCGGCTACAATATTATTTGCCAGCCGTTTGTGTGGTTGTTGTATAGGTATGAGGACAACCGTTTCTTAGGCGGCGGGCAGTTGCGTATTGACCTCGACAACGGCATCGGCCTGCAGGTGGAGAGCATAGCCACAGCCGACGGCAGGCGTTTCTTCCTCACCAACGAACATTTTTCGCGTATGGGTTTTGAGCGGCCTGCCCAGTTGCTGAGTCTGGATTTGACGGACATTATAACGCAACTGTCTGTGAGCGACACGGGCGGAGTGGGATTGCCGGTTTTGGAAGAGCCGGAGCAGTGGGGTTTGCAGCCCAATCCCACCACAGGGGTGGTGGAGATAGACCGCGAGGGGGTAGAGCTGGTGGAGGTGATGGATGCGGCGGGGCGGCTGATGATGAGTAGCCAGCGAGGCCGGCAGGTGGACATTTCGGGTCTGCCGGGCGGGGCCTATGTGGTGTGTGTCACCTTTGCCGACGGCAGCCGTCGGTGCGGCAAAGTGGTGAAGCAGTAGCGGAACGTTATTTTTGCCAGATGTCCCAACTCAGGGCCGCCTGGCGATGCAGCATGTCCAAACCTCCAATGGTTTGGGCACCGCGTGCTTTTGCCTGCTGCATGAACAGGGTTTCGGAGGGGTTGTATATCAGGTCGTAGCATAGGTGCCGCGGGGTGATGATTTCGAAGTGGGTCCAAGGCGAAGCGTCGGTGAGGGGGAACATGCCCGCGGGGGTGGTGTTGACAATGAGCAGGCACTGGGCGGCAAGGCTTTCGGCCTGGGTGTACGACACCGCTCCGGGGTGGAGTTCGGGGTGGCGCGAAACGAGAGTGCAGTCAATGCCGAGACCGTGCAGGGCGTGGGTCACGGCTTTGGAGGCACCGCCGGTGCCCAACACCAGAGCACGGGAGTGCCAGGATTGGAGCAGGGGTAGCAGAGTGTGGGCAAAAGCCGGGGCATCGGTGTTGTAGCCCTCCAGTTGCCCGTCCACCACCTTGATGCAGTTCACGGCCCCAATGGATTGTGCCTCGCTGTCGAGACGGTCCAGCAGCGGCAGTACGGCCTCCTTGTAAGGGATGGTGACATTCAGGCCGTTGATTCCCTTTTGCAGCATCCATTGTTTAAGCCCGTCCACAGAGGGGAGCTCGTAGAGAGTGTATTCGGCATTGGTGATGCCCTCACGCGCAAACATGCGGGAAAACCATTGCTGCGACCAGGAATGGCGCAGGGTTTTGCCTATCAAGCCATATCGTTTCATGCTGCAAAGATACGCAAAAAAAATGAAAGCGGAACACCTGATGGTTTCAGCAGGGATAAACTGTGGCGACTGTAGCGGTTGTAGCAGACTGCGGAAAAGTCTGAAACAAAGTGTATCAAATAAATTGCGAACAAGACAAATGCGCATATCAACATTTTTTCGTATCTTTGCAAATTCGAGTAAAGAAAGAAAGATGAAGAAAGTACTCCGTATCATATTGCTAACAATTAATTTGCTACTGGTGGCAGTGTTTCTGCTATCCACTATGGCCGGTCAAATAGCACCGAGCAAAATGGCTTTTGTATCAATCCTGAGTTATGGGTATGTCATGTTTTTGGTGACCAACATTCTGTTCATCATCATCTGGCTCGCCCTCTCGAGGTGGGAGTTTCTTATCTCCACGGCGGCCATAGTGTTGCGTTATTCTTTCATACCCTTATTCTTCCAGGTGGGAGGCTGTCCCGATGCCGAAAACAACGAGAACACGCTCCGTGTAATGACCTACAATGTGCATTCGTTCGAGGGGCTGGACAGTGACACTGCCATGAAGGCCGATTCGGGTGCGAGGATGTTCTTGCAGTTGGTGGACGAGGAGCAGCCGGATGTGCTGTGTTTGCAGGAATTCTTCCAACCGAGGAAAGTGAAGCTGGCCGACAGTCTGGCCGCGCGGGGGTATAAGTACCACTACGGAGTGCACGGCAGCAACATACGCTCGCAGAACATTTTGTTTTCGAGATGCTGGATGGTGAAAGGGCACGATATAGACCGGCGGTCGAAATTCTATGTGGATTTGGTGAAGGGGGACAACCGGGTGCGGGTGTGCTGTGTGCATCTCGACTCGTATCAGCTGACCGAAGACGATATGGAAGGGATTGAGAAACTGACCCATGCCAAGCCTGACAGCAGTACACACCAGCTGGTGGCCAAGTTTAAGGAGACCACCCTGCAGCACGAACGCGAATGGATTGAGGAATTGCAGCCCCTGATACAGAAAACACGGGTGCCGATAATAGTGGCGGGCGATTTCAACGACACACCTGCTTCGTATATCTACCAGCAGATAACCGACA
>Ga0310697_10004905_pt1 | contig 13099 bp, 12 predicted proteins | sample 172DNAGHGlowgp2_FD_203883 | JGI IMG/M metagenome (GOLD analysis project Ga0310697, IMG submission 203883) | Sheep rumen microbial communities from Palmerston North, Manawatu-Wanganui, New Zealand - 1728 DNA GHGlow gp2 (v2) (version 2) | ecosystem: Host-associated > Mammals > Digestive system >...
TTTCAAGCCTAAGCGTTCTTGCCGCTCATTAGTCGCCAAAAAATTTTTGTGCGTCATGTAGACTTCACCGCGAATTTCGATATACTTCGGCGCGTCAACGAGACTTTTAACAACGTCATCAATCACCCGCGCATTTTCCGTAACGTCCTCGCCTTGAACGCCGTCGCCGCGTGTTATCGCTTGAATAAATTTCCCGTCCTCGTAGCGCAACGCCAATGACAAGCCGTCAATTTTTTCCTCAACCACGAATTCCGGCGCACCTAACTTTTCTATCGTGTCGTTGATAAAATTTTCCACGTCGCTTTTGCTGAACACGTCCTGCAACGAAAGCATTTGCACATCATGCGCAACGATTTTGCCCGCCTCGCGCCTTGCCGCGCCGCCAACGGTTTGTGTCGGCGAAGTCGGCGTTATAAATTCCGGATAAGCCTCCTCCAAATCCTTTAGACGTTGCATAAGTTTATCATATTCATAATCGGTAATTTCGGGTGCGTCCTGCTCGTAATATTTGCGATTGTGCCTCTTAATTTCCTTGCGAAGTCTAATCAGCTCCGCTTTTATCTGCAAAATGTCCACGCTATCGCCCCCTAAATTTTGTTTATCGGCGCAACGCTTTTAACCAGTTTTTTAATTCCGACTTCGGGATTGGCAAAAGAAACCGTTAAAATCATTCCGTCCATCGCCATAATCGTACCTAGCCCCCATTTTTTATGATTTATCACGTCGCCAACTTGCAAATTGACGGGCGGCGCGGTTTTTTCGGGCGGTTTAATCTGCGCGGAACGATAAGCCGTTGGCGGTTTGTAAGAGCTTGAAATATTTTTCTTAGGCGTTGCGGATTTATTTTCTAAGCGCACAAGACAAGAATTTGGAATTTCTTCAACGAAGCGCGAAACTTCTTGGGATTGCAATTTGCCAAAAGCCATTCGTTTATTCGCCGCCGTGATATAAAGCTTCTTCATGGCGCGAGTAATCGCAACGTAGCAGGCGCGTCGCTCCTCCTCAAGTTCTTCCTCTTTGGCAAAAGAAATTGCATGAGGAAAAATCCCGTCCTCCATGCCCACCATAAACACGACAGGAAATTCTAAACCTTTAGCCGCGTGAACCGTCATCAACTTGATAAGCGATTCTTCCTCTCTTACGTTGTCAAGGTCGGTTATCAATGCAACGTGATTCAGAAAATCTTCTAACGTGCCCTGCGGATTCATATCAATAAATTCTTTCGCGCTGTCAACGAACGTACCTAAATTTTCTTCGCGAGAAACATTTTCTAATTTCCCTTCTTCCGCGTTGTCGCGAAGCATTTGCATATAACCCGATTCGTTTAGCACTGACATTATCAATTTGTCGATTGGAAGATTTTTAGCCAATTCAGTAAAGCTTATCATCATCGCCGCAAAATTTTTCACTCCTGCGCGAAACTTTGGACTTAAAGGCAGTTGATTCAAAAGATTTTTATTGACAATCAATTCCATGATAGAAATTTCTTGAGTGCTAGCAAAATCCGCCAATCGATTTAAATTCGTCAAGCCTAAACCGCGTCGCGGCGTGTTTATAATTCTCATAAGATGGAAATCATCAAACGGGTTGGCAATGACATGCAGATAAGCAAGAATATCTTTAATTTCCTTGCGGTCGTAAAATTTCAGCCCGCCGATTATGATATAAGGAATTTCTTCATGCATAAATTTTTCCTCGAACAAGCGCGACTGCGCATTTGTGCGATACAGCAGGGCAATTTCATTGTAAGAAAAATTTTCTTGCGCAACGAGCCGCTTAATTTCTTTGGCGACAAACTCCGCTTCCAATATATCAGATTCGCAAGCTACGAATTTAATTTTTTCGCCCGTCTCGTTTTTTGTCCGAAGATTTTTAGGTTTGCGATTGAAATTATTTTTTATGACGGCGTTGGCGGCGTTCAAAATGGTTTTCGTCGAACGATAATTTTGCTCCAAAATAATAATTTTTGCCTTTGGATAATCGCGCTCAAAATTTAAAATGTTGCGCATATCCGCGCCGCGCCAACCGTAAATTGATTGGTCGGCGTCGCCAACAACGCAGATATTTTTGTATTTCGCGGCAAGGAGCTTTGTAAGGATATACTGCGCAAAATTCGTGTCTTGGTATTCGTCAATCAAAATATATTTAAATCGCTCTTGATACTTTTCCAAAATTTCGGGATAAGTCTTAAAAAGTTCAACGGTTTTAAAAATCAAGTCGTCGAAATCCAGCGCGTTATTCTCCTGCAATTTTTTTTGATAAAGTTCGTAAATCGCCGCGATACCCACCTGATAAAGGTTGCCGCTGAAAGAAATTTTCTCACGGAATTTTTCGGGCGTCACCAGATTATTTTTCAAGTCGGAAATTTTAATGTTGACTTTATCAAAAAGATTTTCGGAAAGATTTAATTCAGAGACGCAACGTTTGATTAAAGTTTTCGTGTCTCCTGCGTCATAAATTGCAAAGCTACTTGTAAAGTTTCCTGTAATTTTAATTTCGCGCCGCAAAAGCCGTGCGCAAAAGGAATGGAAAGTACTTAGCACAACATTTTTTGCAGGTTCGCCGATAAGTTTTTCTGCGCGGCTTTTCATTTCTTCGGCGGCTTTGTTCGTAAAAGTTATCGCCAAAATATTAAACGGTGAGACTCCCTGCGCGATTAAATTTGCGATTCTGTAAGTCAAGACACGAGTTTTGCCGGAACCCGCGCCCGCCATAACCAAAAGTGCGCCGTTAAGATATTCTACTGCCTCGCGTTGTTCGGGATTAAGATTGTCAAAAAAAAATTGCTCAGTCAAAAGAGCACCTCCTAAAAGCAGTTAGTAATTTGTAATTTTTTTATGCGGCGGCGTTTGTGGAAAGATTGTAATAGACGCCGCGCCGCGCCATTAAATTTTCATGAGTACCTTCTTCGGTAATGTTGCCGTGCTCCAGGACAAGGATTCTATTTGAGTTGCGAACGGTCGCTAAACGGTGTGCAACCGTTATCGTCGTGCGGTTTTCGGAAAGTTTTTGCATGGCGCGTTGTATTTGACGTTCGGTTTCGTTGTCAAGTGCGCTCGTCGCCTCGTCCAAAATCAAAATCTTAGGATTGCGTAAAAACATTCTGGCGATAGCTAAACGCTGTTTTTGTCCGCCGCTCAATTTTACGCCGCGTTCACCTATAAAAGTATTGTAGCCTTGCGGCAGAGCAGAAATAAATTCGTGTGCTTCCGCCAACTTCGCCGCGTTAATAATTTCCTCTTCGGTGGCGTCTTCGCGCCCATAAGCAATATTATCTTTGACGCTAGCCGAAAATAGAAAGGTATCCTGCTGAATCATGCCAATTTCACGGCGAAGGCTATCAGTCTTTACGGTTTTAATATCGCGCCCGTTGATAGAAATTTTCCCGCCGTTGAGGTCGTACATACCTAAAAGAAGTTCGCAAAGGGTAGTTTTGCCGCCGCCGGTCATGCCGACAATCCCGACGTGTTCACCCGCCGCAATGCTTAGGTTAAAATCGTTGAAAATCGGCGGATTGTTTTCGTAGCCAAAATTCACATGAGAAAATTCAATCGCCTGATTATCGGTGCCTTCAATTTGTGCGACGCGCTCGGCAGAAAGTTCACTGCTTTCGGGCAGATTCATCAATTCGCGGTAACGAATAACGCCCGCCATACCGCGCTGATAAACTTCCGTCAACATCATCAGCTGAAATACGGGACGCATACACATCATCATATAAAGCAGGAACGCGACCAAATCGCTGATTTTCATTTGCCCGATACTTATCAACGCGCCGCCCAAAACGATTATCGTTAAGTTCATGACGTTAGAAAAAAATTCAATGCCGCCATGCAACTTGCCGACCGTTTTAAAAGAATTTTTCTGGACAGACAAAAGGTTTTCGCCTGCGCGGAGCATTTTATCAAGTTCCTTGCCTTCGTTGCTAAAGATTTTTACGAGGCGAATCCCCTGCAGACTTTCCGAAATTTGCCCGCTCAAGTCGCCGGTGTTTTCGCGAGCCTTCATAAAAGTTTTTTTCATATCGCGATTTAGCTTAATCGTCGTAAAGGTTTTAAAAATCAAAAGAGCCGCCACGACGATTGCAAGTTGCCAATTCAAATAAAAAAGTAGCATGACGGAGCCGAGCATTGTAATTGAGCAAGTTACAAACAGATGAGGAATTGCAAACATAAGCCCGCCGACTTCCGAAATATCATTGACGAGCCGCGACAGAAGTTGCCCGCTTTGCGCGTTGTCGTAAAAAGAATAGCCCATTCTCAACATATGACGGAAAAGTTTTTCACGCATAGAAAATTCTATTTTGGCACCCATGCCGCGCCCGACAATTTCAATTTTGTAGTTGAGAAAATAATTTGCCGCGTAAATCGCCAAAAGTGCGCCGGCAAGAAAAATCATTTCAGTTGAAATGCCATGCGGTAAAAGTTCGTCCATGAAGTGGCGAATCAGCATTGGCGAAATAAGCCCAAGCCCTGCGCCGATTAAAGAGCCTGCCGCAACGAACAAAAATTCTTTCTTGTGCGCCGAATAAATTCCCGCAAAAAACTTCAGCTTGTCCTTAAGCATGATCAATCCCTCCCTGAAAAGCAATGCGTAATCTTCAAAGCTCAAACATCGGATAATTTTGCCCTTCGTAATACTCCGACTCCGCAATTTCCTTTTTAATCCAATCGCGCAGTTTCAACGAAATTTTATCAAGCGATTCTTGTAATTCCTTACAATCCTTTTTTGAAAGTCCTGTAAAAAGTTTTTCGTAATCAGGCTTTTCCTGTTGAAAAGTTTCCCCCTTTTCTGTTAGTTCAATCAGCATTGCGCGCCTATCTTCATTTGAGCGATAACGAATAATGTAGCCGTTCGCCTCAAGTTTTTGCAAAAGATCGCCCATAGTCTGCGGACGAAGACCCAATTTAAATCCTAGTTCCTTTTGCGTGATAAATTCTCCTTTGGTCAACGCTGATAAAATTCGCCCTTGCCCCTGCCAAGGATCAAGCCCGCCAAAATTTTTTCCGTACCACATTAGTTGATAACGGTGCAACAGATGATACATTTCCAAAAAACTATCCGTAATCTCTTTGTTTTTTGTCATTTCCATTCCCCCAAAAAAATATTCAAGGTACCCTGTAAAATGATACACGGTACCTTAAAAGCAGTCAACATATATTGTGAGACTTTAATCAAAGATTTATCGAAGAGCCTGCGTCGGGCAAATTTTTTTGCAACGCTCGCAACGGATGCACTCGGCAGAATCAAAATCTTTGGTCGGGTCGAGGTCAAGCGGGCAAATATTTTTGCAACGCCCGCAACTAATGCATTTCTCCGCCGCGAAATTTATTTGATAAAGGCTGTACTTGTTCAACAAGCCGTAAACCGCGCCCAGTGGACACATCACGCGACAAAAAAATCTGTGGACGAGGACGCAACAGACAATCACGGCGATTAAAATAAAAATTTTCAGCGCGAATAAATTTCCCAAGACGCCGCGAAATTCTTCATGCGTTATAATTAACGGCAAGCCCGCTTCCAACGTTCCGGCGGGACAAATGTATTCGCAAAAAGCCGGTTCGCCAAATTTCGTCGCGACCGGCAGAATCAACACGAACATTATCAGCAGAAAATATTTTATCTTTGTCAATCTGCGCGGGAGGAAAATTTTCGGCGAGGGAATTTTATTTAGCAACTCTTGAATAAAACCGAACGGACATAAAAAACTGCAAATCGTTCGTCCAAGTAGCAAGCCGATTAACAGCGTGACGCCCGCCGCGTAAAAGCTGAACTTGCCGCCCGCGCCGCCTACAGTTTGCAACGCGCCAATCGGACAGCTAAACGCCGCCGCAGGACACGACCAGCAATTCAAACCCGGTGCGCAGAAATTTTTCAGTTCGCCGCGATAAAGTTTGCCACTCAAAAAATTTGCCGCGTGCGGATTCGTTAAAATCGTCGCGGCAAGTTGAATCAATCGCCTTTTCATCAGCCCAGCCCGATACATTCAAGACAGACACGCGACGCCTTTTGAAAAATTATTTCCAATTCGCCGCGCTCAAGCCCGAAATAAATCATCGCCGCGCTTGCTAAAAAAATTATCAGCCGAATTTTATTTTTTGAGAAGTTTTTGCAGTTCATCTTTGTAACCCTCAACATTTGCGCCGATAATCGCCGTGCCAACAACTTCGCCTTTGCTGTTTATAAAAATCGTCGTCGGCACCGCCTCCACATTTTCCGTAAATTTAATTAGCTGTTCGTTGGGGATAATGTTCACAAAATCTGCGTTCGCCTCTTGAAGAATTTTCTGCGCTCGTTGAATTTGAACAGAATTTTCTGAGGCGTCACAAACTAAGCCGATAATCTGCGCGTCAGCGGGAAGGTTTCTAGCCATTTCGCCGAGTTCGGGCATTTCAGCGATACACGGCGGGCAGAACGTTCCCCAAATGTTTACGATGGTAATTTTTTTTGCGGCAAAAATTTCGTTCGTGACGGTTTCACCCGTGACGGTCGTTGTTGTAAAGGTTGGGATATTCGAGGCGACAGGCGACGCTTGCGCACTGCTTGGATTATCGTTGACTTCTGCCGAATCGTCTTGGCAACCGCCGATTAAAAACGCCGCGCTTATCAGCAACACGGAAAAAAATTTTTTCAACATATAATCATCTCCTCTCAAGTGGTTTGAATAATTTTATCACGCAAAATTTTTTCGCGCAAATAAAATCATTCTGCTAGTTGGTAGTTGTTAGGTGGGTAGGTGGGTAGGTGGGTAGGTGGGTAGGTGTTAGAATTTTCCATTACGCATTACGCATTACGAATTACGCATTGCCTTTTGCAGGGGAATTGCGGCGCGGGAAGAATAAATTAAGGAGTAGTAATTAGAAATTAGGAATGATAAATTGATGAAAATTGTAGTTTCCGGCTATTACGGCTCGAAGAACGGCGGAGATGAAGCAATGCTTGCGGCAATGCTAGAAGTCTTGCGCGAGGAAGTAGACGATTTGCAAGTTACGGTTATTTCGCTCAATCCTGAATATACGCGGTTCCGTCACAAAGTCGACGCGGTGCCCATGCCGGATATTTTTTCTATCATAAAAAAAATTCGTGCGGCAGATTTGCTGATTTCGGGCGGCGGCTCGCTTTTGCAAAACGTGACAAGCGGGCGCAGTCTTTACTATTACCTTGCGATAATTTTTTTTGCGCTCATCTTCGGGCGAAAAGTCATGCTTTACGCGCAGGGCATAGGACCGATTCGCGGCGCGTTGGCGCATAAGCTCATGAATCTAATCCTAAATCGCGTCGACCTAATCACCGTTCGCGACAGAGGTTCGCTTGAAGAATTGTCGCGGCTCAAAATCACGCGCCCGAAAATTTTTTGCACCGCCGACCCCGTTTTGGCGATAAAGCCCGTGCCGCTTGAAATTGGCGCGGAAATTTTAAATCATCACGCCATAAAAAAATCAGACGGAAAATTTATTGGCGTGGCTGTTCGTCATTGGATTGGCTGGGGACGTTTTCAAGTCGAACTTGCCAAAGCTTTGGATAAAATTATTGAGGCAACGGGCGCGAAAATTATTTTTATCCCGATGAAATTCCCCGAAGATATTCGTTCCGCCGTTTCGACCGCCGAACTCATGAAAGAAAAATGCACTGTTTTTGAAGAAGAATTTACTACGCAGGAAATTTTAAGCCTCGTCGGTTGCATGGATTTGTTAATTGGCGTGAGACTTCACGCGCTGATTTTTGCGGGCGTTATGAACGTTCCCTTGCTCGGCATTTCCTACGACCCGAAGATTGAAAGATTTTTGGACTCAATAGGAGAAAAACCGCTGGGCAATATGTCTGACGTAACGGCGCAAGAAATTTTTGACGCGACGCTAAAAAAATTATCGGCGGACAAAGAATTTCGCGATGACACACTTTTAAAAGAGCTAAATGCCCTTGCCCGTCAAAATGCAAAATTCGCCGCTGACTTGGCAAAAAATAAATCGCTATAAAAATTTTTGGAGGTTTTAACAATGGATATTACGCGCAGAAAATTTTTGAGCTTAGCGGGCGCGGCAGGGCTTTTATTTTCGTTCGGGAAGGTTCGCGCCGCGTCCAATGAAAAAATTTTGGTCGTTTACTATTCGCGGACGGGCGAAGAATACGGCACGGGCTTTATTACAAAGGGCAATACGGCGATTATCGCGGAGATGATAGCGCAGAAAACCGGCGCGGATATTTTTGAGATTAAACCCGTTACGCCTTATCCTGACAGTTACGAAGAATGCAAAAAGATCGCAAGCCGCGAAAAAGCTACCAAAGCCCGCCCGCCGTTTATCGGTGACGTTGATATTTCGGGCTACGATATAATTTTTGTCGGCTACCCCATTTGGTACGGCGACGCCCCGCAGATAATTTACACCTTCCTTGAGAATCACGACTTCACGGGCAAAAAAATTGTTCCGTTTTGCACTTCGGGCGGCAGTGGTCTTTCTAGCACAGACCAAAATATTTCTTTAACCTGCCCGACCGCGCAGATTTTGCAGGGCTTTGAGATTCACGGCTCAACCGCTCAGAATAATCCTTCGCAAGCAGAAAAATTTGTTGATGACAATCTTAAAAAGCTGGGATTGATTTAAAATTTTTTTGAACAAACATTTGCCTTGAGTTAGCTTAAAACTTTATAATTGCCTAAAAAGTTTTTTGGAGGTTTTTAAAATGGATATAAGCAGGAGAGAACTTTTTAAAATGGCGGGCGTCGCGGCGATTGGCGCGGCTGTCGGCAATTTCAACGTTGCGGCGGCTAAAGGCAAAAAAATTCTCAAGCTCAACGCGGCACCCGTTGTTGGCAGTAAAAACGTTACGGGCATGAAGTACACCGGCACGGCGGCGAAAGTTTATTTTACCGATAAAATCGACGCCGCGCACCTCATCAAACTTTATGGCATGATTAACGAAAACATTTACGGTAAAGTTGGCTTGAAATTGCACACGGGCGAGCCACACGGACCAAATATTTTGCCGCGTGAAATGGTTAAGGCTTTCCAGGCGCAAGTTCCTAACTCAACGATTATCGAGACGAACACGCTTTACACGGGCGCACGCTACAACACCGAAGACCATTTAAATACTATTCGCATAAACGGCTGGGATTTTTGCGACGTGGATATCATGGACGCGGACGAAGGTTACGTTAATTTTCCTGTTCGCGGCGGAAAACATCTTCAAGAAATAGCTATGGGCGCACATCTCGTTAATTATGATTCTGTCGTTGTCTTGACGCATTTTAAAGGGCATGCAATGGGCGGTTTTGGCGGCAGTTTGAAAAATATTGCTATCGGTATGGCTTCGGGTCATCGCGGCAAAGTTCAAGTTCACGGCTACGACGGAGAAAAATACGGTATACCGGCAAAGGGAGAATATTGGTTTGACGGAACTTTTCCGCTTAAAGAACATTTTATGGAACTCATGGCGGACAGCGGCAAAGCTACTTGCGATTATTTCGGCAAGCGCATTGTTTTTCTTAATGTCATGCGCCGCTTGAGCGTTGATTGTGACTGCGCGGGAACTTCTGCCGCTGAGCCAACAATGGCGGACATTGGAATTTTAGCTTCGACTGATATTTTGGCGATAGATCAAGCATGTTGCGATTTAGTTTACACCGCGCCCGATTCAAAAGATTTGCGCGAGCGTATTGAGTCGCGGCACGGACTTAGACAACTTAGCGCAATGGCTGAATTGGGCATGGGAAATCCGCAATACGAATTGATTAGCGTTGACTAAAAAATTTGAGGTGACGTTATGAAGAAAATTTTATTTTTGCTACTGATGATTTTTACGATAAGCGGTTGCGGCGGCGAATCGCAAGATTCACAAAATAAAACTCCTGCCGAACCTGAAAAAAAATCCGTCGAAGAAAAGCCCGCTCCAACTTCTTCCACCGATAAAATGACTGCCGATGAAAAAATTCTCGTCGTCTACTTTTCGCGCACGGGCGAAGAATACAATATCGGAACAATCACTAAGGGCAACACGGCGATTGTCGCCGAGATGATTGCGCAAAGGACAGGAGCGGATACTTTTGAAGTTAAAGCCGCCGTACCTTATCCCGACGAATACGAACCTTGTACGGAAATTGCAAAACAGGAGCTTGAAGAAAATGCGCGTCCCGCCTTTGAAAAGAATATCGATAACCTTGCGCAGTACGATACAATTTTTATCGGTTATCCGATTTGGTGGTCAGCGGTTCCGCGTGTCATGATGACTTTCCTTGAGGCTAACGACTTCGCCGGCAAAAAAATTATTCCGTTCTGCACGCACGGCGGTAGCGGTTTGGCGGGCACCGAGCGCGAAATCGCTGACGCTTGCAAAGGCGCAGAGATTAAATCGGGCTTGGCGATTGTAGGAAAGACCGCGCAGAAAGATTCCACCGCCACACAAAAAGACGTTGACGATTGGCTAAAAACTTTAGGCTATTAAAAATTTTTTCTTTATGATATACTCCCTTCCGCAAGAAATTTGCAGGGAGTATTTTTTTGAAGGAGGAAGGTAAATGCGCATTGCTCAACTAACTCGTTTAGGTTATAACAACTACGGGCAAGTTTTACAAAAATTCGCTCTCAATCACACCCTTAAAAAGTTTTCGGATTTTGTTGAAGTTCTTTGGTTTTCCTCAAATAGCCTTTTTTCCGAAGTAGGTTCCGCAAGCCGATATCCTCAGATTATAAAACATGAAGGTCGACTTGATTGGTAGCAGAAATTTTTCCGTTTTGAATCTGTTCGTCAATCTAAGTTCAAGGACTTTGAAAATCTTAATATTCCGACGCGTTTTAATTTCCCGTATCCTGAGGATATTGCGGACGAATATGATTTTTTTGTTGTTGGCTCAGATCAAGTTTGGAATCCGGGAAGTTTGCCTCCAAACATTTTTTTAAACTTCGTACCGCGTGAAAAGAAAATTACCTATGCCGCAAGTTTCGGAGTCAATGCGATTCCCGACGAAAAGAAAGAACTTTTTCGTCGCGGAATCTCCGATTTCAATTTTATTTCCGTTCGGGAAGAAAACGCGATTGAAATTATCAAAAATCTTACAGGAAGGTCATCGCTTTTAGTGCTTGATCCTGTCCTTTTATTGACGGCTGACGAATGGCTCACCGTTGCGCAAAAGCCTACTTGGTTCAAAGGAAGATATTCTCGCGGCTACGTCTTGACTTATCATCTTAGTAAGTTACCCCCCCTCCAGTGTCGAGAGCTAGCCGAAAAACTAGATTTGCCGGTTATAAATTTGCTCGACACTGAAAATTTTAATCACTTCACGATTGGTCCTGCTGAATTTGTTTGGCTTTTCGCCAACGCCTCGTTTGTTTTCACGAATTCATTTCACGGCATGGCATTTTCAACTTTATTTAAACATCCGTTCGTTCTTAATGGGCTTCGCAGTAAAAATGATCAGCGGCTTTTATCTTTCCTTAAATTGTTTGGCTTAGGCAACAGATTTAATCCTGCTGACCCAATGAATATTGATTTTACTCACCGCAATGAAATTTTGCCCGTCGAAAGAGCGCGAGCCTTTAAGTTTTTATCGGAGGCGTTTGGGATAAATCCGTTAGAAAAACTTTTGGGAGGCGACGCATAATGAAGATTGAAGAAATGATTGCCGCCGACCGCGCCGATTGTAGCGGTTGCGAGGCTTGCGCTAATATCTGTCCAAAAAACGCAATTACAATGACACGCGACGCCGAAGGTTTTGCTTACGCGAATGTACAATGTAAGTGCAACAAGTGAAAAACTAAAATTGATCCTGAACTTTGCATAAAGTGCGGACGTTGCGACGCGACTTGTCCCGCGCTAAATTATCAGAAAAAAACTGTCGATAAGCTCCCTGAAACTTTTGTGGCGACTTATGACAACGATAAAATTTTGCGGCACAGTTCATCTGGTGGAATTTTTACGGCTTTAAGCAAAATTATTTTAAATGACGGCGGAATTGTTTTTGGCGCGGCTTTTGATAAAAATTGGCGCGTTTATCACACGTCAGCAGAAAATCTTGACGAGTTGGAAAATCTGCGCGGAAGTAAATACGTTCAAAGTCAAATCGGCGCGGTTTATCGTCAAGTCAAAGAGGCTTTAAAGTCGCGGAAGGTTTTGTTTAGCGGCGTGCCCTGTCAATGTGCCGCCTTAAAGCATTTTCTCGGCAAAGATTATGATAATCTCTTGACGGTCGAAATACTCTGTCACGGCGTGCCGTCGCCCGCGCTTTGGGAAAGTTACGTTGCGGAAATCGGTTATTCCCATGAAATTGCGCATATAAACTTCCGCACAAAACGCAAAGGCTGGCAAGGAAAAATCTACACAGATATAAATTTTTCTGATCAAGGGCACATGATAACTCCGGTGTCTAATCATCTTTATGGCAGACTTTTTTTAAGAAATTTATCTTTGCGACCGTCCTGCTCCGCTTGCAAATTTAGATTTCCAAATGGTCTAGGTGATTTGGTTATAGGTGACGCATGGGGCGTTGGAGATTTTTGTCCAGAAATGACTGATAAGCGCGGCACGTCAGTTATTTTCATCTATACGGCAAAGGGCAAAGATTTCTTTGAACGAGCAAATTTAAAAAGTAAGCAAGTTAATTTTGTTGAAGCCACTAAGAAGAATAGAGTTTTTATACAGCCGACGATGGTCGATTCGCGGCGAAAAGATTTTTTTGCCGAGCTTGCTGAGAGCAAGGATTGGTTTGCCGTCATGCAAAAATATTTCGCAAATGACGATGAAGCGATTCGCAAAGACACGGGCAAACGCAACGGCGCGTCTTACAGGAAAAATTTGCAGGCTATCCTTGCGCAGGTTCGTCAAAAGTTCGAGAAAAATATTTTGGTCTTCGCCGCGCCGCGTGAAAAGGTCGAACAGGATAACTTAGAAACTTTGTTTGATAAACAATTCCAAAATTGCGGCGTATATTTTTTTCAAACCGTTGAGGATAAAATTGTTTGCAAAGAAAATTTTTCAAAGGTCAATCTTGAGCAAGCGGATTTTGCCGCGTTAAGTGATTTCGTCAAGAAGTTTAACGTCACGGAAATTTTTGTTGAGGAACCATTGAATTTTGATTTGCCCGCCGCAAAAGATTGGATAAAGG
>Ga0310697_10004906_pt1 | contig 13097 bp, 8 predicted proteins | sample 172DNAGHGlowgp2_FD_203883 | JGI IMG/M metagenome (GOLD analysis project Ga0310697, IMG submission 203883) | Sheep rumen microbial communities from Palmerston North, Manawatu-Wanganui, New Zealand - 1728 DNA GHGlow gp2 (v2) (version 2) | ecosystem: Host-associated > Mammals > Digestive system >...
AAAGCCTATCTGAAAGAACATTACACTGATTGCCTGTGCAAAGAGTGCCTCGAAAAACTTAACGCCCAATGAAAAAACTATGGATTTTGTCGTTGGTGCTTTTTGTCGCTTGCGCACCCAAAGGCAAGACCGATGTCATGGAAACGACGCAAGGCGACAACCTTATGCGTTATGCCCGTAATGTCACGGTTTGCCAAAAGGATTATGGCTATTTGATGGAGGTGATTTGTCCTTGGGATACCACCTTGTCCTTGGGCAAGTTTGCCTTGGTCAAGGACACGTTAGCCACGGTTGACAAGGATGTGGCGGGTGTATTAAAGGTACCGGTGAAGTCAGTGATTTCGTTTTCTGCCACGCAATGGGCTGTCTTTTTGCGTTTGGGTGAAATCGACCGTGTGAAAGGCATCCTTGAAGGCCGTTTTGTGACCGATAGCACCATGCGCTCTTTGTTAGCGAAGCAGAAGGTTTACGACATCGGTACGGAAGCCTCTGCCGATATTGAAAGGATGATACAACTGCAACCGGATGCTTTGCTGTATTCACCCTATTTCGACGGCAACCAGGGTGGCTTGGATGTTACGGGAGCGGTGTTGTTTCCTTTTGCCGATTACATGGAGAACACACCCTTGGGCCGAGCCGAGTGGATTCGTGTCATTGGCATATTGGCGGGCCGTGAGGACAAGGCCGATGCTTGGTTCGACGACATCGAGCGACGCTACAATGCTCTCTCGACGCTATGTGCCGAGGTGGAGCACCGACCCACAGTGTTCTCCGACTTGGCATTCAATGGACAATGGTATGTGGCAGGCGGGCGCAGCTATATTGCCAAGCTCTTCGCCGACGCGGGTGCCGAATACATTTGGAAGGACAACTCTTCGACGGCCAGCGTTCCCATGGATGCTGAGAGCATTTTGGCTAAGGCGCAGCACGCCGACTTCTGGCGCGTCATCAACTCCAATCCTTTCCCGATGACATACAATGCCTTAGCCAAAGAAAACCCTGTGTATCCACTTTTCGATGCCTACAAAAACCATCGAATCATCGTTTGCGACATCCTTTCGACAGGTTATTTTGAGCAATCGCAGTGCGAGCCGGACCTGCTTTTGGCCGACTTCATCCATTTCTTCCATCCCGAGTTGTTGAAAGGGGAGTGGGAAGGGTATCAAACGAAATATTACCACTTGATGGAAGAGTAAAATCGCTTTTTTTTCTTTGTTTCCTTGTTTTTGCATTTTCTTTCGAAAAAAAGTACTAATTTTGCAATTCAAAACGTACTGTAAAATAGAATAGCTATGTGTAAAAATGTACTGAGAATAATGATGGCGTCGCTTTTGGTTGTATTGTCGGCGTCGTTTGTGAACGCCCAAGTTCATGTGGGTGACATCCTTTGCGAAGGTGATCGTGTGGTCAGTCCTACCATTTTTAGTTCGGAAGACAACGGTGCAATAGCGGTTGTCTTTTACGTGGATGCCTCTGGACAACATGGTTGGGCAGTGGCTTTACATGACAGCGGCAACTTTGCTTGGGGCCCCAACTGCTATAACAGTCCATTGCGTGATTGTACACAACTCTCCAATGCGACAGCGAACCTTGACGGATACAAGAACACAGGTGTCATTCTCGAAAATAGGTCAGACCATCCTGCGTTTAATGCCCTCGATTATGAAAACGGTTGGTATCTTCCCGCCGCCGGTCAGCTGAAGCGCCTCTACAGCAAACATGATAAAGTGAACGAAAGCCTTTCGGCTGTGGGTGGTGATGAAATATTCCCTTCAGATCCGAATTGGGAGTGCTGGTCATCCACCGAGTATAATGTTGCCAGCGCATGGTATATGAATGCTTCGGGTGAGATTCGTTGCAAGGATGCCACTTACAATGGCACTAAGGATGCCAGACGCGTGGTTCGTGGCGTGATCAATTTCTGATTTTCGTAACTTAAAAAAACTAAGCCTGTTTCGCAAACGAAACAGGCTTTTTTGTGCCTAATCAGCGACCTTTCAGTGGACAATCCGCTGAGCATGATGCACATTTGCTGGAATTAGACTTGCTTTTGCCATTGTCATTACAAGAACAATTGCCCTTGCCCATGCGCATGGCACGGATGGCAATAATGACCATAGCCATGACGACCGTAAGCACTATGATGGTAGGTAGATTCATGCGAAGACGGCATTGGTGATGAGATAGGCAATCCAAGCGCAGACCCAGGCGACGGCGCATTGGAACAGGATGATAAAGAGCATCCACTTGGCTCCCAGCTCGCGGCGGATGGCAGCCATGGCCGCCACACAGGGTGTATAGAGTAAGCAGAAGACCAACATTGAGATGCTGGTGACGGTGGTGAAGAGTGCTTCGGCATTCAAGACCTCAAGGGTAGCTACGACGCTTTCCTTGGCCATGAAGCCACTGATCAAGGCTGTGACAACTTGCCAGTTGCCCAAACCCAGTGGATGGAAGATGGGTGCAATCCAGCCTGCAACACTTGCGAGCATGCTTCCTTCGCCATTCTCTACCATGTTGAAGTGGAAGTCGAAGGTCTGAAGGAACCAGATCACCAAGGTGGCCAAGAAAATGACCGTAAAGGCACGCTGCAGGAAGTCCTTGGTTTTGTCCCACAAAAGGTGCGCCACATTCTTGAGGCCAGGCAGCCGGTAGTTGGGTAACTCCATAACGAAGGGCGCCACATCACCTTTGTGTCCGAACCATTTGGTGAACAGCGCAGTGATGATGCCTACGATAATGCCCAATAGATAAAGGCAAATCAGCACCACGCCGCCGTGTCCCGGGAAGAAGGCTGCCGTGAAGAAGCCATAAATCGGAATCTTGGCCGAGCAGCTCATAAAAGGTGTCAACAAGATGGTGCGCCAACGGTCGTGGGTTGAGTGGAGGGTTCGCGTCGCCATCACAGCAGGCACCGTGCAGCCAAAACCGATGAGCATAGGCACGATGCTATGGCCTGTGAGGCCGAGTTTGCGCAGGAAACTGTCGCTGACGAAGGCCACACGTGCCATATAACCACTGTCCTCCAACAGACTGAGGAAGAAGAACAGCAATATAATAATAGGCACAAAACTCAACACGCTGCCTACACCTCCAAAGATGCCATCGACAACTAATGACTGTACGGCGGGACTGACGTTCCAGTTGGCCAAAGCCGTTCCGCATTGCTCAGCAAGCCATGAGATGCCTTGGTCGAGCCAATCCTGCAAGGGAGCACCAAGTAGGTCGATGGAGAGATAGATGATGCCTACCATGACCAGGATGAAAATCGGGATGGCAGTCCACTTGCCCGTAAGAATCTTGTCAATGCGGCGGCTTCGTTGGTATTCTTTGCTTTCCTTAGGTTTCACCACGGTCTTGTCGCAGAGCTTCTTGATGAAGGCAAACCGCATCTCGGCCATGGCCGCAGCGCGGTCGAGACCGCGTTCCTCTTCCATCTGCACGATGAGGTGCTCCAAGGTCTCTTTCTCGTTTTGGGAGAGTTGCAAGGCTTCCATAACGATGGAATCGCCTTCCACGAGTTTGGAAGCCGCGAAACGCACTGGGATATCGGCGCGTTGGGCATGGTCCTCGATGAGGTGCATGATGCTGTGGAGGCAGCGGTGTACTGCACCGCCATGGTCATCCTTGTCGCAGAAGTCCTGACGCACAGGGGCTTCCTGGTATTTCGCAATATGTATGGCATGGTCGATAAGCTCGGATACGCCTTCGTTCTTGGCTGCTGAGATGGGCACTACGGGCAGGCCGAGGATTTGCTCCATCTCGTTGACGAGGATGCTGCCTCCGTTGTTGCGTACCTCATCCATCATGTTGAGTGCCAAAACCATAGGTACGCCCAGTTCCATGAGTTGCATGGTGAGGTAGAGGTTGCGTTCAATGTTGTTGGCATCCACGATGTTGATGATGCCTTTGGGCTTCTCATTCATGATGAACTCACGTGAGACGATTTCCTCCGAGGTGTAGGGCGACAGCGAATAGATGCCCGGCAGGTCGGTGACCGAGGTGTCAGGATGTCCTTTGATAGTGCCGTCCTTGCGGTCGACGGTGACGCCAGGGAAGTTACCCACATGTTGGTTGGCTCCCGTCAATTGGTTGAAAAGGGTGGTTTTGCCGCAGTTCTGTTGTCCAGCGAGGGCGAAAGTCAGTTTGGTGCCTTTGGGTAGCGGTTTCTCGTGGTTTTTGTCGTGGTAGATGCCTTCCTCACCTAAGCCAGGGTGGGCGTTGTGGTCGTGGAGGGCGGTGCCGTAGAGTTTGTCGGGGTCGAGCGTGGCAACGGGAGTTTCTTCTTTACAAGGCTCCACTTCAATGAGTTGGGCATCGGCTTTACGCAAAGTAAGAGAATAGCCGTGAAGCATTACCTCCATGGGATCGCCCAAAGGGGCGTATTTCACGAGTTTGACGGCCACATCGGGGATGAGGCCCATGTCGAGGAAATGCTGACGGCGTTGGCCTTTGCCGCCTACGGTCAGTATGCGACCTGAGGTTCCAATTTTTAGTTGATCAAGCGTTGCCATAATAGATTTTGGTTTAGGCTGCAAAAATACAATGTTATTTACAAGGAATAGCTCCTTATTTATAATAGAGTTTTAGGCTTTTTTTCATCATTTGTGAGGATGGGTTCACTAGGTTGGGGGGACTCGATGGTGATGAAGTCGCCTCGTTCTTGGAAGTATTCCACCAGTTTCTCGTAGAATTTCGTCTTAGCCATCGTCTCGGCGTTGCCGAAGACGATGAGTTTCATTTTGGCCCGCGTGATGGCTACGTTCATGCGTCGCAGGTCGTTGAGAAAACCGATGCTGCCGCTGGCGTTGTCGCGCACCAGGCTGATGAGGATGACGTCGCGCTCCTGCCCTTGGAAACCGTCGACGGTGTTGATGGTGATTTGATGTCGCAAAGGCTTGAGCATCTTGTTGTTTCTCATGTATTTGCGCAATAGCCGTACCTGCGCTTTATAAGGAGATATGAGGCCAAAATCCACTTGTTCGCGCAAAAGGTGTTCCATGCCGATGAGTTTCACGTAGTCCATCAGGGTTTTCATCAGCAGCTTGGCTTCCTCGTGGTTGCTGCGGCTGAGGCTACGGCTTTGCTGTTCGCCGAAGTCGCATTTCGACGTGTCGACCCACATCAGCGGTTTGTCGATGGGGGAGACGAGACGGTCGGCAACTGAAGGGTCGGCTTTCAGTTTGCCATGGTAGAAGTGCCGCGACGAGAAATCCATGATGTCTTTGTTCATGCGGTATTGCACGTCGAGCAGGGTGACGCAAGCGGATTTGTTTTTCACCATTTTTTGCATCAGGGTGCGCTCCAACCCATCTTGGGCGGCCTCATGGCACTTGATGGTGGGCGGCAGCTGCTGGTGGTCGCCGGCAAGGACAACGCGGTCGGCTTTGAGGATGGCGGTCCAGCAGGCGGCTTCGAGGGCTTGTGCAGCTTCGTCGATGAAGACGGTGCCGAAGTGGCGGCGTTCCATCAGCCGATTGGCACTGCCGATGAGGGTGCAAGCGATGACGCCCGATGTGGCAAACAGATCTTCGCGGATTTTCACTTCCAGCTCCATCTCGCGGTGCTGCAACTTGCGGATTTTGTTGCGCTCCTTGTCGCCCAATTTCGGATTGCTTTTGATTTCGCGTAGCGAGGAACGCACGCTGAACAACTCCAGATAGTCAGGATGGTTGCCGTAACGGTATTCGTAGGAGCATTGCATCATCACGTCGTTGATCCTGAGTGGATTGCCGATGCGAAGCACACCGATACCTCGGCGATAGAGTTGTTCGCTGATCCAATCGACGGCGGCGTTGCTCGGGGCGCACACCAGCACTTGCGTCTCGCGCTTCAAGGTCTCGCTGATAGCCTCCACGAGGGTGGTCGTCTTGCCTGTGCCGGGCGGACCGTGCACGATGGCCGTCTCGCGGGCGTTGAGTACCTTGGCGATGGCGGTGTTCTGGCTTGTGTTGAGCCATGGGATACGATTGAAATGGTTGTCGCGGAAAGTGGGCTGGCGGTCGCCAATGAGCACGCTGCGTAGGTTGGCGAAAGCTTCTTCGTTGCGTTCCCTCACTTGTCGCAAACTGCTTTGCATCACCTGATAGCTGTAGTCGTCGATGCCCAAGAGAACCCCGATTTTGTTGTGCGAAGCGAGGTTTTGCAAGGCTATCATCGTGGGCATGCTGTTCACGGCGATTTCCATTCGGTAGTCTTGGATGCGGCTCACGGTGCAGTTGTGGTTGAGCACACGCATCTGTCCGTTCTCGAAGCAGAAGAAGTTGACGATTTTGCCTGGCTCGAAGTCACTACTGGTGTCTTCGGGTTGGATGCCATCGTAAAATACATCCACAACCAGCTGATTGGCAATGTTATAGGAGGTATTGCCAAAACGAATTGGATACCAGCAGTCGCCTTCGGCCACGTCGCCATTCATCGGGGCGCGCTTGACCGCTTCGAGGTAGGCCGCTTTCTCGTAGTCATATTCCTTTCGGAGAAGGTAGGACTGATGATAGAGTGATTCGAGAAGGGTGGACATGATTTTTTGCTTAAGACTTAGGATTATGGGACACGAGACGCAGGACTATGGATGACTTCGGGTGTGCTGTGAGTGTGGTATCTGACGGTGACTTGCGGCTGTTTTTTGTCTTGTGACTTGACTTCACAAGTGAACGATACCTCAGAAACGCCTTCGTCGAGGAAAACGCAGCCCTGTGGGAACACTCCATCTATCATGTTGAAATTCTGGTCAGCAATGTAGGCAGTGCCGTCGAAACCAAAAATCAGATACTGTCCTGCTTTGAGTGTACAGGGAAAGTAAAGGTCACCATTGGGCATGTTGAAATGCAGTTCGCTGATGCTGCCTTTGCCTTCCACAGCGATGCGTAAGGCGAAACGACTTGCGTATGGGCTGTTCCATTCCCAGTTGTCGTCGATGAAGTTGCTGAAATAACGCCTCGAAATATGCTCAGTATAAAGCAAATAAGTCGAATCATTGTCTTTGACTACATGCCAGTTCCCATACGGATCCTTAAACTGCTCCTTTTGTACCTCGCTGAACGTACCATGCAAGCGTAGTGTCTCCCAAATGTTGATGGTGTTCAAAAAGTCATCGGTTAAGCCGTGTCTTTTCATCGTTTCCGCATCGAAAAAGAGGCCGAAGCCTGCATCGTAGGCAGCGGCTTTGGAGAGAAACCATTCCAGTTCTTCTATCGTGGTGGCTTTACGGTTCTTGTCGGCATGGTAGATTTGGAAATTGCCTATCATCCACGGCATCTGGTTGCTGCGATAGAATTCCTGCCTTTCGGTCAGCGTTTCCACGATTTTGGTGCGCATCGATTCGTTCCACAGTTGGTTCTCGTTGACTCGGCTTAGGTAATGTGATGACATGGGGGTGAGCAGGTCGGCTTGCAAGAGCTTGTCGGGATTGTACTTGCGCATTGTGTCGAGGAAATGGCCGATGGACGTGTCGCCTAGCTTGTTGTAGGTATAGCTTTTTAAGTCGTTAAAAATAAGAATGTCATAATTTGTTTTGGCCAATTTCTTGGCATGGTTTTGGGCCATTTTCTCTTGTAGCTCATGGTCGGGGAGCAGGGCGCGCTCGGGCGTGTCCCATAGTTTATAAACGGTAGCGTTTTTGCCATGAGCCGATTTTGTCGTTCCGAATGCACCACGCACGCAGCCGTAGAACAGATGGATGTTGCCTACAGCCTCAGTGCTGCGGTAAGTGACAAGCTCGTCGTCGATTTGTAGGACATTGATGGTGGCGGGTACGGAAAAGAGTTCGGAATGATATACGGCAAACTCGGTTTGCGTCTCATTGATAGGAAGTTGCAGCTGTAATGCTCCTTGTTTCAAAAGATGTTTCGAAGGCTTTGGCGTGACATGTTTGCTGTCGGTCGGGATGCGGTTGGCCAGCACTTGAAGCCCTAAGTCCAAACTGGCTTGTCGGCATTTCCCTTTTAGGTAGGCAGTATCCTTCGGGTTGCCATCAGCGATCAGATAGGATTTTGTGTTCCTTGTAATGTTGGGAAGGCATAAAGAATCTTGCGCGAACGAAACCGTCCCGAACAACAAAACCAAAACCATGGTCAAAACCTTCTTCATCAGTCAATTCCTCTCAAGTCTTTGTAAAGTTGTACGGCATACAGGTCGGTCATATTGGAGATGAAGTCGACGACGGATTGTAGTTTGGTGTAAGTGTCGTTGGTCTTCACCTTGAACTGTTCGGGGATGAGCGAAAGTAGCTTTTTGTTGTAGGGTGTTTCAGGATTTAATACGGCATCAGTGAAGTTCTCCAAAAGTGTGCCAACTACGTTGAAGCCTGTCAGCTCGATTTTTACCACTGAGGGGTGTCGGTAAATATGCTTCACAGATTCGTCGCGGCACACTTCCAGTGCGTTTTTTTCAAATTCAGGCAGATGGGCAATCAGGCTCTTCTCGAAACGGCCTTCCATGATGGCATCATAATGCTTCACGAAGATGTCGCTTGCACAATTGACGAGCTTATTAATCAAGGTGGCGCGTAAGAATGCCATCCGCTCGTTGGTGTCGGTCACGTCTTGATAGACTTCATCCTTGTGCTTGAACACTTCCTTGTCTTTGGGGTGCTCAGGGTTGAAGAACGACAGGAAACACCGCTCGATGGCCTCGGTGCTGACGATGCCTCGTTTGTGGGCATCTTCCATGTCAAGGACGAGGTAACAGATGTCGTCGGCGGCCTCCATCATATAGGATAGGGGATGGCGGGCATACACCAGATGCTCGTTGTCCAATCGCGGGATGCCGCATTCTTCGACCACTTCTTTAAAAGCCTCGATTTCAGAATAAAAGACGTTGTATTTCTTGCGGTTGCCCTTGTCGAAGGAAGGGTAGGGGTACTTCAATAAGGTGGCAAGGGCGGCCGAAGTCAGTGAGAAGCCGCCAGCCCGCCGACCCGTGAACTGGTGGGTCAACTGGCGGAAAGCGTTGGCGTTGCCCTCGAAGGCGATGAGGTCGCTCCATTGTTCGGGCAGCACATGATTCTGCAAGGCTTTGCCTTTGCCGTCTTTGAAAAAGCTGCTGATGGTGTCTTCGCCCGAATGGCCGAAGGGAGGGTTGCCCAAATCATGGGCCAAACAAGCCGAGGCCACGATGGTCTCGATGTCCGACTGACGCTCTTTCAGCTCAGGGTGTTTCTTGGCCAGTTTCTCTACTGTCCGGCAAGCGATAGAACGCCCAACACTTGCTACTTCCAAGCTGTGGGTCAAGCGGTTGTGAACCATCTGGGCACCTGGCAGGGGGAAGACTTGGGTCTTGTTTTCCAAGCGGCGGAAAGGACTGCTGAAGATGATGCGGTCGTAGTCGCGCTGGAAAGAGCTGCGGATGTCGGGGCTCTTGTGTGGCTGCGCATAGCGTTTGTTGGAGAGGAGGTCGTTCCAATTCATCGGCAATAATCTTTAAGATAGTGCAAAAATACTACTTTTTTTTCGATGTATGCCCATAGATTCCCAAGGGAATGGAGTTGAGTTTTGTTTATCAATGCGGCTGCGGGAAGATTATACCTTTTGGAAACACTTCAGGCCGCCGCTGGTTCACTCTACGACAATACTCCATTCCCGTAGGGAATCTCGTTTCCAATTCAAAAAAAATCCCTACTTTTGCCGCCAATTCCAAAGTAACAAGCACCATGTGGGTAGTCTTATCTTTGATTTCAGCCGTTCTTCTCGGCTTTTACGACATCTTCAAGAAACAGACCGTCGTCAACAACGCCATCATACCCGTTTTGTTCTATAGCACGATGATCAGCGGGCTCATTTTTTTACCTTTCGTCCTGCTGTCGCAATTCAAACCTTACTTTTTCGAGGGCGACTTCATGCAGAGGCTTTTCATTGAGCCTTTGAATTGGCAGCAGCATCTGTTCATCATGGGCAAGACGGCACTCATCCTTTGCTCGTGGATGTTCAGCTATTCAGCCATGAAGCACCTGCCCATCACGGTGGTGGGACCGGTCAACCAGCTACGCCCTGCCATCTCGGTGATTTTGTTGTTCTTGATTTTCCAAGAGAAACTGACTTGGTTGCAATGGACGGGCGTGGTGCTGGCTATTGTGTCGTTCTATCTGATGAACCGTTCGGGCAAGTTGGAGGGCATCCACTTCAAGTCGAACAAATGGGTCTATATGCTGTTGGGTTCTGCCATTCTTGTGGCTTTGAGCGGTGTGTACGACAAGTTTCTGCTCAGCTACATCAAAGAGCCCATGTCGCCTATTGCCATCCAGGCGTGGTACACGATTTACGACTTCCTGATGATGGCAGTGATGTTTTTCCTCATTTGGTTGCCGAACCGAAAAAAGCAACCTTTCGAATGGCGTTGGGGCATTGTGGCCATGGCAGTCTTTGTCACCGTGGCCGACGTTATCTATCTCACTGGATTGAAGCAAGATGCAGCAGTGGTGGTGCTCATCCCGCTCATCCTTTATGGTGTGCGCCTTGTTGTGTCGTTCATCTATGGCATCTTCGGTTTCAAGGAGAAAAACATCCGCAGCAAACTTGTCCCCCTGCTGATGGTTTTGGCAGCTCTGGTGTGCCTGTGTCTGAAGGCATGATTCGAATTTGGGAAAATTATGCTTTTTCGGTGAAAAAAAAGAAGGATATATGGATTTTTCCTATATTTGCCGACTATTGAAACCACAACAATATGGAAATAAAAAGAGTCTTCGATCTTCTTGACAACTATGTCGAGAAGTACCCCAACCAACAAGAAGCCCTTGCCGGAAAAAAGAACGGTCAATGGGTGAAATATAGTTCTACATCCTATAAAGAACATGCCGATACGCTGAGCTATGCCCTTATCGAGTTGGGCATTGAGAAAGGCGACAAGGTGGCGATGATTTTGACCAATCGTCCCGAATGGAACATGCTCGACATGGCTATCAGCCAAGTGGGTGCCGTCACGGTTCCTGTGTATCCTACTATCAGCGAAGAAGACTATCGTTACATCCTTCACGACTGCGATGCCAAGATGGTTATCATCGACGGCCTTAGCGTGATGAATAAGGTGACCAACATCTTGCCTGATGCGCCCAATGTAAAGTTGGTCTACACCATGGTCGACCGTGAGAAATATCCCTATTTCGACCAGTTGCTTCAACTCGGCAAAGAGCATCCTCATGCTGAGGAGCTTGCCGCTCGTAAGGCTGCTGTCGACGAGATGGAATGCGCCACTATCATCTATACTTCTGGTACCACAGGTACACCTAAGGGCGTGATGCTCTCGCACCACAACCTGATGAACCAGTTCCCGAATTTCCACTACACCATCAGCGACTCATCGAACAAGGCATTCAGCTTCTTGCCTGTGTGCCATGCCTATGAGCGTGCACTGAACTACTGCTACCAATATCGTGGTATGTCCATTTATTATGCCGAGAGTTTGGGCACAATCGCCTCAGACATGCGCGACATCCATCCTACGATGATGTGTGCTGTGCCACGCGTTTTGGAGCGTTTCTACGATGCCATCTGTCAGTCGGGTAACAAACAAAAAGGCATCAAAAAGACCATCTTCTTCTGGGCTTTGCGCTTGGGTGAACGCTATAAGATTGATGCCGTCAGCCGCCATTGGTTCTATGATTGGAAGTTGGGCATCGCTGATAAGCTGGTCTACTCCAAGATTAGGTCCAACATTGGTGCCGAGAACTTTGACATCATCGTGTCGGGTGCCGCCGCCATCTCGCAAAAGATCGCTGGATTCTTCTCGGCCATCAAGATGCCCGTGTTCGAAGGCTATGGTTTGACAGAGACTTCGCCTGTTATCGCCGTCAGTAACCGCAATCCTCATGGTCGTGAAGTGGGTTATGTGGGTCAGCCGTTGCCAGGCACGGAGGTGAAGATTGCCGAAAATGGCGAGATCTGCTGCCGTGGCCACAACGTGATGATGGGCTACTACAAACACCCCGAGCTGACCAAGGAGGTCATCGACGAGGAGGGCTGGTTCCACACGGGCGACATGGGCGAATTCGACCAATTCAATCGCCTGAAGATCACGGGCCGCATCAAGAGCCTCTTCAAGACCTCGGGCGGCAAGTACATCAACCCTGACATGATTGAAGCTAAGTTCTCCTCCTCTAAACTGATTGAGCAGATTTTGGTGGTGGGCGAGAACCAGAAGTTTGCCGGAGCCCTCATTATTCCGAGCTTTGCGGATCTGAAGGCTTGGTGCGCTGAAGAGAATATCCCTTACACGACCAACGAGGAGATGATCCAAAAGCCTGAGGTATTGAAGCGTTACGCTGCCGAAATCAACGAGTTGAACAAGGGCTTGGGCGAGACCGAAAAGGTCAAGAAGCAGGTGCTGCTCGCCGACGAGTGGAGCATCAACAATGGTATGCTAACACCGACGCTTAAGGTCAAGCGCAAGGTGCTCATCGCTAAGTATAAGGATGTGATTGAGCAGATGTTCGGTTAATACCTATAAAGGTGCGGTGCCCTGCAAAAAAGAGAGCGGGGACTATATACCAGTTGACAGTAAATAAATAACGGAGTCAATCTCTTGACTTCGTTTCTTTTCATGCCCCCATCCAAGCATTGGATTTTTTCATCCTTTATCTTTGTTTATTGATATTTTCCCTATCTTTGCCTCATGCTTTTGATTGGTGCACTGTAGGTGTATTTAACCTGTCAGGATACTGTATATGGAACTGATTGATAACGTCACCAAGACGCTGCGCGATGACTTAACCGTGGAGATTAAGTCGGCAAGCAAGATTTCAATGGCTGCTTGCTGTTTCTCTATCTATGCCTTTCAGGAACTGAAGGAGCAACTCAAAGACATCAAGGAGTTGAGGTTTATCTTCACTTCGCCCACGTTCACTGCCGAAAGAATCGACAAACAACGGCGTGAGTTCTACATCCCCCGCATCGACCGTGAGCGCACCCTTTACGGCTCTCCCTTTGAAGTGAAGCTTCGCAACCAACTCACCCAAAAAGCCATCGCTATTGAGTGCGCTAATTGGATAAAGCAAAAAGTCCGCTTCAAGTCGAATACCACCAACAACACCCTTCCTGGCTTTATCAACGTTGCAAACGATGAAGTATGCACCTATACGCCAGTAAACGGCTTCACCACAACCGACT
>Ga0310697_10004907_pt1 | contig 13097 bp, 8 predicted proteins | sample 172DNAGHGlowgp2_FD_203883 | JGI IMG/M metagenome (GOLD analysis project Ga0310697, IMG submission 203883) | Sheep rumen microbial communities from Palmerston North, Manawatu-Wanganui, New Zealand - 1728 DNA GHGlow gp2 (v2) (version 2) | ecosystem: Host-associated > Mammals > Digestive system >...
GTCTGTCTTCTTCATCTCCACCAGCGGGCAGACTTGGATGTCGGGGATGCTGGGAGGCATGTTGTCGTCGCTGCCCACACGGGCTATGAAGTCGCGCAGCCTGCCCACGTCCGCTGCCTTGGTGTCCGTTTTGATACGTTCAAAAAACCATGCTGCAGTCTTCACCGACAGGTGCATGACGTTCTTGCTGTCTGTTCTGATGATGCTTATTTTCATGCTCTTTTACCTTTATGTTTTTTGAGTACTGTGCGTTTTTTGTCCCAGGGCCTGGGACGTTTTCTGCCCTGCGTGGTAAAAATAATCCCAGGGCCTGGGACAAAAACCAGCCTTTGTGCCGTTAATATTGGGTGAAGTCGTAGTCTTCATAGGTCTCGTCGAATGCCACCTCCACGCCAGGGGCAAAGCGGTGCACGATGTCGCGTATCTCCTGCTGCATCTTGGGGTTGATGTCGCGCTGGCGGTCTTTATATCTGTAGTAGGTGCCTTTGCTGCCGAAGTACGAGGTCAGGGCGATGCGCAGGTTGGAGTAGACCCGCCTGTCGTACGGCACATTCCTGTACACTGCGGCTATGCCGCGGGCCATCGTCACCTTCTCTGCCTTCTGATAGTAGTGGCAGGGGGACTCCGCCCAGGCCTGCGGCAACAAGCAGAGCCAGTGCTTGCACTTCTGCGTGAGTTGGTTGTACACCAGGTGGCGAAGACATGTGTCGGCCACCGTACAGTTCTCGTTGGGGCATACTGCCCACCAGCCTGGTATCTTTTTGTAGTCTGTCATCAGTGCAAAGATACACAATTTTGATGCCTTTTGCAAGCTTTTTCGTGGTTTTTTGCCCTTGCATACACTAAAAATAATTTGCCTACACTAACCTCAAACACCGATGTACAAAGGGCTCAGCGGGGTTAGTGTAGGCAGTGTAGGCAAAAATTAAAAACTTTTTTTTTAGATTACAGCGAGAACACCTTTTTGCCCTCGAAATAGGTGGCGGCGGGCTTGGCTTCGTGAATCTCCGTCGCCGGGCAGGTCAGCACGTCCTTGGTGAGGAGCAGGAAGTCGGCATACTTGCCGGTGCTGATGCTGCCGCGCTCGTTCTCGATGAACATCTGCTTGGCCACATTGATGGTCAGGGCGGCGAGGGCCTGTTCGCGCGTCAGCAGCTCCTTGGTCCAGAAGGGCTTGCCGTTTTCTTTGTGATACACGCCCGTGACGGCAATCTCCATAATGCCGAACGGCTCGTCGGGACTGTCGCACAAGGCCGGGAAGTCGGAGTGCGACGATGCGTTGACACCGTAGTCGAAGAACGATTTCAGCGGATAGGCGTTGTCCTTCAGGCCCTCGGGATGGTTGCGGGCCATGTCCTCGACGACCGCTTCGCTGGCGTGATGCCATATCAGGCTGGCGGCTACCTGAATGTTGTGGTCGGCCATCCGCTGATAGTCCGCCGAGTCGACGGCATACACGTGTACCAGCGTATTGCGCATCTCGTCCTTTCCGCCATTGATGAAGGCATTCACCACTTGCTTCACACCCTTGTTGCCCATCACGTGTACGTGCAGGGTCAGCCCTAGGGCATTGGCCTTGCGCGCGACCTCGGTCAGCTCTTCTTCCGTCCAGTTGGCAATGCCCTGATGACCGTCGGGATAGAGCGGGTCGACAATGCCCGTACCGGTCTCCACCGTGCCGTCGAAGAGGAGCTTGATCCATCTGGGCATGACGCGCGCGGAAGCAAACTTCTTGGCATCGGCAGCCCTGGACAGGGCCTCGTCTACGTTCATCCAGCTTTCTATCTCGTAGGGCAGACCCAGCACGAAGTGCAGCTTGCCGGCCTTGTCCTGCTGCTGGGCGGCCTGATAGTAATTGGTGTTGACGAAATAGTTACCCCATCCCTCGTGGTACATCGTATAGCCCTCTGACAGCAGCTGCTGCTCGATGTCGGCCAGATTGGACAAGGCCCGGTCGAGCGGGTAGAGGTTCTCGGAGTCTATAAAGGAACGCACGTAGGTCTGGGCCTGTTCCGACAGGAAACCGGTGGGAATGCCGTTGGCATCCACCCCTATCTCGCCGCCGCGCAGAGTGGTCTTGCCGGCCGTGCCGTCAGCATTCATAATGCCTGCCCTGACCAGCATGGCGGTGTTGCACAGTGCCTTGTGGCATTCGTCGTCTAAGAAGTAGATGGGAATGTCGCTGCAGATGGCATCCAACTGCTGGCGCGTAGGCAGATGGTCCCTGAAGTTCATAAAGTTCCAGCCTTGTCCGAAGACGGTTTTGGCCCCGCTGTCCTTGGCTTTCTTGACAGCGGCGGGGACGATTTCCTGGAGGAACGTCTCCGGCGTGGCTTCAAATGGCACCATCGTGCCGATGGTCCTGAGGGCATGCCCCAGCATGTAGTGGGCGTGGCCGTTGCCGCAGCCGGGCATCACAAGGCCCTTGCCGGTATAGTCCACCACCTCGGTCTTGCCTTCTTCCACATAGGCTTCGGCTCCCGCCTTGTCGCCTACATACACATACTTGCCGTCCTTCACGGCAAAGGCTTCTACCACCTTGCTGCTGTCAGCGGTGAAGATCTTGCCATAGACCACCAGGTCGGCAGTGGGAGTGCCGTTGCAGCTGGCAAGCATGCTCATCCCCAGGATGACGCTCACCATCACTGCAGTCAGCGACAGCAGTGGGCGTGCTGAGTGTTTATCTCTTCTTTTCATCATGAGCACTCATGTTCTTGAAGAACAGGTCGACAAGATGTTTCGTGACGAAGGTATGACGGACGGCATGGCGCACCTTGTCTGCAAATGTCTTCTTGCCACCGGTCGGCTTTTCCTCCTCTGCTTCTGCCATTTCCTGCTCGCGCTTGTCAATCTTGGCACGCAGGCTGTCTGAAGCGTGATTATAGAGGAATGTATAGCATGGCACGGCAGCCTTCATGATATAAGGGGTGAGGAAGGTGGTCACCACACTGGCTGCCACGATGATAGGATAGATGATAGGATTGAGGACTCCCAGGCTGGTACCCAGTCCGGCGATGATGAACGAGAACTCACCAATCTGGACGAATGAGAAGCTGGTAAGCATGGAGTCGCGCATCGTCTGACCGCCCCACCAGCAACCCAGAGTGCCAAAGAGAATCATGCCGATGACAATCACCAGGCTGACATAGACGATGCTCATCCAGTATTCCGACAGCGAAGCCGGGTCGATCATCATACCCACAGAGATGAAGAAGATGGCCGCAAAGACATTCTTCAGCGGTGTCATCAGCTTTTCGATACGATGCGACTCCACGGTCTCAGCAAGGATGGAACCCATCACGAAAGCACCGAGAGCACTGCTGAACCCGGCTTCCTCGGCCGTCAGCACCATACCCAGGCACAGACCCAAGGAAAGGATGATCAGCGTCTCGTCGTTCAAATGGGGCTTCAGTTTGCGAATCAGTGTAGGGATAATCAGTATGCCGCAGACAAACCATGCTACGAGGGTAATGGCCAAGTCGACAACCTTGCTGGCCAGCTCGGCACCCTCGAACTGATGACGGATGGCTATGCTGGAGAGCAATACCATCAGTACCACTGCCACCACATCCTCCACAATCAGGATGCTGGTCGCGCCCTTGACGAAACGCTCCTTACTCAAGCCAGCCTCGTCGATGGCCTTCATCACGATAGTGGTGCTCGACATACAGAGCATGCCTGCCAGGAAGAGGGAGTTGACCATGTCAAACTTAGCATCCCAGCCCACCAGGTAGCCCAGCACCATCATGCCCACGATGATGGTCAATGCGCCTATTGCCGCCACCTTACCGCTGCTGATGAGGTTCTTCAGACGGAACTCCAGACCGATGCAGAACAGCACAAACAGCACACCGATGTCGCCCCAATGCTTCACATTGTCAGCATTCACAAGCGTCTCGCCAAACAGGTGAGGACCTACCAGGACGCCCGCAACGATATAACCCAGCACCACTGGCTGCTTTAACAACTTAAAAACAATACTGACTACGGCTGCCGTAATCATCAAAATGTATAAATCTGTTACCATATTGAAATAAATTAGGTTTTAGTTCTACAGATGAGAGTTCTCTACTTTTGATTGACAAAGTTAATCAATTTCCTTCAAAATGCTACACGTCAACACCAAAAAACTTCATTTTTTGCAGATTTTACCATTCTTTTTGTAGATTTTGAGAGATTAACCGCCTGATATTCTGTTTTAACACCTTTACACTCCGTGCCTGCTGTGTCAGAAAACCTTCAGGGTGAGCCCTGCCACGAAATACATCTTCTGACTGGCTGGGTTGGCGGTGATCTGGGCAAACAGCGGCAGCGCGAACGATTCGGTGATTTTGATGTCCTTGGCGACTCGTAGCGAGAGATTGGTCACGCTGAAGCCGCTGGTGTTATAATAGTCGCAAGCCCATGGCACCACTCCGGCCGTAGCCTTCCAGCGGCAGTCGAGCAGGCGGAACGGTGTCGCTACCTCGAAGTAGGAGCTCCAGGCGCGCCGGCCGCTGACCTCCTGATAGTCGTTGCCGGCGAAGAAGGTCTGCCACGACAGGCTCACCGGACCGAAGTCATAGGCTACAAAGCCCTCGAAGGCGTGGCCCGTGGAGTCTCTCTGGTAGTAGAAGTAGCGCGAGTCGTGCTCGTCGTTCCAGTAGTCCACGATGCCAAAGGAGAGACCGCCGGTCTCATACGACAGCGTCAGGTCTATCTCTTTCGCATCTTTGTGGTTCGACAGTCCCACATTGCCCCATGCCGCGAGGCTCAGACCTTTCCATCCTACCCTTAGCTCCGGCTGTATGGACACATCGCCTAATTGTTGTCCGCGCCAGATGTAGCTGCTCACGAAATCCGTCGACAGACCGCCTTCTATAGTGTCCTGTGCCTGAGCGCTGCCTATGGTGCAGATGACCAATACGGCTGCTGTTAACAGTCTTTTCTTCATCATGGAAAGATGTTGACCTGTGGATAAATGAAGAGGACATGCCTGTCTTGACATGTCCTCTTCTCAAATTTAGCTTTTATATACTTCTTCGCCGTCCACGATGGTTGCCACAATGTTGGCCTTGCCTACCTTCTCGATGTCATCGTGCAGGAAGTCGCAGTCGAACACCGCCATGTTGGCTATCTTGCCGAACTCGATGGAACCCATCCGGTGCTCCTGGTGGAACTGGCGGGCTACGTTGATGGTCATGGCTCTCAGCGACTGCTCGCGGGTGATGGCCTCCTTCATGTTGCGGGGAGAGGTGGTGCCGCCGAACGCATCCTTGGGATAGTCGCGCTTTTCTGCTGAATAGATGCTGTATTTTACATTCATCAGCGGAGAAACGGGATAGTCGGAGTGGAACACCACGTTGGCACCTGCATCATAGAACGACTTGATGGGGTAAGACTCGTCTGCCAGTTCCTTACCGACATAGATGACTTCCTGGTCATACATGCCGGGATATGCAGGTGTCCACAAGGGTGCAACGGCAGGCACGGAACCTGTCGCAGCCATGCGGCGGATATCCTCGTCGGTGACGAAGTGCAGGTGGGCCAGCACGTTGCGCTGATCCAGGTCGCCCGTAATCTTCTCTGCATCCTCGATGCAGCCCAACATGAAGTGGGTAGCGCCGCCGCCCTCAGAGTGAACGTGTACGGACATGCCTTCCTTGTCGGCCTCGACAATCATCTCTACCATCTTGTCGTGGTCGTTGAAACGCTCCGCGCCGTGGTAGCCGGGCTGGTCGAGATAGTCCTGATTCTGCCATCCCGTGTGCGCCTCGGTCACACCGTCGAGGAATGCCTTGGGGCCGAGGATGTGGAAATACTCACCGCTCATCTGGGCACGCTGGGCAGCAATGCGGGCAATCTCTGCCTTGGGGCTCTCAATGTTGTCGGTGACATACATATAGGCGTAGGTGCGCAGCTTCAGCTTGCCTTCCTTCTGTAGTTCATAGTATGCCTGGGGGCTTAGTGGGCAGGCCACCTCGACACCGGCATCGCCGACGGCGGTATAGCCGTTCTGCAGGGCGTAATCCTGCCAGGCGAGCAGGAAGTTCTTGGCATCCTCAAGGGTAACGGGCAACTTTGGCACGATTTCGAATACGGGGGCTTCGCAGACGTAGCCGTCAGGTTCGCCGTTCGCGTCGACATGCACGAGGTCGTAACCTGTTTTCTTGGCATACTCGGCATCAATGCCGGCCCACTCCAGCGCCTTCGTGTTGAGCAGCATGGAGTGTCCACCGCCGGTATGCATGAACAGAGGCTTGTCTGAGCAGATCTCGTCAAGATATGCTTTGGTGACGTATTCCTCGTTCTCTATCCATCCCGAGGCCAGGTAGAAGCTGCGATTTGGGTTCTTCGCAATGAAGTCCTTGATGATTTCGCGGTACTTGGCATAGTCTGTACCTCCTGCATCCATCAGGTGCGCCTGGCCAATCATGCGGTCGCCGGCCAGATGGCCGTGGCAGTGCGACTCTATGAAGCCAGGGTAGATGTAGTTGTCGCCATAGTCCAGTACCTGTGCGTCCGCACTGGCGAGTTCCTTCGCTTCCTCTGCGCTGCCGATATAGGCAAACACACCGTTTTTCACTAATGCAGCCTTGGCAAAGGGCCGCTTCTCATCCATCGTGATGATGTTGCCAAGAATAAGTGTCTGTTTCATTTTGATAATAATTACTTTTTAAAGTTTCTGATTCGCTCAACTACTTCAGAAAGCTAAATCCCTTTTTATCGGTTACTTAGAAGGTATGAGCTCCTTCAGCTCTACGCCTTTGTCTTGAAAGGCTTTCAGCAGGGCATTGACGGCATCGAAGGGCTCGTCGTAGCCCCTCAGCATGTTCTCGTAGTTCTGACGGTCGGTGGCGTTCATGCGGTCGTGGATGACACGGAAGTCGCTCTCGCCCTTGAAGCGCAGGGCAACGGACGGCATGTTGTCGCCGTCGATGACGTCGGTGATGAACTTACCCTCGGCCTTGACGCCAGTACTCTTCTGCGTCACGGTGAAGGTACACGACTTGTTCAGCAGGTCGGTCCACTGGTCCATCGTCTCCTTCGAGGGCTTCTGCTTGCGGAGCTTCAGGGCGTAGCCGGAAGCCCTGAGGCACTGGCCTGCATCGAGCACGTCGATGTCGAACAGGAGGTCGCCCATCATCGTCATCTCAATCTTGTCGGTACGGCTGTTGAAGGCCTTCAGCAGCGTGTAGCAACCCTTCCATATCGGTGCAATGTCGCGCAGATCACGCAACTGCTCAATCTCCTCGTCGCTATAGGGATTGGCAAAGTTGTATATCTTGGTGTCCGATATGGTGACGCCGTTGATGGCGAGGCTGGCTGCTGTCTCCACCTTGTGGTCGGCATGATGGACCAGGGTGAGGGTGGGAATCTCGAAGCGGTCGGCCTTCTTGGCTTCGGTGAAGAGGGTTAACTTCCATTCGCTTTTTTTGAGCGAGATGTATCTCTTGCCCTCCGTGGACTCCAGCGCCACCTGTCCCGTCATGATGGTCTCGAGATCTGCGTCGTTGCCCGTTTCTGAGCGCAGCAGTTCCATGTCAATCAGGTGGGGGAACTGGATGGCAATGGGTAGTCCTAAGAGTCTGAAAAAGAAGATGGCGACTCCGTCGCTGGCTCCGTTGAATTTCATTTTCACCTTCGTCACGGCTCCCGATGTGGCGTTCTTGCAGCTCAGGGTGAAGGTACCGTCGTTTAAGGTCACATACTCAGCCGTGTCTTTGCCGGTGGTGAACACCAGCTCAGTGTTGCTCAGGGCGTTGGAGGCATTAAACATCGTGAACGAATCCTCATCTTTGTACCCGATATTTGAGTTGGCCAGTGCAAACTGAGCCTCTGCTCCCTCGTCGCCTCTGAGGGTATGGTGTTCCATAAAGTCTGTTCTGCTAAACATCCCGGCAAGAATCTTACCCATCTGTGGCCATACGGCTTTGAGCTTCAGCTGATCGACGAATTCGGTCAGCAGTTTCACACCCCTCATCGTCGGGTCGACCTTGATGTACTTCTGCGCGTCGGCAAGCATCTTCGACAGCCCCGCCTCAAACTGCTGGCGGTCGGGCGACAGCGTGGAGAGCTTCTCTTGGATGTCAGCTTCCTTCTCGGCATTGGCCTTCTCGAGCTGACCCGTGAAATTGCCGTTGTTCACAGTGATGCTACCGTTGTTGTAGGTCGCGTTCGTATTGGAAATATCGGTCATGCCCTCGCCGTAGCTGTCACCGGAAGCACGGTTCAATGCCCTGCTTATGCCCGAGACGGGAGCGGTGAGCTGTATCTTCCCGTCGTCGAGCAGGTGCCAGATGAAGGCGGCATCCTCAGGACCGCCATAGACGGCCAGTGGTTCGTCGCTGCCCTCGTCGAACACGCCTAAGTAGATGCAACCAGTGTGGTCGGGGTTGGTCTTTATGGCCAGCATGGCGCGGCTAAAGGGTACACCGGCCTCTGTGAAGTCGGCACAGTCATACTCGTGCCACCACAGACCTGCGAGTTCTTGTTCCAGAACTTTGGTGTCTTTAGGGGTCGAATCGTCCGATGAGGAACAGCTGGTCATTCCCAACAGGAACACTGCCGCCAACAAGGCTATAAATTTTGATGTCATCTTTCTGTTCCTTTACTTTATCTATAGGTTTTAGAATGGATAAACTTTCTTGCCCTCGAAATAGGTGGCGGCGGGCTTAGCCTCGTGAATCTCCTTTACTGGACAGGTCAGCACGTCCTTCGTCACCAGCAGGAAGTCGGCATACTTGCCGGTGCTGATGCTGCCGCGCTCGTTCTCCAGGAACATCTGCTTGGCCACACCGAGGGTCAGGGCGTAGAGGGCCTGCTCGCGCGTCAGCAGCTCTTCGGGCCACCAGGGCGTGGCCTGCTCAGGATAGTATTCACCCGTAACCACAATCTCCATGATGCCGAAGGGGTCGTCGGGACTGCCGCACAGGGCGGGGAAGTCGGAGTGTGAGGAGAAGTTGACACCGTGGTCGAAGAACGACTTCATCGGATAGCCCTTGTCCTTCATGCCTTCGGGCAGGATGCGGAGCAGTTCCTCCTGCATGTCCTTGTCGGCATGGTGCCACAGCATACCCGAGGTGACATAGATGTTGTTGTCGGCCATGCGCTGGTAGTCTGGCTCGCTGACACCGTAGACGTGTACCAGCGTGTTGCGCATCTCTTTCTTGCCGGCGTTGACGTAGGCATTGACAATGCGGGTCACACCCTTGTTGCCCATCACGTGTACGTGCATGGTGATGCCTTTTTCATTAGCCTTGCGCGTGATCTCTGTCAGCTCCTCTTCCGACCAGTTGGGAATGCCCTGCTTGCCGTCGGGATAGAGCGGGTCGATAAAGCCCGTGCCGCTTTCCACCGTGCCGTCCATGAACATCTTGAGCCAGTTGGTCTTGATGTGCGAAGTCTCGTATTGCTTCGTCGAAGCAGCCTTGTCAAGCGTCTTGTCCACGTCCATCCAGCTGTCCAGCTCCCAGGCCGTGCCTAACACGAAGTGCATCTCGCCGGCCTTGTCCATCTCCTGGGCGGCCTTGTAGAAATTGTCGTTGAAGAAGTAGGAGGTGTAGCCGTCGAGGTACATTGTGTAGCCCTCTGACAGCAGCTGCTCCTGGATCTTGGCCATGTTGCCCTTGGCGATGTCAACAGAGAACAGCTCTTCGTTGTCCAGGAACGAGCGCACGTAGGTGCCGGCCTGTTCCATCACGTAGCCGGTAGGTATGCCGTCGCTGTCCAGCACAATCTCGCCGCCGCGCACTTCGGTCTTCCCGGCAGTGCCGTCTTCCTTGATGAGGCCGGCCTTCTTCAGCAGGATGGTGTTGGCAAGACCCTTGTGGCCTTCCTCGTCGGCAATGTAGATGGGAATGTCACTGCAGATGGCATCCAGCTGCTTGCGATAGTTCAGGTCCTTCGGGAACTTCATCATATCCCAGCCGCTGCCAAAGATGACCTTGGAGCCGTTGTCCTTGGCTTTCTTGACGGCTGCGGGGACGATTTCCTTGAAGAACTTGTCCACGCCGTCGGCCCGGTCCATCACGGTTCCTACGGTCTGGATGGCATAGCCTAACGAATAGTGGGCGTGACCGTTGCCGCAGCCGGGCATCACAAGACCCTTGCCGGTATAGTCCACAACCTCGGTCTTGCCCTCTTCCACATAGGCTTCGGCTCCGGCCTTGTCGCCTACATAGATGTACTTGCCGTCCTTCACGGCAAAGGCTTCTACAATCTTGCTGCTGTCGGCAGTGTAGATCTTACCGTACACGACCAGGTCGGCAGCGGTCTGGCCTTTGCAGCCAGTCAGCATACCCATACTGATGACTATCGCCATCATTGCGATGAAAGAAAGCGTCTTCTTTACACTCAAGTGAATTCCTTTTTTCATTTTTATTGTTTTTTTTGAATTAGTAATATTGTCTTGCAAAAGTAGCAAAAAATCCTCACAGAATCTCAGCCAGAGGCTTCGTTCTCCTGCATCCATGCTGTCACATTCTTTCCCATGCGCTGCTTGAAGGCATTGCTGAAGGTGGTGTAGTTGCGGTAGCCGCTGTCCTGTGCCAGCTGCTTGACGGTGAAGGCATGGTGCGTAGCGGTCACCTCCTGGTAGAGACTGACGAAGTGGTCGATGCGCAGCCCGTTGATGTAGTCGTTGTAGGTGATGTCCTGCTGCGAGAAATGCTGGCTGAGATAGTAGCGGTTGGTGCCGATGGCCTTGGCCAGCTGGTGGATGGTCAGGTCGTGCTGCAGGTAGAGCTGCGTGTCGATGCAATGCCGCTGCAGCAGCTGCCCAATCTTGTCAACAGAGGTAGACAAGTCGGGGGTGCGGGGATGCTGGGTCGCCCCCGCGCCTTCGCGCCCCCGCACGGTATAGCTCAGGTCGCTGAGCGTTTCTACGCGCCATACGACGAGGCACACCGTGAAGGTGATGCTGAGCTGGGCGGCGTATTTGTAGAAGATGCCATGGAGCTCAAAGACATAGAGGCTGAATACCGCCAGGATGATGAACAGCACGACCACGTTCTGCCATACTTCCTTGTGCTCCAGGTCGGCATAGTTGTCGCGCAGCCAGCGGCCATACTGTCTCATTGCCCGTACCATATATATGATTAAGACGATGGTCAGCAGCAGGTAGTAGCCATACAGCACGGGGAGGATGTCATCGCTGTGGGTGACGATGCACACGCCCACGCCGATTACCAGTGGGGCCATTAGCACGCCGATGGGCCAGAGTGGCCGCCTGCGGTCCTGCAGCATCGTGAACAAGACGGCTGTCGCCACTGGGAAAACGGTCATGAAGTCGAGCAGCGCACATATAAAATAGAGCATCTTGATGGCTTCGGCCGACGTGAGGTAGAGCAGTGGAATATACCACAGGTGGCTGAGTGTGGAGCAAGCCATGAGGGCAGCCGCCCATCGGCGCAGGCGCAGGGGCGGAGTGACATCTGGGGCGATGGCATTGGCGCGGCGGAACAGCAGGTAGCAGCAAGCTATCAGGCTCAACACCGTCACACCCGCATAAACCATCAGATAGAGTAGGTCTCCTCTTATATTTATATCTTGCTCGTACATAACCCGTCAGAAGTCACTCTGCCACTTAACCTGTCAGAAACCATAGTAGTTGCTCAGGAAGTAGCTTCTCTCCCAGTCTACAATCTTCAGCTGCGACTCTTTCTCAGGATGGATGTTGAACTCGTCGAACACCATCACCTGCTTGTCCTTCAGGTCGTACAGCGGCCACTCCTTGGCCTTGCCGTCGGGCGACAGGTCGGCGCTGAGCGACGGATTGCCGCTCTTGGCAAACTGTACCCACATCTTGCGCATGGTCTTCGAGAACGTCTCGTCGAATGCACGACCGGTGTCGGCGTCCATGTCAGGATGCTTGAACAGAGGTGCAAGGGCCATGCCGTGGGCACTCTTCATCATGGGGATGGCCGACTCTACCGTAAAGTAATAGGTGTACGACTTGCCGCCGGCCTTGGTCTGTTCCTCCGACAGTCGGATGCACGGGGCGACGAACATCAGCTGGCTGAACAGCTGGCAGTATGGCTCGTAGCTCTCGCCCTTCACGTCCTTGCAGTAGCTCTCCACCAGCGACTTCTCCTCAGCCGTCAGCGGGGCAAGCTTCATCTCCTTGCGGGCGGCAGCCCATTCGTTGAAGGGCTCCGGACCACCCATCCCTACCAGGAAGAAGTTCATCTCGTCCTTGTTCACACCATGCAGGTAGGTGATGTCCTTCACTGCTCCGGCGGCAACGGCCTCCCACGGGTTCAGAGGCAGCAGCTTGCCGTCTCTTTCCGGAGCGATGCGCATGGGGAACAGGTCCGTTGCCGTGCTCAGCAGCTTTGCGGCATCAATCTTCTGTAGGTCGGCGACGGTCTTGCAGCCTAATGCCTCCAACAGCTCGTTGGTGCAGGCGACGGCTTGTTCTGTCGACCTTGACAGACCGGGGTTGCCGCTCATGGCGATGACCTTGTTGAAATACTGGTGCGAGCCTTTGATGAGCGACAGGTTGGTAACGCTTCCGCCACCGGCCGATTCACCCATGATGGTCACGTTGGCGGGGTCGCCGCCGAAGCCGGCAATGTTCTCATGCACCCACTTCAGCGCCATCAGCTGGTCCAGCAGACCCAGGTTCTGGGCATCGGGATAGTCTTTGCCGTCGGGCAGGTGCGACAGATGCAGGAAGCCGAAGACACCTAAGCGGTATGCCACGCTGACAAGGATGACATCCGGATTCTCCTCGACGAAGTTCTTGAAGTCGTACAGTGGGTCTACCGTTCCGCCATACTCGTAGGCTCCGCCGTGTATCCATACGATGACGGCCTTCTTTTCATTTCCGGCCTTCGCCGTCTTCCATACGTTCAGGTACAGGCACTGCTCGTCCTGGTAGTAGTAGGACGACAGCTCTGCCTCCTCCTGCTGGATGGCCGTCTTGCCATTATAGTAAGCTTCATAGATGCTGTCGCAGGGTACCACATCCACCGGTGCCTTCCAGCGTAGGCTCCCCGCAGGCTGCTGACCGACATAGGGTATGCCCCGGAAGACAATGGTGCTGTCGGCCTGCTTGCCAACAAAGGTGCCGTTGATGCACTTCACAGCCAGCGACTTGTCGTAGTTGCCGTCGG
>Ga0310697_10004909_pt1 | contig 13087 bp, 9 predicted proteins | sample 172DNAGHGlowgp2_FD_203883 | JGI IMG/M metagenome (GOLD analysis project Ga0310697, IMG submission 203883) | Sheep rumen microbial communities from Palmerston North, Manawatu-Wanganui, New Zealand - 1728 DNA GHGlow gp2 (v2) (version 2) | ecosystem: Host-associated > Mammals > Digestive system >...
CATCCGTTTCAAATCACTGTCGCTTTTTCGTCGAAAGCGGATGCAAAGATACAACCTTTTTCCATTCCACCAAAATAATTTTTCACTTTTCCCCCTATCTCCCTCACTTCCACCCTATGCCTCAGCGCTTTGCAAATGAAAAAATTTTCACCCCTCCATCATTCGGCGCCCCGCAAATCTACCCCACACACCGCAAATCCAACCCTTTTTCGGGCAGATTCCGACACTATCTACCCGCTTTTCCGCTAAAATCACTGCAAGTGTCTGCAAATCAAACAAAAGACCTCAAAACCACCATTCCCCGCCCCAGAACCGGAAATACCCACACCCCCTCTACCCCCTCTCTACCCCTACTCTCCCCCTACCCATCTCAATTTTCAACTCGCCCCACGAGGATATTCTTTTTATTTAACTTATGATACAATAATAAATGCCATATTGCGTTTTGGGGTGTAGATTGAAGAAGATTCTGAAGATAGCAGGACGTGTGGCGATGGGTGTGCTGCTGACGGTGTATGTGGCCGTGGCAGCGCTGAACTACTCTGTGGTACAGTCATATCTGGGTATGGCTGTGGGTGAGTATTTCTCCCGCGAGTGGGGCGGTCAGGTGAAAATTGGCTCTCTCCACGCGACCCCGTGGGACCATCTTATCGCCGACAACCTGCTTATGGTGGACCCCTACGGGGACACGATATTGGACGCCAAAAGGCTGAGCGTCAGGTTTAGACGCTTCCCCTTCAAGGGCGGCGACATCGACGACGGCGGCATCAACACCGGCACGCTGACGATGGACCGCGTCTACCTGCGCGACGCCTACTACCACCTGGCCATCACCGAAGACAGCGTCACCGGCCGCAACGAAATCAACCTGCAGCACATTATCGACTACTTCAACGACGGCAGTGAAGACAAGGACGACGACTCGACGCTCCATACCTTCACCATCGACGTGAACACCCTGGTACTGAACCGGGTACACTACCGCATGGACCTGCCAGAATTCGGCAATACAAAGCCGGAGCACGGCGTGGACATCCCGCACATGGAATTCTTCGACATCAACGCCCGCTTCAAGGACCTGCACGTCGTCAACGAGGACGTGACCGTTCGCATTCTGAAAATGAGCACCCTCGAGAAGAGCGGCTTCAAGGTGGACAACATCTCGGGCGAGGTGCACGTGGGGCGGCACGACATCACCGTGAAGAACCTCGACGTCGAGACGCCGAGAAGCCACATCATGGCCGACGCACGCATGGACTACCCCGACTGGATGCCTAACTACCTACAGACGGTGCAGCACGAACTGCTGCTGAAAGAGGGCACCACCGTCAACTTCAGCGACATAGCCTATTGGGTACCCGTGCTCTGGGGCATCGACGCGCAGCTGAGGGCCGACGGCACCGCGAGCGGCACGATAGACAACCTCGAGACCGAAGGGCTGAACGTCTACTACGGCGGCGCCACCGAGCTCGTAGTGGCCGGCACCGTCAAAGGGCTGCCGGACATCACCAACACGGTGTTCAACATCGACCACCTCGGCCTGAAAACCGAAGAGAGCGACCTGCGACGGCTGAGCACCGGCCTGCCGCAGCTGCCCGAGCGCCTCGTAAAGCAGCTGTGCAAAGGTGAATACCTCGACCTGCACGCCCACGGCGAAGGCGGATTCCACGGCAAGGCGACAGCCAACATCGACATGGTGTGCGGCTTCGGCAACCTGCAGGCCGACATCCTCACCACCACCCACGCCGACGGCCGGCGCCGCGTCACACTCGACGCCAACAGCGACGGGATGGGGCTGGCATGGATCGGGACCGACTGGCTGACCCACGCCGGCATGACGCTGAGCGTGGACGCCGAGCTGCCACGCCGCCTCGACGACCTGCGCCACACCACCGTCAACGCCGAACTCTCGATCCCCTCCAGCACCGTCAAGGGCAACCGCCTGTCGCCCATCGACATGGCATGTTACATGAACGACGGCGTCGCCACCCTCAAAGCCACCTCCAACGACAGCCTCGCCGCCTTCGACGCCGAAGCCTCGGTGGACCTGCGCGACAGCCTGCGCAACTACACCGCCGCGGTCGTGGTCGACCGACTGGCCGCCCACGCCTTCGGCCTGCTCCCTGAGCCGCAGGACCTTATCAAGGGGCGCGTCGACGTCAAAGCGCAGGGCAACGACATCGACGACATGGACATGGAACTGATTGCCACCAACGTCACCGTCGGCGGCTTCGGCCTCAAAGACCTAGTGCTCAACGTCGCCAGCGACGGGCGGCACAAAGACATACGGCTTGAGAGCACTCCCCTCTCGGCCTCCGCCTACGGCGACTTCGCCTACAGCGACCTGCCGCTCATGGTGCAGCAGACCCTCTCCACCGTGCTCCCGGCCGACCTGGGTCTGGCCCGGGCACCCGACAGCACAAAGCTCAGCGCCATAGCCGGCAACACCGTCAACTTCAGCGCCCTGTGGCTCGACGACGGCGAGGCGCTCCAGACCCTCGTCCCCGGCATGCAACTCGCCTACGGCAGCCGTCTGAGCGGCACCTACAACAACGGCGAGACCCTGAAGATGGTGGTCCGCAGCGACTCACTGCGCATGGGCTCGCTCCTCCTCTCCGGCCTTGGACTGAGCAGCCGCCGCGTGGGCGGCGACTATGTAGTCGACATCGAGTCGCAGGACCTCAGCCTCGGCAGCCTCGACCTGATGTCGGACATTGGCCTCGTGGTCCGAAGCAACAGCCAGCGTGCCGAAGCCGGCCTCGTCTGGGGCGACTCCGCCGACGCCACTCACGGCGACCTCCTCCTCTCCCTCCGGCAGGGGCGCATCGAGGTCGTCCGCCCCTTCTTCCACGTCGGCTCCACCCCCTGGATGCTCGACATCGCGGACCTCGTCATCGACCCAGCCCACCGCATGAGCGTCAAAGGCAGCGGCATAAGCATGCACAGCGACAGCCAGCGCATCAGCGCCGACATCTCCTTGGACCACCGCGACAACGACTACGTGATGCTCGACTTCGACCGTTTCAACCTCGAGCTCCTGTGCGACATGCTGCTGCAGGGCTCGGCCATCTCCGTCGCCGGCCTCGTCGACGGCCACTTCGAACTCTACGGCCTTGGTCAGACCCCCTATTTCAACACCAACCTCACCATCGACAGCTGCCACGTCAACCGGCAGTCGCTGGGCGACGTCGCCGTCAAGAGCAACTGGAACGCCGAGCTCAACACGCTGAACCTGCAGCTCCACAGCCCGCAGCTCGACGCCACCGGATGGATTGGCCTGGCCGACAACGACCCGGGGCTCAACTTCGACGTCGCCTTCGACAGCTTCGACCTCTCGCTCGCGGCACCGCTCATGAAAGACTTCTCCAACCGCTTCGAGGGCATGCTGCACGGCAGCTTCGACCTCGGCGGCACCCTGGGCTCCCCCGTCATCCTCGGCGAAGCACTGGTCGAGAACGGCGCCCTGCACGTCGACATGACCGGCGTGACCTACTACTTCAACGACAGCCTCCGCTTCAACGGCAACACCGTCAGCCTCGACCGCTTCCTGATTCTCGACTCGCGCGGCAACACCGCCTACCTCGACGGCGAGATACACCACCACAGCCTGCGCGACCTTGTGCTCGACCTCGACCTCTCGACCGACAACCTGCTGGTGCTCGACCGCCCCGACGGCGACCAGTTCTTCGGCACCCTCCTGGCCTCCGCCACCGGCAAGGTGACTGGACGCCTCGACAACCTCAAAATCGCCGTCGACGCACGCACCAACCCCGGCAGCACACTCTCCATCCCCGTCAGCGAGCAGCGACAGGTGAAGTCGCAGAGCTACATCACCTTCGTCGACGACCAGCCACAGAAGGCCAAGACGAATACCGAAAGCCGCAAGAGCAACAACCACCTGAACCTCGAGGTGGACCTCGACATCAGGCCCGACATGCGGCTGGCTTTGCCGATGGTCTTCTCCGGCGTGGACGTGAACGTCGGGGCCAGCGGCAGCGGCAACCTGCACCTGAGCCTCTCCGACGGCCAGCAGCCGCAGGTGCTCGGCAGCTATGAGATAACCTCCGGCACCATGAAGCTCACCCTGGTGTCGCTGGTCGTGAAAGACTTCACCATCGAGCAAGGCAGCAACCTGTCCTTCCAGGGCTCGGTCCCCGACGCGCGCTTCGACCTCAGGGCCGTCTACTCCCAGCGGGCCAACCTCTCCACCCTCACCGGCAGCCTCTCCACCCTCGACAACACACAGAAATACATCCAGGTGGAGAACGTCATCGCCGTCAGCGGCACCCTCACCCAGCCCACCATCGGCTTCGACCTCAGGCTCCCGAACGCCGACCAGAGCGTCGAGGACGAGGTCTTCTCCTACATCGACCGCAACAGCGAACGCGACATGCTGAACCAGACCGTCTCACTGCTGGTCAACGGCAACTTCTACAACGTCTCGGGCAACGACCTGGCCACGGGCGGCAACGCCGCCACGAGCGGCATCAGCACCCTGGCCTCCACCCTGGGCGGCATGATGGCCGACATGGTGGACATCGTCGACATCAACGTCGACTACCGCGCCGCCACCGACATGACCAACCAGCAGCTGGACCTCAACATCAGCAAGGACTGGGGGCGCTGGTACCTCGAAAGCACCCTCGGCTACGGCGGCGAAAGCCGCGAGCTGGAAGCCAGCAACACCGGTGGCACCGTCATCGACGCCCTGGTGGGCTACCGCCTGAGCCCGCTCGTCCACCTCTACGCCTACAACCGCACCAACACCAACGACTACACCCGCATGGACCTGCCCTACAAACAGGGCATCGGACTGAAGCTGACCAAGGACTTCGACCGCTGGTCGGACCTCTTCCGCCCAGCGAAGAAAAAAACAAAGAAGAAGAAATGAAGATCCCCCGCATAGTATATCACACAAAGAGCACCGTCATGTTCGTGGTCTCGCTGGTGCTGTTCGTGCTTTTCTTCGCCATCACCTACACCCCCGGCTACGGGCTCGAGACGGGCGACGGCGGCGAGACAGGACGCTTTGCCTCCCTGTGGTACTCCCACCAGGGCCTCTGCCTCCCCGTCTGCTGCGCCATCATACTGGTCACCACCGCCCTCTCGCGCACCATCATGCACCTCACCACCCGCAAGGCACGTCTGCGCGAAGGCGAATACCTGCTGTGGCAGTTCGCCGAGGTGGTGGTCACGGCCCTCTTCTGCAACCTCTTCCTCTCGCTCTACATGCACTACAACTACTTCGTCCTGATTCCCATCGTGACGCTGATATACATCTCTGTGGCCATCTACCCCTACACCGTCTACTGGCTTCTGGCCGAGCGCCTGGACCGCGACCTGCGCATCGCCGAGGCCCAACGCACCATACTCAGCCTCCGCCAGCGACACGACGACGACAGCGACAGCACCATACGCTTCGCCGACGACAAGGGGAGCGTGAAACTCGTCGTGAGCACCGAGCGCGTCCTCAGCATCGAGTCGTCCGGCAACTACATCACCATCCTCTACGAGAACGCCGGCCGGGTGGTGCGCTACAGCCTCCGCAACACCATGAAAGGCGTCGAAGAGCTCTGCGACCAGCACCGCCTCGTGCGCTGCCACCGGAGCTGGTTCGTCAACCTCTCGCGCGTGCGCCTGCTGCGCAAGGACCCCGACGGCCTCTACGCCGAGATGGACGCCGAGGGCGTGCCGGACATTCCGGTGTCGAAAAGCTACGCCTCCGCAGTGACCGAACGTTTCGCCGAGAAAAACTGATACCGCCATGCGCCGACTCCTCCCCCTCCTGACAATCATCTTCGCCGCCTGCGGCCCCTCCGCGGCCCAGGTGGACCACAGCCTCGACTCGCTGCTCCTGACGCGGGCCGAGTGGAGCGTAGACAGCCTGGACGGCTTCGTGTACAAGAACTACCACTTCGGCGAAGGGAGCCTGTTCTGCTCGGCCCAGCACCTGTTTGTCCTCGAGGTCCCGGCCGGCTCGCCCCGCCGCCTCGCCTTCGCCTACGACTCGATACTGACCACCGTCGACACCCTCGCCGAGCGTCGACAGGCCTACGCCGCCGTCAACGGCTCCTTCTTCGACATGGACAAGGGCAACCCCATCTGCTACCTCCGCATCGACGGCCGCCTGCTGGGCGAGAACACGCCGCAGAAGAACGACAGCGTGAACCGCAAGTACTACCAGTACGCCACCCTGACCCTCGGGCCGACGCGCCTGTGGGTGCCCGACAGCAGCCGCACGTGGGAGGACATGCTCTCCAACGGCGACATCATGACCGCCGGCCCCATGCTGCTGCGCGAAGGGCGCTATGTGCCCCAGCGCGACGACCGCACCTTCGTCACCAAGCGCCACAACCGCACGGCCCTGGGCCTGCGGCCCGACGGCACGGTGCTCCTCGTGGTGGCCGACGGACGCTTCCGCCACACGGCCGAAGGCTTCTCGCTGACGGAGCTGCAGATGGTGATGCGGTGGCTGGGCTGCTGCGACGCCATCAACCTCGACGGCGGCGGCTCGACCACGATGTACGTGAAGAGCCGGGGCGTGGTGAACCACCCCTCGGACAACAACACTCACGACCACGACGGCCAGCGTCCGGTCTCGAATGCCATACTTATACTCTGACGTCTCAGAGGTCCTGGGCCTGTCCGCCGCCCCGCATACGCTCGTACTCCTCCACACAGCCCACGCCGCCGCGCGAGAACGAGGTGCAGGGGGTGTCGCGGTTGGTGTAGGTAGTGGTCTCGACCGGACCGTCATAGCAGTAGCACACCTTGCTGTCGCACGACGAGAACGCCGCCACGGCAACCAAGGCCGACACAATAAGGATTATCTTTTTCATATCTTCTATTTCACTATTATTTCATCAACAAATACCCAAGCCTGCTGGCCGGCGCTGACGTGCCAGTCGGGCAGGGGGCCGAAGTTGCGGGCGGTAACCTTGACGTATTTGGCCCGGGCCGAACCCGTCACCTCGAAGGTGTGCTGCACGCTCTCCTCCTGGCGCGGATGGATGGGCGGGAAGCGGTTGTTCAGCACGCTGCCGTAGGTGGTCCACTGCTCGCCGTCGAGACTGTACTCCACCGTGACGCCGCGTGGGAAGAAGACCCAGGAGCGCATGTTCTCGAGGCAGTCCACCCCGACGGAGTGTACGGTCTGCACCTTGTCCAACTCCACCACGGCCACCATGTCCTCCTGCCATCCCTGCCAGCCGCCGATGCGGTAGTTGGTGGTGCCGAAGATGCCGTCCACCATGCCCTCGGGGCCGTTCTCGGTGTACTGCGGGGCGGGCTGTGTGAGGTAGGAGACCTGCTTGTCGGTCTGCACGGGCGAGTAACGCATGTCCACCGCCTGGCTGCGCAGGCGGCCCTGGCTCTCGGCGTAGGCGGACAGCCAGCGGCCCACGGACACCGGGGCGCTGTAGGGCTCGCGGAAGTACTTGTGGTCGAGGTCGGCATAGTATATCCTGGCGTCGGGACAGCGGGGCACCGAGAGAGCAACGTCGTGTCGCTCGCCAGTGTAGCGCATCTGCCAGTCGCCGGCCACGGGCACGGGGGTGATGCGGAGGCTGTCGGGGCACTTCTGGTCGGTCAACACCACGGCCAGGGGCAGGCGCTCGAAGCCCTCCACCCGGAGCAGGGGCTCGGTCTCGACCCACACGTCGCTGCCGGGGCAGACCTCATACATGCCCATGGCGGCCAGCACGTACCAGGCGCTCATCTGGCCGCAGTCCTCGTTGCCGCAGAGGCCGTCGGGGGCGCTGGTGTAGAACTCGTCGAGTATGCGGTGCACGTAGCGCTTGGTCTTCTCGGGCTGGCCGAGGAGGGAGTAGAGCCAGGCGGCATGGTGGGAGGGCTCGTTGCCGTGGGCGTACATGCCGATAAGGCCGGTCACGTCGGCCTGGTCGCGGCCGCTCATGGTGTTGCGGCCCTCGAAGAGGCTGTCGAGGAAAGCGACGGCACGGTCCCTGCCGCCGACGAAGTCCACCCAGGCGTCGAGGTCGTGGGGCACATAGGTGCTGTACTGCCACGAGTTGGCCTCGGTGTAGTGGTTGTTGACCTCGGTGGGGTCGAAGGGCGTCACCCAGCCGCCGTTGCGGCGGGCGTGGGCAAAGCCGTTGCTGTCGATGATGTTCTGCCAGCTCTGGCTGCGGATCCAGTAGGTGCGTGCCGTGGCGCTGTCGCCGGCCAGGGTGGCCATCTGTGCGATGCACCAGTCGTCGTAGGCGTATTCGAGGGTCTTGCTGACGCTCTCGTTGTCGATTTCGGAGCTGAGGTAGCCCTGGGCGCCATAGGCGCGGTGGGCCTCGGTGCGGTTGCTGGTGGCCACCATGGCGTCGAGCATCTGACGCGGCGTGTAGCCGGCCAGGGTGCCGTCGGGCTCGGCCAGATGGACATAGGCCTCGAGCATCATGGGCATGGCGTGGTAGCCTATCATGCAGTGGGTCTCGTGGGCTGCGAGTTCCCACATGGGCAGCTCGCCGCCCTGCTCGAAGTTCTTCATGGCGGTGTAGACGAAGTCCACCGTGCGCTCGGGCTCTATCTGCGTGAGCAGTGGGTGCAGGGCGCGGTAGGTGTCCCAGAGGGAGAAGACGGTGTAGACCTCGCGTCCCTCGTCGGCGACGTGAATCTGGTTGTCGGTGCCGCGGTAGCGGCCGTCCTCGTCGCTCCAGAGGTAGGGGGCGGTCATGCAGTGGTAGAGGGCGGTGTAGAAGCAGCGGCGCTGCTCTTTGGAGCCGCCGTCGACCTTGAGTTTGGCGAGGGCCTCCTCCCAGGTGCGGTCGGCGGCGACGCGTGCGCTCTCGAAGTCGCGGTGGGCGGCGGTGAGGAGGTTGCCGATGGCGCCGCGGATGTCGACGCCGCTGATGGCCACCTGGAGCTCCACCTGCTTGGCGTCGGAGAGGTGGACGTAGGCCTGGGAGGAGTCGTCGCTCACGACGACGCGCTCGATGGGGACGTTGCAGCGGATGGCGTAGAAGAGCTGCTGGTCGGGGTTCCAGGCCGAGCTGCGGCGGTGGCCGACGATGAGGCCGTCGTCGGTGAGGCGTATGTTGCCGTCGAGGAGCACGTCGCGGTGGCGCAGGTCGATGACGAAGCCGTTGTTCTTGTCCTGGACATAGGTGTAGCGGTGGTAGGCCACGCGGCGGTCGGCGCTGAGTTCGACGATGGTGCACGGCAGGCCGCCGTCGTCGAGCATCACCTTGTAGTAGCCGGCGCGTGCGTTCTCGTTCTTGTGTGAGAAGTGGTGCTTGTAGCCCTCGCGCATGGAGGCGCCGAAGCGCACCTCGCGCATCTCCTTCTCGTCGACGGGCATCAGGAGCACGTCGCCGTAGTCCTCACAGCCGGTGCCGCTGAGGTGGGTGTGGGAGAAGCCGAAGATGGTGTCGTCGGAGTAGTGGTAGCCGCTGCAGCCGTCCCAGCCGCTGAGGCGGGTGTCGGGCGAGGGCTGGATCTGGCCGAAGGGGACGATGGCGCCCGGGAAGGTGTGGCCATGGCCGTCGGTGCCGACCAGTGGGTTGACGTAGTAGGTGAGCGGACGCTCGCTGCAGGCGGCCAAAAGTGCCACGCCAACAAGCAATACACCATAAAACTTTTTCATATTTTCTAATTGTTTTCTATTACCATTTCCGCCCCACAGGGGCAATCATCCACCAGCCCAGGGCAACGTCCTGGGTGTATATGTCCATATGGACATCGCCCCACAGGGGCAAAACCATCACGATAGTCAATCCGACAGCACATATCTCTCATCATATTCAACCCTGTTCAACCGCAGAAAAGCCAGATACTCTTCCCGGAAAGACTGTTTCTTATGGTGTTCCATCTGGTTACCGATATAACTCAACACCGTATCGACTTGCGACTGGCTAACCGAGAATGCCGCGTAGCCTCCCTGCCATGCAAATTCTCCATACCGTGGAGAAAGTGTTTTTATCCAACGACTACTATTTCGCTTCATCTCCTCGACGATATGCGCCACCGTTTCCGTATTCGAAAACATCACCAACGCATGCACATGGTCCTCCGTTCCGCCCACACGTAAAACCTGACAACCTGTAGTATTGACAAGTTTGCCAATATATCTATGCAACTGATCCAGATGCTCCTGATCTATCAGGGGACTGCTGGTCTTCACGTGGAAGATGATATGCAGATATATTTTACTGAGTGACTGCGACATTTTATTTTATGCTTTTGCCCCTTCGGGGCGATATTTACCGGGGTCATGACCCACCCAGGGCGTTGCCCTGGGCTGACAGATTAACGGTTTTTCAAACCGTTTTTACCACATAACCATTCGACATCTATCATATTCCATTTTCAGCAGGGCGGCGGGGTATCGGTTTTTCAAACCGTTTTTACCACATAACCATTCGGCAGCTATCATATTTCATTTTCAGCAGGGCGGAGGGGTATCGGTTTTTCAAACCGTTTTTACCACCTAACCATTCGGCAGCTATCATATTCCATTTTCAGCAGGGCGGCGGGGTATCGGTTTTTCAAACCGTTTTTACCACATAACCATTAGGCAGCTATCATATTCCATTTTCAGCAGGGCGGCGGGGTATCGGTTTTTCAAACCGTTTTTACCACATAACCATTCGACATCTATCATATTCCATTTTCAGCAGGGCTGCGGGGTATCGGTTTTTCAAACCGTTTTTACCACATAACCATTCGGCAGTTATCATATTTCATTTTCAGCAGGGCGGCGGGGTATCGGTTTTTCAAACCGTTTTTACTACATAACTATTCGGCAGCTATCAAATCTCCTTTTATTTCATTTTCAGGAGGGCGGCGGCGCCGAGGATGGCGACTTCGTTGGCACGCAGTTCGGACATGCGGATCTGGCAGGTGCCGCTGAAGATGTTGAGCAGGTAGCGCTCGAAGGCGGCTCGGAGGGGGCGGAGGAGGGGCTCGCCGACCTGTGCGGGGCCGCCCATGAGGAAGATGGCCTCGGGGGCCGAGAAGGTGACGGCGTTGGCCATGGCCAGGCCAAGCTGGTCGGCGACGGTCTCCCAGGTCTTCAGCGCGACGGGGTCGCCCTGGTGGGCGAGTTCGCCAATGTGCTTGCTGGTGATGTCGGGCGTGACGTCGCAGCCCTTCAGCTCGCAGTAGGTCTGGACGATGCCACGGGCGGAGGTGTAGGTTTCGAGGCAGCCTTCGCGGCCGCAGGAGCACTTGCGGCCGTGCTGGTAGAGGATGGCGTGGCCGAGCTCGCCGGCGGCGCCGGTGGAGCCGTGGACCAGGCGGCCGTCGATGACGATGCCGCTGCCGACGCCGGTGCCGAGGGTGAACATGATGAAGTGTTTCATGCCGCGGGCACCACCGTAGACGTACTCGCCGTAGGCGGCGGCGTTGGCGTCGTTGCTGAGCACCACGGGGACGTCGCGGTATTTGTGTATCTCCTTCTCGAAGTTGAGGTTGCCTTTGATGGTGAGGTTGGGGGCGTTGTCGACACAGCCGGTGTAGAAATTGCCGTTAGGAGCGCCGATGCCGATGCCTTCGAGCTGGGCCGCCATGCCGTCGATGGCGCTCTGCTCCAGGAGCATAGCCTCGACCTCGCGCATCATGTCGCGCACGTAGGGTTCGAGTTCGGTATAGGCGTTGGTGGGCAGGTTGCGACGCTGCACGATGTTGCCGTTTTCGGTCACGAGGCCCATGTCGGTGTTGGTGCCTCCCATGTCTACTCCAATGGAATATTTCATATTGCGTTATTGTATTTGTTGTATTGTTTCGGGGTGCAAAGATACGTGTTTTTTACGACATGGCGGAAGAAAAAAAGAGGGGTTCAGAAGCGGTATCGGAGTGCGAGGCCGACGTTGCCGAGGGAGGTGGCGTCGGAGCCGAGGAGGGCGATGTGCGGCCTGATGTCGAGCGAGATGGTGAGCGGGGCGCCGGCGAGGCGGTATTCGACGCCGGCCTTGAGCGCGAGCCCGGCGGCGAAGGCGCGGTCGCCGTAGGGCCAGGCCCATGTCTGCCACGCCAGGCGAGCGCCGACGCCGGCCGTCCAGACGAAGCCGTCGGCCAGGTGGCCCTGCCAGAGGCGGAGGGCGCTGAGTGTCTGGTCGGCATGTCGGCCGAACTTTTCCCATCCCACGGCGAGCTCGACGGGCGCGGCGTCGGCGTTCCAACGCCACAGCATTTCGCCGCCCAGGGAGGTGCCGGCGGATAGGCGCAGGCCTATCTCGGAGGCCTGACCGCGGGCCACGGCGCACATCGCGGTGAGAGTCAGGAGTATCGCGAAGGTTCTCGTTTTCATTCCGACTGCAAAGTTACACAAAAAAGCGAGACTGGCCAAAAAAGAATGTCCCGCCGTTCCGGACGAGGAACCTGCGGGACACTCTCTTAAAACGCTATGCGACGTTCCGCTTAGAAGATGTAGCGGATGCCGAGGGCGATGTCACCCCAGTGGAAATTGGTCTCGGGGATGAGATAGAAGCAAGGACGGATGTCCAGGCTGAGCTGGATGGGGATGGCGGAGAACTGATACTCGAGGCCAGCCTGACCGGCCAGACCGAGGGCGATGTCGCTGGTGCCGTTGTTGCCGTTGCTCCAGCTCCAGTAGGCCACGCGGGCGCCGACGCCGGCGAACCAGCCGAAGCCGCTGCCGATCTCGCCCTGCCACTGGTAGATACCGGTGAGGGTAAAGTCGGTGTAGTTGTCGTGGCTACCCCATCCGAGGTCGATTTCGACACGGTTGCCGAAGTTCCAGAGGGTGCTCAGCTCAGCGCCGAAGCCCTGGCCGCCGCCGAGGCGGACGCCGATACCGGAAAACTGTGCGTTGGCCGCAGTGCTCATGGCAAAAACGGCGACGATTGCGATGATAATTTTCTTCATTTTTACTGTTTTTTAATGTGTTAAACGTTTTTTTACTATTTTGTCAATGATGCAAATATAAGTTAATTTTTGATAACGGAGCGAAAAAATTCATTTTTTAACATTCTCGGGGAACTTAAGAGAATTGAAAATTGAAAATTGAAAATTGAAAATTGGGGAGGGACGGGAGGGGGTAGAGAAGGGGTAGAGAGGGGGTAGAGAGGACCCAGAGAGGGGGTAGAGAGGACCCAGAGAGGGGGTAGAGAGGACC
>Ga0310697_10004910_pt1 | contig 13086 bp, 15 predicted proteins | sample 172DNAGHGlowgp2_FD_203883 | JGI IMG/M metagenome (GOLD analysis project Ga0310697, IMG submission 203883) | Sheep rumen microbial communities from Palmerston North, Manawatu-Wanganui, New Zealand - 1728 DNA GHGlow gp2 (v2) (version 2) | ecosystem: Host-associated > Mammals > Digestive system >...
TGGAAGTAATCGACAAAGTCGCTTAACTATTCCCCAAAAAGTCCCCGCAGATTCCCTTCTTGGGAGATATTTTGGCGAGATTTCTGGTGCCAGAATCAAAAAGTCAACGCTTCCTTATGTCGTTCTATGTCTGTCGCTCTCTCCGCTCATGTCGTTTTCGTTAGAAATTACGCGGCCTTGCCCATTTCGTACAATCTTTCAGGGGCGAAGTCCACGCCGTTGAACCACTCCAGCGTCCAGTCGGTGAGGGCGAACTGCACGAACTTGTCGTGCTCCAGCAGTTGCTCGCGGAGCTTTCCGACGAGCAACGGACGGAAATCTACGATGCGGCGCTCACCGTTGTTGAACTCCAGTTCCATCGTGTAGTCGTGCAGGTAGTCCACATCGACCACTCTAAGCAAATCTTGATTCTCCATAATCGTTTATTTTAAAGGGTCAATGGGCAATGCTTCTTCACCGGCCTGCAGGCGTGCCCAGTTCGCCATCAGCTCGTCGTGATGCTCGTCCATCCACTCGAACACCTTCTTTAGTGCCTTGCGCGGTAGCTGGCCCTTCACCACGCCCTTGTGAATAGTGATGGTGCAGCGGTAGTCACCGTAGCGTACGTGGAAATGCGGTGGGTTGTGGTCGTCGCCGAACATTGCAATTATCATACCGAAAAATCTGCAAATCTCTGGCATAATTTTCTCGCTTGAATCATTTACGTCGACAAAGATAAGCATTTTCTTTTAATTATTTTCCGTTTTCCCTGTTAAACTTCTTGAATTAATCAAGCGTCCCACAGGGCCGAACGACAAAAAGCGGACGAAGATGCATCATTTTGCAATCAGCGGGTCAGCGGGGACGTTCCTTTTTGATCATCTTCTTTCGCTTTGGATACCCTAATCAGGGAGTTGTCGACGGAGTCGCTTGGATAGTCCAAGAGTCCCTTCTGATTCATATTAGACACAGACCTTTCGTCGTTTCTTTCCCTTCTTTTGTGTGCAATACGCTCTCTTGCCGTGAGGGCGTCGCTGTCGGCCGTCCAGCATGGTGTCACGGTCTTACCATGAATTTTATACCTGTGATTATAATACTTGCATCCCCCGGTAGCAAGCAAAGATCGAGCGGCTGCTTTGCTCGTCGAAGAAGTGGGTTGCAAATTATGCTTTCACGCCAATGATAGTTGCATTCGATGGCTTCACCCGGTGAATCTCTGTTTGGATGAAGCCTGCATTATCAAGTATCGTCTTCAATTCCTCTGGCGAATAGGTCGTCATGCCCTCCACGACACTTGTCCACATGGAGTCACCGTCAACAACCTCTACCATGATGGCGAATTTGCCGCCGGGCTTCAGTACACGGTTCACCTCTTGCAGACAGTCAGGCAGATTGGGCCAGAAATATACCGTCTCAACCGCTGTCACAAGGTCGAACTTCCCGTCTTCGTAGGGCAGTTTCTCTGCTGAGCCCTGCGTAACGAATACTTGTTTGTCGAGTACATCGGCATTCACCTTCTTGGCTTTCGCCACACTCTCCGCAGAGAGGTCAATGCCATAGACATTAGCGTTCTTGCTCCGTTTCAACAGTCGCTGTAAGGTAGCCCCGCCCCCACATCCGACGTCAAGCATCGTCCAGCCATCTTGAATATCGATATGTTTCAATCCCCAGTTTGTCAGAGGCGCATGACAGAGGTTCATGAACTTCAGCATGGCGCGTCCCATCCGTCCTTGCGGACAGGCACAGTTAGTGAAAAGCTTCTTTAATAGTCCCATCATCGTTTTCTTTTTATAAAAGGTGGCTGATCGTCACCGACAAACCACCTTACTAAACTAAACAAATACTTTATGCGCTCGACCTTTGGTCGCTTTGCTTGCAAAGAATTTTATACCTGTGATTACAAGGCTGCGATTGAGCGAGAGCGGAGTGAAGCTCGTTTCGACTCAGCCGAGCGTGAGCAGGCTCGACCTTAAGTCAATTCAGGAGAGAGGGCGGCTATCCAGGCCTCGATGCGAGTGTCGGTCTTGTCATCCTCGTTGATGTCATCAAGGGGCAGGCCGATGAACTTGCCGTCAATGACGGCTTCGGAATCATCAAAGGTGTAGCCGTCGGTCTCAACTGAGCCGATGAACTTGGCACCGCTATTCTTAATGCCGTTGTAGAGTTCGCCCATACCGCCAACGAAGGTGTCGCTATACGATGAGCACGCTCTACGGCCTGCTGACCATATTTCTTGTTGCAGGTGAACAGCACCATGTGGCGCACACCTTTATGCAGTTCGTAGATGTGGTTCATCAGTACCTGAATCGCTGTAGGAATCGTTGTCGTCGTTCTTGCTTTCTTGCTCTGGCAAGCGTCTCCTTTCGTCGCCGAGCAGCAAGTGACTATGGGTTGGTTACTCATCATTTTTTTTGTTCTTGATTTCGGCAGCAAAATTAGAGAGAAAAAACGAAGTGCGCAATACCTAAAAACGAGTGTTTTAAGCATTGCGCACCATCAAAATCCTGCAAAAGCAGGTTAATCAGAAATGGGTATGCCTGGGATTTATTAACGCTGAATGCGTTTCTTTCCGTTTTGTATCTGCATTCCCTTCCAATTGGCACTTACCCTTTGTCCTTGCAGGTTGTAGATTAGGGGGCCTCCCTCAACCCCTCCCAAGGAGGGGCGATTTGTTGCCTGACCTGTCTTTACGTCCTGAATGCCTGTCGTAGCCTTTTCACCTAGACGGAACAGCTTCACGCCGTGACTGGGCACGGTGGCGCTGATGGTGCCTGTAGCTGCGCCCAGGTCTTCGTCGGCCCAGATGTCGTGGACGGGAACCGCTTCTTCGGCGCCATAGCCCAACTGGGTGAGGTCGAAGGTGTAGGCCTCGTTCTTGGTGACGTAGAAGATGAACTCCATCGTGGTGCCCGATGTTGAGGCATTGTCGGTATCGCACGAAGAGTCGTAGCCGCAGAGGGCGCGGAAGGTCTTCCACGAGTGGCCTTCGGGCAGGTCGTAGATAAGCGTGCATTGGGCGTTCATGCCCAGACCAGTGGTGTAGCTCTGTCCTTCGACCTTGAGGGTGCCACCCTCCACGTTCTTGTTCACATGCAGACTACCCCACTCCGACTGGTAACTGGTTTGGTTCAGCGTGGTGAGCGAGGTTTCGTTGCCCTCGGCATCGATGAGCACAGGGTTGATGAGGTCGGCGCGGTCGTAAGCAAAGCCATCGCCCCAGTTGCTCACCACAATCTTCAGCTGCTCGGCACCTGTGATATCGGCCTCCAAGGTCTTGCTCTTCGTGCCTGTGCGACTGATGAGTCCTGAGCGAGCTGCAGCATCGTCCTGCTCGTCGGCGAGCGGGTTCTGACAGAACACCATGAAGCGGATGCTTGTGGTGGCTCCCTGCTGACCGATACCTGAGTCGTCGGCAGCAGCCATTGCCTTGAAGCGTACCACATCCATATCGTCGGGTATCTGGAAGAAGATGGCAGCGTTGGCATCGGTAGAGAAGCCGCGGTCGTAGGTAACGCCCATCACCTTCATCTTGCCGCCATTGTCCACATTCTTGTTCTCATACACGCGATTGAAATAAGACTTGGTATAGTCGCGCGTTTTGTAGGTGCCTGTCAGCTCCACTTCGGTACCGTTGCGCAGCACGAGCGTGGGATTGATCCAGTCGCCATGGTCGTAGTTGTAGTTGTCGCCACCATCATCGACCACCAGCACCAGCGTTTTCTCGCCCTCGGGCCATTCGATATCCACATCCACAGCATGGCCATCGGTGGTATAGGCCACCACTTCGCTCTTGTAGAGCGCTTTATTGCCTACCACCCAACGGTTATTGTCGCGCTGGAAGAGAGCCAGATAGCGGGTGTCGCCGATATGTGAGGTCCACGCCACACGACCGTTGTCCTCGTCGGTGAACACCTGATGAGCCTCCTCACCAAATTTATGCATCTGGTGATACTCCTCATTGTTCAGGAGCGAGAGGGTGAAAGCATCGTTCTTGGTCATCTCGCCACCAAAGAACAAGGGTGAGTGACAGATGCCCCAGAGGGTCATCATCGTCAGCTGCTCGTTTTGTGAGAGGTTGGTCCAGCGGCCATTGTCGGCAGCGGTATAGCCTGCATCGCCGATGGTCATGGCAATCTGTCCCAAGGGCAGCATATCGCAGTCGGCATAGTTGCCAGGACGGGTTACCGTTTCCCAAGCATGGGCTTCGTTGAACACGGCATCCACGGCACTCCAGTTGTCCCACAGGTCGTCCATCATACGCCACATATTGGCATTGTCGAGACACTCCCCGGCATACTGGTACTGCGTTTTGCCAGGCGAGAGCGAAAGCACGATGGGGCGACCTGTCTGGTCGATAGCCTTACGAATCATGTGAATCTCGTCGTTATAGAACGGGCGCGAGAGGTCGTCGATCTTCAGAAAATCCACTCCCCACTCGGCATAGAGGTCCATGATGCTGTTGTAATAGGTCTGTCCGGCCTCATTGTTGCGCACCAGCAGATTGTCTTTCAGCCACGTGCAGGGCGAGGTGGTGCCGTTGTACACCTGATTCCAGGCTGTGCTCTCACTACCCTTCAACTTATAGCTGCTGCCCACTACACTCTTGGGCACACCACGCATGATGTGGATGCCGAACTTCAATCCCATATCATGAATCTTCTGAGCCAGCGCCTTGAAACCTTCGTTCTTGCCATCGACCATACACGATGGGAAGCGCGAGGGCGACGGCAGGTAGCGTCCGTACTCATCGAGCACATAATCCTGATCGCCACGCTGGTTGTAGTTGCCTGCTCCTAAAGACGGATGATTGCAGTACCAACGGATGTCCACCACCACGTATTCCCAGCCATATTTCACCAGGTCGTTATCAACCAGATACTGTGCGTTCTGCAACACCTCTTTCTCCGTTACTGACGAGTAGTAGCAGTCCCACGAGTTCCAGCCCATAGGCGGTGTCATCGCCCAAGTGCGAAAATTAGCAATTTCTTCTGTGTTTTGCGCCTGCGCCGTACCCAATAAGAGCAGGGCGGCAATGATAGTTAGTAATCGTTTTTTCATTGTAGCATAAGTTTAGTGCAGGCAAAATTACAAAGAAAATCCCAAAGCAAGAAGATTGTACCTTGGGATTTATGATAATTTGTGAAATACCTATACAGGTTAGTCAAAAGTAGGTATCACATACTCTCCTTTAGTATCTCAGTGATATCCTGTTTCGATAGGTTCAGATATCCAGCGGGATAAACCACGGTGGTCTCGGTGATGCCTGCAATCATCTCATTGGTAGCTCCCAACTCACTGATGGTGAGTGGCAATCCAATCTCCAGCATCCAGTCCTTCAGGGCTTCGAGTCCAGCTTCGGCCAGTTCACGCTCGGTTTTACCCTCTGTGGGTATGTCCCAAACGTTGTGTGCAAAACGGGCAAACTTAGGCAGACCGTTTTCCATCGCCCTGCGATAGTAGGCCATTGATACGGAGGCTAATGCATAGCCGTGAGGGGCATGGGTCCAGGCACCTACGCTGTGGCCAATCATGTGTACCATCCAGTCTTCCTTCTTGCCCAGTCCGATAAGCGTGTTCAGTGCCCAAGTGGCAGTCCACATGATGTTTGAACGAGCCTCGTAGTCCTGCGGATTCTTTACGGCAATACGACTGCTGTGGATGACTGAACGCATCAAACCCTCTGCGAGGTAATCACTGGTATTGTCGTCGAAGTCGGAGAAGTACTGCTCCATGATATGGTTCATAATATCATAGATACCTGCCTTCATCTGGTTCTCAGGAACGGTCATCGTGAACTTCGGATTCAGGATGGAGAACTTCGGCATGAGGCGGCTATCGAACACGTGTCCCACCTTGAACGTGTGCTCTGCATCGGTAATCACCGTGCCGGCATTCATCTCCGAGCCTGTGCCAGCCATCGTCAGGATGCAAGCTACAGGCAACAGCTTCTGGTCGGCATCGGGTTGTTCCTGCTTCAACCAGAACTTATCCCAGTAGTCGCCCTCGTAATAGACCGAGGCTGCCACAGCCTTCGAGTAGTCGCACACGCTACCGCCACCAAGGGCAAGAATCAAATCCACCTCGTTCTCGCGGGCGATCTTCACACCCTCGTTCAGTTTCTCCTGCGTGGGGTTGGTCATCACGCCAGGATTCTCCACGATGGTCTTGCCAGCCTCTTTAAGAATGGTTACCACTTGGTCGTAGATACCGTTGCGCTTCACACTGCCGCTGCCGTAGTTAAGCAGCACCACGGGGCCGTAGCCCTTCAGTTCGTCCTTGAGGAAGTTCAAAGACTTATCACCAAAATACAACTTGGTGGGATTGTAGTAAGAAAAGTTTCCTTGCATGTTTATATTCTTTTGATTGTTTTTATGCTGTTAATCTGTAAGCATTCGGAGTCATGCCCGTGCGCGACTTGAACAGGCGCGAGAAGTGCTGTGGGTATTCGAAGCCGAGCTGGTAGGCAATTTCGCTGACGGGCAGACGGGTCTCGATGAGCAGCTGCTTGGAGCGCTCGATGACGGCATCCTGGATGTGGCGCTGGGCGGTGGTGCCGCTCTCCTTGCTGATCAGGTCACCGAAGTAGTTGGGCGAGAGGCAGGCCTTGTCGGCAAAATAGGCTACAGTGGGCAGGCCGTTCTGTTCTGGATGGCCGTTCTCGAAATACTCGCGAAGTTGTTGGTGGAAGGCGGTGAGAATATCGCTGTTCACCTTGTGACGCGTGATGAACTGACGGTCGTAGTAACGCATGCAGTAGTCGAGCAGCAGGCCGATGGCATCAGTGATGAGCGTCTGCGAGTGCTTGTCGATGGGGTGCTGCAGCTCCTCCTCGATTCTGTTGAACAGTTCCACCACCATGTGCTGCTCGCGCTCCGAGAGGTGCAGGGCCTCGCGCTGGTCGTAGTCGAAGAACGTGTAGTCATTGATGCGGCGTGCGAGTTGTGTGCCGTAGAGCAGATCGGGATGGAACAGTAGTCCGCGCGAGGGCGGCATGGGGCGGCTCTCGTCCCATTCAACCTCGACCACCTGTCCGGGTTTGAAGCTCACCACGGTGCCCTCCTGATAGTCGTATTTCTCGCGTCCGTAGCGTATCGAGCAGCCGTCGCCCTGCTTCAGGAACAGCGCATACAGGCCGTAGTTCTGTCGCGAGTGGTTCAAGTCGCTGGCCATTGGATTGGCATGGTTTACCACCGTCACCAGCGGATGCAGCGTCTCCCATCCGTACAGCTTATTGTACGCATCCACGCTGTCTATCTGGATAATTCTTTCTGCCATATTACTTCAGATTTGCCTTAAAGTTCTTCGACGAGCGAAGCGACTTTGTCGATTACCGAACTTATTCGCCTAAGCACCTATTAACGAAGATACTGAGCGAAGAATTTCTCCACCTTGTCGTATGGAATCTTCCCGTTCTTGTCGTCGTAAAGGTCGGTGTGGACGGCATCGGGAATAATCATCAGTTCCTTATTTCCGATGGTCATGCTCTTGCCGTCTGGATTCTTGCCCGTCATCTTCTCAAAAGCGTACTCAGAGAAGTAGCGGCTGTGGGCCTTCTCGCCGTGGATGAGTAGTACGGGCGATTCTATCTCGTGCGCCCATGCCAGCAGGGGCTGATTGAGGAACGACTGACAGCCGATGACGTTCCAACCATCGGTGGAGTTGCCGCTGCGCTCGTGGTAGCCACGCGGAGTCTTGTAGTAGTCATAGTAGTCCTTCACGAAGAACGGTGCATCTTCGGGCAGCGGGTCGATGACACCACCTGCACGCTTGTATGTACCGCTCTTGAAGTCCTCGGTACGCTGCAGGGCGATAGCTTTGCGTTTCTCCATGCGCTGTGTCTGGGTGTCCTCGCTCTTAAAGTAGCCTTCCACATTCACCTTGCTCATGTCGTACATCGTCGAAGCAACGGTGGCCTTGATGCGTGGATCGATGGCGGCGGCATTCACAGCCATTCCACCAAAACCGCAGATGCCGATGATGCCAATTCTTTCAGCATCCACATTTTCCTGATTGCTCAAGAAATCGACGGCAGCGAGGAAATCCTCTGTGTTGATGTCAGGCGAAGCCATACGTCGAGGCTCGCCAGCACTCTCGCCAGTGAATGAGGGATCGAAGGCAATCGTCAGGAAACCACGCTCGGCCATGTGTTGAGCATAGAGACCGCTCGTCTGTTCCTTCACAGCTCCAAACGGTCCGCTGACGGCGATGGCCGCAAACTTCCCTCCTTTGGGGGTATTGAGGGGGGTATACATATCGGCAGCCAATTCGATGCCGTAGCGGTTCTTGAACGTGACCTTCTTGTGGTTCACCTTATCGCTCTTGGGGAACACCTTGTCCCATTCCTGAGTTAGTTGCAATGTCGTATTCATACCTTCTTCGTTTTGATTGTTTTCACTCTTCTGATTGCAGCCTGTGAGCATCAAGCCCATCAGCACTGCGGCTAATATTGATTTTCTCATAAGATTACCTTTTTCCCATTTTTAATATATATGCCATGTGTTGGATTATCGATGAGCTGTCCGCTGAGGGTGTATATACTCCCCTCTCCCCTGCGAGAGGGGTCGGGGGTGAGGCTCTTGATAGCAGTTGTTCCGTTTGCAAAGTTCAGCGATGGCAGCCAATCTTGAATTAGCGAAGCGCGATTGCCGTGATTGCTGGCATTGATCCATAGCGCATCGCCCATCCAAGTGACATTGTTCACCAAGCGCTCTGCATCGGCCACCACACCACTGATACCGCTGCTGTGACTCGATACAATCAACGCTACGTGCTTACCCGCCATCTGTGCACCATAATTAAAGAGGTACGTCTGCATGATGGCAGCCATCTGGCTCCACCACAGTGGTGTCACGATGATGATGTTCTGGTACTGCGAGAGGTCGGTGATGCTCACAGGGTCGATAGTGGGATAACTCGCCGCATCGTTGGGCGCAGCCTTGATGGCGTTCAGCAGCGCCGTACCAATGGCATAGTTGTTAGCCTCGTATTTTTGCATCTTATCCGCAGGCTCAATGCGCATCACATCCGCCTGAATCTGACTCGTCAGAGAGGTCACGATCTCGTGACAATTGTTCGTGTAGCTGTAGTACACCACCAGCGTCTTGCCTGTCTCCTGCACGGTGGTGGCTTTTGCCTCGTCGTCCTTCGTGCAGCACACCATCAGGAGCGACATCAAAATCAGTGCAATCTGTTTGAACTTCGTTCGAGATTTTTCACTCTCAGCAAAGCAAACACGTTTGCTCTGCTCTCGCTTAATCAAAATCTTCATTTTCATTACGTTTATATTTCGTCGGCAAAGGTACGACGATTCTGCGGGACAGGCACTACCCGAATCTTGGAAAGAATTACCAATATTACGGAATGTGCTTTCTCATCTCCATGAGCCGCTCCATGCTTACCAACTCTACCTGCTTGCATGAACCGCAATCGGTACAGCCGATGCATTGTTGTTTCCTGACACATTCCAAACAGCGGTGGACGTTGAAGCGGGGAACCATCAGTTTGCCCTCTTCGAGCAGGTGGCCGTCGATAGGATGATAAAGCTTGTGTTTTTGCTTGCAGAAAAGATGGCTCATTCATACTATCATCCGCAGTATCTGTTTCTCGGTTGCATTGGGACATATTCGATGTAGATGCTGGAGAATACGCCCCAGCGATTCGTCGGCAGAGCACTCGCATCGGCAGGCATCGTACCCATATAGTTGTTCGGGCGTGGTAAGCAGCGACCAGCCCCATCCGTATTCGTTGCCATGACGGTCTTGTGGATATACAAAGTCTTCTGTGACGATACGCGTAGCCATCTGCAATCGCGTCACATAGCCGTCAAACTTGCTGCGCATCTTCGGACCGTCAAAACCGCACAAGGCGCGGAGTTCGCGGGTAATCAGACTGCCATGCTCTGCAAGTATCAGCAATATGGTCTCTTCGATACTCCCTTCTGCTGGCGCATGATGCTTACTTCGACGATAGTTGCAGAAATCTGGCCACCATTCGCGACTGATGAATCCTGCCTTACCAGCAAAGAATTTGCCATAGACATGACCGCCATCAGTAATAATCTCACCTTTCCATTTCCATAACGGCCAGTCCCATCCACCATCAGGGAACACCACATAACGGCAGTCCTCGTCCACAATTTCTTCGGCAGAAAAGCCGTTGATGCCACTGTCTAAAAGCGGTAGGAAACCAATATGGTTAATGAATTCTATAAGTTCTGCACTATTATGAATCTCTTTGTTATTCATATCTTTGTTTGCTTATACTTGTCGGGCATTTCCTGCGGGATGAGTTTGCCACCCTCGTAACGGTCATCGTCCTCGGTAATCTCACGCAGCATACTCACGATAGTCTTCAATGTTCATTTTGACAGATAACCAAGTAGGCACCTGTGCTGCCACCAATAACTGCCAGTATCAGCAAGGTTGATTCCGATATGCGCCAGTTGTCTTGCTTGGCCTTCTTGCGTCCCGTTGGTAGCAAGCGACAAACTGCCAGAGTTGATAGTACAACCAAAAGCAGCAATGCAATCATACGCTATTTCCTAATTCAAAGGCTTCCTGTAGCTTGGGATTGCCCTTTATCGCATGAGGCTCATTTACGCCACCGCAGAAGACAGTTCCTGCGAGACGGCTCTCAGGATAACAGGCTATCCATCCTCTCAAACCTGTTTCGGCACGTTTGGGAGTCTGCTCGTCATCATCGGCTGCAGTAGTCAGCAGATAGACATCACGGAACGCATAATCTCTTCCGCACATGGCGTTCATGCGGTCAATGAGGGTCTTCATCTGGCCACTCATCTCATAATAATAGATGGGGGTAGCCCAGCAAACCACGTCGGCCTTGATGACCTTTGACATGATGTCGTTCACGTCATCGTTGATAACACATCGGCCCAATTTGTGACAACCCAGACAGCCCTTACAGAACTGGATATTCTTACCTGCAAGTGTAATCTTCTCTACATCGTTTCCGGCAGCCTTGGCTCCTTCCACGAACTGATCAGCAAGCATGTCGCTGTTCGAGCCATGACGAAGGCTCGCAGATATAACTATTACTTTCTTCATTTCATGAAATAGATTGTATTAAAACTGGGTATAAAGGTACGAAAAACGGAGAATATCTCGAAACTTTATGCCCAATTATTAACATAAGTTGATTCTTTACGAAACTCGGAAGAATCGAAGCAAGCTGCATTTTAATTCTTGTCTATTGTTTTCTGACCCAAATACAACTGCACTATTGCACTTCGTACTATCGTCCACAACTCGAGAAAGCTTTGGCAGCATGGCAAGATTTGTAACCGCTGTCTGAAAAGGATAGGGAGAGGCTTAGCCGCCGCTTCACAGTGGACTTCAACTACAACAGCAATCACATCGAGGGAAATAAGCTGACCTATGGGCAGACGGAAATTCTTCTCTTATTTGGTAAGTTAATTGGGGAAGCTGATGTGAGAGACGTGCAAGAAATGACTGCCAGCAACGTGGGGCTAAAGATGATGTCACTCCATGTGGTGAGGAAGGAAACGCTGGCAGATGGCTCTCAGGCCAGCTATCTTCTCATCGCGGTCAGTCACAATCTCAGCCTTACCGATGGCTGTAGCAGACTTGTACTGCAGCGTAAAGCTCCCATCTTTATTTATGCAGAATTGGCTCAATGTTCATAAAATCATTTAAATCAGAGGGTAAATTTATGAATTATTGCTGACTTTTTATTATATCTGTGGCGTTATATAGGATAGTTTATAAACAACCCCAACAAAACAGAGATTATGAGACTTAACAACGGCTTTGAAATTCCACAAATTGGTGTCGGAACGTGGACGCTACGGGGAGAGACGGCTCGGCAGAACGTACGTCTGGCTTTGCAGGCAGAATTCCGTCATGTTGACAATGCTTCGCCAGCACTTTCAGGAAATGCAAACCAAACAAAAATAAAACGCTTATGAATACTTCATCAGTCAATCTCTACTCGCTGACCTATCGCGAGAGCCGCAGCTACCTCTTTGCGGCATTGTTCATCGTGGGTAACATCGCACTGCCACAGCTCTGTCACCTCGTGCCGCAAGGCGGTCTGACGCTGCTGCCCATCTATTTCTTCACTCTCATCGGAGCCTATAAGTACGGCTGTCAGGTAGGACTGGCCACGGCCATCCTCTCGCCGCTGGTCAATTCGGCCCTCTTTGGGATGCCTCCCGTTGCCGTTCTGCCCGGTATCATGGTGAAGTCTGTACTGCTCGCTCTTTCCGCAGCCTATATTGCCCGCCGCTATCAAGCAGTCAGTATTCCTCCTCTGTTAGCCGTTGTACTGCTTTATCAGGTTGTAGGATCACTCATCGAGTCGGTCATGCTTGGCTCGCTCGAGCGTGGTTTTCAGGATTTCCGTATCGGTATCCCAGGTATGCTGCTCCAGATTATCGGTGGATACCTCGTCATTAAATATCTGCTCAAGAAATAGAACCCTACTCTAAACCATTTCTCGGCATCCATAAGTTTCTGCGACTTTATGGATGCCGAGTTTTTATGACACAAATCCCGTAAAGGTTCGCTTAGCCGCGAAACGGCCGAGTCGCGACGGAACTCGACAAAGTCAAGGCATAGGTTTGAACTTCAAGCCTTTCCTTTAAATGTATATCCGATACCCTCGACCGCTGTGCGTATGGCTTCCTCCGTAGCGGAGCCTTTGATGGTAAGGGTGTTGGCAGAGGCACTGGCCTTGGCTTTCTCTACGCCAGGCACTTCCTCGATGGCACGGACTACAGCGGCCTCGCAATGGCTGCAATGCATATCCTCTACACGATAGGTTGTCACGTCAGGGTCTAACGGCTTTTGAGTGGTAAACTTGCTGAAAAACTTCATCATAAGAGCAAATATAATTAATAATGTTAATACTGTGGCACAAACGATTTTACACGGACTGGGTAGGGCGGATGTGCTCATGCAGCAAGCATCCTGGACAGCGATGGAGAAGTCGATTCCCGTAGCATTGAGCAGCAGGCCGAATAAAACTGCGAAACCAACAATGGTCATCAGATAAATCGATGTAAAGCGACGTCCCATCGACTTGTGAACCACGAGGATAGAAGCAAGGTTGACTGCAGGGCCAGCCATC
>Ga0310697_10004911_pt1 | contig 13083 bp, 7 predicted proteins | sample 172DNAGHGlowgp2_FD_203883 | JGI IMG/M metagenome (GOLD analysis project Ga0310697, IMG submission 203883) | Sheep rumen microbial communities from Palmerston North, Manawatu-Wanganui, New Zealand - 1728 DNA GHGlow gp2 (v2) (version 2) | ecosystem: Host-associated > Mammals > Digestive system >...
CCTGAAGTGCTGATGAGCCAAGAACAGTCACAGCTCTTTATATGGGACACGGTTTACCTGCACGACAGGCTTGAGATGCCTGGTGGCTGGGCAGATTACTTATGGAAAGGTTTGGTACAGTTCTTCTGTTCACCGATACAAAGTGCCTTTACGATGGCGCTGCTTTGCGTGGTGTTGCAGTTGTTGTCGATGTGGCTGTTTCATCGGCTGTTGAGAAAGCGGTGGCGTGCGGTGTCGGCCTTGTTGTCGCTGATACTGCCTGTGCTGTTATGCGTGACGGCCTTTAAACCTGTCGGTGGCACGATGGAGGAGTTGGCGTATGACTATCTGTTACGTCAAGGCAAATGGGAAGAGATTGTGACCAGGAACCAGCAGAACGAGACGAAGACACTCTCCTGCCAGAATGCTGTGCGTATCGCCTTATGGAAAACCGGGCGTCTGGGCTCGTTTGATTTGCAGGCCTGTCTGTTGAATCACAAGGAGTCGTTGAATAGTCGTGTCTCAGCCTATATGATGAGCGATATCTATATGATGCTCGGTCAGGTGGGGATGGCGCAGCGTGCCGCCTTTGAGGCCATGGAGTCGATAGAAGACTACGACAAGAGTGCGCGTTCACTCATGCGACTGACAGAGACGAGTCTGATTACAGGCCGTACAGAAGTGGCCTTGAAGTATATCAACCTGTTGGAACGTACCCTGTTTTATCGTGGCTGGGCAAAGAAGATGCGCACCATGGTAGAAAAGCCGGAACTAATGAAGGGGACGGTTTACGAACAGTTGAAAGAGACATACGAGAAGACGGAAAACCAAATCTTTTATTAATGCGTGGAACAATGAGAAAACCCTATCATAGTTTGGTTATCATCCTTTTAAGCATGCTGTTGCTGGCAGCCTGCAACCGACTGCCCGAAAATGTGCAGAAAGTGGATGAGTTGCCAGCGATCTATCCTGACTATGTGGATGTGACAATCCCTGAGGGTATTGCGCCCCTTAACTTTGCGATGGCTGATGATGACGTGACCACCATGGATGTACAGGTAGCTGGTGAACATGGCGGTTCACTGCATGCGAATGGCGACTATGCCGATTTCGACGTGGATGACTGGCACACATTGCTGAAACAGAACCGTGGCAAAAAACTCACCTTTACGGTGTGTGCGGAGAAAGACGGACAATGGACACAATACCGTGACTTTACAGTCACCGTCAGCGAACAGCCGCTTGAGGAATGGGGTGTTACCTACCGACGTATCGCTCCCGGCTTCGAACTCTATAGCAGGATGGGACTCTATCAGCGCAACCTGAGCAACTTCGACGAGCAGGTGCTCATTGACAATACGCAGATGCACGGTATGTGTGTGAACTGCCATACCCCCAACCAGACCAATCCCGACCAATTTGTGTTTCATATTCGTGGCGAACATGGTGCTACGGCCATCCATCGTGAAGGCAAAACAGAACTGGTACAGGCCAAAAATGTACAGCTGGGTGGCACAATGGTCTATCCCGGTTGGCATCCGGGCGGCCGCTACTGCGCTTTCTCTACCAACAAGACCTCGCAGATGTTCCATACGGCCAGTATGCAGCGCATTGATGTGTATGATGCCTCATCGGATGTTTTTGTCTATGATACGCAGACACATACCATCCTGAGGGATACACTGATTATGAAGAAATACTGGGCGGAGAACAGTCCCGCTTTCTCGCCCGACGGCAAGTGGCTCTATTTTACGACGGCCCGTCGCCAGATTTATCCCACTGATTACGACAAGGAGAAATACAGCCTCTGCCGCGTAGGCTTCGATGAGAAGACAGGTCATATCGGCACCATGGTCGATACGCTTGTGAATACAGCCCAGACGGGTAAGAGCGTATCGTGGCCCCGCGCATCTTATGACGGACGCTTCCTGATGTATGCGGAGGCAGACTATGGTTATTTTACCGTGTGGCATCCTGAGGCAGAACTGTGGTTGCTCGACCTAAGTAACGGTACCACACGGCGGATGGATGAAGTGAACAGCCATCGCTCAGAGAGTCTGCATGCCTGGAGTAAGAACAGTCGTTGGTTCCTCTTTACGAGCCGTCGCGACGATGGTCTTTACACACGCCTTTACTTTGCAGGCATTGATACCGCAGGCCATGCCACCAAACCCTTTATGCTACCGCAACGCAATCCTAAAGAATACTACCGAAGGCTGATGTATTCGTATAATACACCAGACTTCACGAAAGAAATGATAAAGGCCGAAAGCGTTCCAACATACCGCGAAATAGAAAGCGACAAAAGAATCATTCCGCAATGAAGAAGCTACTTACCGCTGAATATACTTCTTGCCGTTTCGGATATAGATGCCTTTCTGCGCCTTTTTGATCCGTTGTCCTTGTAGATTGTATTTCTTCTCTGACTCCGTGTTTGTAGCCTTAATGGCATCACCGATACCGGTCGTGGATGGTGTTGTTACGATGGCCACTTTTTTAAGCAAGATACCTTGTCCGTGGATCACAAGTCCTTTTTGTTGGAGCGTACTAAAAGTACCAGTATCAAAAGAGAGTGCTGTGGTCAGTTCTGTATTTAGTGGAACCTTATAGTATGTAGAGGGATTGAAATCGGCATAAAAACTCTTGTCGTCTATAAAGAAGATCAACTTCTCATTCCAATTACCATCACAAAGTTGGATGTCGTCTCCTGCCATATTAATCGTATAGGTCATTTCGACATACTTTGTATTGCTCTGTCCTTCGAAAATCGATCCAGGAATCGTAACGCCGTCTCCCCAACCTAATTGTTTCTCTCCTTCCCAGGCGATCATATTATCCGAAGCCTCTAATGTAGGATACTTCCCATGATAGTCCGAGCCATGATAGGCCTTGACGATGGTTTCGGCAATGTCTGGCTGATTAAAGGCTGGGTAATTACGATAGACACCATCAGAAAGTCCCATCCAATAGAAGGTTGCGATTCCCTTCTCCTTGGCTTTTTTTACATAGTAGTCCACAAATTCCAGTAATAATGGCTTTCTGTCGCGATAGTCGTTTTGGTCGGGGAATTTCGATTTATTCACCGGTTCAGTGCCCCATTCACCTGCAATGACGGGCGCGTTCTTCGATTGAAGGTATGTTACAAGACCTTCAAACATATTATCAAACTCTTGTTTGATCTCGCTAAACGATCTGTCAACCAGCTGATTGTTTTTCTCTGTAACAAGGTTCGCATACGAATGAATCTGGAAAATCAGATGGTCCTTCACTTTGTCGGTAGGCAGCTTCATCTCCTTTATAGGATCCTTCAGGTGACTGCTCCATGTACCCAGTCCGCAGCAGGCGCCATAGGTATTCACAACCAAGTTTCTTTCAGCGTTATGGCCGCCAGTGGCACGAACGATGTCTACAAAGCTCTGGGCATAGCTGTTAATGGCATTATAGGCCGACTTTGCAATGGCTTCGTTATATTGTCCAGTAGCATTAAATGACGCGTAGCACCAGGATTTCTTGCTGTCCAGCATCTCGTTATAGCTCTCAAACAGCAGATGCTGGTCGTAGTCCTTGAATTCTGTGGCGATTTGTTTCCACAGGTTCTCATAGCGGGCCCTGGTCTTTGCATAGGTGTCTTCGTCTGCTATCAGCCATGCCTGATTACCTTCTCCCGTATCATGGTGAACGTTAAGAATACAGTACATGTCATTCTCAATCACGTAGTCGACGACTTCGTGAACGCGTTTCATCCAAGCCTCCTTCACTTTTCCGTCTTGATCTATTTCCTGGTACCAAGTCACTGGGATACGCATCGCACTAAAACCAGCCTCTTTCATCATTTTGAAGAGCTCAGGTTTTGTAACAGGCTGTCCCCAGCAAGTTTCATGATCCGCGGTCGTCTTCCACGTCTTTGTCATATCCTGGGCATCAAGCGTATTCCCAAGATTCCATCCAACGCCCATATTCTTCACAGCGGAATTGGCGGTTTCGAACCCGGCGGCCTGCGCCTGATAGGAGCAGACGAGTAATAGGCAGAAAAATGTTTTAAAGAATCTCATAGTGCAAAAGTACAAACTTTTTTTGCTTATTCTGCTGTCAGCAGGTCAACAAGTCCTTTGTCCTTGTAGTCATGCTTCTCCTGATCCCAGAAACCGAAATCGGCATCATAGCACCATGTGGTCCATGCAATATTGTTCTCCTTGAAGACGGTCAGCATGTCCTTTGTCCACTTATAGGCCAGTTCACGGTCTACGGGTTCGTAAACACCCCATTCGCCACAGAACAGTTGCAGGTCGTACTTCTTAGCCACCTCAATGGCATCTTTGAAGTCAGCACGAATCTTGTCGATATTCCATTCCTGTGTGAGGTAGGGCTCCAACTCAGGCTTTATAGAATCTGGTGCAGCCTCATAATCTTCCTTTGAAACCAGAATGCCAGGATAGTTTACCTTGCCAGTGTACTTGCCGACGGGCGTCCACCAAGCACCATAGTGCGTCAGGATCATTGGGTTGTAATAGTGGAAAGAAAGAATGATGTTCTTGTCTCCCTCGGGAACCTTGAGATACTTCATGGTCTCATAGCCCTGCCAACGGTTGCTACCGATGATCAGCGTGCGCTGAGGCTCAATCTTACGAAGGGCGGCATGAACCTTGACAATCAACTTGTTCCATTGCTCGTGCTCTTCGGCTACAGGCTCGTTCATGAACTCATAGGCTACCCAGTCGTTGCTGTATTCGTGTAAGGCCTCAGACAACTGCTGCCAAAGGTTGATAAGATCCTGCTGAGATTTCTCAGAGGTAAAGAGCGTGTTAGCATCACTGCCTCCCTCGTTGACAGCATTAAAATAATGTGAACGGATGATGTGCAGGTCAACAATGGCACGAATGTTATGCTTGCGGGCCCAGTCGAGCGCGTTCGTCAGCAATTCCCATGCCTCAGGAAGCTTGTTGCCTTCCTCATCCCAAAACTGGACTTCGTCGATAGGAATACGTACGAAGTCGAAACCTAACTCCTCCAGACGAGCGAAATCGTCTTCCTGAATGTGCTTCTGACGAGCTTCGCCACGTTCTTCCGACTGCGACAGCCAGTGACTCAGATTCGTTCCACGGTGAATCTTGAAGTCGTTTACACCATTAGTCTCACTCTTGGTAGAGCAAGCTGTCATGCCCAGCATCGTCATGGCGATGACAGCAACAGATACTAATAATTTCTTCATAATAGATGATCATTTAATTATTTTGATTTTCCTTCTGTAATTGAACGATGAGATGGCGCTTGAGGTTATTGCCACCGGTAGGTTGGGCGGCAAGCGTCAGTGTAAAGCCTGACAGACAAGCAACAAACATGATGGTAGCAATCAGACCAATATTTCCTCCAAGTAATCGAGCTCTTCATTAGTCGTGGCCCAGCTGGTCACGAAACGACAGATGGTATGATGCCTGTCTGTTTGGCCGAAATGCGAGAACTGCACCTTCTGGCTCAGTTTCTCTACCTGTTCGTTGGCGATGATGACAAACTGCTGGTTGGTGGGAGAGTCGACGTAGAATTCAAACCCCTTCTTGATGAACAGCTGCTTCATGCGCATGGCCATCTTAATGGCATGTTCAGAGAGCTTGAAGTAAAGATTGTCTGTAAACAGTGCGTCAAACTGTAGTCCTATCAGTGCGCCCTTGGCAATCACGGCCCCATGCTGCTTCTGGATTGAGAAGAAGTGCTTGTGGGCCTTGCGATTGGTAAAGACCACAGCCTCGCCACAAAGCGCGCCGATTTTTGTGCCACCGATATAGAAAACATCACAATGACGGGCCAGATAGGGCAGGGTGATATCGTTACCCTCAGCCATCAGACCATAGCCCAAACGGGCACCATCTATATAAAGAGGTATTTCGTAATGCTGACATATCTTATATATATCATCGAGCTCTTTGGCGCTATACAGGGTGCCGAACTCAGTGGGGAAGGTGATGTAAACCAGTCCAGGATGTACCGCATGGTCCTTGTTGCCATCGTGCATGTAGTCGTCGAGGTATTTGTCGAGCACTTTGGCTTCCATCTTGCCGTCTTTCTCAGGTAGAGAGATAATTTTATGCTCCGTAAACTCTACGGCACCCGCCTCGTGTACATTGATATGACCACAGCCTATGCAGATGACGCCCTCATACTGATAAAGCATCGAGTCGATGGTGGTGGCATTGGTCTGCGTGCCACCAGTCAAGAAGAATATCTGGGCATCGGGCAGTCCGCAAGCTTCGCGGATACGGCTTTTGGCACGCTCGGAAAACTCATCAAAGCCATAGGGGGTAGGCTTGGCAGAATTGTATTTTACCAAGTTGTCGAGTACCTGCTGACAGGCACCGTTGTTGTAGTCACATTCGAATGATATCATAGGTAGTTGTTTCTTTTTGCCTGCAAAAATACGAAAAGTTTTGTGATTTGCTTGCTTACTTCGAATATATTTTTTAATTTTGCAATCAAATTTGTTTGATAAAGCGGTATGAATAGGCTTAAAGCGGCTTTTTTGGTGCCTGTAAGCGTGGGCATTGCGATGTTGCTACTGTCATGGAGTGGCGACAAGCCAACTGCGGTTGGTCCCGCACCTTCTGCGCCAGATTATGCAGACTCTACGCAGTGGTTTATGGCCGACCGTCAGGGTGAGGCAGATGTCTTTTATATCATCTCTACCGAGACGGGCGATCACATGATTGGCAACGACACATCGCACTATGCCGATACCCATGACCCTTATCAGCGCAGTCGTATGAGGCATGAGATGTATGCTGTAGACTCTTTCTATTCTGGCCGTTTTAATTACTATTCGCCTTACTATCGCCAGGCGTCCATACAGTCATGGGTATCTGAGGAACTGGCCTATTCGCGCCTTCCGTTGGCTATGGATGATTGCATTCGCAGCTGGGAGTACTATCTGGCCCATTATAATCAGGGTCGCCCCTTTGTGCTGGCAGGTTTTAGTCAGGGTGCCGTTGCCGTGATGGAGATTATGAGGCGTATGCCCGATAGTGTGGCTGCCCGATTTGTGGCTGCTTATATCATCGGCTATAAAGTAACCGCTCATGATACTGCCACATGTCGCCTGTTACGTCCTGCTACTGGGGCTACAGATACGGGTGTTACCATCTGCTTTAACTCTGCCAAGTCGCCTGAGTGCGAGATCGGTCTTGTTAGTGGTGGTAATCTCTATGGCATAAATCCTGTTAATTGGCGTACAGATACGGTATCTACCCCGTTTGTGCTTTATGGAAAGAAACAAAACGATACCCTTTCTGCACATTATGATCCTGAGAGCCGTATGGTATTAGTTGACGGCTACAAAAACAACAAGCCTATGCCTGTTTTTGGCGTGCCTGGCAACTATCACCACATGGAATTGAAATTCTACTATCCCTATATCCGAAAGAACATAGCAGACCGCGTGGATGCCTACTTCAGTCGGAAACTAGAATCAAACTAACCATATCTTAATAAACCGAACTAAAATGAAACGAGCTAACTTAATGACCTCAATGCTGATTTCTCTGTTGTTCTGCATCATGGCTTTCTCGGCCTGTACAGAGCAAAAGCAGAGCCGTGTAATCGGTGTGTCCCAATGTTCAGAAGATATCTGGCGCAGTTGGCAGAACTCAGAGATGAAGATGGAGGCGAATTTCCATGAAGGCGTGGAGCTTCGCTTTGCAGCAGCCCTCGACGATTCTGAGCGTCAGATACAACAGATAGATAGTCTTGTAGATAGCGGTATCAATCTTTTGATTGTGGCGCCTAACCAACTGTCGTCAGTATCCCCTGCCATCGATCGCGCTTACGATAAAGGTATCCCTGTCATCGTCTTTGAACGTAAGACGGATTCTCAGAAATACACCGCTTTCGTGAGTGCAGATAACTATGAGATGGGGCGCTTGATGGGTGAGTATGTTGTATCACGGCTTGGCGGAAGGGGTAGGGTGATGGAGATCCTCGGGCTGAAAGGTTCTTCACCAGCCGACGAGCGTCATAATGGATTTGTAGATGCCCTAAAGCCGACGGGTGTGGAGATCGTTGCTACTATTCAGGGCGACTGGACGGAGCCAGAGGCTCATGAGGCCGTAAAAAAATGGTTGTCAGACAACAAGAATGCGCAAATCGACCTGGTATTCGGTCATAACGACCGTTCTGCCATCGGAGCCCGTAAGGCTTTTATGGAAGCTAACGTTCCCCTGCCTCTTTTCTGTGGTATCGATGGTTTGCCAGGTAAAGACGGTGGTATCCAGCAAGTACGCGACTCGCTATTGGAGGCTTCCTATATCTATCCCACTCGTGGTGACCAGTTGTTACAGTTGGCACTCGATATTCTCGATGGGAAGCCCTATCCGAAGGAGACGATGCTGACCTCTGCTATTGTTACCCATGAGAATGCCAAGGTGTTGTTGCTTGAAAGCGATGAGGTGATGCGACAGACACAGAATCTGGACAAGCTACAGGAAAAAGCCAGTGGTTATCTGCAACAACTTGCCGCGCAACGTACCATTACGCTATTGGCACTTATACTGATAGCGCTGCTCACACTTAGTCTGGTGCTCTTCATGCTCTATCATCGCAGTAAGATTTCTGCCCAGCGTGAGCGTGTTGTCAACAACTTGTGGAATCTGGAAGTGCCTGCAGAAACTACGCAGCCCGAAGTGCCTCAAGTGCAAGAGACGAAGGCAGAAGCCACAATAGAAGCCTCTACACCGATGGAAGAAGAAAATGAACCACTCTTTATCGTTCGCTTTAAGGATGTAGTTGAGGCTCATCTCTCTGATAGTGCTATCAGTGTCGATAACCTTGCCGCTGAGATGAACCTGAGTCGCGTGCAACTCTATCGTAAGGTGAAAGCCATAACAGGTGCTTCGCCCATCGAACTGTTGCGCACGGCCAGACTGAACAGAGCCTATCAGCTGCTGCTCACGACCGATAAGAATATCTCGGAGGTGGCCTACGGTGTAGGTTTTACGGCGCCATCCTACTTTACCAAATGCTTTAAAGAAAAGTTTGGTGTCGGTCCTTCAGACTTGCAAACACAATAAATTCACTAAGAAATAAGAATAATCGTTCATTTCGTAGTAATATTGTTACATTGAAACAAAATTTGCACGCGATGAACGATTTTTTTATTCCACGAAGACGTATCATTAGTACTTTTGCAGCAGAAATTTTAAATTCAAATGAGTACTAACAATTTTAAAAAGTCAACAATGGAACAACTAAAGAAACTGTTTCTGAGTTTTACGCTCCTGCTGATGAGTACTATAATGTACGCGCAAACGGAGGTTAGTGGTACAGTGGTCGACATTCATGGCGAGACGATCATTGGTGCCACAGTGATGGAGAAGGGTACAACGAACGGTACAATTACCGACTTCGACGGAAACTTCACAATCAAAGTAAACGAGGGTACTATCCTCGTCATCTCGTACATTGGCTATCAGACACTGGAAGTACCTGCAAAGCAAGGTATGAAGGTGACACTGAATGATGATGCTGAGGTATTGCAAGAGGTTGTGGTAACAGGTTATACCACCCAGCGCAAGGCCGATCTGACAGGTGCTATCTCGACGGTAAGTGTCGACGAAATGGCCAAGCAGAACGAGAATAACCCAATGAAGGCGCTGCAGGGTCGCGTGCCAGGCATGAACATTCAGGCCGATGGTAATCCAAGCGGTGCTGCAACGGTTCGCATTCGTGGTGTCGGAACTCTGAACGATAACGATCCTCTTTACATTATCGATGGTGTACCCACGAAGGCAGGTATGCACGAACTGAACGGTAACGATATTGAGAGCATCCAGGTATTGAAGGATGCCGCATCGGCCAGTATCTATGGTTCGCGTGCAGCCAATGGTGTCATCATCATCACCACCAAGAAGGGTAAGGAAGGAAAGGTTAAGGTGAACTTCGACGGTAGTATTGCAACCTCTTTCTATACGAATAAGATAGAGACCATGAATGCTAAACAATGGGGGCAGGCTTACTGGCAGGCCAGTGTGAACGACGGTCTTAATCCTAACAACAACAATCTGGGTTACAATTACGATTGGGGCTACGACAAGAATGGCTATGCTGTACTGAACAATTTGACCATGAACATGTACCTTGATGAAAATGCCTCTGTAAGAGCTGGTGATACCGACTGGTTTAACGAGGTTACACGTACAGGTTTTATTCAACAGTACAACGTATCGGTTAGCAATGGCTCAGAAAAGGGTAGTTCTTTCTTCTCTATCGGATACTATGACAATAAGGGTACCATTAAGGATAGTTACTTCAGTCGTCTTTCAGGTCGTGCCAATGCAGACTATAAACTGTTTGACGGAGATGTGGTTATCGGTGAGAACTTCACAATTAACCGTACTAAGGGTGTGGATGCTCCTGGTGGCGTGCTGGAGCATGCTCTGGAATTTAACCCCAACTTCCCTATTTGGGCAGAGAATGGTAAATATGCACAGGCACTCGGTGCTTACTCAGAGCGCGAGAACCCGTTGAGCATGATTGACAATTCAAAAGATAACCAATATACCCAGTGGCGTATGTTTGGTGACGTACACCTGAGCATTACTCCATTCAAGAACTTCATGGTTCGTACCACTTTGGGTATGGACTACACTCAGAAAGAGCAGCGTTTCTTTACCTATCCCATTGCCAATGGTAAGGTGATGCGTACAGACTCTGCTGTAGAAAGCAAACAGGAACACTGGATGCGCTGGATGTGGAATGCTATCGCTACCTATAACCTTGAGATAGGCAGGCATCGTGGTGATGCTATGATTGGTACCGAGGTAAACCGTCAGGACTATAAGTGGAACAGTGCCAAGCGCTATGAGTTGGCCATCCTGAACACCGACTATATGTGGCCATCGGCTGGTGCAGGTCGACAACTGGCTGAAGGTTCTGGTGATGGCTTTTCATTGCTATCATTCTTCGGTAAGATAAACTACACCTATGATGACAAGTATCTGGCTTCATTCACTATCCGTCGAGACGGTTCAAGTCGATTCGGTTCGGATAACCAGTACGGTATATTCCCATCAGTTTCAGCAGGTTGGCGCCTCTCTGAGGAGAAGTTTATGGCTAAGACAAAGAGCTGGCTTGATAATCTGAAGATTCGCTATTCTTGGGGACAGACTGGTAACCAGGAGATTTCGAACACTGCACGTTATACACTCTACAAGTCGGTGGTTTCTACAGGACTATGGGGTAGCGGTCAGGCTGGTTCTTCATACGACATTGCTGGATTGAATGGTGGTTACGACCTTAACAACGGCTACGTTCGCAACCAGCGTGGTAACGACGGCATTAAGTGGGAAACCACCACTCAGCATAACATCGGTCTTGACTTCGGTATCTTGAGAAATGAGATTTACGGAAGCTTTGACTGGTTCAACAAGAAGACCACCGACATTCTGCTCTTTATGGAAGGTATTGCCGCCATGGGTGAAGGCTCTGGTCAGTGGATCAATGCCGGTGAGGTAAAGAATAACGGTTGGGAACTGACAGTAGGCTATCGCCATCAGTTGGAGAACGGTTTCTCTTGGGATATCAGCGGAAACATCAGTAAATATACGAACGAAATCACAAAACTGCCTGAGACAGTAGCTGCCAATGGTAAATATGGTGGTAACGGTGTAAAGAGTGTTGTTGGTCATGCAATGTTCTCACAGGTGGGCTACATTGCCGATGGCATCTTCAAGAGTCAGGATGAGATCGACAACCACGCGATACAGGAAGGTGCAGGTATTGGTCGTATCCGCTACAAGGACCTGAATGGTGACGGCATCATTACAGAGGCTGATCAGGACTGGATTTACGATCCTACACCCGACTTTACTTGGGGTTTGAACATCTACCTGCAATATAAAGACTGGGATTTGACGATGTTCTGGCAAGGCGTACAGGGTGTTGACGTAGATTGTCGCGGCTATAAGTCGCAGACCGACTTCTGGGCTAACTCAGCCATCAACGTACCTTATCTTAATAAAGGTATACGTGTGCTGGATGCTTGGACACCACTTAATTATGACAGCAACATTCCTGCTCTTACAACATCCGATACCAACAACGAAGGTCGTGTATCTTCTTATTACATCGAGAATGGCTCGTATGCAAAGCTTCGCACCATTCAGTTGGGTTATAACATTCCAAAGAAAGTTATCGATAAACTGAAGTTGGATCGTATCCGCATTTACGCATCAGCTCAGAACCTGATTACGATTAAGAGCAACAAGTTTACAGGTAACGATCCTGAGAACCCAGGATTCGGCTATCCTATCCCTCTCAATCTCACATTCGGAGTGAACGTAGGATTTTAATTAATTGATAATTGACAATTGATAATTATGAAAACAATATATAGATTTATCTGCATAATCAGTGTTATCTGCGGTTTAATGAGCTGCTCTAATTTCTTGGAGGAGCAGGTGCCACAGGCTACGCTGACTCAGGACGAGGTAAAGAAGCCTGAGTATATCGACAACGTGCTGATTTCAGCATACGCCGGTCTTGTAACTATCGAAGACATGAACGCATCATTCTCTCTTTGGAACTACGACACACGTTCTGACGATGCATACGTAGGCGGTTCGGACTTCTCTGACGGTGAACCATTCCACAGACTGGAAAGAGGTGTAGGTATTCTGACTACCGACTGGCCTTTTAACTCTATCTGGACCCGTTTCTACAATTATCTGTCGCGTGTCAGCTTATCGCTCGACATACTAGCCAGTGCAGATCAGGAGAATGCCATTATTCAGCAGCGTACTGCCGAAATGAAGTTCCTGCGTGCATATGGTCATTTCCAGCTGAAACGCCTGTTCAAGAAGATTCCGTTTGTAAATAAACTCAATATGACGGAAGAGGACTATAACAACCTCTCGAACACCGAATACACCAACGACGAGGGTTGGCAGCAGATTATCAACGATCTGGAAGATGCTTACGCCGTATTGCCAACAGCTCAGGCTGAAAAGGGTCGCCCCACAAAGGCTGCATGTGCCGCATTCCTGGCTAAGGTTTATCTCTATAAGGCTTATCATCAGGACGATGCCAACAGCAATCAGGTGACATCTATCAGCGATGCCGACCTAC
>Ga0310697_10004912_pt1 | contig 13080 bp, 12 predicted proteins | sample 172DNAGHGlowgp2_FD_203883 | JGI IMG/M metagenome (GOLD analysis project Ga0310697, IMG submission 203883) | Sheep rumen microbial communities from Palmerston North, Manawatu-Wanganui, New Zealand - 1728 DNA GHGlow gp2 (v2) (version 2) | ecosystem: Host-associated > Mammals > Digestive system >...
CTTCCTTGGCGCGCATGGCATCCCGATGGAATATCGTGGCCACCAAGAGGACTATGTGGATTTGGTCATCAACGAGATGATTCCGCTCGTGGCCGCTGAGGACCTTGCTGATTTCATCGACGTGTTTTGCGACCAAGGTTTCTTCACATGTGAGGATACAGAGCGCATTCTTATGGCGGGTATCAAATACGGCATGAGGCCGAAAATCCACGCCAACGAGATGGCCATCTCGGGCGGCGTGCAGGTGGGCGTGAAATACGGCGCCATCTCCGTCGACCACCTCGAGCAGATGGGTGATGCCGAGATTGAGTGCCTGAAAGACACCGAGACCATGCCGACCGTGCTGCCAGGCTGCGCCTTCTTCCTCAACCTGCCGCTTTCGCCGGCGCGCAAAATGATCGACGCTGGCCTCCCCGTGGCCATGGCCTCCGACTTCAACCCCGGTACTTCGCCGTCGGGCAACATGCAGCTCATCCTGTCGATGGCTTGCATCCGCTACCGCTTGACCCCCGAGGAGGCTTTGAATGCCACCACTTTGAACACGGCCTACGCCATGGGCGTGAGCGATGAGGTGGGCAGCATCACCAAGGGCAAGCTCGCCAATCTCATCGTCACCCAACCGATGACGCAGCTCGAGTTCATGCCGTATTACTATGGTGCCAATAAGGTGGCAAAAATGATTTTGAATGGGAAGTTTGTATGACCTTTTTCCTCTTTTTGTCAGGAGATTGCGGGTCAAGCCCGCAATGACAACAAAAGGAAAACAGTCAATAATGATTGTCAAAATGATGAGAATCTGTAAAAATATATTACCTGTCCTTCTTGTCGTGACCCTTTTGGTCTCCTGCAAGAAGGACCATTACAACGTTAGCCACGTGCAAGGTGTTAACGCGGAGGGTGAGGTGCTGTTGCCCTTGGCATCGGGTTCCTACACCCTGCAAGACCTGATGCAGCGATTCCAAATCGACTCGTTGATCGAATGCGGAGCATCGGGTGACATGACGTATAACTACTATTACGAGCATTTTGGTGCGGTCAGCGGCGAAGACCTGTTGCGTTTCAAGGACTGGAACTATGTGGAGCATTTCACCATTGATAATCCCTACCAGAGCGGCTTGCCCTATCCTGTCGACACGGTGCTCAGCGTGACCCAGCCCGTGACCTTCGAGGCCGACCATATCCATGTTCTTGCCGCCACGCTGAAGTCGGGACGACTTGAGTTCAATCTCGAGTCGAATGTCAGCCAATTGGGCGAGGTGGTCGTCACTTCGAGCGACATCAAGGACGCTGAGGGCAATGACCTGTATTATGTCTACTATCCTGGATCAGGAGAGAATAGCCTTGACTTGAACGGGATGAAATATGCCACTGACGAACCTAATGTATTGAATATCAAATATGAGTTCCATGTCGGGCCGGGCCAATTGATGGTTCCAGAGATAGAGGTTGACGCTTATGTGGCCGCCACGGACCTCGCTTTCAGCGAGATGATGGGTTATGTCGACAGTTATGCCACGGATAGCCGCATCGACACCGTCTTTAGCTTGTTTCCCGACAATATGTCGGGCAGCATCGAAGTGGAGGATGCACTTATCACCCTGCGTGAACGCAATTCGTTCAGCATGTCCGCCCAACTGGCTATCGACACGGCTATGGTGTGGGGCGAGAGCATCGCACCCTATTCCATCTTCTCGCCGCTTCCCCTGATCATTGACCTGCCTACCCAACCGGGTTTTGCGGAGGTGTTTAGGCAACCGGTCAGCGGTTGGGTCGATATGCATCTGGGTCACGCCTTGTCCTCGTCGGTGTTCACCGTCAATCCTGCTGGATTGGATGACTTGATCACAGTTTACGATACCTGCCGCATTGATATGCGTGTTGATGTCGCCATCCCGTTTTCTTTCAATGTCAATGGACTGAGGTATGTCGACACGGTTAATATGAAGCTCGACGAGATCGAGATGCCAGAGCTGGTTGAGAAACTGACCCTTGAGATGGAATTCCAATCGACGTTGCCTTTCGAGCTAGGAGGCAAGCTTTTGCTTTACGACAGTAAAACCGAACGTGTCACCGACCTCCTACTCGATGAACCATCCTTGATTGCGGCATCCTACGACGGTCATGCCATGACGTCGGATGTGACGATAGAGATCACGGACGAACGGGTGCAAAACGCCATGCAATCCGACCGTATCATCCTTTGCTTTGACCTCGACACCGATGCCCATGACGTGAGCTTGAATGCCCAACAAGGCCTGCAGTTCTTCTCTAAGGCCAAGGTGAAATACAATGGTGTTATTGAATATGGAAACGATTGAATATGAAAACGATAAATAAGATTTGGATGGCTTTGGCGATGGTAGTGGCCTTCGTCGCGGTGCAGGCCCAAGAGGTGTCGCCCGTTGATTTTATGCGCTACAACCCTTATCAGATGAACGCCAATCCGGCCTCCGACTTGCCCTATTCGAGCGTCATGTCGCTCGTCATTGGCAACATTGGCTTGGATATTCAAAACACCACCTTACGTTTCGACAACTGTTTCGACTTCGACGCGCAAGGCCGTCCTGCAGCGATTAATTTGCGTCAGTTGGCCAACAGCTTGAAGGAAGACAATTATCTTGGTTTTGATGCCCATCTCGACCTTTTTACCTTGTATAAACGTCTGAAAAAAGGCATGCTTACCATTAACTATGGGTTTAAGGCACAAGGCAACGCCCGTTTTAACGACGGCTTGTTCCAACTGTTGGGTTATGGCAACTCGGCCTTCGTGGGCGAGGACCATCCCGCCCAAGTCAATATGGACATCAACGCCATGGGATATCAGGAATTGGCGGTGGGCTACCAGTGGAATGTCACGGAGCAACTCTCGTTGGGCGGTAAGGCCAAACTTCTCTTCGGCGTGGCCAATGTGAATACAGATGTCTTCGATGTCCAACTTTACACCGATCCCGATTCTTATGCGCTTCGCTTGAAGGAAAACATCGCCATGAGGGTCGCTATGCCGAACGTCATCTATGTGGACAATACGGGCCGGTTGAAAGCCGACGGTCCCTTCAGCATGGGCGAGTTGTTCCGCAACCCCGGCTTCGGCGTCGACTTGGCTGCCGAATACCGTTTTAACGAGCAGTTCAGTGCTGTGGCCGCGGTGCGCGACCTGGGTTTCATCCATTGGGGAAAGAACAACATCGCCATGACAGGCCAAGTGAACGACATGGGCCACTTTTATGACAACGGCGATTTCCTTTTCAATGGTTTGAGTGTCGACGAAGTGCAACGTATCCTCTCTGATGACTATTATCGTGAACATTTCTTGGATACCTTGCAGCGCTATTTTCAAGTGGGGTTCTCGCCCATGGATAAGTACACCACCGCTTTGAATACCAGTCTCCTGCTTCGCGGCAACTACGACCTCGATGCACATAACCGCTTCAGCACGCAGGTGCAAGGCCGTTTCCTAGGCAGTGGTTTCCGTCCCGCGTTGACGTTGGCTTACTGCGGTTCGTTCTGGAACAACTTCAACGTCTGTGCCACCTACACGATGATGCCCCACAGCTTTGACAACGTTGGTCTGGGCATCTCCGCAATGATCGAGACTTGCAACATCTATCTGACTACCAATAATCTTATAGGGCTATTCAGGCCTTTGAATATGAGTGGATTTAATGCCCAAGTAGGCATCGTGTTCAACCTTTGGATTCCCGAACGTCGTTTCATCGATGAGTCGGGTCAACCGGCATATTTGGAATGACTACGGCTTCAATCTTCGGCATCAGTCGCCACCGCTTGACCACCGACGGCGAGGGCGTCACTACCTTGGTGGCGTTCAATGGTTGCCCTTTGCGCTGCACGTATTGCCTTAACAAGGCTTCGTGGAAAATGGAAAGCGGTAGAGACTACACGCCGGAGTCGCTGTTCGAGGAGGTGAAGATTGACCAGTTGTATTTCTTGGCCACGCATGGCGGCGTCACCTTCGGTGGGGGAGAGCCTTTGCTGCAAAAGGAATTCATCAAGGAGTTTCGCGCGATTTGCGGACCACAGTGGCAGATTGTGGCCGAGACCAGCCTCCACGTGCCCTTTGAGACCGTTCAGGAGATGAATGACATCTTGGACGGCTATATCGTCGACATCAAGGACATGAATCCAGACATCTATTTGGCCTATACGGGGAAAGAAAATCCATTGGTTTTGAAGAATTTGGAATGGATTTTGCAATATGGAGACCCAAAGCGCATCAAGGTGCGTGTTCCCCATATTCCTGAGTATAATACCGATGAAGATGTGACGAAAAGTGTGGAAATCCTCAAGACGATGGGGGTGGTGGAGGTGGAGGAGTTTGAGTATATAATAAGGTAATGCTGAATGAGGAATGCTGAATGAGGAATGCTGAATGAGGAATGCTGAATGAGGAATGCTGAATGAGGAATGCTGAATGCTGAATGAGGAATGAGGAATGCTGAATGCTGAATGAGGAATGAGGAATGGGCTTCGGGCCTCTGGCTTTTGGCTTCTGGCAGCCTCTTCCCAAAGCGTCATTGCGGTCCCGCATTCGCGGAATGAGGAAACCGCAATCTCCTAAATTAAGCGTCTGCCAGTAGCCAGCAGACAGTATCCAATCTTTGAACTATAAAATCTAATCGATATGGCAAAAGGAAAACAGACTTGTAAAATCCTGAAGGAGATCCGCAGGCAGATTGCGGCGGAGAACGACATTGAATTCGTGACTTCGGAATGCACCTACAAAGGCGACTGCCTCGGCACTTGCCCGAAATGCGAAGCCGAGGTGCGCTATCTGGAGCGCGAATTGGAAAAACGCCAACGCTTGGGCAAGGCTGCGGTCTTTGCCGGCATGTCGCTTGGCACCTTGCTCACCGCCGCGGCATGTGATACCACGGCAAAAGTGGCGTCAAACCCCAACTGTCCGAATGGAAGCGATGTGGCACAGTGTGACTCGATTCCAGAGCGGCGCCTCGAAGGTGATGTGGTGGCTAATGTGCGTGAGCCCCAAGAACCCGACACGAACAATGTCGTCATTACTGACAATAATAGCATGGGCTTGGTGATGATGTATACCAACTTATTCGAGTTCAATGCCGAGGATTATCAGGCCTTGATGAAGGATCAGTTTGTGTTTCCCGAGATGAAGCACTTGTCTGTGATAGGGGGCAATATTGAATACCGACATGTTGGCGATGGCGAACGCTATGAGAATTTGGAGCAATTTATCCAAGGTGTAGAGGAATTCCGTGCGCCCTATTATTCCGGTGGAGAGCAAAAGATGCTGGAAGACCTCGCTGCCCTTTTGAAGGTGGATGCCAGCAAATACAAAGGCGATATGGAAGTGGCGTTTACGGTGCCAACCTGGGGCGATGTGAAGGACGTTGAGGTTGTGAAGGGGATCAACAAGGCATTGGATGAGGCCGTTGTGGAAGCTATGACGCAAATGGATTGGAATTCGGCTTATTATGATTATAAAGATGCGGACATTATTGGTGGCGCTTTCGAATGCCGTTGTGTGCAGAAGATTCATTTCCCGATAAAATAAAACAATAGTGTTATGGCGAAAGGCAAACAAACCTGCAAGATCCTGAAGGAAATCCGCAAGCAGATTGCGGCGGAGAACGATATCAAGTTGGTCATCCAGGAATGCACCTACCAAGGCGACTGCTCTGGCACCTGTCCGAAATGCGAGTCCGAGGTGCGCTATCTGGAACGCGAGTTGGAGAAACGGCAGCGTATGGGCAAGGCGGCCATGTTCGCTGGATTAGCGGTAGGGACGCTGTTTGCCACGACTTCATGCGATCATATCATTCCCCAGCCGCTTGAGGGCGATGTGCCCTACATCCCCGATTCCACCGAGATGCCCAACCCCGACGACACCATCCCCGAAGAAGCCATCCTGCTTGAAGGCGATGTGCTGGCACCGACGCCGAAAACGACAGAAGAAGAAAATAAATCGGAATAATTTCGATTAAATCGCTTTTTATTCAAAATAAATTGTATATTTGCTGCGTTAAACTAAAAAACAGTAATCATGAAACGAGGCAAACAAACCTGTAAAATCCTGAAGGAGATCCGCCGACAAATTGCAGCGGAGAATGACATTAAGTTGGTCATTGAGGAATGCACTTATCAAGGCGATTGTATAGGTACTTGCCCAAAATGCGAGGAAGAAGTGCGTTATTTGGAGCGAGAATTAGAGAAACGGCAACGTATGGGTAAAGCAGCTATAGTGGCGGGCTTGTCTGTAGGTTTGCTGGGAACGAGCCAATTGGCCGTGGCGCAGCAGCCGGATACGTTGAGAATGGATACGATCGAAAAGGTGGCGGAAGATGTAGAGATATTTGGGATGGTGGAAGAAATGCCGAGTTTTCCTGGAGGCGAAGTCAAACTTGTGGAATACATTGCCAAGAATCTCAACTATCCACAGGAAGCCATCGAGAAAGGCATTGAAGGTCGGGTGTTTGTGGGTTTTATCATTGACGTAGATGGTAGTGTAACCGATGTGAAATTGTTAAGAGGAATTGGAGGAGGATGCGACGAAGAAGCCATTCGTGTTATTAAATCGTTGCCCAAGTGGAGGCCTGCCAAGCAAAACGGAGTGTTCAGTAGAGTTTCATACCAAATCCCTGTCAATTTCAAGTTAGACGATAAAACTAAAGAATAATCATGGCAAAAGGCAAACAAACCTGTAAAATCCTGAAGGAAATCCGCAAACAGATTGCTGCGGAGAACGACATTCAATTGGTCATCGAGGAATGTACCTACCAAGGTGACTGTCTCGGCACCTGCCCGAAATGCGAAGCCGAGGTGCGCTATCTGGAGCACGAATTGGAAAAACGCCGCCGAATGGGCAAAGCAGCAGTTGTTGCGGGTCTTTCCGTGGGTTTGTTGGGCGCGAGCCAAGTGGCAATGGCTCAGCAGCCCGATACTTTGGGTATCAACAAATTGGATGAGGAGACATTGCGTGGAATTACAATTACAGAAGGATATGTTATCCCTCTCTCCCCGCCCGACTCTTATTTGTTTCATCATTCGCTTACACAAGAGGAAATCAGCAAATGGCTTGTTCCGGGAATGAAGAGTTTAGCCATGGTTGGTGGTGATTTGAGGCATCCAGATGTGCTTGAATATGAGAATTATGGAATTGCATATCAATTGTATGTGGACAATGATGATGATCTTAAGGCAGATTCTTTGCTGAAAAATACGACACATCTTTATGCGCCTCAGTTTGAGGGCGGAGAATCAGGTCTTTTGGAGTTCATTTCCCAAAACTTAGGCAAAAATGCTGATGGTAATGCATACGGCGACATGGAAGTGGCCTTCACGGTGGAACCTAATGGCAAACTGTCGCATATCGAAATTATAAAAGGTATCAACGAACAGCTGGATGCCCAAGTCGCGGCACTGTTCAAGTTCATGGAATGGGAACCTGCTATTTGGGAAATGAAGTCGGAAGAGAAGTTTCCGTTCGCCTGCCAATGCGTGCAGAAACTGCATTTTCCGATGATTACACATTAATTACATAAGGTCATGATTAAGAAGTTCATTTTTGGGTTTATTCTGTTTTTGCTGGTCCAAGGCACAATGGCACAAACAACGGATACCATTGATTGTGATTTTTGGTGGCCGGAGGGTGAGGAAGTCTTGTGGGGAGTCCCAGAACAAATGCCCAATTTCCCTGGTGGAGAGACTGCGCTGATGAAATACATTTCAGAGCACTTGGTTTATCCTCAGGAAGCAAAGGATGCAGGCGTTGAAGGACGCGTTTTTATTGGAGTTGTCGTGATGAAAGACGGCAGTTTGGCTTGCGCCAAAGTGCTTAAAGGATTGGGCTATGGTTGCGATGAGGCGGCATTGGAGGTCTTTGAGGATATGCCCAAATGGCAACCGGCAATGAGTCGAGGGAAACCGATTTGTTGTCCGTATCATGTCCCTGTTCGTTTTTGTGATAATGAACCTGATGAACAAGAAATGGTGTGGTGGCTTGATAATGCACCAGAGTTTCCCCAAGGCATTGATGGATTGTTGGATTTCATAAAAGTTAACCTTGTTTATCCGCAAGAAGCGATAGATGCGGGAATTGAAGGCCTTGTATATGTTGGTTTTTGTGTGGAAACGGATGGCAGTATTACGGGCATCAAGTTGCTGAGAGGGATTGGCTACGGTTGCGATGAGGCAGCGATGGATGTAGTGAGGAAAATGCCGAAATGGAAACCAGGCATGCAGGGGGGCAAACCGATACGTGTTTCGTGGATGTTCCCGGTTAAATTTGAGTTAGGAAACAAATAATAGAGTAATTATGGCCAAAGGCAAACAAACCTGCAAAATCCTAAAGGAAATCCGCAAGCAGATAGCGGCGGAAAACGACATTAAGTTGGTCATCGAGGAATGTACCTACCAAGGCGACTGTCTCGGTACCTGCCCGAAATGCGAAGCCGAAGTGCGCTATCTGGAGCGCGAATTGGAGAAACGCCAGCGGATGGGCAAGGCGGCGGTTTTCGCCGGAATGTCGTTGGGAACCTTGTTTGCGGCCACTTCATGCAATCATCCTGTTCCCGAGCCTTTGGCCGGTGAAGTGATGCATACTCCCGATTCCACCGAGATGCCCAACGATAGTATCTCCAACGACAGCATCCCCAGCGACGCTTATTTGTTGGAAGGCGATGTGCTGGCACCGGAGCCGGATACGATGAAAGCAGAAGAAAAGAAAACTGCTTGCAAAAAGGATGAGCAACTTGAAATTGTGGGAGGAATTGAGGATGATTATGTTACTCCAGGTCTTGTCGAGTTAGATTTGGATGAATTAGCGAAGGAAGGTCCCGATGAGCGTGGAATTTATCAGATTGTTGAGCAAATGCCAGAGTTTCCTGGAGGCGAAGAGGCAATTCGGGAGTTTGTCGTCAAAAACATACAATATCCTCAAAAAGCCATAGATGCAGGGGCATATGGCCGTGTTTTTGTGGGATTTGTCATAGAGCCAGATGGCAGTGTTAGTAATGTTACATTGCTTAGGGGGATTGGCTTCGGCTGCGACGAAGAAGCTATGCGTGTAGTGAAGATGATGCCGAAATGGCAGCCTGGAATGCAAAATGGGGAAGCCGTAAGGGTCTCTTATATGATTCCCATCAATTTCAAATTGGAAGATCAACAGGATTGATTTCTCTTTCGTTTCGTATCAAAAAAAGCCGTACCTTTGCAGCCGCAAAAGCGGTAGAGGATTGGTGCTATTGCCATAGTCCTAAGCCCCTTGCCGTCATTGCGGGCTTGACCCGCAATCCCCTAAGCGATAAGGACACCCTCTCGCGTAGGGGATGGCGGATAGTTTGCGGATCGGGTCCGCAACGCCATGACGGAAAAGGCATGAGGATGGTTGGCCCCAGTCTCGTGTCCCGCAGTCCCGCGTCTCGTGTCCCGAGTCAACAATTAAACGATTAAACAATAAACAATTCAACAACAATAATGAAACAACTCATCGAATGCGTGCCGAATATCAGCGAAGGCCGCGACAAGAATATCATCGACCAAGTGACCGCTGAAATCGAAAAAGTGGAAGGCGTCAAGCTGCTGGACGTGGATCCCGGTATGACCACCAACCGCACCGTCATCACCTTTGTGGGCGAGCCTGAGCCTGTGTGCGAAGCCGCCTACCGCGTGGTGAAGAAAGCCGCCGAACTCATCGACATGAGCCAGCACCACGGCGCCCACCCGCGCCAAGGAGCCACCGACGTGTGTCCCCTCATCCCCGTGAGCAACATCACAATGGAAGAGGTGGTCGAGTATGCCCACAAGCTGGGCAAACGCCTCGGCGAAGAACTCAACATCCCGATTTACTGCTACGAAGAGGCTGCCTACATCAAGGAGCGCCGCAACCTCGCTTATTGCCGCACGGGAGAATACGAATCCTTGGCCTCGCGCCTCGGCACGGAGCAATGGAAGCCCGACTTCGGCCCCAACGAATGGAACGAACACGTGGCCCACACGGGTGCCACCCAAGTGGGTGCCCGCGACTTCCTCGTGGCCATCAACTATAACCTCAACACCACCTCGACGCGCCGCGCCAACGCCATCGCTTTCGACGTGCGCGAAAAGGGTCGCCCGATGCGCGAAGGCGGCAAGGTGACTGGCAAGCCGATGAAGGACGAAAACGGCAAACCGATCATGATTCCTGGAACGCTGAAGGCCACCAAGGCCATCGGTTGGTACATCGAGGACTACGGCATCGCCCAGGTGTCGATGAACATCACCAACATCAGCGTGTCGCCCGTTCACGTCTGCTTCGAGGAGGTCTGTGCCAAGGCCGCTGCCCGTGGCGTGCGCGTCACCGGCTGCGAAATTGTTGGCCTGGTGCCTAAGAAGGTGCTAATGGATGCTGGTAGGTTCTATCTCGCCAAGCAACAGCGCAGCCTCGGCGTGAGCGAAGAGGAAATCATGAAGATCGCCATCAAGTCGATGGGCTTGGACGACCTGAAGCCCTTCAACCCGAAGGAAAAGGTTATTGAATACCTCATCGAAGACCACAGCCAGAAGAAACTCGTCGACATGACCTGCACGGGCTTTGCCAACGAGACCGCCAGCGAAAGCCCTGCTCCTGGTGGTGGCTCCATCTCGGCCTACATGGGCGCCCTCGGTGCCTCATTGGCCACGATGGTCGCCAACCTGTCGTCACACAAGCCGGGCTGGGACGAGCGTTGGGAAGAGTTCTCCAACTGGGCCGTCAAGGGTCAGGCCATCAAGGACGAGCTGCTTGAACTGGTCGACGAGGACACCAATGCCTTCAATAAGATCATGGACGCCTTCGGCCTGCCAAAGAAGACCGACGAGGAGAAGGCCGTCCGTAGCGCCGCCATCCAAGAGGCTACCAAGTATGCCACCCAGGTGCCGTTCCGCACGATGAAGGTCGCCTTCAAGGCTTTTGAGGTCGTTCGCGCCATGGCTGAGACCGGCAATCCTAACTCCGTCACTGACGCTGGCGTGGGTGCTTTGTGCGCTCGTTCGGCCGTGATGGGTGCTCATTTGAACGTCAAAATCAACGCTTCTTCTCTCAAAGACGAGGTTTTCAAGGCCGAAATCTTGAAGGAAGCCGCCGAAATTGAAGCTGCCGCTCTTGTGCAAGAGGCTGAAATTCTGCAAATTGTGAACAAGGTTATCGAAGGAGAATAAATTTTTGAAAAAACGGTTGTGGGTATTGAAAAAAGTAGTACTTTTGCAGCCAAATTTGAAAGGAAGATAAGCTATGTCAAAGAAACAGAAAGATGCACGCGTGAAAGTCATTCTCGAATGCACTGAGCACAAGGCCAGCGGCATGCCCGGCACTTCGAGATATTACACGATGAAGAACAAGAAGAACACTCCCGATCGTCTGGAGTTGATGAAGTATAACCCGATTCTCAAAAGAATGACCCTCCACAAGGAGATTAAATAATTAAGAGTTATGGCAAAGAAAGCTGTTGCTACCCTTCGTAGCTTAGACAAGACCTATAGCAAGATCATCAGAATGAAGCGTTCTGAGAAGACCGGTGCTTACTATTTCGAGGAGACCGTTGTTCCCGCCGACAAGGTGCAGGAATTTCTTGCTAAGAGATAATATAGATTATCAATTAATAATCAGGCTTTTCCATAACCATTATGGAAGAGCCTTTTTGTGTTTGTAGAATCTGACTACGAGACTGCGTGACTGCGAGACTACTGGACTAAATTGGCGTCTCGAAGTTCCGAAGTCTCGAAGTCCCATAGTCAAAATTGTGAATCATGGGCATATTCTCATTCCTGACCAAGAAAAAAGAACAAAAGGAAGACCTCGACAAAGGACTTGAAAAGACCAAGACCAGCGTCTTCTCCCGTATCTCAAAAGCGATCATCGGCAAGTCGACCGTTGACGACGAGGTGCTCGACAACCTGGAGGAGATCCTCATCACCTCCGACGTGGGCGTGGAGACCACTTTGAAGATTATCGAACGCATCCAAGCCCGCGTAGCCCGCGACAAGTATGTGGGCACTAATGAACTCAACACCATATTAAAAGAAGAAATTATGGGCCTGTTGCAGGAAAACGAGTCGGGCGACGGTACCACCTTCGACATCCCTGCCGACAAGAAGCCGTATGTGATTATGGTCGTCGGCGTGAACGGCGTGGGCAAAACTACTACCATTGGCAAGCTGGCCTACAACTTCAAGAAGGCGGGCAAGAAGGTCGTGCTCGGTGCTTCCGACACCTTCCGTGCCGCAGCTGTCAGCCAGCTCCAGATCTGGGCCGAGAGGGTAGGGGTGCCTTGTGTCCAACAAGGTCAGGGTGCCGACCCTGCTTCCGTGGCTTTCGACACGGTGAAGTCGGCCGTGGCCCAGGACGCTGACGTGGTCATCATCGACACAGCTGGACGTCTCCACAACAAGGTCAACCTTATGCGCGAGCTGACTAAGATCAAGACCGTCATGCAGAAGGTCGTCCCCGATGCACCGCATGAGATCCTGCTCGTGCTGGATGCCTCCACGGGCCAGAACGCCATAGAGCAGGCCAAGCAGTTCACTGCCGCCACCGAAGTCAACGCCCTCGCGCTGACCAAGCTCGACGGTACTGCCAAGGGCGGCGTGGTCATCGGCATCTCCGACCAATTCAAGATCCCGGTCAAATACATCGGCGTCGGCGAAGGCATTGACCATTTGCAGGTCTTCGACAGAAAGGCCTTTGTGGATAGTTTATTTGAATAAAGGTTTTGAAGGCATGTCATACCGAGCGATAAGCGAGTGTATCTATGCCTTCAAAACCTTTATATAATACATAAAATGCGTAGACCCTCCTTGAATATCGTCACCCTCGGTTGCTCCAAGAACAAAGTCGACTCGGAGCATCTCGCCGCTTTGTTGGAGCACCGTTATGTGATCCGTCATGACGACGAACGTCGCTCCGATGTGGTCGTCATCAACACCTGCGGCTTCATCGGCGACGCGCAGGAAGAATCCATCGACACCATTCTCGAATATGCCGAGCTGCGCAAGCAAGGCAAGATTAAGAAGCTATATGTCACGGGATGCCTCTCGCAGAGGTTTAAGAAGGACCTGCAAGCCGAAATCCACGAGGTG
>Ga0310697_10004913_pt1 | contig 13079 bp, 8 predicted proteins | sample 172DNAGHGlowgp2_FD_203883 | JGI IMG/M metagenome (GOLD analysis project Ga0310697, IMG submission 203883) | Sheep rumen microbial communities from Palmerston North, Manawatu-Wanganui, New Zealand - 1728 DNA GHGlow gp2 (v2) (version 2) | ecosystem: Host-associated > Mammals > Digestive system >...
TACCTGCTAGCGCAGGGTGATGATTTCCTCGTCTTGTGCCATGAGTTGGCGGTAGCGGTCGATGGCCTCGTTCTGCTGCATCTGCTCTAGGCGGTTATTGAACAGGAACACTTCACGCTGGTTCTGGGCAGTCTCGCGCATCAGCTGCACCTTGGCCTTGTCGTTGTGATGGGTGTAGAGAGCGCCGATGTTCCATGTCAGGCGGGCGCCCACCATGCCGTTCCATGACCACTCGCGGCCCATCATGTCCTTGAACAGGTTGTAACCCGGGTAGCCGTAGTAGCCCTGTGCGAACACGCCCAGACGCGGCAGCAGGGCAGCCTTGAGGGCATGGTCCTGGGCGTCGGCAAGTCGCAGCTGACTGTCAATCAGTCGCAGTTCGGGACGGTTATTGCCATCGGTAATATTGACGGCGGCGGGCTTGGCCACGTGGTTGACCTCAATGCCGCAGAAGGTACCGAGCATCGCCATCAGCACGCGGCGCTGTGACTCCAGTGTGGTCATCTGCTGGATGACGTTGAGGCGCTCGGCTGTCACGTTGTTCAGGTCACACTGGGCTGCAGTGCCATGCTTGACCATCGAGGTGAGTTTATTCTCACTCGCGGTGAGCTGCTCCTGCAGGTCGTTGTTGAGGCGGATCTGGTCATCCAGCAACAGCAGGCCGAAGTACATCTCGTTGATACGTTGGCGCACTTGATACAGGCTGACGTCGAGTTGTGCCTGCTGTACGGCGCCCTGCTCACGTGCCACCTGTTTTTGGGCACTGATGGCACCGCCGTCAAACACCGTCTGCTGCAAGTCGAGCCCCACGCGGTACTGGTCCTTGGTGAGTCCCTTCATGTCAATGCCCATCTGTCGCATCAATCCCTGCATCTCATCGGGCCATGTGGTGACCGCACTCTGGTAAGTCGCTTGGGCTGTCGCGCTGAGTTGCGGCAGCCACCCTTTCTGGATATTGGCGACGGTGAGGTCGGTCGTGCGTGCGATCAGGTCGTGCTGTGCGATGAGCGGGTAGTTGCGCTCGGCTGCCTGTTGACACTGCTCGAGGGTCTGTGCCGTGGCACTGAGTGTCAAGAAAGCGCTGATGATGAATAATAACCGTTTCATATCCTTGTAGATTGGTTTGATATCGCAAAATTAGTGACTAATCCTGTCTCTTGCTCTATCCAAAGCAGGGAGAAAATGTTCTATTTGTACAAAAATCTAAAATTTTTATCAAAATCAGCCATAAATTTCTATCTTTGCGTCCAAAATCAAGAGGATTATGGCAGAATTAAGACAACTGAACTTGACGCAACTCAAGCAACTCATTGAAGGCAACGACCAGCATCTTGCCAATAACTACATCTCGCGCAACCTTGCCGTTGCCCGCAACGTGCGCATTAACTTGATCAAGGAACAGATTATGGACCAGCCGACCCTCATGCCCGAGATGCGTATCCTCATGATCAAGAACGGGTGGGCATCACCCGTTATCAATATGATGGAGCGGCGTTTCGAGGCAGGCGACCTGGTTTTCTTGAGCACGAACGGTATCTTGCAATACAGGGACGCCTCGAGCGATGTGCAAGGCATTGGACTGTCAATCAGCGACGAACTGTTCTCGCTGGCCATCGGGAACCGCATACCCAGGACCTTTGACGGGCATCTGCGTGACTTCCAGCTGCGTCTGCAGCCCGATGACATGGAGTATCTAGACCAGCTGCACCTGATGCTGTACCGTCACTTGCGCCATCAGGATGGCAGCAGCCAGGTTACGCTTAACTTGGTGAGCGCCTTCCTGTGGTATGTCGATAACCTGTGGAGCCAGCATGAGCAGACTTACCGCCAGAGCCAGACGCGTGAGCAACGTCTGTTTTCTGACTTCATCCAGCTGGTGAGTGAGTTTGCCCCCGAGCACCATACCATCGATTACTACGCTTCGCGCCTGTGTCTCACGCCCCGTTACATGAGCACCATCATCCGTCAGGTGAGCGGCAATAGCGCCAAGCAGTGGATTGACGATGCTCTGGTCACCCGCATCAAAATCAATCTCAAACACACCGACAAGTCCCTGGCCAGCATCTGCGACGACTTCAACTTCCCCAATCCATCCTTCCTTGCCAAATTCTTTAAGCGCATGACAGGCATGACGCCGAGCCAGTTCCGGCAATAGTGCTATCAAAAACAATCATGGCTAGACCATCAATGTAGTCCAGCCATGATTGTAATTATTAATGTGTTGTCTTACTCCTTGACGAGCAGGGTGCCGGTCTTGCCCTGCAGGGCCTCGCGGGCCTTGTCGAGCGAAGTGATCAGGGCGGTGCCGCCAGTCGTGTTTTCCACGAAGCTGATGCAGCTCTCCACCTTAGGCAGCATGCTGCCAGGAGCGAAGTGACCCTGCTGGATGTACTCGCGAGCCTCGGCAATGGTCATGCGGTCCAGATCCTTCTGGTCGGGCTTGTTGAAGTTGATGGACACCTTCTCGACGGCGGTGAGAATCACCAGCATGTCGGCATTCAGGTCGAGGGCCAACTTGGCGCTGGCGCGGTCCTTGTCGATGACGGCTGCTACGCCCTCATAGTCGCCAGGGCCGTTCTCCACAACGGGGATGCCACCACCACCCACGGTGATGACCACGCTGTGCAGGCCTACGAGCTGCTCCACGATGGGCAACTCGACGATCTTGACGGGGATGGGGGAGGGCACTACGCGGCGGTAGCCACGGCCAGCGTCCTCAACAAAGGTGTAACCAGTCTCGGCGACGATGCGGTCGGCATCCTCCTTGCTGTAGAACATGCCCACGGGCTTGGTCGGTTTCTGGAAGGCGTCGTCGTTCTTGTCAACGACCACCTGGGTAACCACGGCGGCACAGGGCTTGTTGATGCCACGGCGAGCCAGCTCGCGCTCAACGGCCTGCTGCAGGTGATAACCGATGTAACCCTGCGTCATGGCGCCGCACTCGGGGAAAGGCATGGCGGGGGTGCCGCCACCGTTGTTGGCCGAATACTCAAAGGCCAGGTTCACCATACCCACCTGCGGACCGTTACCATGACCGATAACGACGTCATAACCCTCCTCGACGAGGTCAACGATAGTCGAAGCAGTACCCTTTACCAGGTCCAGCTGCTCTTGAGGAGTCTTGCCCAGGGCGTTGCCGCCCAGAGCGATAACAAGACGTTTACTCATATTTCTTTATCTTTCTAGGTTTTAGGCTTTAGGTTTTAGGCTTTAGGTGTTAGGTGAAAGCGAATGCCACCTAACACCTAAAGCCTAATACCTAACACCTGATTTATTTCAAGGTGGCGTACATCACGGCCTTGATGGTGTGCATGCGGTTCTCGGCCTCGTCAAATACCTTGGATTGCGGGCTGCGGAACACCTTGTCGGTAACCTCCATCTCGGGCAGACCGAACTTCTTGTGGATGTCAACACCGATGGTGGTCTCCAGGTCATGGAACGAGGGCAGGCAGTGCAGGAAGATGGCGCCGGGGTTGGCGTTCTTCATCACGGCGTCGTTCACCTGATAGGGGCTGAGCAGCTTGATGCGCTGTTCCCAGATCTCGTCGGGCTCACCCATCGATACCCAGATATCGGTATAGATGACGTCAGCATTCTTGGTGCCCTTCTTCACGTCCTCGGTCAGGGTGATGGTGCAACCGTTCTCCTTAGCGATCTTCTTGCAGGTGTCAACGAGCTTCTTGTCAGGCATGTTGTCCTTGGGACCACAGGCTACGAAGTTGATACCCAACTTGGCCGAAACGACCATCAGCGAGTTAGCCACGTTGTTACGGGCATCACCCATGAAGACCATCGTCAGGCCCTTATAGTAACCGAAGTGCTCCTCGATAGTGAGGACGTCGGCCAGCATCTGGGTGGGGTGGAAGTCGGTGGTCAGACCGTTCCATACGGGAACACCAGCGTGCTTGGCGAGGTTCTCAACGATTTCCTGGTCGAAGCCACGATACTCGATACCGTCAAACATGCGGCCCAGCACCTTAGCGGTGTCCTCGAGCGACTCCTTCTTGCCCATCTGTGATGAACCGGGATCGAGGTAGGTAACACCCATACCCAGATCATTACCTGCTACCTCAAACGAGCAGCGGGTCCTAGTGGAGGTCTTCTCGAACAAGAGCACGATGTTCTTGCCTGCGAGATACTTGTGAGGAGTTCCGGCGCGTTTCATGCGCTTGAAATCCTTAGCGAGTTCGAGTAAATACTGAATCTCCTCGGTGGAGAAATCGAGTAACTTCAGGAAACTTCTTCCAGATAAACTTCTTGGCATAATTGAAAATAGTATTAAAAAATTAATATTAATAAATTGTTTGTAATTGATCTCAGTTTTTTTGTTGTCGGTCTAAAGTCCTTAAAGTCTTTAAAGTCCTTAAATGCTCTCTAAACTCTAAACCCTAAACTCTAAACTGCGCCTTATGGCGCATAAGGCATTAATCACGCCACAGCGGCATGCTCATGCAACGGGGCCCTCCACGACCGCGTGACAACTCGCTGCTGGGAATCTCCAGCACCGTGATGCCCTCCTCGCGCAGGATGGCGTTGGTCACATTGTTGCGCTCATAGACGATGACCTTGCCCGGTGCGATGCACAGGGTGTTGCTGCCGTCGTTCCACTGCTCGCGCTCGGCCGTGATCAGGTCGCCACCGCCACACTTGATGAGCGTGACGTGCTCCAGACCCAGCGCTTCGGCGAGGATTTCCTCCAGCGTCTCCTCCTTGCGCTCCAGCTTGATCTCATTGTCGCCCTCGCCACGGGTGAGCTTGAAGACCTCCAGCGGACCCAGGATGCCGGGATGCACGGTGAACTTGTCGTGGTCGATTTGGGTAAACACGGTGTCCAGGTGCATAAAGGCACGCGTCTCGGGGATATGGATAGCCAGCACGGTGTCGATGGCGGCATTGTCGTTCTTGAAGATATTCTTGGCAATCAGCTCGATGCCGTCGGGCTCGGTGCGCTGACTGATGCCGATAGCGAGCGTGTGCTCGTTCAGGTTCAGGATGTCGCCGCCCTCGATGCGGTAGGGCAGGGTGCGGTCGTAGTAGTGGTCCACCTCCTTGAAGTCGGGGTGATACCTGAAGATGTAGTCGCCGTAGATCGTCTCGCGGCAACGCGTTACCGAGAACATCCGGTTGATGCTCACACCAGTGCCGATGCAGGCAAACGGATCGCGCGTGAAATACAGGTTGGGCATCGGCTTGACCACAAAGCGGCTGTCGCCCTTCACCTGGTCAACCAGCGAATTTTCCACCTCGCGCGGGTCGCGGGGCAGATCCTGCAGGTAGATGCCCTCCATCGTCTTCAGCACCAATTCCTTGCTCGACTGGATGCCATTCAGATAGTTGTAGATGATATCGTGATATTTGGTCGCACAGATGCCGGCCTCCTCAATGAACTGACGCAGGAATTGCTCCCTGATCTCAGGGCTGATGTCCAGCACTTGGGCCATCAGGTCCTCCAGGTAAACCACCTCGACACCATTGTCACGCAGTACCTGCGAGAAGGCATCATGCTCATCCTCGGCAACTTTCAGATAAGGAATATCGTCAAAAAGCAGTTCCTCCAGGGTGTTGGGCGTCAGGTTGAGCAGTTCACGTCCGGGACGGTGCAACAAAACCTTCTTCAGCGGTTTTATCTCACTTGTAACATGAATACCTCTCATGACTATAGGATTCTCTCTTTTTCGTTAATGATATATAGTTGACTAATTTGGGTGCAAAGGTAAGCAAATTCCCTCAACCATACATCATTTTTCACATCTTTTTATTAACACGGGCATTCTATGTAACTATTCTGCCTTTTTCCTCACGCTAAGTGCTCGCTGCGCTCGCAGTTTAAAGTTTAAGGTTTAGTGTTTAGAGAAGCATCCGCACTCCATTTTTAAAAAACAACTCAAACAACTTAAACAACTTGACTGCCTCATTGATGCGAGCAAGCTCGCAGATTAGGGATTAGTGATTAGAGATTAGTGAAGTCTGCTCATCTTCTATTCATCCAAAATGGGCGGGTAAATACAGACATTTATTCAACACTTTCACAGCAAACCACAAGCGATCCATTCATCTATTCGTCCAAACGCAAATAAAAGAGGAAAAGTGAGGACTACTTTTCTTTCATTACTACAAGTCATCACATCACATCTTTTCGTCTATTCGTCTACTTTATTATATATAAATAGACAAATAGATGAATAGATGGGTTGTGTCATCGCAAGTTTTGACACAAGCCTTTTCTATTTCTTTATATCTTCTCAACAATATCTATCTGCTCATCTATTCATCCATTCATCCAAATGGGCGGGTAAAGACAAGAATTTATTCTATGACCTCCTGTTTTTCCTTGCTCACACGCGCATGGACAGATAGACGAACAGACAAAAAATCACTTTCTAGAAATCTGTATTTCATTCTTGAAAAACAAGAAGCCAAGCAAAGACAAGTTGTTAATTGCCAAATAGTTATTACAATCATTATCTCTCATCTCTCAGGCTGGCGTCTAATTGATTTTTGGGAGTATATTGCTTTTTGACATTGTGGAGAAGGCTTCCAACAAGTAGTTTTGCAGCGTGATTTTTTTAGTCGCCTAACTAGAAACTAGAAACTAACGTTTAACAACTTAAATTTTATTACCATGTATAACTACGAAGAAGTGTTAAACCAAATTCGGGCCGCCAATGAGCAGCCCTTTGAGGAAGAATCCCGCGTCGAGTACAACGAACTCATGAAGGATTTTGTCATCGACGACAACGTTGAGTATCCCGACCCCGAATACCTCATCGAGATTGGCGGGGTGCCCACGATGCCCAAGGGCAACCTGGTCGCCTTGAGCGCCAAGTGGAAAAACGGAAAGACATTCTTCTGTGACATCCTAGCCGCCGTATTCCTGGGCAGTGACCACTTCGCCAACTGCCATAGCCGCCAGGCTGAGGGCAAGGTCCTTTTTTTTGACACCGAGCAGGCCAAGAGCGACACCGCCCGCATCCGCAAGACCATCAAGGCAATGATTCCCGAGCAACGGCACGGCGACTTTAGGGTGTTCTGCCTGCGTGAAGCGGCCATTGACAAAGACGACGACCAAAACGCGATTGTGTCCCGCTTTGAAATCATCAGCCGTTCCGTTGCCCAGGAGCATCCCGACCTGGTCATCGTTGACGGCATTGCCGACCTGATTTACAACTACAACGACGTGAATGAATCAAATGATATAGTCTTCCGCCTTGCTGCCATCTCGAGCAAGCACAACTGCTGCATCGTTGTGGTGATGCACCAGAACAAGGGGCAAAAGGACAAGAACATGAAGGGTCACCTGGGCACCATGCTGTTCCAGAAGTGCAGCGATGTGTTCAATGTGGAGAAGTGCGGCAGCGTGTTTGTCGCCAGCCACGCCGTGAGCCGTCACCGCAACTGCGAGGACATCGCCTTCAAGCTTGATGCCAATGCCGTGCCCATGGATGCCGTCGCCGACCGCCAGCTACAGGTCGAGATGGAACGCCAGCAGAACGAACAAGAACTGCGTGAGATGATGTTAGGCATCGTACCTGAGGACGGATCCGCCATCAAGCGTAGAAAGATCGTTGAGCACCTTGTCGAGAATTACCCGTACAAGAGGGCCAAGGCCTATCAACTGCTCAACGATTTTCTCAAGAGGGGATGGCTCATCGAGATTGACAGGTCTACCGTGAAACTGAAGACGCAGAATGGACAGACAGACGAACAGACGTATCCGTAAGTAGGGCCTCGCCTTGGCGTGGCCGCCCGTGCCCCCGATACAAACCTCACGCTAAGGCGCTAAAGCTGCTAAGGTTTTGATGCTCGCTGCGCTCGCAGTTTAAAGTTTAAGGTTTAGTGTTTAGAGAAGCATCCGCGCAGTGGGGCCTCGTCTTGGCGTGGCCGCCCTTCATTTGACAGAAAACCCCACGCTAAGTCGCTAAGGTTTTTTATCAGACAACAGGAACAACTATATTTTGGCATCCGCGCAGTGGGGTCTCGTCTTGGCGTGAGGCGTTCCCGACTATGGTCCCGAGGGAAACAAGAAATCGCAAGCCCTGAGGTCGGGCCTGCGATTTCTTTTAAATCGGGATGTGACAAGAATTATTTCTTGAGCACCTTGAAGCTGCGCTGAGAACCATCGGTGTAGCGCACGACTTTAACATAGATGCCGTTGCCGGGATTGCTGACCATACGGCCCGTGAGGTCGTAGTACATGGTCGAGGCAACCACCTTGTTGTCATCACCAATCTCATTAACGGCAGTATTGCCGACTGCGGTCTTGGCAGCGTTAAGTACCCTGCCGGTAGCCTTGTCAACGACGATAGCTACAACATGGAGCTTATCCTTGTTTTGGATGATAGGCTCATTGCTCGTGTTGTAGAGGTAGTCGGCATAGAACGAGTAATCAAAGCTGTTGACCGTGTTGGCAACAATCATGTCAGGAAGGCTTCCGTCAACAACGCCCGATGAGGCCACGAGCACATCGTTGAAGTGATAACCCTGGATAGTTCCCGGCAACTCGCACAACGGGCCCAGGTCGGGATCATCACCATACTGGTCAGCCATGTCGGCATAGTAGTTGTGCTGGTCCCAATCGGTGCCGGCGGGGCCGTACATGTCATCCTCGACGAGCATCACCTCGATGCCGTAGTCGCTGCCAGCGGCATTCATGACGAAGTTGCTCTCGACGGTAGCCTTGAGCTCGGTCCTGGCCTCGTCGGCCCATTCGGCCTTAACGTTGAGGTCAACGACTGCCAACTGGCTCATCACGAAGTCAATGAGGTCCTTCATGCCGAAACCATTACTGTCATAGCCATAGTAAGGATCTACATCATAATACCTCTCGACAAACGCGCTGGGGAAGCCCTCCACGGGGCTCGGGAAGCTGGTGGTAACCTCCATGGGGTCGCTGTTGTGATAGGCAACACCGATGAAGTTATCACCATAGGTTTCAGCCAGCATTCGCATGGCTACCAGGCCACGGGTACACCAGCCGCACCAGGTGCCGGTATATTCCTCAACAAGCGCGCGATGAACGGGCACAAAGTCCATGATGTTTACCATGCCCACATTGGTGGGATTTGCATCCTGGTTATCGGAACCGTTAGCGGCAGTAACAGTGACGGTCAGGGGATAGCTGCCGGCTTCGGCAATGGGATCCAACTCAAGCATGATGTCGCTGCTGCGGCCCCAGTGGTCACCTTTGATGAAACTCTTCAAGTTTGCCGACTTGGTTACGCCATTGACTTCGTAAGTATAGGCGTACGAGTTGAGCATGCTTGTTCCGTGGTTGTAAACCTTAGCGTTCACATAGATGGGCTCGCCCTTCTTAGCATAGGTGTTGGCGGGCACGACGATTGTGGCTGCATTCAGCGGCTGACCCTCAAGGATGAGTTCGATACAGGGGCTGCCTGCGCTGGACAGGTCTTTCCAGTTGCGCAGGGCGCTCGTGGTGTGGATCCACAGGCCGCCGCCCAGTTTGTCGGTGGTAATCATCAGCGCTTCCTCCTCGTCGGTGACGGGAATCGTGTAACCGGCAAAGAAGCCCTCGTCGCCAATCTCGTAAGGCTCGTCAAACATGACTTCGGCATGACCCGAAACCACATCGCCCACATTGCTGGTGATATCGGCATCGGCAACCTTCACGCCGTCAACCATCTTGAGGCTCAGGCCGTTGGACAGCCAACCCGTGTACTGGGTCACAGCAGTGCCCTGGGGAGCAGTGATGCGCAGGCCCTTCACCTTCATGCCCTTGAGGCTGGGATCGTAGATGTAGGATGCCAGGTCATAGCCTTGTGCCCTGCCTGCCGTGATGCCGGTCTTGGAGGCATGGTCGTCACAGTAACCGGCATACGTTTCGGCCGAACCCTCAGGAGCGCTGCCGTCGGTCAGATCCATATAGACGATGTCGCTCACGTGCTCTTCACCGCCACCACGGAAGACGCTCTGGATGCCCACGCGTTGGAAGCCCGTCTCATAGAAGTAAACGGTAGCACCGCCTACGCCAAAGTCATAACTATCGGTGTAGTAATAGGGAACATCGGTCATGAACTCTTCAACATAAGGATACTCGTCGGGACCGAAGGTGAACAACTCATCGTCATCAAAGTAAATGCGGTAGTACAGGTTGTTGGGATCAATGAAATTGCCTTCGGTGTCAACGGTCGGCACATTGAACGAACCATAGTTGTAGCCGCCCAGCTCGCCCTCGTCAACAAAGTCAATCACCTCAGGATTGGCGGGTGTTGCAGCATGGTCAACATAGGGGGCGATGACGGGCTGGTCATATTCCTCCTGAATGTTCATGCCGGCAACAACAGCGAGGATGTTGCTGGCCGTCATAGTGCGGGTCTCGGCCTCGTAGTCGAACTCCAGGTTGTCAAGTATGGTGTACTCGGCATCAAGGCCCATCATGTTCAGGAACAGGCTGCTGCCCACGCCGATGTACTGGTCGCTCTCAAATATCACCTTGTCGCCGTTCAGGGAGCCCTTCATGACACCGTCAGGCACTAAGGACGAGAATCCCTGTACATAGACATCATTGTCCATCATGCCCACCTTGACCATCTTGCCGCTTGCGTTGCCATAGCTGTCAACATAGGACATCGAATAGTCTTCCATAACAATGCCCTCAGGCAGTTCCACTGGCGTTCCGTCAAATGGGGTGTAAACCGATTCCCAATCGACATAGCCGGCCCAGGTCAGGTCGTCGTCATAGATCAGACCGATGCCGCTACCCTCAAAGGCCTCCACGTCGCCGCTCGAGCCGTTGAGCGAGATCGTGCCATCGTCGCCGATGGTGAATGTCACCTCATGGATGTCAAGGTTGGGTGTGGCTACGATATAGCCGTCTTCGTCCACCGTCACGTCAACCCAGGCCGTCATCAAGCCATATTCCACTTCATCAAAGTAAGTGATGAACTGGTTCAAAGGCATGGTCAGGGTCTTGCCGTCGTCGCTCAATTCAGCGCGTACCCAAGTGCCGGCAGCTGCTTGTGACACGGGGTCCTTGAGGTAAACCGTCTTGCCGTCATCGGCAAACACCATCTGCATGGCGCCACCATCCTGATAGGTGGAGAAGATGTATCCCCACATGTTGTAGATCGCACCGCCACTGCGCTGATAGATCTTCAGTTCGCCCTCAGGCTGCTCTGAAATGATATCGACGCGGGCAGGCGCTTTGCGGCTTAGGGCCATTGTTAACTGACCGCCGCGTTCAGCACTCTTGTGCGTGGTGCGGAATTCGTATTTGCTCTTGACCTGCTGGCCCGATTGTCGCGGATCCATCGAGAGATGCCGTCCGCTGGCTGCCATGGTCATGGCAAATGCTACAAGAAGAAGTAATGCTTTTTTCATTATGCAAACATTTCTTTAATTGGTTAATAGTGAGAATTATAACTAAAAAGGTTGGTTAATGTTGTCTGTTAACAGGCATCAAGTGGTAATAATCAATCTGCAAATATAGTCATTTTTTATATAATGTTATAATTATGTAGAGTTTTTTTTGAGTCTTGCCAAACTGGGAAACAATACCTTGGCAACACTCGGCTGCGGGTGTAGATGCCGATGGATGTAAATCAAGTAAAATCAACCCGATAATAATTGATTATTTTGGCCCAAGTTCTGCCCCAATCTCCTACTTAACAAAAAAAGTAGTGTTAAATATGGCTCCAAGTCTTGCATGAGTGAGAGAAATGACGTACCTTTGCGATGTCATTAAAAAAGACGCGTTCATTGAAAAATTGTCCACATCAAAGTAGATCGGGATACTCTTCAAATTTTTTATGAAATGCCGAGTAAAGCGCTGCTTGCAATGGCGGGCCTCGACCGCAAGGTGCTTAACAGCCGGAGGATTACAAAGCTCGTGGCGCCCTCAAATCCTGTATTTAGTCGGAGTTTCATCACATCCTTTGGTGTGGCTTTTTATAAAGAAGGAGCGGAAATCTGGCACATCCAGGCTTCCGCTCCTTTTCCTTTATGTTTATGGTGTACTCCGCTTCAGCCCGGTTCCATGTGCCGTGACTTTGTCACGGCCCCATTTCCCTCGCCAAAGAAGAAAAAAAACGGCACTTCTTGCTCCGTTAAGGAAAAAGCAGTACATTTGCACCGCAAAACCAATCAAAACAGAAAAAGAAATGAAGGCTTATTTATATAAGGAAGAGGAGCAGCCCATCGAGCCCATCGATGAGCACAAGCTCGCTATCGCTGACCAGAAACCCGAGAAGTCTGACGTCCCCAAGCTGTCACTCTATGTAGTGAAATATAAACCGCTGTGGACCGCCACGATCATTGCCCTCGTGATTTTTGTCATCTGGGCACTCGCAACCTGGTTGCTGAACTAAAAAAAATATTTTAAGCCTAATCCGTTGGCGTTGTGGAAGATAGCGCCAAATGAGTGTGTGCGCTCAAAATTTTTTTTGAAAAAAAGTTGCAAAAACGCTTGCCAGTTCAAAAATTAGCAGTACCTTTGCAACGCAAAAACGGAAACATGGTCCCTTAGCTCAACTGAATAGAGCGTTTGACTACGGATCAAAAGGTTACAGGTTTGAATCCTGTAGGGATCACTTAGATAGATCGCAAGTGCTTGAAAATAAAGCATTTGCGATTTTTTATTGTCATTTTGCCCCACATTTGCCCCACCAAATTATAAAGAGAACGCATATAAGAGAATCCACAATAAGGCATTTTTTGAGTTCAATGCTACAGGCCGAGGTATTTATCTTTAAACCTTGATTTTACACCATTTTCTTGTCCGAGCTTGCTCCCCAAAATCATATTTTGGCAAGGATAACCATGTGTTAACGAAAGTTAACTCTTATTAGGCTAAGAGTTTTTATAAAACACTATTCCTTTTTGTCGATTCTCTTTATAAAAATGGGGGCCGAGAAGCAAGCTCTCGGCAACCCCTATTTTACATCTTGTATTTCATTGTCCCTTCTCTTTTTTCCGCCTTTGGTACTCTTCATAGGTGATGGCGTTCTTCTTCCACTCCTCACGCTCACGATCTCTTTCCCTTTGCTCACGTTTCTCATATGCCCGGCTCCTGTCACTCAGGAAATCACGAAGGCTAAGAATGATGATAGACGGGTCAAAGGTAC
>Ga0310697_10004914_pt1 | contig 13075 bp, 10 predicted proteins | sample 172DNAGHGlowgp2_FD_203883 | JGI IMG/M metagenome (GOLD analysis project Ga0310697, IMG submission 203883) | Sheep rumen microbial communities from Palmerston North, Manawatu-Wanganui, New Zealand - 1728 DNA GHGlow gp2 (v2) (version 2) | ecosystem: Host-associated > Mammals > Digestive system >...
CTCAGGGTCGAAGGGTACCACAATCTCTTTCGACGTGCTCTTGAATCGCTCTCTCATCTCAACGATACCGAGCTGAAGCAGTTCCTGTTCGCTCTCTGCCAGGCGTTTCTTATATTCGAATGTAAATGACTGGTTGATGCTGCCGTTCGACACGTGCAGATAGTTGATGAAGGCGGTTTTCTCGTCGTTTGTAATGCTGAACACATCCACATCGTTGATGGTATGACTCACCACCTCGCTCTTCGAAACGAAGGTGTCTAAGGCCAGGAATTTCTGTTTTACCTCTTCTGCTTCTTCGAATCGCATTTCTTCGGCCAGACGGCCCATCTCTTCGCGTAGCTCACGTAATAGTTGCCGGGTGTTCCCTTTGAGTATCTCGCGTGCCTGCCGGATATTCTGCTGATAGTCGTCCCACGACTGGCGCGACACGCATGGTCCGCCGCAGTTCTTTATATGGTATTCCAGACACACCTGGTATTTTCCCTGCTCCACACCCTCACGTGTAATGGGTTGCCGACAGCTGCGAGGGCGGTAGAGCTTGTTTATAAGCTCCAGCACAGCGTTCATCGAACCTATATGACTGTAGGGACCGTAGTACGTTCCCCATTTCTTGTTGATGTTGCGAGTCTTGAAGATTCGTGGAAAAGGCTCGTTGGTGATGCAGATGCTTGGGTAGGTTTTTCCATCCTTGAGAAGTACGTTGTAGCGGGGATTATATTGTTTGATGAGCTGGTTTTCAAGTAGCAGAGCATCCTCCTCGCTGTTCACTACGGTATAGCTGATGTCCCAGATTTTTGATACCAGCACTTTTGTTTTGAACCGGTCTACCTCTGTATGGAAATAGCTCGACACCCGACTCTTCAGGTTCTTAGCTTTACCTACGTAGATTATTACATGCTGGTCATCGTAGTACTGGTAACTGCCAGGTTTCTCTGGCAATCGTGCCACGATTCCTTTGAGGAAGGCCAGTCTTTTCTCGTTCTCTTCTTTGGTCATTTTTTTTGAGATTACCCCTGTTTAAAGGGGTTTCTAAGATTTTTGTTTCACGTGAAACTCTCTCCGAGCCCTCCGAGTCCTTCGAGCCCTCCGCGTCCTCCGAGTTCTCCGAGCCTCCGAGCCCTCCGCTTCCTCCGCGTTCTCCGAGCCTCCGAGTTCTCCGAGCCCTCCGAGCCCTCCGAGCTCTCCGAGCCCTCCGAGTCCTCCGAGCCCTTCGAGCTATCCGAGCCTCCGAGCCCTCCGCTTCCTCCGCGTTCTCCGAGCCTCCGAGTTCTCCGAGCACTTCGAGCTATCCGAGCCCTCCGAGTTCTCCGAGTTCTCCGAGCCCTCCGAGTTCTCCGAGCCCTCCGAGCCCTCCGAGTCCTCCGAGTCCTCCGAGCCCTCCGAGTCCTCCGTGTCCTCCGAGCCCTCCGAGTCCTCCGAGCGCTCGGAGGACTATTTTTTCCCGTTTTTATGCTCAGTTCTCGCCCTGTACATTTCCTCCTTAATTCCTCCTTGCTCCAGAAATTGTTGTTTTACAGCTTCTATGAGTCGGACCATAAGCACGTCGAATTGATGGAGCATAGTCAAGGCGATGTTAGCAATAGTCTCGTCAGAACGGACTTGTACCGCTTCGATATAGTCTTGAGGGTCGTTGTGTATTTTACAGAACCTTCTTGTTTGTTGCGTGCGTTCATCTTGGTTATTCCATTGTTCCAGTTGATGATTCATCAGGTAATCTTCGTAGTCTGCTTTCAGCTCGTGCATGCTCCCTCTTGCCACGTTGAGAAGTTTTATCTCCATTTCTTTTGATGTGTTTCCATCGATGCAGCCTTCCGCAATGTTTTGTTTACCGCTTCTTGCTGCTTGTATCATCTGGTCGATTGTTCTGTCGCCTTTTTGGAGATAGGTATTGGCGAATTGGTAGGTAATAGCATATAGGCACTTGGCGATTTTGTAGACAGCTAATGATTCGTAGTAGCCTTGTTGTGGTATGAAGCTGTCGTTTCTGCTCATCATTTTTTTTATTTTTAAGGATTTTTTTTCTTAGTTTTGAAGGTCTCGGAGTTCTCGGAGCTCTCTGAGTTCTCTGAGTTCTCGGAGGTCTCGGAGGTCTCGGAGTTCTCGGAGTTCTCTGTGCTCTCGGAGTTCTCGGAGTTCTCGGAGCTCTCTGAGCTCTCGGAGTTCTCGGAGCTCTCGGAGTTCTCGGAGTTCTCGGAGATCTCGGAGATCTCGGAGCTCTCGGAGGTCTCGGAGTTCTCGGAGTTCTCGGAGTTCTCGGAGTTCTCGGAGTTCTCGGAGCTCTCGGAGTTCTCGGAGGTCTCGGAGTTCTCTGAGTTCTCGGAGTTCTCGGAGGTCTCGGAGTTCTCGGAGTTCTCGGAGTTCTCGGAGGTCTCGGAGTTCTCGGAGACCTCCGAGAACCCTTTAGACGATCATCAATGTGGTGAGGTCTATTCCCTCGAACAGGTCACGTCCGTGCAACCCCTCATCCCTAATCTCAATGATAAAATTCATATACACCTTCTTCGGGTGGAAGTGCTGTACTAGCTTGTAGGCTGCCTTTGCTGTACCGCCAGTGGCGAGCAGGTCATCGTGGATGAGCACCACGTCGTCCTTGTCGATGGAATCGATGTGCATCTCAATTGTGTCAACGCCATACTCCTTGGAGAATGACTCCTTGATGACTGTGGCTGGCAGCTTCCCTGGTTTGCGGGCAAGTACCACTCCGCATCCAAGTCTGCCTGCCAGGGCAGCCGCCATCACAAAGCCTCGGCTCTCGATACCTACGATTTTCGTGATGCCTTTGTCCTTGTAAAGATCATAGAGTTCGTCGAGCATAATTTTCATGCACTCACCACTTTTGTAAAGCGTTGTCACGTCACGGAAGTTGATTCCTTTCTTCGGAAAATCAGGGATGCACCTTAGATTGTCCAACAGAGTTTTGTTATTCATTTTCAGTTAGTTATGAGTTAAAGTTTTACTTAATTGTTTCACGTGAAACAGAGGTGCTGTTTGCCCTTCTGAAACGGATTGTTTATTTATGATCTGCTAATTAATATCGAACTGCGAGGTAATTAATATCGAACTGCGAGGTAATTAATATCGAACTGCGAGGTAATTAATATCGAACTGTGAGGAAGTTAATATTTAATCTCATTGAAGCGAATTTGAGTCGTAGAAACGATTCTCTCCACTCTGTTCTATTCTCCCTCCGCTGCTGTGCTCAAATATCTCTCCACTCATCTCCCCATCAGCACTATTAGCACGTTGATGTCGCTCGGACTGACACCGGGGATGCGACTGGCCTGTGCGAGGGTGGTGGGCTGGATAGCGGTGAGTTTCTGACGTGCTTCTGTGGAGAGACTCTGCAAGGCGTTGTAGTTGAATGTTGCCGGGATGCGGATATTCTCCAAGCGGTGCATTTTCTCCGCCACCTGTCGTTCGCGTTCGATGTAACCGCGATATTTGATGTGTATCTCTGCAGCCTCGATAATCTCTTCTCGGCGGTCGTCGATGCGGTCGAATAGTTCGCGAAGCTCAGGAAGCACAGGAGCGAGATTATTGAAGTTCAGTTGCGGGCGGGCGATGAGTTCCTCCAGTCGGACTCCGAACTGCAGGGGCGTTGTTCCCAGTCTCTCCAGAGCGGGGTTGATATCTTTCGCGTGTATGGTGTGGTTTTTACAAAAAGCTTCGATTTCTTCGATATGATTTTTCTTCTTCAGCCAGTGTTCGTAGCGGTTGCGAGAGGCAAGTCCTAATTCATAGCTCCGCTCCGTGAGCCGGGCATCGGCATCGTCCTGACGGAGGAGAATACGATATTCGGCGCGGGAGGTGAACATACGGTAGGGCTCATCTACCCCCTTTGTGACCAAATCGTCGATGAGAACGCCGATATATGCTTCGTCGCGATGGAGGATAAAGGGAGCTGAGGCAGTGGCTGCCTTTGACCTCGACCCACCTGACTCCCTAATGCCGGTGGAGGCTCCAAAGGCACTGGCGGTGAGTGCGGCATTGATACCGGCGATGAGTCCCTGTGCTGCAGCCTCTTCGTAGCCAGTGGTGCCGTTGACCTGTCCTGCGAGGAACAGTCCGCTGATAATCTTCGATTCCAACGAGTGATTCAGTTGGGTGGGGTCGAAATAATCGTATTCGATGGCATAGCCGGGACGGTAGATCCTCGCTTGTTCCAAACCCGGTATCTTCCGCAGTGCCGCCAGCTGTACGTCCATGGGCAGTGATGAGGAGAATCCGTTCAGGTACATCTCGTTGGTGTCGCTACCTTCCGGCTCCAAGAACAGCAGGTGCTGGTCACGGTCGGGGAAGGTGACTAGCTTCGTCTCTATGGAGGGGCAGTAGCGCGGTCCGATGGACTGTATCTGGCCGTTGTAGAGTGGCGAGTCGGCAAGTCCTGAGCGCAGCGTCTCGTGAACGGCAGGGGTGGTGTGGCATTCCCAGCAGGGCAGCGGGTCGGCAGGGTGGGGTGCGTTGCCCATATATGAGAACATATAGGGTCGCTGGTCGCCGTCCTGTCGTTTCAGTTGGTTGAAGTCCACGCTGCGCCTGTCGATGCGTACGGGTGTGCCGGTCTTCATACGTCCGGTGCGTATTCCGTGGCGGGTGATGCTCTCGGTGAGTCCTTTCACGGCAGGCTCGGCGACGCGTCCCCCCGCCACCATCTTCCTCCCGATATGCATGAGACCGTTGAGGAAGGTGCCTGCGGTGATGACTACGCAGGGTGCGATGAGCTCGCAGCCCCAGATGGTGCGGATGCCGCGGACGGAGGGCTTCTCGGAGGGCTCGGAGGGCTCCACCAGGAGCTCCTCCGCCTGATCCTGCCAGATGTCGAGGTTAGGGGTAGCATCTAGCTGGTGGCGCCACTGCCAGATGAACCTCCCGCGGTCGCACTGTGCGCGGGGGCTCCATACGGCGGGACCCTTGCCAACGTTGAGCATACGAAACTGGATGGCTGTGGCATCGGTGACGAGCCCCATCTGACCGCCCAGGGCATCGATTTCCCGAACAATCTGGCCCTTGGCAATGCCACCTACAGCGGGATTGCATGACATCTGTGCAATCTTGTTCATGTCCATCGTCACCAGGCAGGTCTTCGCCCCTAAGTTGGCTGCTGCGCAAGCCGCCTCGCAGCCGGCGTGACCGCCTCCGACGACGATTACATCATAATGAAGTGTCATAAAAACGGATAATTAACATTGATTGCAAAGTTACAACTATTTTGCGAATATTATCTTGAATGATTAAAAATAGTGCAATAATTTTAAGATTTTATTACGAAAACGTTTGCGGTTTCATAGTTTTTTAGTAATTTTGTAGCCTAAACGCGTGTGCGTACTTAGTATTAAGTATCGGCGTTGGGGCCTCTCGCCTTATCGCCACGGCTCGTGAGAGTCATCTTGTCAGCATGCATAAATCTAAAAATAATTATTTTAATTCTTTAATTTTCAACAACTTATGTGGTTAATCAATTCATCAATTGGTAGAAAAGTTGTAATGTCTGTCACGGGCATTGCGCTGATCTTGTTCCTGACGTTCCATTGCTGCATGAACCTGGTCGCGCTGTTCTCGGGAGAGGCTTACAACATGATTTGCGAGATGCTGGGTGCCAACTGGTACGCCATAGTGGCAACACTTGGCTTGGCAGCCCTGGCAGTGATTCACATCGTCTTCGCCTTCATCCTGACTGCGCAGAACCGCAAGGCCCGCGGCGACAACCGCTATGAGGTGTCGACGACGGTGAACGGTTCGAACGTTGTGGAGAAGTGGGCATCGGGCAACATGCTTGTGCTGGGTCTGGCCATCCTGCTGGGCTTGCTGATGCACCTGAAGGACTTCTGGTACAACATGATGTTTGCCGAGATTGTGGGCATGCCGACGCAGCTGAGCCCCACCGACGGTTTCGGCTGGATTCAGGAGACGTTCTCTAACCCCCTGTTCGTGGCGCTCTATCTGGTATGGTTCTGCGCCATCTGGTTCCACCTGGCCCACGGTTTCTGGTCGGCCATGCAGACCCTCGGCGTGAGCGGTAAGGTATGGCAGAAGCGCTGGAACTGCATCGGTCTCATCTACGTGACGCTGCTCATGCTGGGTTTCGCCGTAGTGGTGCTCGCCTTTGCTTTCGGCTGCGCTCCCTCGCTGTGCTGCAGTGGAGCAGTCTGCTAAGAAAAGCCTCACTCCCGTTGCTCTCCGGCTGGAGAAGGGAGTAGACAGAACTTAAAAGAATAATTAACAAAAGTAGTAACCTGTAAAAAAAAGTCCTCATGACCAGTCCCTCTGCGACAACGGAATAGCAAAGGTAGCCACTCCCCTCTTCACCGAAGAGAGGCTGGGGGTGAGGCCGACATTTTATGGCAAAAGTATTAGATTCAAAGATTCCCGCAGGACCCGTGCCTGAGAAATGGAAGGAATATAAAGCTCACCAGCGTCTGGTGAACCCGAAGAACAAGCTGAAGCTCGACGTGATAGTCGTAGGTACCGGTCTGGCTGGTGCATCAGCAGCCGCCAGCCTTGGTGAAATGGGCTTTAACGTAATAAACCTCTGCATTCAGGACTCGCCGCGCCGCGCCCACTCCATCGCAGCCCAGGGCGGTATCAACGCCGCCAAGTGCTATCAGAACGACGGTGACTCCGTCTACCGCCTGTTCTACGACACCGTGAAGGGTGGCGACTATCGCGCCCGTGAGGCCAACGTCTACCGTTTGGCCGAGGTGTCGAACAACATCATCGACCAGTGCGTGGCCCAGGGCGTGCCCTTTGCCCGTGAGTACGGCGGCATGCTGGCCAACCGCTCCTTCGGCGGTGCTCAGGTGAGCCGCACGTTCTATGCCAAGGGTCAGACCGGCCAGCAGCTGCTGCTCGGTGCCTACAGCTCACTGAGCTGCCAGGTGAACGCCGGCAAGGTGAAGCTCTACACCCGCTACGAGATGGAGGACGTGGTGATTGTCGACGGCCGCGCCCGCGGCATCATTGCCAAGAACCTTGTCACCGGCAAGCTGGAGCGCTTCTCCGCCAACGCCGTGGTCATCGCCACCGGCGGCTATGGCAACACCTATTTCCTCTCTACCAACGCCATGGGCTGCAACTGCACCGCAGCCGTACAGTGCTATCGCAAGGGCGCCATGTTTGCCAACCCCAGCTACGTGCAGATCCACCCCACGTGTATCCCTGTTCACGGCGACAAGCAGTCGAAGCTGACGCTGATGTCGGAGTCGCTGCGTAACGACGGCCGCATCTGGGTGCCCAAGAAGATTGAAGACGCCAAGGCCCTTCAGCAGGGTACGAAGCAGGGCTGGGAGATTCCCGAGGAGGACCGCGACTACTATCTGGAGCGCCGCTACCCGGCCTTCGGCAACCTCGTGCCTCGCGACGTGGCCTCGCGTGCCGCCAAGGAGCGCTGCGACAAGGGCTTCGGCGTGAACAACACCGGTCTGGCCGTGTTCCTCGATTTCTCTGAGTCTATCAACCGTCTGGGCCTCGATGTTATCATGCAGCGTTACGGCAACCTCTTCGAGATGTACGAGGAGATTACCGACGTGTTCCCCGGCGACGTGGCCAACGAGATCAACGGCGTGAAGTACTACAAGCCCATGATGATCTATCCCGCCATCCACTACACCATGGGCGGCATCTGGGTAGACTATGAGCTGCAGACCACCATCCCCGGCCTGTTCGCCATCGGCGAGTGCAACTTCTCCGACCACGGTGCCAACCGCCTGGGCGCATCGGCACTGATGCAGGGCCTGGCCGACGGCTACTTCGTGCTGCCCTACACCATACAGAACTACCTGGCCGACCAGGCCGTGTGGCCGAAGGTATCGACCGACCGTCCTGAGTTCGACGAGGCCGAAAAGAAGGTCGATGCCGAGATGGACCGTCTGCTCAACATCAAGGGCAAGCGCTCCGTGGACTCGCTGCACAAGGAGCTGGGCCACATCATGTGGGAGTATGTAGGCATGGGCCGCACCGCAGAGGGCCTGAAGACGGGCCTGAAGAAGATGCACGACCTGGAGAAGGAGTTCGACACCAACCTGTTCGTGCCCGGCACGAAGGAGGGGCTGAACGTGGAGCTCGACAAGGCCATCCACCTGCGCGACTTCTTCACCATGGGACAGCTCGTGGCCTTCGACGCCCTCTCGCGCAACGAGTCGTGCGGCGGTCACTTCCGTGAGGAGTACCAGACCGAGGAAGGCGAGGCCAAGCGCGACGACGAGCACTACTTCTACGTAGGCTGCTGGGAGTACAAAGGCAAGGGCAACGAGCCCGAGCTCTCGAAAGAGCCGCTGGAGTACGAGGCTATCAAGGTACAGACAAGAAACTATAAGAATTAATGTGAGTTTTTAAGTTTCTAAGTTCATAAGTTTTTAAGTTCATAGGTTTTTAAGTTTTCCAAGCTGAGATGGGAACATATAAGGATTTAAAGGTGTGGCAGAAAAGCATGCAACTTGCTCGCAGGATTTACGAGATAACCCTTCGATATCCTGTTGATGAAAAGTTTGGCTTAGTTAGTCAGATGCGACGTTGTGCTGTTTCCATACCCTCTAACATTGCAGAAGGCTATGGTCGTGAGGGAGAAAAGGAACACTTACACTTTCTGTTCATCTCTTTGGGATCTTCAAATGAGTTGGAAACACAAATGCTTCTCTCGCATGATTTCCATTATGTCAGTGAAGAGGAATACGCGGAAGTTATGGACTTAAACTCTGAGGTGAACAAGATGCTTTCATCGTTAATCTATACGTTGAAGCACCCAAAACCGTAGGAACTCATAAACTCATAAACTCATAAACTAAAAAACTCACAACAATGGCAAAAAATATTTCATTTACAATAAAGTTCTGGCGCCAGAACGGCCCCAAGGACGAAGGTCATTTCGATACGCACGAAATGCACGACATACCTGATGACACCTCATTCCTGGAAATGCTCGACATCCTGAACGAGGAGCTCATCAACGAGGGCAAGGAACCCTTCGTGTTCGACCACGACTGCCGCGAGGGCATCTGCGGCATGTGCTCACTCTACATCAACGGCACACCACACGGCAAGACAGAGCGCGGCGCCACCACCTGCCAGCTCTACATGCGCCGCTTCAACGACGGCGACATCATCACCGTAGAGCCATGGCGCTCGGCTGCCTTCCCCGTCATCAAAGACTGCATGGTTGACCGCAACGCCTTCGACAAGATTATCCAGGCCGGAGGCTACACCACCATCCGCACGGGTCAGGCTCAGGATGCCAACGCCATCCTCATACCCAAGGAGGATGCCGACGAGGCCATGGACTGCGCATCGTGCATCGGCTGCGGCGCCTGCGTCGCCGCCTGTAAGAACGGCTCGGCCATGCTCTTCGTCTCGTCGAAAGTCTCACAGCTGGCTCTTCTCCCGCAGGGCCGCGTAGAGGCCAAGCGTCGCGTGAAGAACATGATTGCCAAGATGGACGAGCTCGGATTCGGCAACTGCACCAACACCCGCGCCTGCGAAGCCGTATGCCCGAAGAACGAAACCATCGCCAACATCGCACGCCTCAACCGTGAGATGATCAAGGCGAAGATCGCCGACTAAGCGTTAATATAATATGGTAGGTAGTGAGGAAACAAAACCCTCACTACCTATTTCTTTTTGTTCAAGAACCAAGCAATAGATATCCGAGTACGTCAGTTTGGTCTTTTCTTCTCAAATGAGTTTGAACCAATAAATACTGTATTGCTATAATGAAAACATGCGTCGCTCTTCTTCTTTTTCTAATTACCGGAGTATTGTCGATACGTTCACAGTCAGCAACGTTTTCAAACATTTGGCTGGAGCATAATGTGGTAGACCCCAACAATGGTCGTACCATGTTGAAGTTTCACTTCACAATGGCTGTCAAAGACGCTGTGGGCCACAGGGTGCATGCAGTAATGTTTGTCGATGTAACCCCCAAAAGCCAAGGTCACAAGTTTGCCAATGGTAATCCGATGATGGCCGACGCTCCTGGGATGGACTGTACTTGGAGGGAAACATACACTACAGGCGATTGGTGGGTAGGTATATATAATGATCAACTGAACCCCCTTCCTGGTACTCATACCTATCATACGCGTTTAGGCACTTGGGATGAGACGCTAAAGCGCTATATCGGTTTTAGCGAGTTCCTGACTTATGACTTAACCGGTGCGCAACCCTCTGGAGGTGGTGTCATTCCTAATTATAGCCCTTCACCGCAGCCAATTACTTGTGGTGTGTGTTCCGGAACGGGCAAATGTAGTAACTGTCATGGCAGTGGCATCAGTCCCTACAACGTGCGTACCACCCCCTGTGGTGCTTGTGGTGGCAATGGTCGATGCACTACATGTCGTGGTACTGGCTATTCAGGCACGTTATACTAAAATTGCAAGTCGTAGGAAGGATGGAGCAGGAGGTGCCGAAGATAAGACGCTTCTACCCGATGGTGGAGGTATGGCGGGTGGCTATGATGCCTGACCATATCCACCTGTTGCTGTATGTACGTGAGCCGTTGCCAGAGGGAAAACACCTTGGGCAGGTGGTGCGTGGCTTCAAAACGGGGTGCTCACGGGCGTGGTGGCAGTGGCAGGACGAGGGAGCGAGGCTTGCCGGTGAAGCGGCAAGCACTGCGGCCACAGGCGCGGCGGTGGGTTTTGCCGGAAAAATGGCAAGCACTGCGGCCACAGGCGTGCCGGTGGGTTTTGTCGGAAAAATGGCAAGCACTGCGGCCACAGGCGTTGCAGCCGTTGTGCCCGAGGGTTCTCCCTCGGGAAAGGAGGCGCTGCGGCCCGTGCTTTTCGAGCGTGGCTACCACGACCGCATCATCAACAAACCGGGGATGCTGGACAACATCAAGCGCTATATGGAGGAGAACCCGCTGCGAGCCCGCATACGTCAGGAATGCCCGCGGCTGATGGAGCGGCAGTTGCACCTGTGGATTGAGGGAAGGGAGTATGCTGCTTTTGGGAACCTTTTCCTGCTGAAGTACCCTATCAAGGAACAGGTGTTCTTTCATCGTAAGGACCCCCAAACGGGCCGGCCTACTGAGGATACCGATGATTATCGAAAAGAGCGTGCTCGCTTGTTGCGCATGGCCGAGGAGGGTACTGTGCTCGTTACGCCAGGTGTTTCCAAGGGTGAGTCGATAGTTGTCAGCGATGCCCTTGATGCCCGTCTGCCGCTTATTCTGGTTCAGAAGGAGCCTATAGGTGAATACTGGAAACCATCGCAGCGTCGTTTCTATGCCTGTGCTGCGGGCAGTCTGCTCATCCTTGCTCCTTGGCAGGTTGACGGTACTGATGATTACACCCGTTTCCACCGGCTCAACGACGTTGCCCGTGAGATTTGTTCCGCCACTGAGATGCGCATTCTTGACTATACGAAGCTAAGAACGTCGTAGTTTAGTCGTCGGGCAGTTCTACGATGAAGCGGCAGCCGTGCAGGTAGTTTCTTTAGTCGTCGGGCAGTTCTACGATGAAGCGGCAGCCGTGCAGGTAGTTGGTATCCAGGCGTATTTCGCCGCCCAGGAGGCGCGCAATGCTGCGGCAGATGCTTAGTCCCACGCCCATGGTCTGTACGTTGTCCTGTGTCTCTGCAAATGGTTCGAAGAGCACTTTTTGGCGTTCGTCGCTCAGTCCTGTGCCTGTGTCGGTGACACTGAAGATGATTTTTTGTCCCGACAGCGACGTTCTCAGTTCCACTCGTCCGTGTTCTGTAAACTTCAGTGCGTTGTCCAGCAGGTGTGTGAGTATCTTCTTCAGTGCTGTCTGGTCTGTGCGCAGTGTGTAGTTGTTGGGCAGGTTGCACTGTGCTGTCAGCCTTACGGCGTGGTGTGCCTGTGGCTGCATTTCCTTTATCAGTTGCTGCGTCATCTCTATCGGGTCAACGATGTCGTTCTTTGGCAGCGAGCTTTTCGTTTCGTATGTTGACAGCTCAATGAGGTTGTTGATGATGTGCTCCAGGTGTAATGAGTTGTCCTTTATGAGCTGGTATATCTTGTCTGTGTCGTGGTGTGTCAGTGTGCCGTTGCCTTCTATGAGCACGTCAGCAAATCCTGTTATGGATGTCAGCGGTGTGCGCATGCCGTGGCTGACGTTGTTCAGGAATTTGTGCTTCACCTGCAGTGCCAGTTCCACCTCGTGGTGTGCGTCGGCCAGGTCGCTGTTCAGTTGGCGCAGCCGTTTCATCCTGATGCGGTTGAGTATGATGGTTGCAATGAGCACGAGTATGAATACTATGGAGCCTATGGTGATGTACAGGTTTTTCTTTTCTGTGATGGCTTGTTCGCGCTCGTGTACTGCCATTTCCATTTTCAGCCTGTCGAGTTCCATTTTCCTCAGGCTGTCGTTCTGCCGGTCAATGATGACCTGTTGTTTCTGCAGGTCCTCGCGTGTCACGGAGTCCTGCGTCTCGGTGGTTTCAATGGCGGGTGGTGTTGTGGGTGCCGGGTTCTGGGCATCTGTTGTTGTGATTAGAAAAGCGAATGTGACTGCTGCAATGGATCTCATCCATTTTCTGCTTGTTGTTATCATGAGTTTAGTAGCGTACATTGTCGTTAAGGTTTTTCTGTCGCAAAGGTAATTATAAAAAACGGTTCCACAAAATTTTTTCATTGAAAAAGACAAATCGTTAGGCAAAATGGACGAAATGTTAGGCAAATAGGACAATCTTTAACTCCTTTAACTCTTGTTAGTTTTTTATTCTGTCTTTTCCCTGAGGCTGTCGACGTAGCGTGCCAGTTTTCTGTAGAACGGGTGTTGGCACAGTGTCTGTCTGTCGCCCAGTATGATGAGTTTCATGCGTGCCCTGGTTATGGCCACGTTCATGCGTCTGAGGTCTCTGAGGAACCCGATGTTGCCCTCGTCGTTGCTTCTGACTAATGATATGACTATGATGTCGCGCTCCTGTCCCTGAAATCCGTCTACGGTGTTGATGCTGATCGTTCGCCGCAGTGGTTTTAGGAATGTGTTTTTCTTCAGCATCTGTCGCAGCAGCTGCACCTGTGCTCGGTATGGCGATATGATGCCTACGTTGAGCCGCTCGCTGATGATGCGTTCCTTGCCTATCATTTCGAAGTATGCCTGCAGTGTCAGCAGCGTGA
>Ga0310697_10004916_pt1 | contig 13073 bp, 9 predicted proteins | sample 172DNAGHGlowgp2_FD_203883 | JGI IMG/M metagenome (GOLD analysis project Ga0310697, IMG submission 203883) | Sheep rumen microbial communities from Palmerston North, Manawatu-Wanganui, New Zealand - 1728 DNA GHGlow gp2 (v2) (version 2) | ecosystem: Host-associated > Mammals > Digestive system >...
CCGGCGGCGCCGCCTTCGGACTCCATCTCGACGATCGAGGGGATCGAGCCCCAGATGTTCGTCTTGGCGTGCGCAGCCAGTTCGTCGCACGTTTCCGCCATCGGCGATGACGGGGTGATCGGGTAGATCGCCGCCACTTCGCTGCATGCGAAGGCGATCTGAGCGGCCGCGGTGTTGCCGTCGACCATGATCTTCTTAGCCATGTTCTCTTATTTCCTTCTTCGGGTTGGATGAAAAATGAGTGTGTATTATATGATTATCCCACGCGGATTTCAAGCGGAAAAGTAAACTGGCGTCATGGTCCTAAAGGACCGTCACCTTGAGTCCGCCCGTATCTATCGCAAAGTCGAAGAATCGACCGGCGCCGTTCGGAGGATTCTCCTCGAGGTCCGCGCGTATCCGCCGCGCGGCCGCCGCCGACTTCGCCACCATGAACACGAACCCTCCTCCGCCCGCGCCAGGCAGCAGCAACGCGTCCGTATCCTTCCTCACGCGCGCGAGGATCGCCTCGATTCCCGCGTTGGTCGAGCCGGGGTCGATCGACTTCTTCAGCTCCCAATACCCGCGGACGGCCGCCGCGAAGCCGTCCAGGTCGTGCGCGTCCAGCGCGTCCTTGCCCTTACGCGCGCCGTCCTTGAGGCGCGTGACGATATCGCGCACGGCCGGCTCGCCGGAAAGCCATCTGTCCACCACGTTGCGCAGTATGTTGCGCGCCATCCGGCGCTGCCCCGTGAAGTATAGCAGGCAACGGTCCTCGAACGACTTCCCGTCCGCCCCAGCAAACGGCGCAGGGCGGCAGACTGGCGTCTGGTCCAGTCCCGCCGACGTCTCTATCAGCTTCACGCCCGGCAGCAGTCCGCCGATCTGGTCCTGCCAGCCTCCGCCCGTATTCATGCGCTGCTCCAGCACGGACGTGAGACGGATGATGCGGTCGGCGTCGAACGGGATGCCCTGCACGCGGTCGAGGCACGCCAGCACGGTCGCCCCCAGGATCGAGCTCGTCCCCATCCCGCTCCCCTTCGGCAACGCCGAGAAGATCGTCAGGTCCAGACCGCCGCCGAACCCGCGCAGCCACGCCTTCAGGGACGCGCCTTTCCGCGACGGAACGACGCCCGAGAGGACTAGCGCCGCCTTCGGCAAGGCGCACCACTCGTGCGGGTCTGAATGGTCCTGCAGCTCGGCGGACGCTGCGAACGTGCGGCTCTCGCCCAGGTCGATCGACGATATCCTTACGCGGGGCTCCTTCGTCAACTTCGCCATCACCTGGATCGGGTGCTGCCCGTTCAGCGTAACGGCCGCGTTCAGCACGGTGCCGCCAACGTCGTGGCAGATCGGCGGAGTGTCGCTCCAGCCGCCCGCAAGGTCCACTCGCACCGGGCTCGCCGCCCAAACGACCTGGTCCATCAGGATGGCGGCCCGCTTCGGACTGTCCGGCAGCCTGTAGCTGCGCGCCACGTCCTCGGCCACACGCCGCCGCCCGACCTCGCGGAAGATCGCGTTCCGCGCCGCGAGCAGCCGCCCGTGGTTGACGGCGGGCACGATCTGGGCCATCGACTTCAACCCTCGCGCGCCGCCTGCGGATTCCGGCGCGGACAGCGTCTTCAGCGCGTGTTCCACCGCGTCGTTCGCGCTCCGGCATACCTTCCAGCTCTTCGCGTCCCACTTGCCGTCCGTCTTGAAGTTGTCGTCCAGACGGTACGCGACCGCCGTCCAGTTCGTCGTCCCCACCGGCATGCACACGAGCCCCGTCTCCTTAGGCAGGCGGATCCTCGCCGTGCACTCTTCCGGAACTCCGGTGAGGATGTTGCGCCCCGCCAGGATCGTCTCGCTGCCCTTCGGGCGCCAAACGCCCTCCACAAGGCTGTCCTTCCCCGCCGTGACAGAGCCGTCAAGGATCGCGTCAAACGCGAACGGCCCGCGCTCGGCGCAAGCGCACGAACCGTTGCGGAAGCCGAGCGCCGTCCCGGTGGGCGACGGTTCGGCCAGCCCGGCCCTCAGCTCGCGGCTGCAACCGAGGTGGAAGAACTCGCACGACGGCAGCATGTTCACGTGAAACGGAGTGCGGGCGAAAGCCCGGCGCACCTTCTCAGGCCCCTTGCCCACGAGCGCGCCTGTGAAGTGGTCGTAGATGTCGAGCACTGGCGCCGTCTTCAGCCAGCGCGACTCCTTGCGCGCGAAGGACAGCATCCGGCGGCAGAGCGCCGCGTCGAAAGACAGGATGCCGGTGTCCACCGCCACACGCCCCGACGCATCGCGCGCGCCGGCAGCGGTAGCCTCCGCCTCGGACGGCTTCTGCAGGAAATCCACCACTGGCAGGCACGCGCCGAACGCCATCTCCGCCCCGCGCGCTGGCACGTACACGCCATGGCGCGAGCCCTGCGACATCGACTCCATCCACGCGACACCTACAAGTCCCGGGCGCGAGAAATCGACAAGTTCGTTCTTGATCGTCAGCAGCACGTCTCCGGACAGGACGATCATCTGCCCGTCCTCTCGCGCCGGGAGCTCCGCGGCATGGCGCACGATCAGGTCGAATAGCGCGAGCGGCTGCCCGTCGGGTGTCGCGCACGGCAATGGCGCGAACGCCTTGCCCATGGCGGCATAGGCCGGCGTGCGGCGGCTGTCGCCGCCGGAATGGCACACCAGGACGCGACGGCCCGCCACCGGATCGCGGCGTTTCCTCGCCAGCTCCACTAGCACGTTCAGCGTCGCGGCGAACGAGCCCACGCGCCGCCCGCCCGGATCGGGAACCACCAACGCCTCGACCTCCGCCGGCAGCAGGCCGTTTGCCTTCCGCCACGCGAGCTGCGCCCGATAGCCGGACGCCTGCGCCTCGTTAGCCGCAGTCACGACAATAACATCGAAATTCATGCGCCCATTCTACCACACTTCCGGCGTCGTGTCAGTACCGCCCGCGCGGCACTTGACGGGTTCGGCCGAGATGCTGTATCCTAGACGGCCATGAACACGTTGATCACAGGAGCAAGCTCGGGAATCGGCGAGGCGCTGGCGCTCGCCTGCGCCAAGCGCGGCGACAGGCTCTTCATCTGCGGACGCAACGCGGAGCGCCTCGCCGCCGTCGCCGCGGCCTGCCGCGAGTCGGGTGCCGAAGTCCGCGAGCAGGTTCTCGACGTCACGGACGAGGACGCCACGCGGCGCTGGCTGCAGGAGAGCGACGCCGTAGCCCCGCTCGACCGCGTGTTCTCTAACGCCGGCGTCTCCACAGGCAAGGAGAACGAGACGAACTCCAGGCGCACTTTCGCCGTCAACGTGGGCGGATGCGTCAACACCGTCCTCCCCGCGATCGAGCTATTCCGCAAGCGCAAGCCGTCGGACGGCCCGATTCCCGGCAACCCGCAGATCGTCATCACCGCCTCAATCGCAGGATACGGGCCATTGAAGGCGTGCCCCGCCTACTCGGCCACCAAGAGCTGCGTCAAGACGTGGGGCCTGTCCCTTCGCGGGATGCTCGCGCCGGAGGGCATCCGCGTCTCGGTCGTGTGCCCGGGCTTCGTGCGCTCTCGCATCACGGACGGCAACACGTGCCCGATGCCGTTCTTCATGGAGGCGGACAAGGCGGCGGCAATCATCCTCCGCCGCGCCGACCGCAACGTGGGACTCATCGCCTTCCCCTGGCCGATGCGCCTCGCCACATGGTGGATGTCCACCCTACCCTACAGGCTCAACGAGCTCATCAACCTCTTCCTGCCGAAGAAGGTGCTGTAAAGACCCCGAACGGCGAGAGCGTGGCGCCATCGGCAAGGTTCCGGTACACGGGCATGCCTGCCGCCACCTTCGCGCGCGCGCCGATCGTTATGCCGGGCACCGTGCTGGCGTTCGTTGCCACGAACGCATGCTCTCCCAGCGTCGTATGCCCCGAGAGCGTCGCGCCCGGACACACCTGCGAGAAGTCGCCGAGCTTGGAATCGTGCCCGACGCCCGCGCGCGCGTTCACTATCACGAACTTTCCCAGCTCCGCGCCTACGGACACCACGGCCTTCGGCCCGATGAACGTGCCGTGGCGGACGTCCACCGTCGGAGCCACCTCGGCCGACGGGTCGATTATCACGGGGAAGTCGTGACCGCGCAAGGACCGGTATATCTTCTCGCGCGTCGCGTTGTCGCCAACCGCGATCAGCACGTGCGCCCCCGGATAGTCGCGCGACGCCTGCGCAACGGTCCCAAGGAGCGGATACCCCTCCAGCGATCCGTGCGCCTTCGCGGGATCGTCGTCCGCGAACCCTAGCACGCGCCACGTGGGCGCGGCAGCGTTTATGCGCTCGAGCGTCCACACCGCCTCGCGGCCGAAGCCGCCGGCCCCCACCACCATGATGTCATGTTCCATGTGCGCCTCCTGTGAATTCCTCCATCGTTGCCGACTTCCCCGACGCGATGCCTCGCGCGCCGAGTACGGTCGCCACTGTCAGGAAGAGAATCTTGATGTCGAGAAGAAAAGATCGGTGGTCCACGTACCACACGTCGTAGGCGAACTTGTCCTCCCACGATAGCAGGTTCCGCCCGTGCACCTGCGCCCATCCCGTGATGCCCGGCCGCACCTCGTGGCGGCGCGCCTGCTCGGGCGAGTAGCGCGGCAGGTAGCGCGTGGGGAGCGGACGCGGCCCGACGAGCGACATCGTGCCCGCAAGCACGTGCAGCAGCTCCGGCAGCTCGTCGAGGGAGCTTGCCCTCAGGAAGCGCCCGAGCCGCGTCAGGCGCTCCTCGTCCGTGCCATCCCCCCCGCGCATCGTGCGCAGCTTCAGCATCCTGAACGGACGTCCGCCCTTCCCCGCGCGCTCCTGGCGGAAGAATACCGGGCGCCCTTCCACGCACAGCACTATCAGCGCGACGATCCCGAGGACCGGAAGCCAGAAAGGCATGGCGATCAGCACGAGCAGGATGTCAAACAGGCGCTTCATCCCGCGATCGCCTCCGCGATGCGCGCGAGGTCCGCGCGCGTAAGGCCTGCACCCGACGGCAGGCAAAGCCCGCGCCGGAAGAAGTCCTCCGCCACATCTCCCCCGTACGTACGGCAACCGGCGAACACCGGCTGCATGTGGAGCGGCTTCCAGACGGGACGGCACTCGATGTCCGCCGCCGCGAGCTTGGCAGACACCTTGTCGCGCACCGTCTCCGACGGGAACAGGAACACGCTCAGCCAGTTTGTCGGCACCGTGTAGTCCGCGCACGGGAACGGCAACGCGGGAGCGTGGCTCTGCCCGAAGAGGCGGGCGTAGAACTCGAAGACACGGCGCTTGCGCCGGAGTATCTCCGGCAGTCGGTCGAGCTGCGCGCACCCGACGGCCGCGAGCAGGTTGCTCATGCGGTAGTTGCTGCCGATCTCCCGATGCTCGTACCACACCACGGGCTCGCGCGCCTGCTGCGCGCGCCAGCGCGCGCGCGCCACGAGCTCCGGGTCGCGCGACAGCACAGCGCCGCCGCCGGACGTGGTGACTATCTTGTTGCCGTTGAACGAGTAGACGGCGGCCACCCCTGCGAGGCCCGCCGGCCGCCCCTTGTACGTGGCGCCCACCGACTCCGCCGCGTCCAGCACTAGCGGCACGTGGCGCCGAGCGCACAGCTCCTCCAGCGCGTCGTAGTCGCAGCACTGCCCGTAGAGATCGGCAGCGATCACGACCGCGGGGCGGCGCACATCCGCGAGCGCCTTTCCGAGCAGGGGGATGGAGATCGTGCCGGTGGCCGGATCGCTGTCAACGAACACCGCCTTCGCGCCGCGCTTGACCGCCGGCCCGACTGTGGCGACGAACGTGAGCGAGGACGCGATGACGGTCGTGCGCGGCCCCACCCCAAGCTCGGTCATCAGGAGGTCCAGCGCGGCCGTGCCGCTGGCGACGGCGGCGGCGTGCTGCCCGGAGAGATCGCCAAGCCGCCGGTCGAGCTCGTCCACCATCGGGCCGCACGGCGCGACGTAGCCGGAGTCGAACGCCTTGGCGACCAGCGCCCGCTCGCGCATGCCGATCCACGGCGGCGAAAGAAATATCCGCTTCTTCTGCATCGCCGCCATTTTAGCAAAACCGAACGTCCTGCGGAACCCCCCGCCGCCTATATGCCGAAGACGTAGCAGATGACTGCAAGCAGGCCGTCGGTGACCGCGATCGCCACGATGCCGCCAACGACGGCGTTCGTAGCGGCAACGCCAACGCCGTCGGCAGTGTTGCGCGTACGCATTCCCGCGCTGCACCCGATGAGTCCCACAAGCAGGCCGAACAGCGCGGACTTGCCGAGGCCGAACAAGATCATGAAGAGCGTGGTGGTGGCCTTCACGTGGCTCCAGAACACGACAGCCGGCACGTCCATGAGCCTCAGCACGATCGCGCCGCCCACGAGGCCCGCCAGCTCCGAGAAGATCGTCAGCACCGGCATCGCGAACATGGCCGCCAGCACGCGCGGCAGCACGAGGAACTGCACGGGCGGCAGGCCGAACGTCGTGAGCGCGTCCAGCTCCTCGTCCACCTTCATGGTTCCTATCTCGGCCGCGAACGCGCTCCCGCTCCTGCCCGCGAGGATGATGGCGGTGACGAGCGGTCCCAGCTCGCGGAAGAGGCCGATGGCTATGAGGTCCGCCACGTACACCTCCACGCCGAACATCCGCAGCGACGCCGCCGACTCGAACGCGAGGATGAGCCCGAGGAGGAAGCCGATGAGCGTGGTGATCGGCAGGCCGTCGAACCCGGCGCGCTCGAAGGCGAGCGCGGAGTCGCGGAACCGGAACCGCCCGGGATGCCGCAGCATGCCAAGCGTCCACACCGTCGTCTCTCCCAGGAACGCCGCGCAGTCGCAGAGTCCCTGCCAGCCGTTGTACGCGTACCGTCCAAGCTGCGCGACAGGCGAGAGACGTTCATGCGCGGCGTCGGCGATCGCCTCGCCTGCGTAGGCCTTGAAGTCGTAGCGCGCGCGGATGGGCTCGAGGACGTTGTTGGGGTCGACGGCCTTCACCGTCACCTCGCGCGCGGCGGCGTGGCGGTCGAGCGCCACGAAGAACGCCTCGAACGCCGCGCTGGCGTCCGTGATGGCCGAGACGTCCAGCAGCACCTCCGATCCCTTGCGCTGGCGATCTACGCGCCGCAGGTCGCCCCATGCGCGCGCGATCTCGTCCGCCCCGGCGGCCCTGACGACTATCGGCTTCATTTCTTGCTCGGCGTGTAGTTGGGCACGAGGGACTTCAGCGCCTCGAGGTAAGCCTCGGCGGCGGCCGCGTTCTTGTCCTTCAGCGCCTGGCGGATCAGCGGCTCCATGCGCGCCACTATGCGCTTCTCCTCCTCGCTCCACCGCTCGGCGGCTGCGGCGTCGGCCGCCTTGCCTACGTTCTCGAGCCGCTTCTCGCCGAGTGTCGGCGGCTTCTTGGGCGTAGCTGCCACGCCCTCGCGCAGGACGCGCCGCCGCGCGGCCTCCTCCTCCGCGTACTGGGCGTCCTTCTTCGCCAGCTCGGCGAGCTCCGCCTCGCGCGCAGCGTCGTTCTCCGCCATCAGCTGCATGAGCGTCTTGTTCGGGCGCGTCTCCTCCTCGCGGCGGCGCAGCTCCTCCTGGAGCTGCTGCACGTCAGCGAGCCTCGTCTCGTAGTCGGCCTTCTTGAGCGCGAGGACGTTGCTCGCGGCGATCGTCTTCTGCAGGTCGAGTTCCACCAGGTGAGCGGCCGTGCGCGCGGTCTCCAGCTCGGCCTGCCTCGCGGCGTTCGTCGCCGCCGCGTGCTCTGCCAGCGCCGCCGCCTCGGCCGTCTTCGCCTCGGCCGTCTTGCGCTCGGCCTCCGCCTTGCGCGCCGCCGCGAGCGCCATCTCCTTCTCGGCCTCTGCCTTCTTGGCGTCCGACGCCTTCGCATTCGCGAGCGACTTCGCCTCGGCCTCGGCGGCCTGCCGCTCCTGCCGCGAGTTCACGGCCGCATTCTCCCTCGCCTTCGCCGCTGCCGCGTCGGACGCGGACTTCTTCTGCTCGGCCTCCGCCTTCTTCTTCTCCGCCTCGGCCTTCTTCTGCGCGGCCTCCGCCTTGCGTGCCACAAGCTCCAGCTCCTTGTTCTTCTGCTCGCCGTTCCTAACGTACACGTAGGCGGCGGTTTCGCCGACTATGGCCAGCGCGGCCAGCATGATTATCGCGTTCCTCATCGTTTCATCGTCCTTTCTCTTATCGTTTCAATTCATTCACACCTACGGCCTCTCAGCCTTCGTAGGCCAAGCCTTCTTCTCCCTCGCGCATCCGCGCAATCTGTCGTACTGGTGTTTCATGCGGACACTATTGTATCATGTTTGCGTGGCTGACGGATTGTACAGGTGTTTCATGGAGTTATGTTTTCCAAAAATATTTCGATGGCAAAACTTGGCAACGAATTAGTATAGGCAACCACTTCTGACCAACGATTCTGGCTGGCCAGCACAAGTGCAGCGTTCAATTGAAATCCTGTTTGGGGAGCGCATCCTTGGCTTTTATACAGGCACATCATACCATCCCAGAAATTCGTGCTTCCCATATCTGCTGGTTCGGTCAGAAGTTGCTCCAACATATTCGTCGATACCACAAAACCATCTAACGAATGGTTTTCATGGTTTAGCCCGATCACATACTCTGTTCCAGCTGCGTATCTAATCCATGACCGTCGGTCAAGTTCTGTCGAAAAAAGGATGTTTGAAACAAGTGATTGATGCCATTCCTGACATGTATCGTTACCAATGTAACTTTCGTCATTTTCCATTCTGTACATTAGGCAGATCGCTAACGACAAGTCTGCAGCATATCGCGATTGCGCATTTGTACATCCACAACGATAATTCATTACATCATTGGTATAATTTGCAAGAAGGAACCGACTGGGGTGTTTGCATGTCTCAATCGTCATGTGGATCAAGTCATTGTAGTCGGTTATGGCCCCCTGCACAAAAAAGGTAACAACCGCAACCACCAGCAGAACCATCCTTTTCATCACCAATTCTCCTTGTTGACCATAACAGTTCTATATTGTCCCCAGAAACCTTTCTTAAAGTATAAGTAACTGTTCCCCTTGATAATTGCACATGCGTTCCAAGCCCGGTTGTCGGCATTCGCCTTCATCCAAGCGTTCGCATTGCCCATTGAAGAACGGTTTGCTATCCATGCCTGTACGATACGCGCCGGGGCACCGCCCGCATCACCAGGCGCAGAATAGTTGTAGCCAAGGAAGACAGGAGGCCCTACCGCTTCCCATGCCCTACCCGGCGAGGCCGTGTGTGCCGAACCTTCATAGTGGCAGTTATAATCATTTATATCCAGAACCGAACACCCTGATATTACAACAACCCTGAGGTCTTTGTTCCATCGCCCCTGGGCCATAGCAGGGGTGAACCCTCCTGTCAAATCATTGCTGTCATGGTGTCCATGTCCTGAATAGTAGAACACATCGCATTGATTCATGATCTGGCGTTTCTCGCTGGCAGAACAACCATATGCCAAAGAAACGACCTCGCACCCGGCTGCCTTGAAAAAGGATTCTGACGGCGATGCATTAGGAGGCGTGGATTCAAGAGTATTCGAGGTATCGCCGGTGGCCTTTCCTCGAAACTGATAGCCCAAGGTGGCGAATGCCTCGCTGTCGGTCAAGTTTGACGGTTGGGATGGGTCTGCGTCCCCCATGTCGACCCAAGCCATCTCATCAATGCCGTCATCATCTTGAGAAGGCAACAATCCAAGTTGTTTCAGTTGCGAGAATGATCTTGACATGCGAATTTCTGACTTGCCGTCAACATTTGAAAACACGGCATTGTCCAAAGATACGGTGGCACCTTGCGAACACGTGCCGGAAGTCTTTATCGTAATCGAGTCGCCGAACTTCTGCCGACATGCTGCAAGACTCGCCATCTGTGGCGTTACTGTCACTTTGATTCGCAATTCCTCGTCGTCCAGCACCACGCGTGAAACATCCAGTTCTGCCCATCCTGGATCGTCTGGCGAACATACAGCCACATCGACTTTGTATGCCGTCAAAGTCACCACCAGCCCCGCGCCGGTGAACGTGTCGCTCGATGAATGGACACCGAGGAGATTGTCGGGATCGGACACGATGACCGACTGCGGGACATCGACGATGTTTAGCGTATAGTCGTAGTCCGCTCCTTGAGGACGGTTTGTCGAGGCGTGCGTAAGGCGCACCTCGTAGGAGTAGCCGGGCATGAGCATGGCCGTGCGGGTCTCGCATTGGTCGTAGCGCGCGTTAACCCATGAGAACGTGCGCGGCGGATTTGCTTCGCCGGCGACCGGCACGGGCGAGACCGTCAGACGGTACTTCTCGGAACAACTCGAGCTATGGTCGCCAAAGTAGAACGATACTGGTATTCGGCTGTTCGGCTTCCCCTCGTCCGTCGCGTCTGCGGGATCGCTGCCTTGCGCGATCTCCGCGCCGTCGACCACGCCGTCGCGGTCCGTGTCGCGTCCGTCGGGGATTCCGTCACCGTTCGCGTCGTCGCCGCTCGGATTCGTCCCCCATGCGCACTCCTCGGCGTTTGTGAGGCCGTCACCGTCGGGGTCGGCGGATGCGTCGTCGTCGGTGCGAGCCGTGTCGTCGTTGTGCGTGGTCGGGTCGAAGCCGTGGCGCGATTCCCACCCGTCGTCCATCCCGTCGCCGTCCGTGTCAGGCTGGAAAGGGTCTGTCCAAAGCGCCGCCTCCTGCTCGTTCGTGAGGCCGTCAAGGTCGGGGTCGGCGGAAGCGTCCGTGCGCGGGTCGCCCGTGTTGGCGACGAGCGGATCCATGCCGTGCGCTGCTTCCCAGCCGTCCGGTAGGCCGTCGCCGTCGGAGTCGGGATTCGTCGGACTCGTACCCGTGCCGAAGCGGTATGTTACTGTGGTTCCGTCTTGGATGCTCCCAGACATCGATAAGCTCGGCTCGCCTCCAAAGCCGTGCGCACCGAACAAGGCCTGCGTCGTGTCCATGGTCTCGACGTCGACGTACTGCACGCGGAACGTGCCGGGATCCGCCTCCGACACGGCCAAACGAAACGTCGCAGTCCCAAACGTGAAGTTCGCCATTCCCATGGGATCGGCCATGTCGCGCCACTCGGCGACGAACCACCTTCCCTGCGTGCCCTGCACGATTCCAGCACGAAGCTGAGACCCAGTGTAGCCCAGCGGCATGAACTCGAATCCGTACGCCGCAACCGCTCCCGCAGCCGTCGCGTAGAGGTCTTCGGGGGAGATGTAAAGCGAATAGCCCGGCACGGCCTGCGAAGCCCCTGTCTCCGGGAACGCAACCAAGCCCTCGATGTGGACAACCGCGTTGGTAGACCGCTGTCCCCCCATGTCTACCGCGAACGGCAATCCGACGGCGACGGATGACGGAAAGTAGCCATACGGCTGCGTCCCGGCAAGGACATTCGTAAGAGGCGAAAGATCAAGGACTGGAAATGCCTCGCCGATAGACGCCCATGCCGTCTCGCTTCCGTCGGGAATGCCATCGCCGTCCGTATCGGCCCTGCGGGGATTCGTACCGTGCGTGTTTTCCCATCCGTTGGGAATGCCGTCGCCGTCATCGTCCTCGTAGTCCGCTCCCAGACCGTAGTATGCTGTCGCCCTGAAAAACGCGGCGGGCGGTATAGTGCCGCCAGGCAGACGCGATGCCTCAACATCGATGCACAGGTTCGTCTCGCCCGACTCCGCCTCGGCCCATCCCAGCAGCGTCCACGCGCCGACGGCGAGATTCGTATTGACGAAGAACTCGATGAACGGCGGGGCGACGAACGCGCCAGGTAACCAAGCGACGCTTAACTCGACCGAGTTGGATGACAGACCGATGCAGGAGAGCCAGAAGTCGGGCGCGCCGGAGCGCGTCCCTCCCGCATACGTCCCTCCCATAGTAGAACGGGCTGCCAGCCCGTTCCAACCGGCACATCCATCGCCCGCCAGAACGGGCTGGCAGCCCGTTCTACTATCAGCACCACCCGTCACATCGCGCTTCGCGATCGTCGGTAGCAGGGCGAGCGCGAACGCAAGGAGCGCACATGCCGACGAAACCGGCAACTCCCGCAATGCGCTGGACATCGCGCTACGACATAGGTACGCCAAAAGACATGCCACGCACCACGTCCCCAACGCGCAAATCGAAATCCGCACGGCAATCTGGAGGAGATATGGAAGCGACTGTTCCATCAGGAGAACATCCTTAGTGGTCGCGTGGCCGCAGGCCGCTCACGATACTCCATTCCTCCCCATGCCGCGAGCGGCATCCGCCATGCGTTGCACGATGGAATGGTTGACGAGCTGCGCGCTCAAGCCGCGCACGTTCACAAGGCTTACCTTCTGCGTGAAATCAAGGAACCCGTATCGCACTAAAAGCTTCCCGACCAGCTCGTCGATGAACGCCGAGCTGCAGAACTCCACGCCGTCGAAATCCAAAACGACCTTCTTGCCGTCATTCTCGATCGCGTTTTCCGCAAGCGTACGCAACGCCGCCGCGCTCGGACGAGTTCCGCTGCCGCCCGCGATTTCCAACACGCCATACCGCACGGCACCGTCCTCGACCTCGTGCGCCTCCTGCCACAAGTCCACCGGCGGCATCGCGTCTTGAAACACCTCGCCAATGTCGATCTTGCCGCCCAACGACATCCTAAAGTCCACAAGCGTCGTTCCTACGAAACCAGGGAGAGGAACATGCGCCATCCGCCCGTCAGCGCCGTCTTTCGGCGAAAACAGGTAGGCTGCGTCGCCGGAAGCAATCGAAACGCTCCCGCATTCCGCCCTGCGGATAAGTTCATGAAGCCCCCAAAGTCCATTTCCCTGTCCAATGCCCGAAGTCACGTTCGCCTTGAGCGCGAGGGCAATCGCATCGTAGTCGTCGGCCGGCGCATATGCCGATCCTTCAAAGGATGCCCGCAAGCCTATGCCAAGGTCGAACACGCACGCCTTGAGACGCCTAGATTCGGATGCCACAGTAACCATTACGTATCCAGCCGCGCGTCCATCCGGGGCCGAGTGCGTTAGCACGTTGTCCATAACTTCGTTCAAACACCAGATGAACGACGCCTTCACGCCCTTCCCCAAGAGCGCGGTCTTGCCGAGCTGGAGCGTCATCGCGTTCACTATCGTGTTCTGCTCATCGAACGAAG
>Ga0310697_10004917_pt1 | contig 13069 bp, 10 predicted proteins | sample 172DNAGHGlowgp2_FD_203883 | JGI IMG/M metagenome (GOLD analysis project Ga0310697, IMG submission 203883) | Sheep rumen microbial communities from Palmerston North, Manawatu-Wanganui, New Zealand - 1728 DNA GHGlow gp2 (v2) (version 2) | ecosystem: Host-associated > Mammals > Digestive system >...
TGCCGTGTCGTTTACCGTCCACTTGGGCGCTGGTGAAGAGCTCAAATGCCCTTTTGGCGTCCTTCCTGACGCCACGCCCGTCTCGATAGCAGACGCCAAGTTCGTACCGCGCGTCCGCCCTGGACTTTTGCGATCTCCAGTCGTCCGGGCCTGGTTTCGCGTCTGCGGCCTTGCGTATCCATTCGACGCCCGCGATCTCGTTCGTTGCCACGCCTCCGAGTCCGTTGAGCAGTATCTCGCCCAAATTGAACTGCGCGGGGACATATCCGCCATCGGCGGACTTTGACAACCAGCGCACGACCTCTGCCATGTCGGGCTTCTTGCCCCCCTTCATTAGCAGTCTGTACGCATGCGCGTGCTGTGCCGCAACATCGCCAGACTCCGCGAGTTTCGCGAGTTCGGCGGCATCCATGCGGTAATAGTCCCTTTCACCTGCCTTCCCGCCAACGAAGTCCTTCGCCGTCGCGCCAAGCACCAGCGTCGCCGCCACACACATCAAGGAAAACATTGCTTTCGCATTCATCGTCTTTCGTTCCTTTCGTTGAACTATCATAATTCAATCTGTCCGATGCGTCGTGAAATGCCGTCCGTTATCAGGCCATAGCATTTAGAGGGATGTTCCGCAGCGGCCCTGCGCACAAGTTTCGGCTGGACGCTATTGATGCGGCGCACCATCTTCGCGAGTTCCCGTTCAAGTATGCGCAAGCCAATGCCGACCTTCTCCGCCATACGCCTGAACTTTCCGATTGTAATCCATCTGAAGTCATATTCGCCGTCAATCTTCATCGCCATGCGCCTGCCCACCTCCGGATAAATCGCAGTGGACATGACATCGTAGAGCGGTGCGAGCGAAGGAACGCCGTTCCTGTACAGAATCGAGAAATTCTTTCCGTGCGCATCGCCGTTGCCAACGAGGAAGTTGAAGATAACGCGGTCAAGGAATTCGACTGTGTCAGTCGCGGGCAACGCCATTTCGCGCAGGAGTCTGAACGAATCTGCAATGCCCGGACCACCTATCGCCTCGTACTTCCGCCCAGGATCTATCCCCAACATCTGGCAGAAATCCTCCTGATGAAGCCTCCTCACGATTCCATCCGACTCCTCGCGGTCGTAGCGGCGGCACAGATAGCGCCGTTTCCCGCCTATAACAGCAATTCCGCACTCGGCCGTCCTCAGCCCGCACATCGCCGCAAGAGTCATCGCGAACCATTCATTCTCTACGCTGTCAGGATAGTCGCGCATGGCCGGCTTGATGATGTGCGTCGACGGAGTGCCATCTAACGGGAGAAGGACGCCCCCGTCCCTGTAACAGGCGATCAGTTTGTCCTGCGCGCCAGCGCCGGAGATGCGGAATCCGGCTTCGCCCACGTCCAGCGGACGCTTCTCAAGGTTTCCAAGAATCTGCCCGGCCTCTTCGTCCGTCAACTTTCTGAATTTCGGCTGTGCCGCCATGTCTGGGGCAGTCCCCGACGGGAAGAACGAAATTGCACCAGCACAGTCGCCACCGATTGCCCGCAGCAGCGCGAAGGTGTTCTCGCGGGGAATCTTCAGTATCTCGCCAAGACGTGTACGTATGATGTCATCCGGGAGTAGGTTTGAAAGAAACGGCTCAATCTCCGCATGGACGAAGGCGGCAGTTCTCAGCGGAAGCGAATGGGACAGCGGCTCACGACCGCCATTCGCGAGAAACGAATCGCAGTAGGCAAACGACAGCCTGCCGTTATCGTCATCGAGCCGTCCCGCCCGGACTCCGTTCAGATAGACGTCGAGCGATTCCATTCAACAACCTCCGCCTCCGTCATGATGTACAGTCCCGCGCCAAGCGCATCGAGGAGCTTGAGGAGTTCACGGATGCGAGCCGTCTCCTTTCCGCGCTCAAGCTCGGAAATGTACCTCGCCCCAGTTCCCGCAAGGCCAGCAAGCGTATCTTGCGAAACCTTCTGTTCCTTGCGGATGTGGCGCACCTGAATGCCGATGTCAGCAACTGATTTTAGCTTCTTCATCCTAATTTTCCATTACCGAACGGTATTGTATCACATACTTCATCCCCAGTCAACGGCGAAATCATACCGTTCGGTAATTGAAAACAGGATGCACCGCCGCGTCTTTTTCGTTTTCACTCGAAAACCGGATCGGGGGCTGTTGGCGAGCCGCCGAACACGCGCGCGGCCTCGCGACAGCCCCCGAGGCACTTCGCGGCCTTGCCGCAGCCGTCGCACATCTTCGGCAGATAGTCGTGCCGCACATAGTGCATCCACTCTTCACATTCCGGGAGCCGTTCCCACTCGTCCCACTTCACGAGTTCGACAGGACTGTGGTTGCAGACGCGGATGCGTCCGTTCGGCCCGACGGTGAAGAAGTCCGTCGCCGCCGAACATCCCGTGGTGACGTCGAGGTATTCGTATTTCTCCGCGTCGATCATGCACGACGGAAGTTCCGTGCCGAAATGTCCGCGCCGCTTCGCCCGCGAAAGCACCTCCTCCGCGACGTCGGCGGCGTGACGCACGTCGTCCGCCGTCAACATCAGCTCGGGATGCGAAAGGCCGCGTCCGCCGGGAAGAAAGCGGTTCAAGAGAAGCGAATCCGCGCCGGCGACGAGCGCCGCCGAAATCGTCTCGTACAGCTCCGGCAAGTTGAGCTTCGTGACGGCGACGCCGACCGTCGTTGCACAGCCGAGTTCATGCGCCCTGCCGAACATCTCAAGGATGTGCTCCACGGGCGTGTCGCTATCCGTGTTCGCCGCGAACGACCGCAATCCCGGCATGCTCATGAGAACGTGGATGCCACATTCGGCGCAGAACCGCAGCACGTCCTCCGTCAGGACGCGTCCGTTCGAGAGCAGACCGACCTTCGCGCGCTTCGCCGCAAAGTCCATCAGCTCGAGACATCCCTCCTTCAAGAGCGCCTCGCCCCCGGTGAACGAGAACTGCGAAACGCCAGCCGCCGAATACACTTCAACGAGCCGCTGCCATTCTCCAACGTCCATCTCCGGTCCCGGCTTCAACATCCCCGCGAACCACGGACACGAACAGAACCTGCACGCATGGTTGCAGCGGTAGGTCAGTTCAAGCACGGCAACCGATGGAAGGACGGTCGTCATTTCGCGGTCTCGGCGCCGAGCAGTTTGCGCAAACGGGGCAGAGATTCCTTCACCGAGACTTCTTCCCCGAAGTCACGCGTCCACTTTTCCCGTCCGGTCAGAAACGCCCTCATAATCCGTGCGTCGTATCTATCTACGATCGTTCGCTTGCCGTTGATCACCCACGCCAACTTCTCGATGCGGTCAATACCGCAGATGACAGGATCAATCCTTACCCAATCCGCAGGATCGCCCGGTCGCGCCGGCAGACGCTTTAAGCGCGCATTTTCACTTTCATCGTCATTGCTCGGATCCTTGAAAATACGCTTACGAGACAAGAGCTCATATCTGCTGATTGTACGCAGTACCTGTGAATCGAGCTTCGGCGCCGATCTGATGTTCACGTTATCACCAAGAAGTTCGCCTGTTTCCGAAATGTACTTTGCGTTGATCCAGCACTCCTGCGTGAACGGGTTGCACTTCTGGCACAGCACCGACTCGTCAAGCGCGATGTCGAGACCGAGCGCGCGGAGACTCGCCGCGTCGTCGCGATACCTCGAGAGCGTATTTGCCATCCGACGGGTGTTCCTTGGATAGACGGTGTGCATGCCGCAATTCTTGCAGACGTACTCAAAGCGTTCTGGCTGCGGCACCGCCACACTGTAGCACGTCGCCTGCGGTCCGCGGCGAACCTTCGGTTCGGGCGATGCGGCGAGCCTGTCGAGCATCGCGTTGAGCTCGGCGCGGTTGAAATCCTTGCCTTCCACCGCAAGCGCCGAGAGCGCCGCGATGCCAATGCCAATCTGCGTCATCTGTGTTTTCATGGGCACTATGGTATCATACCATACGCCCAAAGTCAACAGGCACGATTTGTGCGATTATGGTTCGCGTTTTACTATTCCTCCGTCACACGCACGCGCACGGAAGCGGTCACGCCATTCTCTGTGGCGCATGCGATTACGTGCGGACCGGGCACCGGCTCCCACGCGAACGGGGCGTTCCCGACCGTTTCGCCCACGGGCGCGCCATCCACGAACCACCAGAGCGCCCCGCCCTCAACATTACCAGCCACGGTGCAGACAATCCTCTGTTGGTCGAGCCCCGGTACGAGATGGAACTCTGCGTCATCCTGCGGCGCGCGGATGGCAAGCCGTTCGGCCTGCGCCGTCTTCCCCGTGAACGCGCGCAGATAGGCGTCGCCTCGCGTGACCACCTCGCCACCCGCCCCGCGACGGTGCAGCGTGCAGAGAGCTGGTGATGAAGCACCCAGCAACGCACGGCCCTCCTCGCGCTTCGGGCATTCTGGCGCGGCCGGGAATCCGCTCTCCGCGCAGATTTCCCGTGTGATGACCTCCTGCGGCTTTACGAACCAAGGCCCTTCGTTCTGCGGATAAAGCCCTCGTGCCAGCTCCCACGCGAATGGCGCCGCGGCTACCGCCCCCACCACAGACGTGTCGCCGAAGCGCCCTTCCTTGTGTCCGCACCATACCCCCACCACGTACTCCGGGTTCCACACCACAGTCCAGGCGTCGCGGTAGGCAGAGGACGTACCCGTCTTCCACGCGAAACGCGGCACCTTCACGTCGGCCGCATGGCCAAGCGCGCGCTGCGAGCGCTCGTCGCCCGAAAGAATGTCCGAAACGAGCCAGCACGCACCCGGGGAAAACACGCGCGGAGGCGTGACAGCCTTCTGCGCCTCAACCTCCCGCGCAAGCGCACACGGCTCAAGCCATGTACCGCCACGCGCAATGCAGCCATACGCGCCCACTAGCTCAACGAGCGACACCTCCGCGTTCCCAATTGCGAGTCCAAGTCCGAACTTCTCGTCCGGCCCGCCCAGGTGACGGCATCCTAGCGCGCGCAGTACCGAACCGAAGCGCGCCACTCCAAGTCGCTGCAGGAGCTGCACGAACGGCAAGTTGAGAGAAAGGACGAGCGCATCGGAGAGCTTCACGGATCCTCGGTGCGTGGCGTCGAAATTTGCGGGGGCATAGCCGTGGTACGCCTTAGGCACGTCCGCGAGACGTTCCTCGGGAGTAACGAACCCGCAGTCCATAGCCGCCGCCGCAAGAAAAGGCTTGAGCGTGGAGCCAGCAGGACGCGACGCGAGAGCCGTATTGACCTGTCCCGCATCTGGCGAGAAATAGTCGCCGGAACACGCGAGTGCGAGCACTGCGGCCGTATCTACGCGCATCACCACGGCCGCCGCGGAGTAGCCGTTCGCAGCCGCGCGGTTAACGAGCGTCGTCGCGCGCTCCTGCATGTCCGCGTCAAGCGTCGTCTCATAATCGCCGCTGGTAGGGTCGCCTCGCCGAGGCGACCGCTCTCCCGCGCGCGCCACTCGCGCCGCCGCCCAGTCGCAGAAGAACGGCTCGGCGAACGGACGCGGTGCGCGACGGATCTCCGGCACGCTGGCCGTCGCGCCGTCGTACTGCTCGGGCGTGATCATGCCGAGCGCGCGCATGCGTCCCAGCACGTAGGCGCGGCGCTGGATGGCTCGGTCGAGATGGCGGTCGGGACGGAAGCGGGAAGGACACTGCACCATGCCCGCGAGCAACGCCGCCTCGCCGATCCCGAGTTCCTTCGCGCCCTTCCCGAACCATCCCTGCGCGGCGGCCTCCACGCCGACTAGGTTAGACCCGAACGGCGCGCGGTTGAGGTACTGCGAGACAATCCAGAGCTTGTCGTGCGCACTTTCCATCTGCATCGCGCGGAAGGCCTCCACGTACTTCCAAGCGAGCGTGCGTGGGTGCGGATGTACGAGGCGCGTGGCCTGCATCGTGATCGTGGAGGCACCGCTTACGCGGCGCAGCGAGGTGATGTTCTGGAAAACGGCGCGCACAACACTCGGCACATTCACACCAGAGTGGCTGAAAAAGCGCCGGTCCTCAGATGCAACAAGCGCCTTCACCACCCAATCGTCTTTGGATGCAACGTAGTAGGGGCGGCAGTCCACGTCGCCAGATCCGAGCGACACGCGCAGCACCGTGCCGGCGTTGTCACGCAGAACTACGCCGCCAGGGTAGGTATCCGCGTTCTCAAGGTGCGGGTCGATCAGCCACCACGACAAACCGAACGCCGCCACGCCAAGTACTGCGATGACGGCGGTGGTGCGTAGGACTGTCTTTCTTTTCATGCGCAGTAGTATAGCAAAGTCCTGTTAGAGTGTCACAGGCCAACAGGTTGCCGGCCGGGTTTGAGTGGAATCGCCTTGCCCTTCCACTGAAAGACGCCGTTCACGCCATCGGGGAGCGTCACCTCGCCCTCGACCGCGTCGCCGTCGAAGCGTAGCTTCGTGAGAATCATGCCCTTCGGGTGCGGCGTGGCGGCGTCGATCCACTTGAGTCCGCCCGGCTGCGGCGCGATGCGCACCGTCCTGAACCACGGCTCATCCGGCGTCACGCCCGCGATCGCGGAATGCAGGAAGAAGAGCGGATGCGCCGCCCAGGCGTGGCAGTCGCTCTTCGCCTCGATGCCGTCGTCCTCGAGCGGACAGCGGAGCCCCCACTTCACGTGGTCACGCCAGAAGTCCATCTTCTTCAGGAAAAGGTCCATCCGCCCCATCTTCGCGTACACCCGGAAGAGGTAGTAACGGAAGTAGTCCGTGGCGCGGAAGAGGTCGTTCCGCTCGGTAAGAGCCCTGAACGCGCTCGCCTCCTGCCCGGGCGAAAGGACGCCCGCGAGGATCGCGAGTATCTGAGAATGTTCGCTGAGGCCCTGCTTGTCGGGCGTACCGGCCATCAGGCCGTTCGCGCCGTCCCAGAACGTCGCGACGATCTTCTTCCCAAGCACGTCCGCCTTGCCGCGCCAGTACGCGCCGAACGTGGGATAGCCCAGCTCGTCCGCCACCCGCGCCGCCGCCCGCAGCGAGAGCACGTAGAAGAGGTTGTTCTGCGAGTTGACGCCCGCCCCCGGCTTGCCGTTCTGTGGAATGCCCGCGTGCCACCGCTTCGGCTCCTCCACCCAGTCGATGAAGCTCCAGCCGGGCAGGTTTTCAAGGAGGCCGTCCTTGTTCTCGAACTCGGCGAGGCCCATCATCGTGTGGCAGAGGCCGGGGAAGCGCGCCTTGAGCCACGCAGCGTTCTCGTGCCACATCATGTAGTTCTCGAGCAGCATCGGCCAGATCATCGTGTAGGTGGTCGATTCCTGCGTGCCGGTGGTGGGGAAGTTCATCGGCAGCATGCCGTTGTCGCGGCGGCCGTAGTCGAAGAGCGAGATCGCGCGGCGCACGAGGCGGTCGTCGCTGTTCATCGCCGCGATCGTGTCGCACTGCACATAGGTATCGCCCACGTACATCTGCTGCTCGTAGTGAGGGCCGTCGCACATGATCTCGTGCATGTCCATCTGCATGCCGCGGATGCACACGCCCTGCACGCCGGCGAGCGACGCGTCGTCGCATTTGAAATGAGAGCTGACGGGCGTCGGGTAACGCGACTCGATGATGCCCACCATCTTCAGCGTCAGAGGCTCGTCCGCCGTTTTGATCTCGAGCTGGCACCACCGCCCGGCGCGCCACCACGGCGCGCCGAACGTCGCGTACGCGCGCCCGTCGGGGAAGAAGCGGTCCATGAGGAAGTACCTGGAGCAGCCCTTGCCGATGAACTCGTTGCGGTTGCCCTTGCGTCCGTCCGGATAACGCGGGCTCTCCACCCACATCCAGCGGATCTCGGACCCCTTGCCGCCGCCCACGACGAGCTCCGGGTACGCGCAGTAGTAGTCTTCGAGGTCGAGGAGCGCGCAGAGGATCGTGTTCGTGGGGATCGTCACCGGCTTCTCTTCCTTGAGAAGCGCGTTCAGCGGCTTGATAAGCGGATGGCGCGCGTCCTCCTCCGTGTAGAGGGCGCTCCTGTCGAACGTCGCGCGTGCGGCGCGGAACGCGCCGGGGCTGATGAGGTCGTACGTCTGGTCGGGCAGCGGCGTGGGAAAGAGCATCCACCCCTTCGCCTTCACGCCGCAGACGTTGAACCTCACCGGACCGCGCACGACCTTCGGCGCCACGTACGCCGACTCGGGAGGGCACTCCTCCTGGAGCGAGCAGCCGCGCACTTCGGTCTGCGCACCCACGCCGAAGTTGCGCCGCATTCCCTCCTTGCGCATCGTGACGCTCTTCAGCTCCGCGACGCGCCAGGACGCAACGCCGGTCGTGAGCTGCTTGTGGTACGCGCCCTCCGCCTTGAGGATAAACCCGCCGCGCCAGGAAAGCTGGGCGGACGGCGCATACGGTCCGAGCACCCACACGACGGCCTCCATCACGTGTTTGCCCGACGCGAGCTTCGCCTCGTAGGACTGGTAGAGCCAGTTCTCGACGATGCCCCGATGCGGGCCGAACGCGATCGGCGCGCCGTCCAGCAGCAGCTCGAAACGCTCGTCCGCGCTCACGTCGAACCTCAGCGGCGCCGCGTCCGCCGTAAACTCCTTCCTGAAGCGCAGAAAGGCGTACTTGCCCACCTCTCCGCGCTCAACCGCCGTCGGATGCCAGATCCAGCTCGCGTCATCGATCTCCTGCAGACGCGACACGTTCGTGTCGCCGCGCTGGAACCGCTCGGCCCGAAATATCTGCCTCACCTCATTCACTGCGCCGTTCGCCGCAACCACCGCCGCGAACGTCGCCGCAGCCATCCATCTATGTTTCATCATCATTTTCACCTTGTCGCCCAACGGCGGAAGACAGCCTCGGCTTTCTTTCCGCAGAAGGTGAAGTCGCGCGCGCGGACCTGTTCGCGCGTCACGCCCTTGCGCCTCGGGGAGTGCTGGTCCCACTTCCACCAGTGGAATCCCCGGCACCACGTCTCGTGCGCGAACACGCGGAACAACGCCTCCATGTACATGGCCTGCTCGTCCTCGTCCGGCTCCGCCTCCACGTCGAGACCGGACGGTGACTCCGCGCCGTCCTTGATCGACGCGCACCCGCACTCGCCGAAAACGATCGGTTTGCCCGTTGCCTTCGCGATTGCGGACATCCGCGCGTGTGCGCCCTTGAGGCGTTTCGCCATCTCCTCGACAGAAAGCGCCTTCCCCCTGTCCGCCCTCGTTCGTGCAGGGCAGTAGTAGCTGATCGTGAGGTAGTCGAGCGAATGAAACCAGTGGTTGCGGTTCGCGAGGCACTTCTTGAAGTCCACGACGCCCGTATGGAGCGTATGGCAGCTCGTGACGGGACCTGAATACACGCCGCGGACGGCGGCGATCACGGCCTTCCACTTGTCGTTCTCCTCCACCATGCGGTCAAGTTCGCTGTCGAGACAGAACGCCTCGCATTTCGTGCGTTCGGCGATACGCGCATAGTAGGCGCTGCGCGCAGCCATGGAGGCGAACCACTTCGCGCGTTCCCGTGTGGCGCGGCCGGGCATGCGCTCGCGGTCCGGGATCATCCACACGCCGAGGCGGCCGATGCCGTCCTTGCACTCGAGCATGGGGCGCAGCTGCACCTTCATGCCCTTGGCGTGGATGAGGTCGATGGCGTCCATGAGCTCGATGTCGTTCGGGGTGAGGGCGAAGTCCTTGTACTGAAAGGCGGAGGAGCAGGAGTCCTGCCACACGGTCGGGACCACCGTCACCCACGTGGCGCCCGCACGGGCGATCGCGTCGATCTCCGCCTTCGCCTCGACGGAGCCGAAGTAGCCGTTCGTGGCGTAGAAGCCGAACGTCACGCCCCACTGCATCCCGTCCGGGATCTTTGCGGCGAATGCGGATGATGCAAGCGCAGCCAACGCCAACGTGACGCTCGTCAACTTCGATTTAACTGTAGCCATAAACGCGACCTTTCATAATGGAAATTGGCATTTTACTTTCGTCGGCCCGTGGAGGACGTCGCTCGTCCGGAGCGGGCCGAACGTCCAGTGGCGAGGTCGCCAAAGAAACGACCCAGCATTGTGAAGAACGAAACGATCACGCTCCGCCATGTGAGGCGGCGCGGACGTGCGCGCGGGCGCGGAAAGATACTCCAAGGTGAACGTGCCATGGCTTTAGTATACCACAATTCCGCCTGTGGCACCCCGGCAAAATCAGACCTTTTTCTCGACGACGGAGAGAACGTTCATCGACTCGTCGTGTGCCTCGAGGAGGTAGATCCGGTAGGCGTTGCCGCCGGGCAGGACCTTGACGACGACGTGCGCGACATCCGGCACGAGGATGTTCTTCATGTACGCCTCGTTAATTTCCTTCGCCTTGCGCTTGGCCGGCATGAGGTTCGGGAGAATCGCCGGATCGGCGTACTTACTGATCGTCTTAAGCGTCTTCGGCGCCAACTGTCCCGGACACCACATGCACGCCACGTACGCCTGTGCGCGAACCTGCTTGACGAACGCCTCGTCCATCGAGTCGGAGCAGCCGTGGTGGTTCATCTTGCAGACGGTCACTGGACCCACGCGCTCGCCGACGAGCCCCTCGTAGTTGACGTCGCCGCCACCTTTGACCTTGAACCGCCGCCCGACGTCGCCGCCCGCGTAGTAGCGGAACTTGCCGTACTGGATCACGAACGCCAGTGAAAGCGGGTTCTGCGGGATTCGCCTGTCCTTCGTGACGGCCACGTGTTCCGCCGCGTAGTCGCGCACGCCGTCCTTGCCGTCCCACAGTACGCCCTTCGCGCAGATATTGCGGATGGAGAACACGTCCTTGTAGCGGGCGGGATCGCGCTGAAGCGCAATCTGGTTGAGCGCGCCGACCTTGAACGGCTCGACGATCAACCCCTTCTTCTTCTGAGCCTCGATCCACGGTTCGAGCAGCAGCATGGACGAATCCTGCTTCTTGTACTTGCCGTGTTCCGGGTACTCGTGGTCGAAGTAGTGCTTGACGTCGAACTCCTCGGCCACGCAAAGGAAGCCGTTGATCTTGCGTCCGTCCGGCATCGTGCGGTAACGGAGCCCCTCGTAGGAGGAGGTAAACGTCGCGTGGCCGACATGGTCCCAGTGCCAGTGCGAGAAGATGGCGTAGTCGATCGTCTTTTCGGGATACACGCGGTGGATATAGCGCGCCATCCACTCGCCGCCGAGACGGTCGGGCGACGGCAGCAGCGGAATCTGGTCACGATCGCGCGTACGGAAGAAGTCGCCCGTATCGTTCAGGATGGCCGTGCCGTCGGGGAGACGGTAGAACATGTTCTCGCCGCAGCCCGTATAGACGAAATGGAGGTCCATCTCGCCCGGCTTCCAGCCAGGATAGGGCTTGCCAACCTCGTCGGATGCGCCACGCGCAATGCCGGTTGCCGCAAGCGCGCCAAACGCGGTGGCGTTTCTGAGAAATTCGCGTCGATTCAGTATGAGCATGATATCTTCCTCCTCAATACCGCCTGAGCAGTTCGAGCATCTTGCGGTCGAGCTTGTGGCCGTTGAAATCCTCGTATGCGATATCTGTGCGGCCGGAATCCATGATGCCGAAACGCCCGCGCAGGTTCCAGAGCGCCCAGCCAATGTTCTTGCTCTTCCACAGATTCAGGCAATGCTCCATCCAGGCAAGCATAGTGCCATGCGGCGTCCCGTTGTTGCAGCCGAACTCGCCCACCATGCAGCATTCGCCGGCGTCGAGAGCCCCCTGGTACTTGGCGACCGACGACTCTGGCGATGCGCACAACCCGCCCGAAGCGTAGCCTGGCGCAAGCGGCCAAGTGGGCGGGGCCTTTGGAATGCCCCTGATGTAGTCCGTCCCGTAGTGGGTGATTGCCATCGGCGTATAGCCTCGGAAGGCCTGTCCCACGGACGGCACCTTGTACAGCTCCGGAACCGGGGTTCCCGCACAGTAGTTTCCGTCCACCATGACGAAGCGCGCGGCATCCTCCTTGCGTATCGCGTCGATGAGCTTGCGGCAGAGCGGCAGGTAGTTCTTCCCTGCCGTATGCCGCGTCGGTTCGTTGAAGAGGTTGAAAGAGAGGACTTCGTTGGGGACGCCCTTCCATCTTTTCGCGAACGTCGCCCACAACTTGCAGGCGGCCTCCTGCGCCACGGGACTCGTTCCGAGCGGGAACGCCTCGGTCTGGTCGAGGATGCAGTAGCCGGGAATCCGGTGGAATGCGATCTGCACGTGGATGCCGTACTGGCGTCCCCACCTGACCGCGTCGTCGAGGTGCTTCATTTTCTGCCCGCTCAGATTCGTCCAGCTATCCCCTGCGATCAGGATGCGGTAGTCGAGAGGAAGCCGCGCGAAGTTGAATCCCCAGTCGTGCAACGCCTTGAACTCCCACTCGACGAAATGCCCGTCCACGCGCGGATCGGGCGCAAGGCCCGTTGTCGGGCAACGGAACATGCCCAGGATGTTGAAGCCGCGCCATCTCTCGGCCGGACGCCAGTCCGTCACGGGTTCGGCGGCCATGCCCCATTTCGCCATCGTGGACGCGCCGATGCCGGCGAGAAACCCCTTCCGCGTGATGCCACTTGACTGATTCACATTGCTTGTCATATTTTTCTCCTTGGGCGGGTAGTATACCAAATCCCCACCGACTGGGAAAGCCGCCATCTTGATCCTCACATCATCGTCCCAATCCTCCCGCCAATCAGGATCGTCCCAGTCGTAGTACGGCTCCTCCTCGTCCCATTCATCCGGGCTGTCAAACATCTCATTCTGCATTCTGGGGTTCCTTTCTGACATATACTAGTTTAACCTCTTGGAATCTCTCACAACATTTCCCTAAACATCAAGATCACTGCTCTCAAAATCGCGCAGGGTCTTCAACAGCGGCTCGTCGAGAAAAGTCTCCGCTTTCGTTCGGATTTCATCGGGAATGCCGTAGTACGCACCGGCCACGGCGCCGACAATCGCGCCGATCACTCCATTTTTCTTGTTCATTGACCTCTTCCTTTCTTCTTCTTACTCGCGTTCCACCAGAAAATCTTACACGTTCACAATAAGAAAACGCTCTCCTCCATATTTTCTTACATCCCCTACACACCATTCTGCAAAATTCTTGCCGCCCTCCACCTTGGCGGCACTAACTGGGAAAGCCGCCATCTTGGCGGCGCACTGGGACAACGGGCATCTTGCCCGTTGCACACACCACGGGAG
>Ga0310697_10004918_pt1 | contig 13067 bp, 19 predicted proteins | sample 172DNAGHGlowgp2_FD_203883 | JGI IMG/M metagenome (GOLD analysis project Ga0310697, IMG submission 203883) | Sheep rumen microbial communities from Palmerston North, Manawatu-Wanganui, New Zealand - 1728 DNA GHGlow gp2 (v2) (version 2) | ecosystem: Host-associated > Mammals > Digestive system >...
TGTCGGGCCGCGACCGCCAGCGCCCAACGGTGACAAGGTCTGAGAAGATTGTCTTTGCTACCGATGCCTGTATAGGGTGCGGGGTATGCACCTCGGTATGTCCGCATGGTTCTTGGAAAGTGGTTGATGGGCACTCCGTTGCCAATGGTGACTGCGAGAATTGTCTGGCATGTGTTCACAACTGTCCGCAGAAAGCCATTTCCATTATCCCTACACCACCAGAGCCACAAGAGCCAAACCGCAATGCACGCTATCGAAATCCGAACGTCAGTTTGGCAGACCTGATTAAGGCCAACAGTCAACAATAAATATAAGATATGAAAAAGGTAATTGTAATTTCTACAAGTATGCGACGCTGCTCAAACAGCGACATGCTCGCAGACCAGTTTGCGGAAGGAGCCAAGGCTGCCGGAAACGAAGTTGAGAAGATTTCGCTTGTTGGAAAGAACATCCAGTTCTGCAAGGGCTGTATGGGTTGTCAAAGGCTTGGCCGTTGTGTCATCAACGACGATGTGAACGACATCATGGCCAAGGTGCTGAAGGCAGATGTTATTTGCTGGGCAACACCCATCTACTATTACGAGATGAGTGGTCAGATGAAGACCCTCATCGACCGCATGAACGGCATGTACGAGCAAGATTATGCGTTTCGTGATGTCTATCTGCTGACAACAGCTGCCGAGAATGAGGAGTTTACTCCGAAACGTGCTGAGACGGGCTTGACAGGCTGGATAGACTGCTATCCCAAGAGCCGCCTTGCAGGTACACTTTTCTGTGGAGGTGTGAATGACCCTCGTGAGATTGAAGGCAATCCAAAACTAAAAGACGCCTTCGATTTAGGAAAGAGCATTAGCTAAGACAATGAACATAGAAGACTATCGTGAATATTGCCTGTCATTGGGTGAAGACGTGGAGGAGAAGCTACCTTTCACAGCGTTTCATGGTGCAAGTGGGGTGTTGGTCTTCTATGTCCACGGTCACATGTTCTCATTCTTTAATTGCAATGACTTCACCGTCATTACGCTCAAGTGCCAGTCCGATCGCATTAAGGAACTACGTGCCAATCACGATTGTATAGGAGATCCATTCAACTTGTAGTCGAAACATTGGATTGGCATCAATCCGAATACGGCATCTGATGCTCTCATTCAGAAACCCACAAGGAACTCATACGAGATAGTAGAGAAGAAATATAAGATGAATCCATAAGAACCATGGCAAGCATTCAAATACAAAAAGGCGAATTTGAGAAGAAACTGAATCTCCAGCTCGCCCCTGCTATCAAGGCAGGCTTCCCTTCTCCAGCTGATGACTACAGCCATGAGACGCTGGACTTCAATCGTGATCTGATTCGGAATCCAGAAGCCACATTTTATGGAAAGGTTGAAGGCGATTCGATGATTGAGGCTGGCATCAATGATGGTGATATTGCAGTCATTGACCGTTCCGTCGAACCACAGGACGGTGATATAGTCGTGGGATATATCAATGATGAGTTCACCATCAAGTACCTTGACCTGTGTAACCGCAAGGACGGCTATATAGAGTTGCGTCCTGTCAACAAGGACTTCAAGCCTATCCGCATTGATGCAGATGATGACTTTGAAGTGTGGGGTGTGGTGATTTGGACTATTAAACACTGGAAATAAAAGTTCTGATCCATGTACGGCATCATCGACTGTGACAATTGCTTCGTCTCGTGCGAGCGTGTCTTCCGGCCTGACCTGAAGGATAAGCCTGTCGTTGTTCTCTCGAACAATGACGGCTGCGTGGTGGCACGATCTAATGAAGCCAAGAAGATGGGCATCAAAGCCGGAACTCCATATTTCCAACTGGCAGAGCAGTTCCCAAACCAAAAGATTGTCGTATTCTCATCCAACTATGAGTTGTATGGCGAACTGACAAGCCGTGTGGTATCAATTATCAGCAAGGAGGCACCTGCCTACTTCCGATATAGCATCGATGAGTGCTTTGTCTATCTCAATAGCATGGAGCATCTGGACTTGAAAGCATGGGGCGAAAATCTTCATAAGAAAATCAAGCAGAGTGTGGGAATGCCTGTCAGCATCGGACTTGCACCCAACAAGACCCTTGCGAAGATGGCCAGTCACTTCGCCAAGAAATACCAGGGCTACCGCCATTGCTGCATGATTGACTCCGACGAGAAGCGCATCAAGGCGCTGAAGCTCTACCCCATCGATGAGGTCTGGGGTATTGGCAGACGCTATGCAGCACGTCTTGAGACCCTTGGCGTAAAGACAGCCTACGATTTTGCCCAGCACAACCAGACTTGGGTACGCGCCACATTCAACAACATCGTCATCGAGCGTACTTGGCGAGAACTGAACGGCGAAGACTGTGTGCCCAATGAAGAGATGGCCAAGAAAAAATCCATCTGTACCAGCCGTTCTTTCAATGGCATGATTACAGACCTTGACAGCCTCCGTACCCATGTCTCGAACTATGCTGCCAGATGTGCAGAGAAATTACGTCAGCAAGGTACGGTCGCATCCATCGTAGGCGTTTTCCTCAACACCAATGCTTTCCGTGAAGACCTGCCCCAGTACTGGAACTTTCAGGAAATGCGGCTCATCACGCCCTCCAGTTCTACAATCACCATTGTCAAAGCTGCCAATGAAGTTCTTCAGAATCTCTACCGTCAGGGCTATCACTACAAGAAAGCCGGTGTCATCGTCATGGGAATCGGGCCAAACAGTCCTATTCAGCAGGACTTATTCGACACAAATGCTGAACAGTTTGAGAAGATGAAGCAACTGGATGCAGTCATTGATCGCATCAACAAGGTCAATGGAACAGAGACCATTGTTCTTGGAAGTCAGCAATACACTCAAAAAGATGGCAAGGGAAAAGCGAACGTCTTTGCCAATGCCATCAAGCACGATTTCAAAAGTAAGAATCCAACTACCCGTTGGAGCGACATCATTCATCTTAAATAGCAAACAATCAATGATACAGAACTACAAAATTGTCACACTCTGTGGCAGCACCCGCTTCAAGGAGCAGTTCATGGAAGTCCAGAAACGACTGACGCTCGAAGGATACATTGTCATTAGCGTTGGCCTGTTCGGACATTCCGGTGACAATGAGGTTTGGCAACCAGACACGAAGGAAATGCTTGATGACATGCACCTTCGCAAGATCGATCTGGCTGATGAAATCTTCGTTATCAATGTGGGTGGTTATATTGGCGAGAGTACAAGGCATGAGATAACATACGCCGAGAAAACAGGAAAGAAGGTAAACTATTTGGAGAAACAAGATGAATAAACGAGAATATTTACAGGCCAACAAGGATTGGCTGGAGGCAAAAGCCCAGGAGGAAGGCGTGAAGACTCTTCCGAAGGGAATATACTATAAGGTGTTGGCAGAGGGTAATGCCCAAAGTGCCAAACCCAGTGTGAGAAGTATCGTGACGGCTCACTACACAGGGAGGACGATCAACGGCAAGACGTTCGACAGCAGCCGTGGCGGTGTGCCGTTGGCTTGCAGGCTCTGTGATCTCATAGAGGGCTGGATCATCGCCATGCAGCAGATGCACATCGGTGACAAATGGGAAGTCTATATCCCAGCCGAAATGGGATATGGCAAGTTTTCCCAGCCTGGCATTCCGGGTGGCTCCACCTTAATCTTTGAGATAGAACTGTTAGGAATAGCATGAATGGAACCATGAACATCATATTAGGGCGCGAATGCCGGATTTTCAGGCATGACAGGGCTGAGTATCTGCTCATCCAGCCCGTGGACGATCATGATGCAAGCCTGTTGGAACAAGAAGTTGACATCATCGGTGAATGGACAAAGAAGCCATTCACGCTGGTCTCCTTTAAGATTCATGACTGGAACAAGGAACTCACTCCTTGGCCTGCACCACCCGTTTTTGGCAAAACACCATTCGGAGCTGGCGCCCAGCAGACTTTGGAGTTCGTCATCAACGGACTCCTTCCCTGTCTCCAAAGCCAAGGCATTGATGCATCGCATAAGATACTTGGAGGCTATTCGCTGGCTGGATTGTTCGCGTTATGGGCATCTTACCAAACCAGCGTATTTGATAGTGTAGTAGCCGCGTCTCCATCGGTATGGTATCCCGATTGGATTGACTATGCCACTGGTTTCAAACCCTTCGCCACCTCCGTCTATCTGAGTCTTGGTGACAAAGAGGAAAAGACCAAAAACCCATTGATGTCGCAAGTGGGTAACGCCATCCGCAAGCAGCATTTTCAGTTGGACTCTCAGGGGGTAAATACGATTTTGGAATGGAACCCAGGCAACCATTTCGTTGATTCAGAGAAACGGATGGCAAAGGGATATACCTGGATTATTAACAATCAAACTAAAGGATTATGAATTACCATGAAACATCTGACAAACATGAACGACATTGAGCAGACTATTACTGAGAACAGAATATGTCTTTTCTACATCAAGGCCCCCGATTGCGGTGTCTGCAATGTGATGCTCGACAAAGTCGGACAACTGGCAGCAGACTATCCCCTGCTGCCCTCTTTCTATACAGACATCATCGAAGAGCCATTGATTGCAGGCCGTTTCCTCGTGTATTCAGGGCCGACTGTGCTGCTCATCTTGGATGGCAAGGAAGTCTATCGAGGTTCCCTGTTCATCGACATGCAAGAGTTGAAAAGAAAGATAACGCAACTGAAGGAGGTTTGTAACTTATGACATTACCCAAGTTTCATCACTATGGATGGGCATATCCGTCTCGGAATGGTCAATCAGCACAAAGACCTACTGAATCCAGGCGACCAGTGCATTGGCGGCGGATATTACAGGTTTGATTTCATTTCAAATCGAATCATCCTAGACAGGGAGTCCTACGATTTTGGAAAACCCAAGTGGCATCTATTAGACACGCTGAAAGTACCTTCCACCTATAAGATGCTCAGACTCGTGTATGTATGATGATAGATTCCAAAAGGATTTCAATGTGAGTGAGGAATTGAAAATTGAGTATGATGACTGAGAAAAAGATTACCATAGCGACAACTGACGAAAAGATTCGTCAGCTCTATGAAACGGCATTCCCTGAAGACGAGCAAATCCCATGGAAGGAATTGATGCGTCTGGTTGGGGAGATGCCGCTGGACTTTACTGCATATTACGATAGAGAAGCGTTCATCGGCTTCACCATCGTCTATCCACGTAAGTCCTTCAACTGGTTTTGGTACTTCGCTGTCTGTAAGGAACTGCGAGGCAAAGGCTATGGGCAACGTATTCTGACTCAGTTATTAGACAACTATGAAGGTCAGCCCTTCGTTCTTGACATGGAGAGTACCACCCAAGTTTGCGACAACCTGGAGCAACGAAGAAAACGTCAGGCCTTCTACATCCGAAATGGGTTTAGGGACACGAATGTCTATCGCACCTACAACGACATCACCATGACCATCATGATGAGGGGCGAAGGTACGTTCACCATGCAGGATTGGGACGACATCATCCACGAACTACAGAAGTTCTGGTGGCCTGATGACATCAAGGAAGAATAGCGTATCTCCTGCTGACGCTATCTGTCACGTCTATAGTCATTCCGACTATCTCCGCTCCACCATGACCTGAGCACGATGAAGAGGACACGGAAGACGATGACGATAATGATAATGCTTCCAATATCACTCATAAGTCTAACATTTATATTTATATTTCAAAACACATTCACTATAGGGATGCCATGCGCCATTGCCTTTCGGATTGTATAGAATGTGCCGCCCTTCTCACGACCATCATAGTAGGCGATGAGCCGTGAGGAATGGCTTACCATGAACTCGTCCCTGTCCAGGAAGCATCTTGGATAATAACTATCACTGAGTACCATCACTTCATCAGCTGCCTCCAGCAACCTATCATATCGTTTTCGGTCATAGAAGTTGAAACGACTTGCTTGTCCCTTGAAGGGAATAGCAGCTGTCAATGTGATGTCGGGATAGCTACGTTTCAATGAAACGATCGCTTCTGCCGCCATCATATCAAAACCTATGGCAAAGCCGGATATGAAATTGCGGATACCATGTCCATAAGCATCAAGCACAGCATCTGAAAGCCGTTTCCTGACGTGTTCTCTCAGTGAAGCATCGACAATACGATGCCCCGTAAAGGCGGCTGTTGCCGCCCGGCTAAATTTTCTCTGTTCCATATATCATCAATAAGTAGGTACATATCTGTATGATGTCTTTCCGAGGAATATGCCGTTGGTAACGTGTGCCCCTACCCTCTCCAACTGAGCTGCATAGGCGCAGAATGATGTTCCTGTCGTAACCACATCATCCCATACGCACACTATCTTGTTTCTAAAGAAGTTTGCATCAACCTCTATGCCGTTGTTTTCTTCAAGTCGCTTGGCACGTACCTCTTTTTTCATCTTTGTGCCGTGAACCGCTGACCGCACTCCCGATACCTTTACGTGAGAAAAGCCGTCGATGGCACCCGACAACTGACATACAAGTGCGGAGAAAGCCTTGTTTCGGCTCTCGTTGCGCTCTTGGCTGCTTGCAGGAACACAGGAGAAGACCACATTCCCAATCTTGCGCCCGAACTTCCTTACAAGTTCTTTTGCCACAAACTGAGCCACTTGAGGCTGATTGCAACCATCCTTGAAATCAAAGATAGTCTGTCGGTCGAATATGCCATCTATACCCACATTCTTGATGCGAGTTGGATAGTAGCGGAGGAAACTGCTCAGTTCCTTGTCCTCTTGCCCCTTGATGAAAACCTTGACCATGTCCATTGCCGTTCTGTATTTTTTCTTTCCCTTTCATTCAATCCTTTCGGACTGTGACGAGGGAAGTTTTTTCTGCACCCAGAAGTGCGGGAGCGGCAATCAGGCAAGTCTGCTGTGAAGAATACTCTTTTCAGCGAAAAGGAAGATTGTTCACGAAGCACGGCTTGCCATTTGACGTGGACGCGGTAACTTCGCAGAAAAAGCTTTCCGCTGTCACTTGTCCGACATGGAATATGGTGAAACTATTTGGTGAACCTGGGTTCATGTATTGTTCAAGATTATAGACCTGTCAAGGATTATATAACAGTCGCTTCGCCCTTCGGATCTTTGGTCTGAAGGGCGAAGCCGCTTTTCAAGACATCATGCCTTTCTTCCTATCCGCTCGTTGAACTCGCTGGCATGGAACACTCCTAAAAGGTACTGCTCCAGCTGCTCTAATGGCAGATAGTCCGTGCATCTTGTGCCGAAACCTCCAGGAGAAGGTACAACATAGACGGCATACCTTGCCCCACATCGGGCATCGGCTGCACGAAGAATGGCATTAGGGTTTATCTTAGTGACCCATTGCTCAATCATGGTCTTTCTCTGCTTGTTGGTCATATCGCTCAATATTTTGTTAGATACCATTCATTGATATTCCAGACCTCGATGTCGTAGTTGGTCTCATAGCCTTGTGTCTGGTAGGCATACTCCAGCTCCTTGCGGAGTCTGCGCCTTGCCTCGGCTTCCAAGACTCTCTTGGAAGTCTTTTCTATCTCCTCCTCGCTGAAGAACTCGTCCAGCTCTATACGGTGGTTCTTCACGATGGCATTCACGGCAGCCCGTTTGCTGGTGAACACTCCAGCACATTCTCTATGGTTTAGAGAGTGCCAAGCGTCACATTCATACGTGATAAATATCTGTTTCATAAGGCTTTGGGGTTTTGGGAATAGGCTGCTGAATAGCCACCTATCCCCATAGTTAGTTATTTTCCTATCTCAGGAATTAAGTAGTCCAAATTTCCTGCAAAGATTTCGTCAACATCAATTTCATGCTCATTGCCTCGGTCGTTCTTCTCATCGCCAATGATGGTGAAATAACCTTCATTGTCAACTTTGACTGAAAGGATAACCACATCACAAGGCTCGTCATAGTCGTATGCTGCTACGATGGGACAATTACCCTCGAAGTGCCATTCATAGCCATCATCCACCTTCTTGCCGCGAAGTCTGAGCTTTTCAGCAAGCTCCTCCTGCTCACGGTGCTTCACCTCCTGCACACTGTCATAGATGGAAAAGTCCTTCAGTTTTCCATGACGGACAAAGTGCAACTCTTCTCCATCCGAATGGCAGATGCCGTAATCATGGAACTGAACTGGCACAAAGTCGATGGGTGCTGCCATCCATGAAATGTTGTTGAGCGAATAGTCATGCTCTGCCAGGAACTGCTCGATGTCCTCGTCAATCATGTGGTCGGCTACGTTTAGAACCTCGATGCGCACATTTGCACAGTCCATTACGATAATCTTCATAATCCAATATGTTTTTAGGGTTAAACAATTATTGTCTGTCATAAAGCTTGGAGAGGAATGCTTGTAGTTCTGTGTCCTCAATCTCTGCAAGGGTGCAAGGCTTGAAGTCCTTGTCCTGCTCAATCCTCAATGTGCCAAGTCCGTACTCGCTTGCATCATAGGTGATACTTGCCATTTCGGTTGCGGACTGGTAGCCGTACTCAGTCTCTTGAAGTCCAGTTACAATGCCATAGAGGGTGAAGTCATTGCCTTCATGCTGTCCTTCCATGATATACCATCGGATGTTGCCAAGGTAAAACACTGCGATGCACATGGCATCCTTCTTCTTTGCGTCCTGGGAATACAGGGGATAACTGCTCAGTGCCTCGGTCAGTTCCGGAGTTATCAGTCGGTTGTTGAAATCTTCTTTTGCCATAGTCTTGATTTTTGAATTTTTATTTTCCCTTTCTTTCAGGCCTTTCAGCCTGTGATTGGGAATTTTTCTGCTTTTCAAGGTGTAAGCAAGGCAACAAGGCAAGAATTGTTTCAAGGATACTCTTCTGCCTGGCAGAAGGAAGATTGTTGAAAGCGTAGCCCTGCTATTCTTGACGGCTTGAATGGCGAAACCACCTTTGCAGAAGAATTACCATTCACGGTGCTGGAATAGAAAGACAGAAGTTGTCTGGTATAATACAAATATAGGGGGTGGGAATGTCCAAGCAGGCATCCGCAGCCAGTATGTCAACAAGAGGAGTCTCCATCAAGCATAGAAGACAGAACGTATCTGGCAAAGTGTTTAGTTTTGACAAATACCTTCTGGCAGGGCTTGATAGAGTCTCCTTGACATACCTTTGGCAGAGTGTGGAAACTCTTATGATCAACTCGCTTGACCACAAGAGTTTTCCGGCTATGACAAACTGGAGATGCCGCTTGGACCATGGTGAGGGCGTAGTTTATAAGTAAGAAGCAGCTCTTCTGGCTTGAAGAATGTTCGTTGTTAGGTTAAAGGAATAGCAGCCGTCAGATTACAACAGGTCTGGGTTGGGACTGAAGCCGAAGTCCAGCCAGGGCAATCTTGCAGACGAAGTGGTGGACAGTCAGCAAGAACAGCGTCAGTGAGGTTTCGCCCTGCGATCTCACCGACCCTGCTTGAAGATGACAGGACAGCTTTTCGTGATTGCCTGTCCCTGTAACTGTGTCTTTTCTTTCATGTCACGCTCTGCTGACTGAAAACAAGGACTCTGTTCATGGGACTGGGCTTGGCTTCACGGTGTGGGGCGCAGCATTATCATTATTTAATGTGAGACACAAAGCTTGGAAAGATCCTTTTGCTTTGCTGCTATAAGAGGTCAAGATGAAAAGTGAAATTGAATTAGAAAGGCAAACATCAAGACGGATGGACTTGATTCAGATGCTGAGCATGTGCGCTAAGCGATCATCCTTGGCAGATGAAGCAAGTCGTTCCGTGATTTTCATTCCTGAAGTAGGTGTACTTAGTCAGTGTAGCATCGCTCCACCGATGAAGTACACTTTCTGAAGGACCATGGAATGAGGGTAAGAAAGGAAAGCGTCCTGCCGCTTGCAGCAGGACGCGCCGGCTCTGCAAAGGACAATGGCAGCCCTGTCAATGGGCTTGCCCTCCTACATCATCATTTCAATCATACACTTCACTGCTCCCGCTTGATGTCTTTGGGTTGTTCCATAAAAAGAAAAATTGTGGGCAGATGGTTGGTCTGCCCGTTACCTTTTGTTCATTTTGTCTGGAAGCATACCCTACCCTTTCTCCTCAGCTGGAGAATGAGGTGGCAGTCCCTGTTCAGGTCTGCAAGCCGCTGAAGCTTTGCCCTGGTATCTTCCGTGTTCTCTACCAAGGTGGCATAGATAAGGTTTCCCACCTGCCTGCCCTCGTTGATGTCAAAAGCCCTGAAGCCCCTGCATCCGTCGTACTTTGCATAAGTCAGATATAAGTCCATGTCTCTGTGTGGTTAGTCAACAAACTCGAACTCGTCCCGATAGCAGACAATCTCGGCTCCGCTGCCCAATACGATGCAGTTGTACTGATAGCCGCGATAGCCGCCCTCGATGCTGCTCATATCCACCTGAATGTCCCAATAACCACGATAAGGAACGAAAAGCCTTGCGTATCTCATAGCCTTCATGGTTTTGGGTTAGAAAGGCATGTCCTTCTCGTCGGGTTCTGGAGCGTCCTTCGGTGGCTGGGGTGTGCTCTTCGCCTTAGCCCCTTTCTTGGCTGCCTTCCTTGGCTCAGCCTCCTGCTCCTCTTTCTTCCCTGCGTTCACGAAGGCGATGCTGTCCGCGTTAATGGAGATTTGCGTGTGGCTCTCGCCCTGCCGGTCTTTCCACTGCGACGTGGAGATGGTGCCCTCCACGAGAATGAGCCTGCCCTTGGTGAGGTACTCTGCCAGGCGGATGTGGTTCTCCCTGCTGCTGCGTACCCTTACCCATGTGGTGATGTTCTGACCTTTGGAATAATCATCAACGGCTATGTCAACCGCCATGAATGTTCCGTGTGTTCCTGTGATGACCTGGCAATCCTTGCCGATGCGTCCGATAGTGTGCGTGTAAATCATAATGGTGTAAAAATTTGATGGTGAATAATATTTGAGTTTTCTTTTTCCCTTTCTTTAGGGATGATTCCTCTTTGGAGGAGGAAGAAGGCTCACTTGGCCTTCTTCCCTGATGTCTTTTCCTACTCCTTAGGAGCTTCATCCTTGTCGGGAGTCTCCAAGTCGTTGGCTACCAGCAGGACGCGCTGGTGCTTGACACCGTCCTGGTCGATCCAGATGTCTGGGCGGAAGTACCCACGAACCGTAAGCATGGTCCCTTTTGTGAGCTTGTCGAATGAGCTGGCGTCCTCGTTCTTGCGCCATGCTTCCACATTGATGAAAGCCGATACGCGGCTGTTCTCATCGCCGTTCTTCTCTGTGCGGCTGATGGCCAGCGAAAATCTTGCTACTGAAGCGGTTGTGAACTGGCGGATTTCTGCATTTTTGCCTACGAATCCTGTTACTGCGAAACTGTTGATCTTTTTCATTGTCTTGATTTTTTAGAAGTGGTAAGTTTATTATTTTTGTAACCTATTGTGTTTCAGCATAAATAAATAGCATTAAAGTTCAAGGTAACATGTGAGTAACAAATAATTTGAATACTCAAACACCTTGATTACTAGAACCTTAGTAAATTTGAAGTTAAAGTTGAAAAATGAAATGTTTATAACCTTGAGGCTTCGCAAGAATGACGTGATTCAGGCATTATGCAAGGCCATCAGACGAAGCTCGAAATAGCGGTCGTCTGTGAAGCCATTAGCCTCATCAAAAACAGCCCGTCAGGGGTGCAACTCTAAAACTAGTTTAAGAAAAAACTGCAAAAAAGACATAAAAATGTGCCACCTCACAATCATTTTCCTTCAAAATGTTTGGTCAGTCCAGAGAAAAGCAGTACCTTTGTACCAACAAATCCCACCACGCTTCTCGTCGCAAGACCAGCGGACCAGGGTGGGACGTTTCTTTTGTATATGGAATATACCAAACAGCCTATCACCCTCGCCGAGCAGATAAACATACTGAAACAGCGAGGGCTTACCTTTGAAGATGAGAATGCGGCTTTGCGTATTCTCAGTCAAATCAGTTACTTTCGTCTTGCCAGTTATTGGCGTGTCATGGAAGAGAATAGCCGCATACATCGCTTTCGTAGCGGCAGTTATTTCTCTGCCGTCTTGTCGTTGTACACTTTCGATTCCGAACTCCGTTCGCTCGTATTCAATGCGCTGCAACACATTGAGATTGCATCAAGGACGAAGATTAACCAGCACTTTGCCATGACATACGGCCCGTTCTGGTTCATGGATGCTTCGCTTGCTGCAAATGAGTATCACTTCAACAAGAATCTGGAATCACTGCGCATGGAGCTGACGCGATGCCATGATGAATTCATTCAAGAGCATTTCCGAAAGTACGACTCGCCAGAGTTCCCGCCATCGTGGAAGACGCTCGAAGTCGCATCTTTCGGCACGCTGTCAAAACTGTACAAGAACATGAACGACTTCGATTTGATGAAACGTGTGGCCCGCGACTTCGACATGCCGCAGCATGAGTATCTTCGCAGTTGGCTGGAAAGTCTCACTATCGTCCGCAACTATTGTGCTCATCATGCAAGGCTCTGGAACGCACACTTTGCCGTGCGTCCAAAGATAACTTCACGAATGCGTCAGCGGTGGATAAGCAATTTCAATTTTCCCAACGACCGCCTTTATCCTCAACTTTGCTGCATCGCCTACTGGCTCAATAGCATCAATCCCCAGAACACGTTTGTTCAGGACTTCAAATCTCTTCTGACAAAATATCCAAGTGTGCAACCTTCCATGATGGGCTTCCCCCGTGGATGGGAGAGTGAACCGCTGTGGCAATAAGAATATCATTATGACCCAAAATAAGAACAAGCACTTCAACACCTACAAGGAGGGACTCGATTTGGAGTTCCTGCGGGAGTACTGCATGGAGCACGGGGAGCGGCGCGTGATGGAGCGGGGCGAGACGCTGGAGGAGGCGGGCGAGCCGGCGCAGTGGGTGGCCTTCGTGGAGCGGGGCTGCTTCAAGTACATGGTTCACAACGACGAGGAGGGCAAGGACTACTGCACGGGCTTCGCCTTCGAGGGCGAGTTTGTGTCCGACTTCCCGTATTGCCTCGACGGCGACGTGTCGGAGGTGAGCATCGAGGCGGACATGCCGTGCGAGGTGCGCGTCATCAGCGGACAGGAGCTGCAGGCGCTGTTCGACAACGACCCGAAGATGGCGAAGATGGACG
>Ga0310697_10004922_pt1 | contig 13062 bp, 11 predicted proteins | sample 172DNAGHGlowgp2_FD_203883 | JGI IMG/M metagenome (GOLD analysis project Ga0310697, IMG submission 203883) | Sheep rumen microbial communities from Palmerston North, Manawatu-Wanganui, New Zealand - 1728 DNA GHGlow gp2 (v2) (version 2) | ecosystem: Host-associated > Mammals > Digestive system >...
TCCCCTTCGTCTGCTTCTCCTCCCGCTTCGTTTTTTTCACCCCCCGGGCGCCTGCGTTGATCAGCAGGGCTCCCGCCCGCTCCGCCTCCGCATCCGAAACGCGGATGCGCAGGTCCGCTCCCCCGGTCCGGTAGACGGGCAGCCCCAGGATATCCCCGGTGAACAGCACACGGCTGCCCAGGGATTCCTGCCCCTGGCTGATTCCCCAATGGGGCAGTCCCGCCGCCCCGCCCGGATACAGAACGGAAGCCCGGAAGGGCGCATCCCCCGGCAGATGGTCCCGAGGCCCGGAATAATCCAGATCAAATCCCGGGATCGCCCGGCGAAGTCTGGAAATCGCCAGCTCCGCCAGATCCACCTGATCAAAACTGGCCTGAATGGTCGTCATAAGCCGCCTCCCATGATATTGAGAATCAAGCTTATTCTGCCCGGAAACCGGGAGGTTTAACAGGTGGCGGCCCGGTTTTTTCCCGTTGGCCCATTTCGACGGACAATCCCCGCGCCGGTCTGTACAATACAGGCCATGAGGGTGCTTTACCTGGACAGCCTGCTGTTCTTCGAGCTGGTATCGGACGTGACGCTTCTGTGGGCCGCGGGGAAGCTGTGCCAGGCCAGACGGCGGAAGCTTCGTCTCCTGGCGGCGGCGTCCCTGGGGGCGATCTATGCCCTGCTGTCGGTCCTGTGGCCCCCCGCCGCGTCCCTGCCGGGAAAGGTCCTCTCCCTGGCGGTCATGCTGCTCACGGCTTATGGAAAGGAGAAGGGGCTCTGGCGGCTGAGTCTGGCCTTTCTGGCCATGTGCGCCGTATACGCCGGAGCCGCCTCCGCCGTGATCTGGACCGCAGGCAAGGCCTCCCTCCGGGCTCTGGTCTTTGCTCTGGGGATCAGTCTTGGGATCTGCGCCCTTCCTTTCCGCTTCAGCGGCAGACGGGGAGGGGTCGTCCGGCTGCGGCTGGTCCGGGGCAGCCGCAGCGTGGAGCTCAACGCCCTGCGGGATACCGGAAACCGGCTGCGGGAACCCCTGTCGGGAGATCCTGCCCTGATCGCGGCGGAAGCCGACCTTCTGCCCCTGCTGGAACCGGAGGTGCAGTCCCGCCTGCTCGCCACGGCCGGACTCCCCGCCCCGGAACGGCTCACGGTCCTGGGTGCTGGCTTCCGCCTCCTTCCCTATCGCACTCTGGAAGGCGGCGGCCTCCTGCTGGCCTTTCGCCCGGATCAGGTCTTTGTGGACGGAACCCTTTGTCCCGGACTCTGGGCAGCCCTCTCCCCCGGACCTTTGCACCCCGGGGACGGCTGCGCTGCCCTGCTGGGCAGCGACGAATAGAAAGGAGATGGTCACGCATGTCTGGAAAAGAACTGCTGAAGAAGCTGCTGCGTCGGCTGAACCGTCTGCTCCACGCTCCGGTATACTACGTCGGAGGGAGCGAAAGCCTGCCCCCGCCCCTGAGCCGGGAGGAGGAGCGGGAATGTATCCGCCGCCTGGCAGAGGGTGACGCCGGGGTGCGGGCGGTTCTCATCGAGCGGAATCTCCGGCACCGGCCTGGAGGACCTGATCAGCATTGGCACCATCGGTCTCATCAAAGCAATCAACACCTTTGACGCGGAGAAGAACATCAAGCTGGCCACCTATGCCTCCCGCTGCATCGAAAACGAGATCCTCATGTTCCTGCGGAAAAGCGCTTCCCGGAAGGGGGAAATCAGCCTGGATGAACCGCTGAACACCGACTGGGACGGCAACGAGCTGCTGCTGGAGGACGTGCTGGGCACCCAGGAGGATCTGATCCTGCAGCCCCTGGAGGATGAGGCGGAACGCAATATGCTCCGCATGGCCGTGGACCGGCTTTCCCCCCGGGAACGGCGGATCATCACCCTGCGGTACGGTCTCTACGGCTGTAGGGAAAAGACGCAAAAGGAGGTGGCGGACGACCTGGGCATTTCCCAGAGCTACATCTCCCGGCTGGAAAAGCGGATCCTCACCCGGCTCCGTCGGGATCTTCTCCGGGAAAACGCAGTATGACCTGAAGAAGGCACCCTTCCCGGGTTTCTTCCCCTGAATCTTCCTTCCCGGATTCGTTTCATTTTTGATTCTTCTCCGTATTGTGGGGCGGAGCCGATCGGCTCCGCCCCATTGGTTTGTCCGCTTTTACGCTGCCGTGAGCACCCCGTCCTTCATCCGCAGCACCAGGTCGGCGGTATCCGCAACCTCCGGATCGTGGGTGACCACGATGACGCAGCGGCCTTCCTCATGGGCGAGGCGGTGGAGGATCTCCATGACGATCCGAGTGTTTTCCCCGTCCAGGTTCCCCGTGGGCTCGTCCGCCAGGAGGACGGGAGCGCCGCTGCAGAGACTCCGGGCAATGGCTACCCGCTGCTGCTCGCCCCCGGAGAGGGCGGAGGGAAAACGCTTGTGCTTGCCCTCCTCGATCCCCACCTTCACCAGGGCTTCCGCAGCCTGCTGCCGGGCGGCGCTCTCCGGAATTCCCTGCATCTCCATGGGGAGGCAGACGTTTTCCCGCACGGTGAGCAGGGGCAGCAAACAGAAGGCCTGAAAAATGATGCTGACCCCCTCCCGGCGGTACTTGTCCAGGTCCAGGGATCTCAGATTTTCCTCCCCCAGGACCACATCCCCTTCCCCGGGGACGTCCAGCCCCGCCAGCATGCTCAGGAGGGTGCTCTTCCCGCTGCCGCTGGGACCGACGACGGCATACAGCTTCCCGGCTTCGAATTCGTAACTCGCGTACTTCACCACCGGGGACGTTCCCCCGGGGTAGGTGTAGCTGACGTTTTCCAAAGTAAGTGCAGTCATAAAATACCTCCTTATTCTCATAGATGCCTCCGGCGTTCCCTGTCGTTGGAGGGAACTACCTGCTTCATCGAAAGCCGCCTCGCCGGCGGGATCCGTGCCGGGGGCATCCCCCCGTCAGGGATAAACGCTGCGTGGATCATCCCTCATCCGTCTCCGGCTTCCGTGAGACGCCGGAGCCACCTTCCCCCTAGGGAAGGCAGACCGCGCGGCGGAGACGAGGGTTGAGAGACGCGTAACGAAAGAACGGACGCAGGGGAGAGCAGCACCCCTGCCTTCCCCTGGGGGCTGCGAAGCAGGGGCGCGGGAGTGAATGACATGCCGGTGGCATGTCAGAGCCGCGCCTGACTAATGTACGCACACGTCCCAGCGTGGGGCCCTCGCGCGCGGAATGAGCCGCAGCGAGAAGGGGGACCGCTTGCGGTGGATGAGGGACATCTGTGCGGTGAAGGGCACCCTGAAAAGCAAACGACTATTGCCAAGCAAATTCAAAGTCGACAAGCTGACGTCCCGCACCCGCCTGTTCCCCGCCGCGCCTTTGCCCCCTTCGCTTCAGCGCCCGCCGCACCGGGGTGCAGGGGCGGAGCCCTGCCGCGCTCTTTCCCCGGTTTCTCTCGCGTGAGAGAAACCGGGCCGCCGGAGGCATACCTCGTTTTCCGTTATTCCTTTCCCTGCAGCTGGGCCAAAACACGCTTCCTGGCGCACAGCCAGGCGAAGATGCCGGAACCCAAGGCGCAGGCGGCCAGGTGGGCGGCCAGGTAGATGCCATAGGGTTTCCACACAGCCGCCAACTCCGGTTTCTGGATCAGGATCACCAGGGCAAAGCCCAGAAACAGACCAGAGAGGGCGCAAAGCACCTGCCCCAGGGTATAGATCCCCACGCATTTCCGTACCTTTACCCCCAATGCCCGCAGTATGCTGATCTGCCGGGAGGCATGGAGCACCGTAAGTCCCGGCAGGACGCCCCCCAGGAGCAGCGCCGCAGCGACGGTGAGGGGATACAGGGTCTCCAGCAGCCGATGGATCCGATAGATGTTGTCCGCATTGGAGGTGTCCATATGGAGCTTGGCTGCGCTTTTCAGACCATCCAATACGCCCTTGACAAATTCTCTGAGCGCAGAAGCCTGATGGTAATCCGCCAGGGTGTATTCCGCGATATCCAGCAGGAACACCGGAAAGAGGCAGGAGAGGTTTGTATTCGCACCTACAGGAGCAAAGACGGTCCGGTCCTCATCATCTGACTGAATGAGACCGATGACGGTAAAAAAGGGTCGTCTCCTGTCCCGCAGCTCCTCCAGGGTCTCTCCCGGTTCAAAGGGATCCCCATTCTGGGAAAGATTGGTCAGCCAGGCCTTTTCATTCACCCGCACCTTATCCCCCAGGCCGACCCCAAGGACTTCAGCATAGGGCGCATACATGACGCATACCAGCCTCTGTGTGCTGCCGAAGGCCGCTTCATCCCAGCCCTCGGCCCATTCCACCGGGTCATGCACCAGCCGGTCCAGCCGGTTCACCAGGTACACCGGGGCATCCTCCAGCTCGATCTGGCTGTCCTGGCTCCGGGTCTCATAATAGGGGTCCCGCACCAGACCGGAGTTTTCGATCTTCCGGGCCCGCTCATACCCGATGCCGGATACCACAGGTTTCACCTCCACCTGCTGATACAGCTCCCCATAGATCCCCCGGAGCACCGTGAGCAGGCCGAAGGCAAAGGCCAGGAGGGCCGCCAGCAGGAGACTCAGCAGGCTCCGCCCCGGATTCCGTCCCAGAAGACGGCATAAATACCTGCCGGACCAGGTCATTTCTGCTTCTCCTGCACCAGCTCCAGAATGCTCTTCCGCCGGATGAGAAGCAGGCCGATGAAGGCGGCGAGAGCCAGCAGGACCAGGAAGCCCAGAGCCCCCAGGAGGAACAGGCCGAAGGGGGGCGGGGCATGGGCGCCCGCTTCCTCCGACGCGGCGGCAAGCTGCCGCAGCGAGACGATGCGGGAGATCAGCAGGCCGATCACGGCAGCAAGAACGCCCAGCAGCAGGAAGGGGACGACCAGGCAGCTCCCCGCCTCTCCCCCGGGCATGCCCAAGGCCCGAAGGATCCCGTACTCCCGCTTCTTCCGTCCGATGAAGAGCCAGACCGTGAGGATCAGGGCAAAGAGGGCTGCCCCGGAAAAGATCAGCAGCTTCACCAGGGAAAGGTTTTTGGCCTGCATGAGCTCATCCGCGATCTGGAGCCAGCCCCCGTCGCTGAACTGGCAGCTCAAACCCATGGCCTCCACCTGGGGCAGGCAGTCCTCCACGAAGGCCGTGATCTCCTCCGCGTTTCCCACCACGAAGCTGATCTCTCCGGCTTTCGGGGCATAGGAATCCTGATTGACGCAATCCGGCAAAAAGGCAGACGGGACGAAGATGGCGTTATTGGAATAGCACCAGTACAGATCCCGCAGGGCGTGTTTTCCCTCGTTCAGATCCCGCCAGGCGCCCACGATGGTAAAGGTCTGCCGGTGAAAGGCGGTGGCATGCCGCCCCCGGGTCACCGCCACGCCCCCCAGGGGGGCGTACTGCTCACACAGGTAATTCCCCAGGTCCAGGGTGATCGTGTCCCCCACCTTCAGGCCGCAGGCCTCCAGCAGGCCTGAGTTCACCACACACACCGGCTGTCCGGCATCCGCCGGGGTGAGGAACCGCCCCTCATCGCAGACGATGCGCCCGTCGGATACCCGGCGGATGGCGGTCATATCGTCCCCATACACCACATCGAAGGTGTGTATGTCGTCGTTGGTCACCTGGATAAGCTCCCGCAGAGGGGCAAATTCCCCGGTCTCCAGCCAGCCCTCCGGCAGGTCCGTGATATCCGTGATATAGGGCCACCAGCCCTTGCGGAAGTCGTCCCCGAAAAAGAACATATGGATGAGACCGTCTTCAGGGGCGGGGCTGCCGTCATAACCGTCCGTCCGGTTATTCCGCAGGACGAAGACATAGCGCCGTCCTTCCTCCAGCTTCTCCACATCCGAAAGGAACAGATCCGGATCCAGGACAAGGAAGAGGCATCTGGTGGAAAAATCGGTATAGGCGATCCGGTCCCCCTGTCCCTTCGCGCCGTCATCGGAGGCCCAGACTTCCACCTGCTGATCCTCCAGGCCCCAGAGCCATTCCGGATCTCCCCCCAGGACCTTCCAGTCCGTCAGCTTCAGGGAAATCAGCCCTTCCTTCACCAGTGATTTTCCAAACATCAGGGCTGAGTCCGAAATGATGGGTTCGATGTTTTTGATCTCCGCCTCGAGCACACAGCGGGCATAATAGGGGAACATCCTGAAATCCGTATCCAGCCGCATATAGTCCGGAGATACGCCGGCGGTCATAAACCGCCGCTCCGTCCGGGAGACGTGATCCAGCCCCTCCAGCATGGCGGCAGTCTCCTCATCGAAATCCGGCTGATGGTAATCCGAATAAGCCGCCATCCCGTAGGTATCGGCCGGATTGGTGGGATCCGTATGCAGGAAGAAATCGAACAGCGGATTCATCTTCTCCATGGGCAGAGGTTCGCTGTCCAGCGTGAGCACCCCTTCGTACCGGTCCCGGGCTTCCCGGTACTCCCGGCTGGAGACGCTGTATTCCGAAAGGTTATACAGGAACAGAAAAGCCGCCGCTGCCAGGAGCAGCAGAGTCAGGGCTGTTTTCAACGGGCTGCGGTACAATGATTTCAGATGCTTCATGGCACTGCCTCCTCCTTTTCCGATCCGATCCCCAGGTCGATCCACATGGCAGGACGGATCCCCGGGGTGACAGAATTGTTTTCGCAATTGACCAGGCTTCCTTGATCTTTCAGTCCTCCGGTCCTGGTCACCCAGGCCGCGCTGGATTCGCTCAGGCCGGGTGTGCGCAGCCACCAGCGGGCCGAGCCGTTTTCAGACTGGGGGGCGCAGCCGCGGGCCGCACTGTAGGCTGTGGGTTCGCAAAGAAGCTCCGGGTAGTTTTGTTCATACACTCTCCATTTCGCTATACCGGTCATATCCGGCAGAAAGTACAATTCTGCCTCATAAAGACTCAGCAGGAAGAGTTTGTCGTCCACGTCTGACCCAGGGTCCACATCATAGATCGGATTGTGGTCTGCGGTGACATGGGTGGTCCGGATCAGCTCCAACTCATCCGGATCAAAGGCGGCGTTCAGGAATTCTCCATTGAGCCAGGCCCGGAGGGTGCAGGTCTCCCAGGTAACGGGCTGCCGCTCCTCGTGATACAGCTTGCAGTCCAGGACATACCGGCTGATCACCAGGACCCGATCCCCGTCCCGGTCCAGGATCACCCAGCGGATGGGCTCCGGTCCGTTCTTTTGGCTGTTGTCCTGTTCATATAAGCCAAAGGTGAATGAACGGCCGACCTTCAGCTCTGCGATCTGCCGCCGCTTGATCGCCATGCGCTTTTCCCGTCCGGCTTCATCTGTCAGACCTGCCAGGAGGACGTAAGCCGCATCCGGCTCCCCTTTCTCCAGAAGGGCGTCGGCCCGTTCGTTCAGGCTGGCGGCGATCAGTTCTTCCTTTCCCGCTTCTTTCAGAAGGGCATAGGCTGATGCATAGTCCTCCGCTTCCAGCAGGGCTTCCGCCCGCCGGGTTCTGCTGTCGGCAGCGATATCGTCCCGCCCCAGTTCCTCCAGCAGGGCGTAGGCTGTTTCAAACTCCCCGGCGGCCAGGAGCTCCATGGCCTTTTGGGTTTTCCGCTTCGGGATCACAGCCAGCGTAAGGATCAGCGCCGCCCCGATCAGCAGTGCCGGGACTGCCGTGAGGACGACCCATCTTCGGAATCTTGCCCCTTGCGTCATGCCGTCACCTCACGGAGAGAATCCATGATCCCCTTCAGCTCCTCCAGGGGCAGATCGCCGCTGACGGTGGTGGCATAGTTTTTTGTATACCGGATGGACGTGATGGTCCCATCGGTGAAAAATACATAGTGCACCGCCTGGCCGGACCGGTACTCCCGCATCGGCTCACCGCTCCGCTGATACACGGTGTTTTTGAAGCCGTCGATGGGGGTAACGGTGATGCTGAGACGCTGATCCCCTCTCGCATACTGCTCCATCAGCACCAACGGCTCCTCGCTGATGTGGGATTCCGTGATCACAAATCCCTCCGGCAGCTTTGACGGATATACCGGTTCCGTGATCCCCAATTCCCTGAGGGCTGCAGGAATGGGACACTCCCCCGCAGCCTCCTGACGGATGGGCTCATACCTACCCGCTTCGGCGTTCCACCGGGGGACCCAGGCCCACAGCCCCGCGAAATTCGCAGCCAGGGCAGCGCCCGCCAGGAGGACCGTGATCACCGCCGCGATCAGGACGCCGCGAAGGACCGTCCGGTGGCGGGGGGAACGCATTCGGGAGCCGGCGGAGACCCGCAGGCGTTTTGCACCGGCAACCCGGGACCGGAGATTGGTCTCCCGACTGAGGATCGCTTCCAGCTCCTCCCTGTTCTTCTCCCAAAACCGCGTCCAGGATTCCTCCGGGGTATACAGGTATTCCACCGGCCTTCTCCGGTTCAGCTCCTCCCGGAGCTTTTCCAACTCATCGTTCAGGGGATCATCGATGATATCCGTATCCAGGAAAGCCTCCCGCAGCTCCTGCTGCAGCTCTTCCAGCGTCATATCCCCATAGCTCTTACCGGTACGGTTCATTCCTGCTCCGTCCTCCTTTTCGAAGAAGTGCTTTCCGGATCAGCCGGTATGTCCGATCCCGGCGGTCTGAATTCCTTCAACGCTTTCCGCAGATGCTCCTTGGCCCGGGTGATCCGCTTTTGACACGCGTTTTCGCTGATCCCCATTTCCTCAGCCAGCTCCCTTTGGGACCAGCCCTCCAGATAAAACCGGATGAGCAGGTTCAGTTCCGGCTCGCTCACGCTGCCGCGAAACAGCGTCTCGGGGGGAAGCTCATCGGCACATTGTCCATCCTGGGCCAGGCTGGGATCCTCCTGGAGCCTTTTCTGCAGATTGACCGCATAGCGGATACTGCGCAGCTGATACCCGATCACGTTTTTCAAGGCCTGGTTGAGATACCGCCTGGGATTGTTGACCTTCCGAATATCCTCGATATGCCGGATGGCCGTCATAAAGGCATCCTGCACATAGTCCTCTGCCGCTTCTCTCCCGATGCCCAAGTGATAGGCATAATCGAACAATGCCCGATAATGATCCTGATACAGCCCGCGGAGGAAGCGCTGTTCTTCTTCCCGGAGCGGGCGTTCATCGTTTTTCCGCATGTTCGACACTCCTCAGTTCTTCTGTCCGGCAGCAGGCGGTCGATTTCCACCTGATTAGCCCTTCTGATAATCTATAATGCACGAGAAAGCCAAAAACCGCCGTGCCGCGTATGATTATTTGTTTTTTTCCTATCTGTGTCCAAGGGTCTTTTTGCATCCCGTATGGGAACGTGGTATACTCTCCCCATGAAGAATCCGTTCAAACACGTGGAATGCAGCGGCGAAGCCCTCTGCCGCTGGTTCTGCTTCGCCGCCGCCACTCTGTTCCTGCTGGGCTTCGGCCCTTCCGGATACCGGCAGATCACCGGGGCAAAGCTGGTCCTGTTTTTTTCCGTTTTCGGCAGCTTTTTGGCTGCCCTGGTTATCTGCGCCCTGATGGGCCGTCTGCGGCTGCTGCGCAGGCCCGGACCGGCTCAGATCCTGGTGCTGCTGTACTGGCTCATGACTCTGGTCTCTGCGATCTGCTCCCCCTGGCGGAAGGAGGCCCTTCTGGGGGGCGCCAGGGACGAGGGGCTGGTGACTATCACCCTGTACGCGGCGGCCTTTCTGGCCCTCTCCTGCTTCGCCGTACCCGGAAAACCCATGGCGGCGGTTTTCGCCGCCGCCATCACGGCGGATTGTCTCGTCTGTCTGCTGCAGCTCGCGGGCCTCAATCCCCTGGGTCTGTATCCTGGGGACCTGAGCTGGGCGGACCGGTACACGGGCTACAACGGGGCCTTTATCGGCCTCACGGGCAACGCGGACTTCACCGCGGCGGTCCTCAGTCTGGCCTTTCCCCTGTGCTGGGGCGCCGCCCTGCGGCTGAAAAAGCCTCTGTACGGGGTCCCTGCCCTCCTGAGCCTGCTGGTCCTGATCCTGGGAGAGACCCGGGGCGGACTCCTGGGGGCGGTGTGCGGCAGCGTACTGGCCCTGCCCGTGGTGCTCCCTCTGGGGAAAAGGGGACGGAAACGGCTACGGACCGGGATCCTGGCGGCGGGCCTGCTGACCCTGTTCCTGCTCTGGCTCCTCCCGCTGCCCGGAACCCTGGGGGAAGCCCACGCCCTGCTCCGGGGGAAGATAGCGGACGGCTATGGCTCCGGAAGGATCTATATCTGGCGCAATACCCTTCCCCTGCTCCGGGAGCGGCTGCTTCTGGGGGGCGGAGCGGATACTTTTTCCCACCGGATGACCGCCGTGTTTACCCGGGCAGCGGAGGACGGCCGGGTGATCCGCCGCACCATCGACTGCGCCCATAATGAATACTTGAATATTCTGGTGAATCAGGGGCTTCCCGCCCTGCTCTGCTGTCTGGCCGCCCTGGCCTGCTCTCTGGTCCGCTGGTTCAGACGGTCGGGCGGGATCGCCGCCGCCCTCACCGGCGCGGCGGTGCTGTGCTATGCCATTCAAGCCTTTTTCGGCATCTCCACCCCCTCCAGCTCCGGCTTTTTCTGGGTGTTCTGGGGGCTTCTGGAAGCCGCTCTCCCCGGATCCGGCGCCCCGTCTGAAGGTTCGGCGATCATTGACAAAGAAGGCCCTGGCATGTTATGATTGTGTAAAATTATGCATGATTTCTCAGAATACCGGCGGGTTCGACCATCGGCCCGCGAATACGATGCTTTACTGTGGAAAGGGAGCATGGATATGGATCTGTTTCAGAAATGCGTAGATTTCACCCAGGCGGACGAATACCGGGAAAAGGGCATCTTCCCCTATTTTCGGGAGCTCCAGTCCCGGCAGGACACGGAGGTCATCATGGAAGGCAAGCGCCGGATCATGCTGGGCTCCAACAATTACCTGGGTCTGACCACGGACCCGGAGGTGGTTGAGGCGGGCCTGAAGGCCCTGCGGGATTTCGGCACCGGCTGCTCCGGCTCCCGCCTGCTCAACGGGACCCTGCAGCTGCATAACGAGCTGGAGGCGGAGCTGGCCTCCTTCCTGGGGAAGGAAGCGGTCTGCACCCTCCCCACCGGCTTCCAGACCAACCTGGGCATCATCAGCGCCCTGGTGGGCCGCAACGACTACGTCCTCTGCGACCGGGACAATCACGCCAGCATCTACGACGGCTGCAAGCTCTCCTATGGCCGGATGCTGCGATACAAACACAACGATATGGACGAGCTGGAGCAGCGGCTGAAGAGCGTGCCCAGCACCGCCGGCATCCTGATCGTGACGGACGGCGTTTTCAGCATGGGGGCCGACCTGTGCCGCCTGCCGGAGATCTGCGACCTGGCCGAGAAATACGGCGCCCGGGTAATGGTTGACGACGCCCATGCTCTGGGTGTGATCGGCAAGGGCGGCCGGGGTACCGCCAGCCATTTCGGCCTGGAAGACCGGGTGGACATCTACATGGGCACCTTCTCCAAGTCCCTGGCCAGCCTGGGCGGCTACTGCGCCGCCTCCCGCCGGGTGGTGGACTACATCATGACCAATTCCCGCCCCTTCATGTTCGCCGCCTCCATCCCCCCTGCCTCCTGCGCAGTGGCCCTGGCCGCCCTGCGGAAGCTGGAGGCTCACCCGGAGATGGTGGACCATCTGCGCCATCTTGCGGATTATATGCGCAGCGGCCTGGTGGCCCGGGGCATGCGGATCCGGGACGGCATCACCCCCATCGTACCGATTTTCATGCACGATGCGGAAAGCACCCTGATCAAAGTCACGGAGCTGTACGAGGCCGGGGTCTACGTGAACTCCGTCCTGCCTCCCGCCGCTCCCGCGGACGGATGCATGCTCCGCTGCAGCCTGATGGCGACCCATACCGAAGCCCTGCTGGACGAGGCCATGGACATCATGGGCCGGGTCATCGGCGAGTATCATGCGTGAGCCTTCCGTCGCCCTGGTTTCCGGCGGCAGCAGCGGCATCGGACTGAGCTGCGCGGAAGCCCTGCTCCGGGCGGGCTGGCGGGTATACACCCTCTCCCGCCGGGGCGGCGGACCGGAAAACGCCGTTCCCCTCACCGGGGATGTGACGGATCCGGACCAGTGCACCGCCGCGGTGCGGCAGATCGTGGGGGAAACCGGACGGCTGGACCTGCTGGTGAACTGCGCGGGCTTCGGCATCTCCGGTGCGGCGGAATTCACCCCCACGGAAGAGGCCCGGCGTCAGCTGGAGGTGAACCTCCTGGGAACAGCCAACCTCTGCAGCGCGGCGATCCCCCGTTTCCGGGAACAGAAGAGCGGCAGGATCATCAACATCAGCTCGGTCGCCGGCGTTACCCCCATTCCCTTCCAGGCCTGGTACTCCGTCTCCAAGGCGGGGATCAACTCCTATACCATGGCCCTGGCCAACGAGGTACGCCGCTTCGGCATCTCCGTCTGCGCCGTCATGCCGGGAGATACCCGCACCGGCTTTACCGACGCGCGAAAGAAATCCTCCGCGGGGGATGAACTCTACGGGGGTGCCGTCTCCCGGAGCGTCAGCCGCATGGAAAAGGACGAGCGCGGCGGCGTCAGTCCGGACAAGGTGGCGCAGAAGGTCCTTCGCCTCGCGCGGAAGAAGCGGGTCGGCCCGCTCCATACCGTCGGCTTCGTATACGGTCTCTGCGTTCTGCTCATGCGCATCCTTCCCTCCGGTCTGGCCAACCGCATCCTGGGCATGCTCTATGCAAACTGAGGAGGGCGAATCGTGGACTTTTCTCCCCTCTCCGCCTATCTGAACGAAATAGCCGAATTCGTCCCCGGTTACGACTGCATCCTGCGTCTTGACCGGGAGACGCTTTTCCGGCAGTCTTACGGCTGCCGGGAGGATGGGCTTTACTGGTTCTATTCCGCCACCAAGCTCTATACCTGCACCGCGGCCTGCCGCCTGCTGGAGCGGGGCCTGCTGGATCTGGAGGATCCGGTGAGCCGCTATCTCCCGGAGTTTGCCCATCTGCAGGTCCGTCAGGCGGACGGCAGTCTCCGTCCCGCCCGGAACCCCCTGCTCATCCGTCATCTGTTCACCATGTGTGGCGGCCTCACCTACGATATCGTGAGTCCCCAGATCCGGGGCGCGAAGGACCGGAGCACTCTGGGCATCCTCCGGGCCGTTGCGGATATGCCTCTG
>Ga0310697_10004923_pt1 | contig 13061 bp, 11 predicted proteins | sample 172DNAGHGlowgp2_FD_203883 | JGI IMG/M metagenome (GOLD analysis project Ga0310697, IMG submission 203883) | Sheep rumen microbial communities from Palmerston North, Manawatu-Wanganui, New Zealand - 1728 DNA GHGlow gp2 (v2) (version 2) | ecosystem: Host-associated > Mammals > Digestive system >...
GGCAGTTTCCAGTTTTTCAGCCTACGCTGCAACATGCCCTTGCCCAGCTCCGACTCTTTTAGCTCCTGCTCCAACAAGTAACGTCGGATTTTATTCTTGGCCTTTTCGGTCACCACGGCATTAAGCCAGTCAGCATTGGGTGACTGTTTCTTGCTGGTGATAATCTCCACCTTGTCGCCATTAGTCAGTTCATGGCGTATGGGCACCATGCGGCCATTGACGCGGGCACCGTTGCAGGTCTCACCCACGCGGGAGTGTACTTCATAGGCAAAGTCGAGCACCGTGGAGCCGATAGGCAGTTGCTTCAAGTCACCTTCAGGCGTGAAAATGTAAATCTTATCTGATTTACGGATTTTCCTGTAGGAATTCTCAAACGAGACCAGACCAGGATTTTCCAACACCTCGCGCACATTCAGAAGCCACTCCTCAGAGGTGCCCTTGTCACCTTTATATAAATAATGTGCCGCCTGCCCCGTCTCGGCGATGTCGTCCATGCGCGTAGTGCGAATCTGCACCTCAAACCACATCTTGTCGTCATATTTCACCGTAGTGTGCAACGACTCATAACCCGTGGCCTTGGGCTTGGTAATCCAGTCGCGCAAACGTTCAGGCATGGGGTCGTAGATGTTGGTGATGGCGGAATACACAATCCAGCAACATTCCTGTTCGTCCTTCAAGGCGCAGCGGATGATGACACGCGCCGCCATCAGGTCGTAGACTTCCTCGAAAGGCACATTCTGGGCTTTCATCTTGGCGTAAATCGACGGAATCGACTTCAGTCTCCATTTGATGGAATAAGCGAACTTGTACTTGCCGTTCTTCTTGGTCCGCTCCAATTCCGCGTCGATGCTCTCCGAAATGCGTGCGATGAAATCCTCTGCCGTTTGTTTGCGGGCCTCCTCTGTCTCTGCGATTTTGGACTCAATCTCATGGAAGATTTCGGGGTTCTCATACAACATCAGTTGCTCTTCCAGCTCGGCTTTCAGCTTATACAAGCCCAATCGGTGGACGATGGGAATATAAATGTATTTGATTTCATGGAAATACTTCGACAATCGGTCGGGGTCAACGTCGTTCTGGTTGCGGACGTCGTACACACGGTGTACGATTTTCAGCAGCACAGACCGCATGTCGTCAATCAGGGAGAGGAACATCACCTGGAACGTGTCGGAGTTGTAGGCCACCTTCTCGGTATCCAACTTCGAAATCTCGCTGAAGTCTTCCAGCACAATGGCAACGGTCTTGCCAAACTCCTTTTCCAGCTCCTGGATACTCACGTTCTCCTTATAGTCCATGCCATGCAGGAAGGCTGCCACCACAGAGATATAACCCAAGCCCACCTCAAGCACGGCGATGCGCCCCATCTCGATGAGGTGGAACAGATAAGCCTTGCCGGAATAGAGATAGCGGCCATCGTATTTCTCCAGGCAATAACGATAGGCCTTGTCAATCAGCGCCAGATGTTCAGGCGCATTGACGAAGGGATGGATGTCGTCAAGCATCGACTCGTAGGCCTGCTGGATCGACAATAATTCCAATGCAGTGTAGCCAGCCATATCAATCCGTTATCTTTACCGTCAGCTGATGTCCCAGCAAAATGTCGTAATAAGGCTTCAGCTCTTCGAAGCTGCCGTGCATGACGGCGCATTTGCCTTTATAATGCGTAATCCAGGCACAAGTCTCGGCCTGCTCGCGAGTATGGTGGCACACCTTCATTAAGGTGTCGATGACATATTCAAAAGTATTCACATCGTCGTTGATGAGAAGCAGACTCTTCTCATTTTCAACAAGTTCTTCCTCCAACACATCAACACTTTCCTGTTCCTTGTTCATTCTTCTAATCAATTTTAAGGTTGTAAAAATACGCATATTTTCTGAACCACCAATGAAAAAAACTGACAAACTCATCTTTTATTTTCTGATTCCCGCCAAAAACAATAATCCAACCAAAATTCCGTTCAATAGGATACAGAGCCGGTCGAAGTAAAATATATTTTCCTACTTTTGCGCCCCGAAAAAGTCAGCAATGCAGAACCGCTTCATCAAGAATATTATCTTCCTTTTGTTTCTCAACTTGTTGGTGAAACCGTTCTGGATTCTCGGCATCGACCGCGAGGTGCAGAACCTGCTTGGCGACGCCTCCTACGGCACCTACCAAGCCATTTTCAACTTCTCCTACCTCTTCTACATCCTGCTCGACCTCGGCATCACCAACTTCAACAGCCGCAACATCGCGCAAAACCCCAAAAACCTCTCCAAACACTTCGGCGGCCTCACCGAAATCAAGTTGCTATTGGGCCTGCTTTACGCCATTATCATCTTCGTGGTCGGCTACTTCTGCGGCTATGACGAAGGCTTGAAATTCAAGTTGTTGTGTTGGTGCGGCCTCAACCAGATCCTGCTCTCGTTCATCCTCTTCCTTCGGTCGAACATACAAGGGCTGCTACTGTTCAAGCAGGACAGCATCCTCTCCGTCTTCGACCGTGTGCTGGCCATCCTCCTCATGTGCCTCGTACTGTGGAGCGGTTGGTTCCCGAAAGAGAAATTCAACATCACCTGGTACCTGCAAGCCCAGACTGTGGCTTACATTGTCACACTCATCCTTGCCTTGAGCATCGTCTTGCGCCATGCCGAACGCCTCAACTTCAAGATTAACTTCCAGTTTTTCAAAGAAATACTTCGGCAGAGTCTGCCTTTCGCCCTGCTCGTCCTCCTGATGAGCGTCTATAGCCGCATCGAGCCCGTGCTGCTTGAGCGCCTCTTGGACGACAAGGGCGTGCAAGCCGGCATCTACAGCCGTGCCTACCGTCTCTTCGACGCGGGTAACAACATCTCCAACCTCTTCGCCATCATGCTGCTGCCCATGTTTGCCGCGACTTTGAAAAACAAGCTGGACTTGAACAACCTTGTCAAGACCTCGTTCAACGTCATCGTGGCTATGGCGGGCATCGTGCTGATTATGTGTATCTTCTACCGCCAAGAAATCATGCAGATGATGTATCGTCCTGAAGATGCCGAAGCCGAGACCGCCTACCTTGAGCGCATCGGACAATATGCCAATGTATTTCCTCTGCTGATGGGCAGTTTCTTCTGCCTGTCAACGACCTACGTCTTCGGCACCCTGCTTACCGCCAACGGCAGTTTGAAGCAACTCAATATGGTTGCCACCGCTGGCGTAATCATCAACATCCTGCTCAATCTCATCGTCATCCCACGCTTCAAGGCCGTTGGCGCTGCCTGCACCAGCCTCTGCGTGCAAACCGTGACGGCATTCCTGCAATACCTCCTTGCCAAACGCATCCTAAAGATTGAATTGGAAGGACGCTACTGGCTCCACATCATCGTTTTCTTGGTCTCTGTCATCGTAGTTACCTTCCTCATCAAGCAACTGGATATCAATTGGATGGTCGGCTTTGTCATCGCCTTTGCCGTCAATTGCAGTGCCATCTTCTTCACCCGTTTGCTCAGCCTGAAGGAAATTGTTGCCCTCGTCATCCCAAAGGAAAAAAAAGCCTAATTTGACATTTTTCATTGCCATCTCACGGGAATTCCCTATTTTTGACAACTTATTTCACACATAATTATGGACGAACAACAACATAACGCCTACAGTTCCAAATACTTGTGCCGACTTTTGGTGGAATATAGGAAGCCCATACTCATTATTTTGGCCGTGGCTGCGCTGTGCGCCATCGTTTTCAGCGCCCCATTCTTCATCACTCCCCTTTTCAAGTCCACTACCATCATCTACCCCACTTCCAGCAACTCCATCTCCAAGGTGCTGATTAGCACTACATACCAATCGGAAAAAGACATCATGAACATCGGTGAGGACGAACAAACCGAACAGATGCTGCAAGTGCTGAACTCGAACCGCGTGCGTGACAAGGTCATCAGCCGTTTCAACCTGATGGAACACTACGACATCAAAGACAGCAGATACCCTGTCACGAAACTCAACAAACTCTACGATGCCCGCATCAAATTCCGCCGTACGGAATACAATGCCGTGAAAATCACTGTTTTGGACTCCGATGCGGCCCTCTCGGCCCGTATCGCCAACGAAATCGCGGAGATCTTTGACAGCACCATGAACCAGATGCAGAAGGAAGTCGCCATCAAGGCATACCACATCGTGGAACAGGAATACAACACCCTCGTTGCCGAGATGAACCAACTCGAGGATTCGCTCAACACACTACGAAGGTTGGGCGTGTTCGACTACGAGTCGCAAGTGGAGATGCTCAGCCAACAGCTGGCCGTCGAGCTTGGAAAAGGCAACACACAGGGCATCAACAATATTCAAAAACAACTTGACATCCTGGCCGAATACGGCGGTGCCTCCTACGCCATCAACGAGCGCTTGGACAACGACCGCCTGCAACTGTCGCTGGTCAAGTCAAAATACGAGGAAGCCAAGGTGGACGCCACCGAGTTCATTCCGCACAAGTTCGTAGTCACCTCCGCCTTCCAGGCCGAGCGCAAGAGCTATCCCGTTCGCTGGATCATCGTGGTGATCACGGTGCTGAGCACCCTCCTGCTGCTCATCTTCTGCATCGTGTTTTACGATCGCTCGAAAGGCTTTTTTCGTTCGGAGGCCGAAAGAAAGTCGGCCGACAAGGCAACGCAAGGCAAACCTAAAGAATAAGGTAACCTCTTTTTTCAACACCGACAAAACCAACAACATCACTCCGAAAACAACACAAACAACAATGGATAACAATTTCAACAATCTTTCTTTGGTGCAGCTCATCCTGAAATGGAAGTGGCACATCATCATCATCACTGTGGTGGCAGCACTTTGCGGAGCCATCTTCTCAAGTTCCATGTTCATCACGCCGCTTTACAAGTCGGTGGCCGTGGCCTATCCCGCCAACATCAGCCCCTACTCCGATGAAAGCGAGACCGAGCAGATGCTTGAAATCATCAACTCACGCTCCATCATGGACTCCATCATTGAGAAGTACGACTTGTGGACCGACTATAAGATTGACAAGAACTACAAGTATGCCAAGACTTATATGATCAACGAGTACCGCAGCAAGATCAAGATTGGCAAGACCCCTTACGAAGCCGTCAGCATTACCGTGATGGACAAAGACCCCTTTGTGGCTTGCAACATTGCCAGCGACATCCTCAAGTTCTACGACCAAAAGGTGCACAACCTGCACAAGCAGAAAGTGGGCGAAGTGGTGGATATGTACGACATGCAGCTGAAGATGAAGCAAAAAGACATCGACTCGCTGAAGCAAAACCTCACTGATCTCGCCACCAACTACGGCGTACTCAACTATTCGGGACAGCTCCGTGAGGTGACGCGTGGCTTCATCAACGGCTCCACCAAAGCCAACGAACTGAAGGAAAACCTTGAGCAATATGGTGCCGATGCCGTTGACCTTGAAACCAAAATCATCGCCGAGGCCAACACATACTCGCTCATCAAGCGTGACTACGAGCAGAACCTTCGTTTCTTCAACTCCAACCTCACCTACTCCAACATCATCACTGAGCCCTTCCCTGCCGACAAGAAAGCCTTCCCCGTGCGTTGGGTGGTTGTGGCTCTGGCTGGCTTGGGTGCCTTCTTGCTTTCCATCATCGTCATCTTCATCATCGAAAACAGAAAGAAATTCGTAGGCGAAAACAAATAAGACCGTGGAGAAAAAAGCGAAAATAGCTTGGCTTTACCTTATTGCAGCGTTGTTCGTTGCCGTGGGGTTGTATCTGGTGGTGAAAAAGAGCTCCTACCTGTTCTTTGCGCTGCCTGTGGTGCTGGGCGTGCTTTTGCTCTACATCTTCTCCCTCGACAAAGTCCTGTTGTTCACGGCCTTCACCGTGCCGCTGTCGGTCAACATGAAGGTCCTTGAGGCGGGATTGGCCATTTCGCTGCCTGCCGAGCCTCTGCTGATGGGCATCCTGGTGCTTTTCCTTGCCAAGATGCTGTATGACGGGAAATACGACAAACGCATCTCACATCATCCCATCGCTGTCGTTATCTATTGTATGTTTGCCTGGATGCTCGTGACCTCCATCACAAGCGAGATGCCCGTGGTGTCGATCAAGTTCCTGCTGTCGCGATTGTGGTTTGTGGTACCCGCCTTCTTCCTATGTGCGTTGCTCTTCAAGAAGCCCAAGAACATCCATCTCTTCATCTGGCTTTACATCGCCAGCCTTTGCATCGTTTGTGTTTACACCATCATCCACCATGCACAGTATGGCTTCGATGGCGACTCGGCCCACTGGGTGATGACGCCTTTCTATAACGACCACACGGCCTACGGCGCCGCGCTGGCCATCTATCTCACCCTCGCCCTCACCTACGTGTTCCTGCCCGGCATAAAGAAAAGCCGCAGAATCGCCATCATCGGCGTGGTAGCGCTGTTGAGCGTGGCATTGGTCTTCTCCAACTGCCGTGCTGCTTGGCTAAGTGTGGTGGCATCCCTGGCCGTACTGGCCTGTGTGTTGCTGAAAATCAAATTCCGCTGGATTGCCGCTGCAGTGGTGATTCTCGTGGGGTTGTTCTTCGCCTTCCAAAACCAAATCATCGACGCGATGGAGAAGAACAACCAAGACGCTTCGGGCGACCTTGTCGAGAACATCCAAAGTATCACTAACATCTCCACCGACGCCTCCAACTTGGAGCGTATCAACCGCTGGCAGTCGGCCTTCCGCCTTTTCAACGAGCGTCCCGTGTTTGGCTGGGGTCCCGGAACATACCAGTTCGTGTATGCGCCCTTCCAAATGTCGAAAGAGAAGACCATCATCAGCACCAATGCCGGCGATGGCGGCAATGCCCACTCCGAGTACTTCGGTCCTTTGGCGGAGCAAGGCGTGATGGGCTCGCTCCTCGTACTGGCATTAGTTATTGTGACGGTGACTTGTGGCTTCAAGACATACAGCCGTTGCAAGAACAAGCAAGCCAAGATTCTGGTGTTGGGTGCCACTCTCGCCTTCTTCGGCTATTTCGTCCACGGCTTCCTCAACAACTTCCTCGACACCGACAAGCTGGCCATCCCTGTGTGGAGCCTCGCCGCCTTGATTGCCGCCATCGACGTTTATTACGCCGACAAGGAGAAGTTTGAAGAGGTAGAATAAAAAATGCCGCCAAATCATTGACGACATTCTTTTCGATAGGATTTATGTAAGATTTAACTACGTTGAAATCGAAGATTCGGCAAAGCCAATGTAGAGCTTTTCCTTACTTGACTTCCACCAGTTCCAGCTCAATCACCAGCGGTGAATAGGCAGGCAACAGATCCTCATCGATGACATACTCGCCGAAAGCCTGCTCCGACGGAGCTATCACGGTGACCTTTGCGCCAGGTGCCATGGTCATCAGGGCCTCCTCAATGGCGGGAATCATCTCGTGGTTTCCCAATTTGAAGCTGATGGGCTGATCGTATTTGTAACTTGACTCCACCTCGTCACCCTTCAGGGTGCTCAAGATGTAGTGCACCGACACCTCGTCGCCCCACTGCGCCACATTGCCCTCACCCTCTTGCTGACGGATGATGTAAAGGCCCGACTCGGTAGGCGTCTCGGTGATGTTGTTTGCCTTGACGTAGTCAGCAATGGCTTTGGCCTCCACCGACAGCATACGCTCGCGTTCTATGGCTTTCTCGGCTTCAAGGTCGGCTTGGTGCTTATCGTAAGCAGCCTTGTCCATCACGCTGTTCATCTTCAATCGGACAACCAAAGGCGTATAAGGCATGATGTACTGCTCGTAGCCAGCGCTGTCGAAAGCCAACTCGGAAGGAATCACAAAACGCATCGTGCCGCCTTCGGGCACCATGCCAATGGCCTCGTTGAAGCCCTTGCCGATAAACTCCTCACCGTATTGCATCTCAACGGATTCCACGCCAAACGAATTCATAATGGTGTCACCCTTGGGGTTGCACATGGTGAAGTCGAAATCGACATAATCGCCCATTTGCGCCATCCTGCCCTTCCCTGACTTCTCCATGATAATGAGACCCGACTCGGTCAAAGTGTTCTTATCATCGAGAGCCAAAGGCGACAAGAAATCAATTTCTTCTTGCTTAAGGCTGTCCAACAGCACCTTACGCTCTGCTTCCAGTTCTTCGTAAGGCTTGATGGACAACAGCTTCAAGTCATAATAAATCGGCTTGCCTGCAAATTCCTCGGGCACCTCTTCGACACCCAGCATGGTGGTAAATACCGAATCAACGGAGACCACCAGCCGTGCCGAATCGCCCACATGCATCATCAGCAGGGCATCAGCCACATCGCCCACGAAATCGGCCTTCTTCAACACAAGGCGCATAGGCTCATCGCCTGCCGTCGAAAACAGCATCGAGTCGTTGAAAAACTGAGCCATCTCGAAGGTCACCTCGTCGTTGAGGCGCGGCATGTCACCGTCAGTCGTGGTGTAGAACTTCATATAGGCTCCGCTTTCCGTCTTCTTGAACCCCGAATAGATGGAGTCATCGTTGCCACAAGAGGCCAACGTCAAGAAAACGGAAAGTACGGAGAACCAACCAATAAGACGTTTCATCTTATTCAAAAGTTTCGAAATCTATCAGTTCGACTTCAAACATCAGGTTGGAGAACGGAACGATCTTGTCGCCAGCCTGTCTCTCACCATAGCCCAGATAATAAGGAATGTAAAGCACACCCTTCTCACCTTTCGACATCAACTGCACACCTTCGTCCCAGCCAGGAATAACCTGACCGACACCAAGGATGAATTGGAAAGGCTGGTCTCTTTCAACTGAAGAATCGAAAACGGTGCCGTCAAGCAATTTGCCAGTGTAGTGCATCGTGACGGGTTTGCCCACTTCGGGTTTCTCGCCATTGCCAGGCTCGGTCACCACATAGTAAAGGCCCGATTCGGTAGGCTCAGCAACAATATTATTCTTAGCCAAATAGTTAGCCAGTTCCTTGGCAGCCTTGGCGGTCTCGTCGGGATAATCATTTTGAAGCTGGGCAATATGTTCGGCGTTTCTATTCTTGACATCGTTGGCGAAGTTCTGGGCATACACCTTCTCAGGCATGAAGTCGACCACCTTCACCTCGAAACGCATCACATCGGTAGAGTTGAACTCAGCCGGCAATGTGGGCTGTTGGAACAAATACTTGAACGTCGAATCAGTGTTCACGATGAAAGAGGCGGAGTCGCCTTTGTGCATCATAGCCAAGCCTTCGTTAATGTCGCCAGCAAATGCCGGTACCTGCAACTTCATCATATTCTGCGTATTGGGAATCAAAGGCGTGGTGTCGTTGATCATGCAGCAGATTTTCACCTCCATCAAATCACCCACTTGAGGCAATTCACCTTCATTTTGGGTGTAGAATTGATAATACAAACCATTCTGGTTCTTTTCGTAACCCGGGTAAGGGTTCTTTTCAGCGCAAGCACCCATAGTGCCCACAATCATCAAGGCCACAGCGGCCATCGAAATGATACTTTTTTTCATTTTAATAAAGTGTTTTGATATTGTAATTTATTTTATTTCAACTAATTCCACATCGAAAACAAGGTTAGAGCAGCCAGGGATGTTACCATAAGGATGTTCTCCGTATGCCAGTTGATAAGGCAACACAAAACGGGCTTTTTCACCCACATGCATCAAACCAACGCCTTCTTCCAAACCTTTCAACATGACACCATTACCATACGACACCTCGAAATCGCCATCCAAGTCGTCGGAGTTACCCAAAGGCGTGCCGTCGAGATAGGAAGCCACAAACTTGATGACAACCTTTTGGCCTTTTTGCGGCATTGCGCCATCGGTCGCCAAAGATTTGGAATAATACAATCCCGAAGGCGTGTGGTCGACAATGCCATTAGCACTCACATAGTCAGCAAAGGCCTTCTCCGATTCGACTTTCAAAGCCGCTTGAGCCTTTTCTGCCTCGGCACGAAGTTCCTCTGCAGTGGTGATTTTCAACAACTTAATATCATAAACCAAGTTAGAATAGGGAGGAATGGAGCCAACGGAATGTTCGCCATATGCCATTTCGAAGGGGATGATGGCTTTCACACGTTCGCCAAGGTGCATCTTGGGCATGATTTCTTCCCAGCCTTGAATGGCATAGCCTTCGCCCAAAACGAACGAGAACTTTTCGGGCTGGTCGAAAGTTGAGCCCACAAACTGACCATCAAGCAAGGTAGCCGAGAAATCGACTTCCACCTTCTCACCCTTCACTGGGCAGCGGCCCTTACCAGGCTCCAACGGAATGATGTAAATGCCGCAAGATTCAGGCGTTACTCCCTGAAGATTCGATTCCACATAGTCGGCAAACATCTGTATCGAGTGTTCTCTCATCGCCTTATTCATCTTCTCAATCTCAGCTTGAAATTCCTCTTGAGACTTGATTTCCAATAACTTAATCTCATAACGGAAATAATCGTCCGCTTTCAGGCCGACACTCTCAGGATCCTTGTCATAACACTTGATGGCCACCGAGTCTGCCTTGATGTAAAAAGACGCTGAGTCACCTAAGTTCATCATGGAGTAGGCTTCGTTCAAGTCGGCAGGAAACATTGACTCTTGCAGTTGCGCATACACCTGACTCTCAGATTGTTGAAAATCAAAATATACAGAGTCATGGAGATAGCACGTCATGGCCACCTTCAACATATCGGTCTGAATAGGTTTTTGAGCCGTGGCGTTGTGGTTGTAAAACTTGTAATACAGACCACTTTCAGTTTTCTTGTACCCGGGAAATCTTTGGGTGCAAGCCGTGAACAGCATCACTGCCAGCAGGCACGCTGACGCTAAGGTTAAGCAATTTCTCTTCATAAATTATTGATTGTCTATTATTTTTATCGTATAAACCAAAGTTGCGTATTCAGGAATTTTGTCGTCGTCGCCATGCAGGCCATAGCCCAGATGGAAAGGGATGATGAGTTTGGCCACATCGCCACGATGCAGATAAGTCATGGCTTCATCAAGGCCTGACTCCACCATACCCTCTCCCACGACAAACGACTTAACACCATCGTTTTCAGAAGAATAAATCAACTCACCAGCGATGGAATGAAGCTCGTATTCCAAAGTCACCCTCTCCCCTTTTTCGATTTCTTGCTCCGACCCGCGTTTCAGGATTTGGTATCTCAGTCCTGTACCCGTCGACGTCATCGTCAAGCCGTGACGTTTCACATAGTTCTCGATGTCCTCCTCTTCTTCGTTGATCAAATAGCGATTGGCCTTCTCCATGCTGTTTTTCATCTCGCTTTTGGCGACAGGCTCAACTTGTCTTGGCTTCTTCTCGTCACAAGAAAAAAGAGCCAACAACAATATCAATATCAGATATTTACCTAATGTCCTCATTCTGCTTTGTTTAATAAATCCTGATATTCCGGCAGCACGGCCTTCAACTGTGCCACTGCCTCTTCGAACGAGCATGTCAAAGTGCCGCCTGCCGCATTGGTATGACCACCACCCTTGAAATACTTCTGCGCCAACTCATGCACCGAGAAGCTGCCCTTCGAACGGAACGAAAAACGTATCTGATCCTGACGTTCGGTAACAAGCACCGACATCTTGATCTTCTTCATTGAAAGGGGATAGTTCACCACGCCTTCGGTATCGCCAGGTTGATAATCAAATCGTTCCAAATCATTCTTATTCAACGCAATAATGGCAGTGGAATATGCATCAAACACCTCCATCCTATTGCTGATGGAGAAGCCCAAAAGGCGGAGACGATTCTCCGACATCGTATCATATACCAATTGATGGATAAGCACATACGGCATCGAATACTCGACCAACATGCTGCACAATTCAAAGGTACGGGGATGATAGATGGAATGGGCAAACGAACCCGTATCCGTCATGATGCCCACCAACAGGTTGGTGGCTATGTCTTGGGTAAAACAACCCTTTCCGTAATGGAGGATGATTTCCGACACGATTTCAGACGCGCTTGAAACACAAGTCTCTGAATAAGCGCATAAGAACTGGCTCAAGTCGGGGTCGCGATGATGGTCGACCAAAATACGTGGACAACGCGTCTTCCCTATCTCATTATGCAAGATTCCGCCTCTAGACAAGTTGTTGAAATCCAACATCATGATACATTCCGCCTCATTGATGGCCGCCTTGCATGACTCTGCATCTTTTTCAAACACCAAGAAATCATCAGCGCCGGGCATCCAATGCAAGAACTCCGGAAAGTCGTTGGCAACCACCATCTTAACCTGATGTCCTTTCGTTTCAAGGAACTCAGCCATAGCCAAAACCGAACCAATGGCATCACCGTCGGGATTGACATGACAGGCCAAAACGAAGCGTTTAGGCGACTGAATTACAGCATCAAAGCATTCAAAAAAGGAATCGTGTTGCATAACTTTAATAAAAGCCTGCAAAGGTACACTTTTTTCCCTTTCCACACCTAAATAAATTAATACAAAAACGTCAACGGGGTGAAAGCACCTCAAAAGTATGGTCCGAATAGACCATAATCATCTGCTTCAAACCCGACGATGCGAAAGCATGCTGGATTTCTTCAAGAGGTTCTTTAGAAACAAAAGCAGTTTCACTAGTGTCTACCGAGTCTACGTGATCCTGCGATTCGTTTGAACGGGATTCGGGCAAAGGAGAGTAAGTTTCAAAAGGCTCTGACACCGTCATCGGTCCTTTACCAAAAATGATCCAATCCAGATTATATTCAGGGAAGGTCTCTTTCAATTTCCGAACGAAATCCAGGCTCGGGTTGTTGCGTCCCGAGAGAAGGTGCGAAACGTTGGAAGGTTGAATGCCAAGCCGGATGGCGAACTCGGCAGCGGTCATATTTTTTGCTCGAATGATGTGTGCAATCCTGTCTTTCATTCCGTCATTTTCCATACCAGTATACTCCTAAAAATTTCGAATTTCACTTCTTTTTCAGTTGACAAAAGTAAACAATATTCCATTACAAAACACAATCAATAAAAATTTATTTTTGTAAACAAGCAAATAATACATAATTTATTGATAGTTTGCATTAGATTTAATAATTTAAATATTTATAATTAAAAGATTTAAATATTATGATACAAAAAATTTAATTTTTAAACAATAAAAGGAAAATATATAATATTTTACTTTAAATAT
>Ga0310697_10004924_pt1 | contig 13059 bp, 10 predicted proteins | sample 172DNAGHGlowgp2_FD_203883 | JGI IMG/M metagenome (GOLD analysis project Ga0310697, IMG submission 203883) | Sheep rumen microbial communities from Palmerston North, Manawatu-Wanganui, New Zealand - 1728 DNA GHGlow gp2 (v2) (version 2) | ecosystem: Host-associated > Mammals > Digestive system >...
CCTTCCCGGACCAGGTCCGAGGAGCCGGCTTTTCGCGACACGACGACTTTCGCACCGGCCATCAGTGCCTCCCCCGTCACTGCCCCGTATGCTTCCTGCGTACTGGGAAGGACCAGGATGTCGATGACGTCATACCAGGCCAGGAGTTCATCACCGTCCAGCATTCCGGTGAACTTCGCATCCGGTGCCAACGCCTCCAGTTCCGCCCGTTCGGGTCCGTCGCCGATGAGCACCAGCCGAGCCCGGTCACGCAAAGGTCGGAAAGCCTGGATCAAGGCCGGAATGTTCTTCAGCGCAACGAAGCGCCCGACGAAAGCCACCACCGGCTTCCCACCGGGCAAGAGCCGCTCCGAAAGAGGCAGTACCCGTTCCAACTCGGGACGGATGCGCCGTTCGTCAGCCAGGATGGGCATGAACAGTCCCTTCCCGAAACGGCTCCGGTACCAGTCCCTGACAGCGGGACTGTGCAGGACGATCTCATCCAACAAGCGCGGCACGATCCGGCGGGCCAGCCGGTGCTTCCAACCGAAATCGTTGCCGGAGATCATATCCAGACTGTCGTCGCAGGTGGAAACCACCTTGTACCCATAACGTTTCCGGAGCAGCAGGCACAGAACCGCGGCGGCGGAGAACTCCGGAACGATGACCACTGACGGACGGCAATCCTTTATCAAGGCTGGCAGCGAACCGAGGGTCCACCGGCGGACAGGAATCTCCGAAACACCGTTCCTTATATCCTGGAAACAGATTTCGCAGGCCAGGTCCCTATATAGGGACCGATAGAAATCCATCCTGTAAGGGGCCGGAAGATTGGATAGGTACAGGTTACGCATCAAGGGTCCGTTTCAAGATATCGACGATACTCCGCTCGAACCGTTCCAATGTGTACAAGCATTCGTAACGGGACTTGCCGCTCTCCCCCATCCGGGTTCTCAAAGCGGGGTCGGTCAGGAGACGGCCAAGGGCATCGGCCAGGGCAGCCGTATCCTCCCGGGGGCAGATGACGCCATCGACGCCGTCCCGGACCATTTCCGGAAGAGCGCCTTCTTCCGTCGTTACGACGGGCAGTCCCGCTCCCATCGCCTCTAAGACGACCAACGGGAAACATTCATTCGGATAGAAGGTTGGGAAAGCGAACACGTCCGCTTCGGAAAACGCCTCCCATTTTTCGTTCCCATAGCGGGGGCCTTCAAACGTGATATGGGACTCCAGACCTTTCTCCCGGATTTCCGCGGTCAGACTGTCTCCGGGGTAATCCGCAGACAGGGCTCCCACCAGGGAACACTTGAAAGCGACTCCCCGTTCTTTCAATCGGCGACAGGCATCAATCAAGATGGAGACACCCTTGGATCGGATCATATTCGACAGGAAGAGAATCCGAGGTACAGGTCCGGGCCGATGGGAGATCTCCGGGACGGAAACACCGTTGGGACAAAATGACACGCGTTCCAAGAGGACATATTTCCGGATATCCGGATACAAAAGGCGGGAAAGCAGGATGACGGAGGCGTCCCTGAACAGCAGCCGGTACAACCTGTTATCCACGAAACGATCCTGCCGGGAGGCGACGCCCTTGTTGTGGAAATGAAGTACGATCGGGCATCTCTCCCGCCGTATCATCCGGGCGAGGAGGGCATCTTTGAGAAGTGCCGGCATCGTGGACGAAGGGGTCATATATACCAAGTCCGGCTTCCACCCGTCCATCGCCTGACGTACTTCCCGACGCATTCGGGAGAAAGACCGAATCTTTTCCCAGGAGAAACGACCGATCTGACCCAGCGTGGAAGACGCCGACAAATTGACATAGCGCGCTTCGAACAAGCCGTTCACCAACTCGCTTCCCCGAAGGAAAGACCCCACGAGGGATGCCCCGTGAACAGGCGGAGGCAGATGAAGGATGAACAATGCCTTCGGCTTATCGGCTCTCAAATCGGATTTTTCCATCTACTCTGTTGTTTTCCAACCGATTTCCGACGTTGACACGGCTGATCTTGCTGTCCGCACGCTTTTCCACGGTCAGCACTTGACGCAGATCGATACAATAGGAATTGTCAATCCGCTCGACCACATTGTTCCGGATAGTGGCATTGACCGTCCCATCGTCGCAAAAAATCCCTCGGTTTTCATAAGGTCCCGATATGTCATGGATATCGTTGTTCCGGATCTCTACAGACACATTCTGCGTATAGACATAGATAGCCCCCGTATCCATCAGGAGGTTCTGGGGAGCCTCTTTTCGATAGGCTTCCGTCTGGTAAATCTCATTGTGCTCGATCAAGCCCGAGCTGGGGTGCTTCATGGTCTCCGTGAAATGCAGACCGGCCATGATGGCACAACAGCCATAGTCGACGAACCGGTTTCCGGATACCAGGTAATCGGTGCCTTCGACCCTGACGCAAGGCGTGACTTCGGCATCCGGATCCAGTTCCTTCCCTTCGAAGACATTGTCCACCACGTGCGTCCTGCCGGAATGGTTGTAGGACTGGATGCAGATCCGGCTGCAGTCCTCGAACCTGCATCCGCTGACCTCCACCCCGTCGGTGTAGGCGATGCGGATGGCATCGCTGCGGATCGACTTGAACGTGCAACCCCGGACGGTCGCTCCGCCCAGCTTGCAGGCGTAAAACCGGATCAGGAAATTACCCGCATCATTCATCCGGACGCCGGCATTCCGCTCGAAGGTTAAACCGGAAATGTCCACCTGCCGGAAATGGCAGGCCGTGAAATTGAAAACGGCCGTGGAAACCGGAAGGGCTGCCTCCCGCACCCGCACAAGCCGGAAGCGGGGGCGCTGGTTTCCATACGCATAATCTCCATTGATATTGTAGGTCAACCCAGAACGTTCCAGTTTCTCGCAGGTAAAGTAAACATAGCTTCCCTTGATCTCGGTCACCGGTCCCGTAAACAACCGATACCAGGATGTGACCTGGACGTATAGCCGTCCCTGCCCGGAAAGACGCTTCCGCGTCTTGATACGGCATAGTTTCTTGCCAGCATCGACGACTTCCACCAACCGGTCTGCCCGATAGAAGGGAGTCATCGTGATATTCTGTGCGGTTCCCTGCAACACGGCACCGTTCCCCTCGATGACCAGACGCGTTCCCGGACAATCCGCTTCCGACGTCAAGAACAGGTGATTGTCCCTGAACCGGTAGGTTCCCGGCCGGAACACCACTTTCAATTCGGCCGGATTGTTCCGCAACGCGCGCTTGACATCCTGGTCCAGGCGGTCGAAATCGGCCTGGGAGGACACCAGGATCGAAACCAAACAGTAGAAAAGGCTAAGCATAGAACAGATTCATCAGGCGGGTCCAGGCCCGGAGGGGCAGACCGTGATAATGCAAGGCATCCCGACGGAAAGAAGGGATCACCTCCACCGGTACCGGCATCCGGAAATCGCGCCGCTCAAGCGGTGCCATTTGGAAACGGAAGCGGTCGTAGGACTTGCAATGGGTGCCATCTCCGTCAAAACCGGCGGAAGGATCAACCAGGGATTCCGTCGGGAAAAGTGATACTTTCCCCTGAAGGAACTGGCTGTAGCAGAAGCGGATAGCCCAGGAGCTATTCTTCCCTTCCATCCATCCCCGGAGCATATGGGCACAATCGGAGCCGCCCCATCGGTTGAAGGCGAAAGCATTCTTCTGCAAGGAAGCGGGTGTCGGATTCCAGTCCACGGACTGCCAGCGGTCCCGCCAGGTAGCCCATCCCCAAGAAGAGCTCCGCGGGCAGAAATAAGCGTCATACCCGTAGCCGGAAGGGATTCGGACCCGGTTGGAATAACCGCAGACGGAGAACACTTCAGGCACGTTCCGGTACCGTTCCAGTCCTGCGTTCAGGAAGGTCAGGAATCCGGGATGCGTCATCAGGTCGTCCTCCAGGACAATGACCTTATCGGAGGATTCCAGGACCTTGTCCACGCCCGCGATGACAGAAGCGGCCAGGCCGCGGTTCTTTTCAGAGCACACGACGTCGACGTGGCGGAATCCGCGTGCCGCCAGGGCAACGCCCCGGACAGCCGCCACCTTTTCCTCGTCCGATTCCCTCCGGGGGCCGTCGACTCGGATGAAAAGGTCGGTTCCGGCCGCCAGGTCATCGGCCGCCAACGCAGCCAGCGTCCGACGCAGCGCATCGGGGCGGTTGTAAGCAAGAAGGACGACGGGGGTGGTATCCATCACTGTTCCAAGATTTTACGGAGCCGTTGCACACCCGCTTCGAAAGAGAATCGGTCCCTGTAGGCCCGCTGCCTTTCTTCGGCGGTTCCCGGACAGGCCAGCATCGCCCGAAGCGCCGTCACGAACGAATCCGGGGAATCATATGCAAACAGGGAAAGGCCTTCGAGAGATTCGTACCCCCGGGCGGAAACGCGGTGCACCAAAGCGGGAAGTCCGGACCTCAGTCCGTCCATCACCCGCAGTTTCACGCCGCCACCGCAGTCCACGGGGCAGATGTAGTACCGTGCCCGGTTCAGCACGGCAGACATATCGGGCGGGGTGTCCACCAGTTCGATGCCCAAGTCCGCCAGGCGCCGTCTCAAAGCGCTGCCTGCATCCTTCCCGGCAACGATGAGCGTCGCATCCGGGACCTCCCGCAGGAGCAGCGGCCAATACTCATCCAGCCACGGGAGCAACGAATCCAAGGTCTGACGGGCTCCCAGGTTTCCCGTGACCGCAAACACCGGTTCCCCAACGGCAACGGCGTGACAGGGCCCGATGACCCGATACTCGAAAGCACCCAGGAGTTCCATCCGCCCCTTCATCCCCTTGCCGTAATGACGGAGCAGCAAATCAGCGTCGTCGGGGGTCAGCGTCAGGTTTACGTCCGCTGCCCGGACGGCTTGGCGTTCGGTCGCCACCACGACCGGAAGCAGCAGCGGGCGCAGCAGGGGCGGCGTATTGTCCCGTGTATATTCCCACTCGTAATTGTCGTGGACGACCACGGTAAGGGCGCCGGTTCTGCGGGCTTTCCGAATCAGGCGGGACGAACATTTGCTGTTCTGGAAGACGATTACATCGAACCGCTCCCGGGCCAGCAGGTCCGCAAAAGGCCGCTCGAAACGATGCAGGACACCACGCAGCACCATCCGTGCCATTTTAGCGGCCTTCGATGCGTGATCCACGACTTCGATCCGGCGGATGCGCGGGTCGATCCCAGACACGGCCTCACCTTCGGACCGGGCTGGATACAGGAGCGTAACATCGCCATACAGGGCCGCGAACGCATTGATATAGGCTCTGGCCCCATACACACCGCCTCCGAAACCATACAGGTAGTTATAGGTGACAATCAGTACTTTCATCGGCTGATCCTTACGTTCTCTCCAATATAACTGTCGGGATCGTTTTTGCGAGCGTACAGGCGCAGGCGTCCGTCATAGGTATTGTTCCGGATGACGATGCCTACATTCACCTTCCGGATGGCCGAATTCCTTCGACGACCCACCCGGTGCGCCTTACGCACGTCAATGGCATAACTGTCCCGGATGTTCAGGACCGTGTTGTCACAGACCTTCAGGTTCACGACGCCATCGTCCCCGAAAATACCCCGGTTCCCGTGTGGGCCCGCAATGTCGTGGACAAAGTTCCCGCGGATGGTGATATCTTTGTTCTGGGTCCATATATAAATGGCGCCGCCGTCAATCAGTGCCCTCATCGGCTCCTGCCGGAAAGATTCCGACATGCAGATTTCGTTCTTTTCGATCACGCCGGACGTCACCAGGCCCGCCGTATCGGTGAAATGCAAGCCGACGCCAATGGCGGAGTAGGAGAAATCCTCGAAATAGTTGTCCCGGACCAGCAATCCGCTTCCTTTGCAATCCAGGACGGGATCATTGGTCATCAGCAGTCCGTTGCGAAGGAACCGGTTTCCTTCGATCCGGGCACCGGAAGCCGTCTTGTCCACATAGACCTGATTCAGTGCACCCTCCCGGAACTCATTGTCCAGGAGCCGGAAACGATCCGTTTTCTCCACCAGGATGCATTTGGAGCGGATGCCCTCGAAAGTGCATCCGCGAACGATGACGGAATCCGTCTCGACCCCGCTGAACCGGATCAACCGGTCCCCTTCCCCGTTACCCAGGAAATGGAAGCCCTCCAACACGATCCCGCCCAATTGGGAATTCTCCACGGAAAAGAAGTTCGAGGCGGAACAAGCGTGGTGCCCTTCCGCCTTTCGGGGAGAAAACAGCATATAACGGGGCCTGCAACGGCCGAACCGCAGTTCGGACCAGATGCGTGTCCGGTACGGGACCCGGCTGAACCAAATCCAGCCCCGGGATATCTTGACCACGTCATAGACCGCCCCCACGAACCACTGGGAAAGGATGAGTTTCATACCGGCCGCATCGGCCTCGGAAACATCGGTTTCCCCTTTGCCGCGCAGAATGTACGTTCCCTTGCGAAACGGCACGCGCACCGGCCAAAAACCGGCTTTCCGCACGGGAGTCAGTGGGTCGAAAGCCTTCCGTCCATCCAAGTCCACGAACCCGTTCCCGAACGTCGGTCCCTGCCCGTCACCGGCCCCTACCAGGACGGTCCCGTTTCCGCTCAGGCGCACGACCGTTTCCGGCAACTGGAGGTCCGACAGGCTCAGATGACCTTCCCGGAAAAAATAGGTTCCCGGCCCGATACGCACGTCAACCTCCCGCTCCCCCGTTGCCAGGGCAGCGTCAATGCGCTCGTCCAGCCGGTCGAAATCCTGCTGGCCGGTCACCGAAAGGATGACGGAAAGGAGAAGGGTCAGGACCATATTATCGTTTGACGCGCAGGATCATGCGGTAAATCCAGCCCACCAAGGTCGTCTGCCAGGCCGGATAACCTTTGTAAGTCTCGTAATAGTAGGCGTTGCTCCGGTACTGGAGCCAGGCGGCCTTCTTTTGCGCCAAGTGTGTCCGGATCGTGGTTCCGTGCTCGTGCACCACCGTGACGGACGGCAGGAAATAGACGGTCCGCCCAACCCGGCGCATCCGTTCGGAGAGGATGGGTTCCTCGGCATACAGAAAGGTATGGGAATCCATCCCGCCGGCCAGTTCCCAGGCATCCCGGGGACACAGGAAAAAGGATCCCATCACCCGGTAGCACTCCCCCTCCTCCGCTTTCTCGGACGCATCCAACTGGAAGATCCGCCGCTTCGCCTCCCGGCTGAGGAATGGCGTGGAAAGATACATCCAGACATACTGTTTCCACAACCCTTTATAGGGTTCCGGAGACTGCCTCTTCCCATCCGTCCCGATGATTTCCGGGCCAATGACACCGATGCCGGGAAATTCCTTCAGTTTGACGACGAGCCGTTCCACGACATCATCGGAAGCGAAACGGATGTCATTGTTCGAAAACAGCAGGACATCCACGTCCGGGTCGGCACACAACGCTTCCGCCCCGGCATTGCAGCCGGCCGCATACCCGTCATTCACCCGGGCGATGACGTCGCAGCCGATCCGCAACCGGAGTGCCTCCGCCTCCGCGGCAGACGCACCGTTGTCCACGACCACGACCTTGTACGGGAGACCGATCTTGGGCAGTTCCCCGGTGACGAAGGCCGCGGTACGGTCGTCGGAACGGTAACTGACAATGACGATGCCTAGCACGGGAAATGCTAATTGACGATGAGGGAACGGTATCTCTGCATCAGCCTCCTTCTCACCTCGATCCGATGTCTTTCGACAGCCTTGGCGTATTCCCTGTCGGAGTACAGGAAATACAGATAAAAACTGAGCCAGGTCAGCGTCTCGACGGAAGCGAAATAGCCGACGGTCAGCGAACAAGTCAGGATCAGCAAGGCGTTACCCCGGACTTCCAGGGAATGATTGGGAGACAGGCCCCGGATGACGTTCACCAAGATGGCAATGACGGGGAGTAACCCGTAAACGTGCCACAAGCCGATCATTCCGATATCCGAGTAAAAGATGCCTTCTTGCCGCAAGTCGTCGACGATGGGGTGAAAATTGCCGGAGATGAAACCGTTGCCGATCAGGATGGATTCCTTTCCGTTTGGCAGTGAGAAGGCATACAGGATGGCCTTGATCCGATTGTAATCGGGATCCGCCAGCTGATCCATCGTCTCGACGAGCAGGGAATAGATGGTATCGACGAGAACGAGAGCGATGATTACGACGGCAAAGCTCATCACCGCGAACGCGTACAGGCGGGAACGGGCGGAACGGTTGGACAGGACGGAAAGGAAGACGATGAAGCAGGTCGAGATCAGGAATGTCCGGTTTCTCGCAATGAAGATGAACAGGAAAAGCAGGGCGACGGGGATCAGTTTCCTGATCGTCCTCCTTTCGCGGTATTCATACAGGGAGAAAATGAATGCAATGACGATGAAATGCAAGCCGGACACCATATGGACGAAATCCCCTTCATCGATGAACTGCACATATTCGTTGGACGGCACCAAGGTCTGGTCCACGAAGGTGACGACGAACGTGGTGACCGCACAAAGGACGCTAAAGGAATACAAAGCCCATTTCAATTCCCGGAAAGACGGCCGGACGGCCAGAAGCAGCGGAAATACCAGCAAGCTGAAGAACTGGCGGTTGACGATGAAGGAAAGGTAGAAGGGCTGCCGATAGAATCTGTAAGCAGCGATATAGGAGAGAGCCAAACCGGCGAGAATCCACCATACGGCCTTCATATTCTGCAAGACCCCGGTACGGAATTGGAAACCCAACTGCGTCATATAAATGACAGCCATCGTACCCAACAGGAGGAAAATGTGTCCGCCACCTGCAAGGACAGGCTGGAAGGCCACCAGGTCGAAAAAACGGGAGGAGACGAGCATCAGGAAAAGAAGCTCGACGCACAGGCTGTTCCGTTTTTTCGAATGGCCCTTGTACTTCATTTATAGTGACCGATAGAGTTGGAGCAGTTCCCGGACATTCTCCGGCATCGTCTTGGTTCTCGGAATCCGCGTCCGGAAGCGACCGATCAAGGATACATCCTCCAAAACGGCAGCCAGGCACGCCCGAAGGCCGTCCACATCCCCGGCAGGGTACAGCAGGCCGTTCTCCCCGTCAACGACAAAATCGGGGAACCCGCCCACCCGCGGCGCGATGATGGGAAGCCCTGCGTTGAAACTCTCGAAAATCGTCTGGGGTGCGGTGTCCGCACAAAGGGAAGGAAGGACGCTGATGTCGATTTGGTTCGTGATGCCGGGAATGTCTTCCGGGGCAAACCGACCGTGGAAGGTAACGCGGGCACGGTCGGCGTCCTCCGACAGATAGGCTTGCGTGATGGCATCCACATAGGGCTGCTCGTATTTCCCGAAAATCTCCAGTCGGGAGCGCTCCTTCAAGGACGCGGGCAGGCCGGCATAAGCTTTGACCAACTGGTGGACGCCCTTGTAGAATCCCACGCCGCCGATGAATCCGAACACCACGTCGTCCGCATCCACTTCGCGCGTATGGGGAATGGCCTTTTCGGCGATGGCGCTGCCGATATGCTGGACAAGGATCCGGTCGGCGTCCACACCGTATTTGACCAGGATGCGCCGGACGTCCCAGGAAACGCAGATAACCCGGTCGCAAAGATTCAAACCGGCGATGCAGGCCTCCAGGCGGGTCTTCCAAGCGGCCGCCAGGACCGGATCGAACCCGGCGGGGACTTCGTCCCGCCCGAACTCGAGCGAAGCCGTCCCGGACGGCTTCGGGAGGGGTTTTACTTTCCGGTACAGGCGGAACAGGGCTTTGTGCAACCTTGGGAAGGTCATCTCGAATTTGAGAACGGAAATCCGGTACCGGTCGTCCTTGACATGCCCGCGCCTGCGCGTGCAATAAGCGCAGCGCGTACAATCCTCAGGGCCGTCACAGATGCGGTTGTTGAAATCGACCATCACCCGGTAGGGGCACAGCCACCAGTACTCGTGGACCGTCGTCAGCAATTTGGCGCCGGTCTCCTTGAGAAGGCCGTACAAGGAGACGGGCATTCCCACCATACTATGGATATGGATGACATCAAAATGGCCGGCTTCCATGAAACGGCGGATCTCTTTCTCCATCCGCCCGTTTCTGAGATCGTTCGCCGGATGGCTGTAGTTCGTGGGCAGGATCGGACAGTTGAAATACTCGTAAACGCCCTCCTCCAGCTCGTGGATGCAACTCCGCCGGAAGAAGTGATAACGCCGGAGCATAGACGAGGTGCACAGCAGCGTCACGTCGGCCCCCTGGTTCCGGAGTTCACGGAACAGCGGACGGGTGTAGTTGGAAACGCCCCCGATCTCCGTCGGGTTGTCACAAATCAAAAGCAGTCTCATCGTCCGTTCAGTTTCTCAGCCAGGGACCTGGCTTCCGCAATGTTGTCTTCGATGGAACAATAGGTCCAACTGCCATAACGGCCGATGGAATGGATGTCTTTTCCACGGAGCATCCGTTTCTTGGCTTCGACGTCATCCAGCGACTTCCTGTTGATATGGACGTAGGCCGGATTCATCACGACGGCCTCCCAGTCCACCAGCCTCTGTTCCGGGCCGATGACGCCCGCCACCGCCAAGTCGGCCAGCACGCGGGGCATCCAGGCATCCGGATCGACCCGGTCCCCACACGGGAATCCAAGTTCCACATAGAGGGAAGTCCGGTCCTGTCCCAGGATGTTGTCATAAAATCCGACCCGGTAGAAGCAGTATTGTTCTTCCGGGAAATAGATCCAGTGGTCCGTGCTGTCGGGTCCTTTCGAGTCGAATCCCAGATTGAATACCAGGACCTGGTTGGCAGAATAGACGGAAGCGTCATACGGGACACCGCACAGGTCCAGCAGCCGCGGGAAAGGAAGCGTGCTGACAAGCCGGTCATAGGGGAGAACCTCTCCCGAAGCGAGACGCACCCGATGCCCGTCCGGATCGATTGACACCACCCGCGCACCGGTCCGGATCCGGTCCGGATCCACGTTCGAGGCGATGGAATCGACAAACGACTCCGCTCCCTCCTTCGAGTAGATGAATGTGTCGTTGTAGGCGTCGTTCTCCTGACGGCGGAAGTTGCGGATGATGTCCACGGGGTCGGCATAGGGGAAGAAGCGGCCCATCGCATCCTTGTCCAGCAGATCGAGGTCGCAGGCGTACAGTTTCCGATTGTAGGGGCAGAGGAATTTCTCGGCGATCGACTTCCCGAACTTGGCGTAAAGCATCTCCTTGAACGTGCCAAAGGAGCCCCCGGCCTGGAACAGGTCATACAGGCAGTCGATGAACTCTTCTTGCTCCAACTGGTGGATGTTCTTCTGGAAAGGATAATCCACCAAACGGTCCTTGTACCGGATCCGGGTGGACTTCCGGACCGTCAGGAGCAGGTCCGGACAGATGCCGGCCATCACGAAATCCTTGATGTCCGGCTGGCGGAAATGGAAGAAATGGCCGGAATAGTCCCATACGAAACCGTTCCGGCGGGTCGTCTTGCAATAGCCTCCCATCCGGTCCTCCGCCTCGAGGACCAGATAATCCCCGCCAGGACGGAAAGCGGCATAGGAGAGGCCGGAAATGCCGGCGCCGATGATGATATCCATCTAAACGCTTTTTCTTTTGAACAAATCGAAGACCGAGCGGATCGGGATGAATCCGGTCGTCTCGTTCAGGATTAGGATCAGGACGAGGGCCAGACCGCAGAGGATGGCGGTCCACAGATGCGGGACTCCCAGCGCGACGCAGGCGGAGCAGAGGGCGACGACCAGAAGAAGCAGGAAACTGAACCGCCGCTCATCCACCGTGAAAGCCATCCCGACATTCCCCGCTTTCCGGACCATCACCACGAGAAGGGTCACATTGGCGGCCAAATAGGAGAGCGCAGCCCCCAGAAGGCCGATCCATCGGGTCAGGAACGGGGACAGGACCAGGGCCACCAACCCGGCGACCACATAGGATGCGGTAATCTTCACCCCTTCCCCCTTTGCGTACAAAATGCCGTTCCAAATGCAGGAAAGGACCATCAAGCTATTGCCGAGGACGACCACGAACAGGCCTTTCTCGATGGGGAGATACTCCGCCTTGGCCATGATCAGGATAAGTTCCCGGGAAAAGCCCGCATAGAGCACCAACGCCAAGGCGATGAGCAACAAATAGACCTTCAAAACCGTGTGGAAGAATCCCGGGAACTGCGGATCCCCGTTCCGGATCATATTGCTGCAGGTGGAAAACCAGAAGAACTGCAAGGTCGCCCGGAGTGCCAGGGTGAGGCTGGCCAATGAGGTGAGAACGGAATAGAAACCCACTTCCCCTTCTCCGTAAAAATGATTCAGCGCATAGACGCCGATGGCCATCAGCACCCATTCAGCCAGATACACGGGCATCAGGGACAGGCTGATGGGCAGGGTCTTCCGGATGAAGTCCCGGTCGACGCCCCCCCAATAGGGAAGCTCCTTGCGGATCCGGAAGAACATAAAGACGGACAGGCAGGAGTAGAGGATGACCGGCGGAGCCATCAGGACGATGACATTCCGGTATCCCAGTGCAATCAGGACCAGGGAAAGGAGGAAACCGCCATACTCCGCCGTCAGGTTCAGGATCATCAGGAACCGCGACTTCTGATAAGTCTGCAGGAGCATGATGCCCAGCTTGTAATTGTACATCGCCGCGAAATACAGGAAGATCATCCCCACGAACCGGGCGTCAAGACCCTTGAACAGCCAAGCGACGGCGAAGCACAACACCAAAGAGGCGGCTTCCAGGAGCAGGGCCAGATTGAAGACCGAGTAATACTTCTTCCGGACGGAGACCTTGTCCACGTCGGACGAGAAGAACATTCCGCTCCCATCGAAAAGGTTTAGGGAAATGATGGGAAGCAGGACCGCCCCCGTCGTCGTGATCAGTTTCCACTCACCCAGGACGTCCCTGGAGAGATAATGGACGACGATGGGAAGGAGGATGACGCCCTTGAACTTGAGCAGCACCTGCAGCAAGAATCCCCAGAAGGCATTCTTGGCGATGGCGGAGCCCTTCGTATCGAAGCTGACGATCTCCATTTACCTCCCCTTATACATCTCCTCGTAATACTTCTGGTAATCCCCGCTGGTGACGTTGTCCAGCCAGGCCTGGTTGTCGAGGTACCAGCGGATGGTCTTCTCGATGCCTTCCTCGAAC
>Ga0310697_10004926_pt1 | contig 13056 bp, 13 predicted proteins | sample 172DNAGHGlowgp2_FD_203883 | JGI IMG/M metagenome (GOLD analysis project Ga0310697, IMG submission 203883) | Sheep rumen microbial communities from Palmerston North, Manawatu-Wanganui, New Zealand - 1728 DNA GHGlow gp2 (v2) (version 2) | ecosystem: Host-associated > Mammals > Digestive system >...
GAAATATGAGTTTAAAACTGATTTTTTCTGTTCTAACGTTTTTGATGGAGGTGACAATATATCGGAAACCAATTATCAATTTGATAATTCTGATGATACCATTCTTAGTCTAGGGCGTTTGGATAAGCCTTATATTACAGAAATGGTTGAGCAGGTGGTAATGTACTCTACTAGGCATAGTAATCGCAAGATAAATTTTATTTTTATTGGAGGTTCCCCAAATGGGAAAGATGAGGATTCCATAAAACAAAAACTATCAGTATGTCCTAATTTAAAATCCTATTTTCTTGGTTATTTATTCCCTATCCCAGAAAGGGTCATAAAATCTTCGAGTGTTGCAATCGCGACTTCTAATTCCGTGTTAATACCGTATAATCTAGGTGTGCCAACAATAGCTGTGGATGCGAATGATTTTTTCGCTATCGGTTTATATGGCATAGATACCAAATATAGGGTTTTTCGAAGAGATGAAAAACAAGTGCCAATAAGTGATTACCTTGAGAGAGTACTTATTAATAAGGATTTCTCTATGCCAGAAAAAAAACAAAAACCAAGGAGTATGGAAGAAATATTAGATGATCATTTCAAGGAACAACTCTCATTCGTAAGACGATCTACAGGCGACAAAACTTATTACAAGATTGACGAAGTGTTTTCCTATGGAGAAATTATAAGAGGTATTTTGGTAAGAGCATATACAAGGATCAAAGGGTAACTATTTATGTATTTATATCTTTTTATTGTATTGTTGCTTTGCGTATTTATTTATAAATACGACATAAAAGGGAACAAAAGAAACCGTGTGTTTTGGGAGAGATTTGTATTAGTATTTTTGATATTAATTGTTGGTTTGCGCTATCATGTGGGGAGTGATACCGTCGTATATGAATGGAATTTTAACACTAGTGCAACGCCTAACTTGGGAGACTTTTTTAAAAGTGACAATATCGTTACTCAACCGTTGTGGGGCTTATTAATGTCATTTTGTAAAACCGTGTTCGGCTCCTTTGTTGCGGTTCAGTTTTTCCACGCAATAGTATTTCATATATTCTCATTCCGTTTTATAAAAAAAACGACATCCTATACATTTACTGCACTTCTTTTCTTGTTTGTCTTGCTATGGTTCGCAAACAGTTTTGAGGTGTTAAGAGAATCCATATCATCTGTTATTTTTCTCAATGCACTATTTTATTTAAAAGATAAGAAATACGTCCGTTATATTTTATGCGCTTTCTTGGCAACTGGCTTCCATGTGTTTGCATTTGCAATCTTTTTGTTGGCACTTATTGTAAGCATATGTGCGAAAAAGGTTCTAATATTTAGCTGTGTAGTATTATATTTTATTGCTCAAATGATTGATTTTTCGGTTGTTAATCAGATGATTATGAATGCCGTGGCTTTTTCTGATGTGCTTGGGGATAAGGTTTTGTTATATGTTGGCGAAAAAGACTCCACCGTTATATCATTTTTAGGAGTTGTTAGGTGGCTGATGTTAGATCTTTTTTTACCTATATTTGTCATTATATATACAGACAAGAGAAATGAGTTTTGGATTAAGTTTGTCGTGTTATGGTTGTTTTTTTCCCAGCTTACTTCCAAACTTCCAATATTGTATAGAATGGACAATTATTTTCAGCTGATTTACATTGTTCTATTGGTTAATATACTATATAACAAAGTAAATAGGATGATAATGTCTTTTAGGCCAGTTTTGCTTATATTGTCTTCGTTTGTGTTAATTATGGGACTTCGTGACGTGTATAGACCAGATATGAATTTTCAGACTGCAAAAGTTCCATATGATATAAGATATTTCCCATACAAGACTATATTTGAGGATCCTGACCCATTACGTGAAGCACAGAGTTATTACCATTAATAATTTACGATGAAAATATCTATAATAATTCCCGTTTACAATGTTGAAAAATACATTGAGAAGTGCATTCGTAGCTGCATGAAGCAAGATCTCACATCAGATGATTATGAGATTATAATCGTGAATGATGGGACAAAAGACAGAAGCATGGACGTGGTAAACCGCGTTATTGTTGGGTCAAACAATATTAAAGTATATACACAAGAAAATAAAGGTCTTAGTGTTGCTAGAAATACAGGTTTATCGTATGCTAAAGGGGACTATGTCTGGTTTGTGGATTCAGATGATTATCTTGAGGATAACTGTCTTGGTACGTTATGTGGATTTTTGGATGGCAACCTTGATATATTGCAGATACAATATAGGTACACTTATGAGAATGGTGCACCTGACAAGGATGCAAATAAGACAATTATCTTAGGAAAGAAGACTGGTAAAGAAGTCCTGAAAAATGGTGGGGTTGATATTCCCGCTCAGTTCTCAATATATCGAAGGAACTTTTTGTTAGATAATAACTTGGAGTTTTATCCTCATATTTATCATGAAGATGTAGATTTTAAGCCGCGTGCTGTATATTATGCAAATAGTATAATGTCTTATAATGAGGTGGTTTATAATTATCTTCAGAGAGAAAATAGTATTACATCAAAAAGAGGACTGAAACATGCAACGGATTTGATTACGATATCAGACCGCATTTACAATTTTAGCAAAAACTTCGACATTATTGATGTTTCTTATTTTGCAAGCGTTATTTCATGTTGCATAAATTGGGTGTTAATTATAATTGATAATCTTTCAGAAGAAGAGAAAAAGGGAATTTTTGAAACACTGAAATCAAAAAAATATCTTATTTCAGCTATGAAAAAAAGCCAGGAATTACGATATAGGTTAGAGGCGTGTCTTTTGCTTTTCAATTTAAAAATGGGACGCTGGGCTTATTTAAGACTTAGATAGAATGTATAGGAAGTTATTATATTGGAATAGTACAGTAATGGGCATCTATGTCTTTATGATAGGGTGCTCAACTATAAGATCTTCGAAATATAATGAAGTTTGTATTTTGCCACATCCATATGAGCACAGTTATGTTATAAATAAAGATGTGGATCTAAAAGGAGAGACCCTTCTTTTATACGAGAACGACACGCTGTTATTTAATGGGGGCGTTCTTCGAAATGGAAGAATAGAAGGGAATAATAATGTTATAGTAGGCGATAAAGAAATATTATTTGAGAACATAACTATATGTGGCAAATGGAATAATTCTACCGTTTATAGTGAGTGGTTTAATTTCAGTGAAAAAAAAGGAGTTGATAATAGACCGAATTTTGTGAATCTCCTTGCGTTATGTAAAGGACAGTGCCATACAGATGTGTTTATGAAAAAAGGAAAGTATTGGACTTCAACAAGAAAGGATGGCGCAGCTATTTCAATTCCGTCGAATACAAGTTTCCATTTTAGGGGGATAATATATGAGTTACCAAATGATTATGAAAGAGCGTCGCTAATTAGATTATATCATGTAAATAATGTTGTTGTGAATGGAGGAAAATATGTTGGAGATATAGAAGAGCATAGTGGCAAAACGGGAGAGTGGTCTCATGGAATTTCTATATGGGGTTCTTCGAATGTCGTAATAAAAAATGTTGAATGTGATGATTTCTGGGGCGATGGCATTGACCTTATTGAAGCCTTTGATAATTACGAGAGGCCAGAGTATAATTGTGAGAATATTGTTATAGACAGCAGTGCTTGCCTTTATAACAGGAGGCAAGGCCTAAGTATAGAGTCTGGTATTAATATTACGGTTAGGAATTCTAATTTTTCTTTCACGGGAACAAAAAAGTCCACTCCGCCCTCAGCAGGAATTGATGTGGAGGCATGGGCAAATAATAAAAATAAGATTTCTAATGTAAAAATAGAGAATTGTACAATGAGAAATAATATTGGCCATTCTTTTCAGAGCTATGCCAATGCCGTCTTTGGTGAAGAATATGATCAATATGAGAACGGCATTATTGTAGAAAATTGTGATATGGATAATGTGTTGATTCACAGAACGAACAGAATTGAAGTTGTCAATTCAAAAATACGAAATGGCCAAGTTGAAAGAAAGTCGAAGGGTGTACGTTTTGTTAATTGTTCTAAAGAGTAAGTTACTATGAAGAGTGTTAGTGTAATAGTACCCATATACAACACTGAGGACTATCTATCGTCTTGCATAGATAGTGTGCTTAACCAGGATTATAAGGACATAGAATTAATCTTGGTTGATGACGGATCTACGGACAACAGTGCCTCCATCTGTAAATCATATACAGATGGTAGGGTGCGTTATGTCCATAAGGAAAACGGAGGTGTATCATCCGCACGTAATGAAGGGTTAAAACAACTGTCTGGGTGGAGATTTTACATTTGTAGATTCTGACGACTATCTCCCTTCTAATGCTATATCCTCATTGGTAAGTTCTTTAGAGGCTACTGAAGCGGATTTAGTTGTAGGTGCATTCCGATTTGTTTATGGAGAAACAACGAAACCTCATTCCAGTCGTTTAAAACAAGGGCTATATGATGTTAAACAACAACTCTCCAGTTTTATAGACGATGGCACTCTAAGTGGATTTTGCTAGGGAGCGTTTGCGCTACGTTGTACAGAAATGATCTTGTCCTTCAATACGGCCTCGCTTTCGATTCACAGATAAAGAACAACGAAAATGGACTTTTTAATTTTGAGTATGCGTTAAATGCGAATAGACTGCGTGTGATAGATGATGAAGTATATTGTTAACGTCAATATGGCACTAGCTCATCGTCTAAACGTAATATGGAATATGAGTTCAATTCGTTAATTGTAAAACGTCTCAACAATTTGCCATGGGATAAGACGGCAAATAGAATGGAACAACAGTTGAAGGCAAGAAATGTGTCTTTGGCTCTTTGGGATATATTGCAGTATCCCCAGTCCTTGCCATTCAAAGAAGGAGTCCGTTTTATTTCGGGTAAAATTAATGATCGTGAAGTCAGAGAGGGTATAAAATATATACAGTTTGATAATCTTTCTCTTTATAAGAAATTATTCGCTTATCTGATAAGATACAGGCTTAGTGTGCTGTTGTGTTTTATAGTGAAGCATATCTACCCATATTTAAGCAAACGATTAAGAAGATAAAAAAATGAAGATGAAGATGAAGAAGCTTACACTTATCTCATTGGGCCAAACTGGAGCAGGGCCTGTGTATTCGCTGGAAATGGCAAAAGCCTTGGCACAATCAGGACGTTGCGAGCTTCAAGTAATCATATCAGAAGGATTAACCAATATAGCTGCATGGGAAAATGAATTCCAGAATAGTCGTGTGAATTTCAATATAGTGAAAGCCTATAGCCATTCCAAATTGTCTGTGATGGTTCAATTTTTCAATTTTGCTCGTAAATGTAAAATCGTTAAGTTAATCAAAGACTTCCGTCCTGATGTCCTTTATGTACCTTTCGGGCTATTGTGGGCGAGGTTCATTTACACCATGATACCGTCGAATGTTAAAATTGTGAGTACAATACATGACGTAACATCCCATGACGGCTTTAATTTTGGAGAAGAGATTTCTAAATTATTGACATTAGGCTCAAACAGATACGTGGATGGTTGGGTGATACTTAATAAAAAAGATAAAACAATTGTTGAAGGAAAATACCGGAAGCCAGTTACAGTTATACCACACGCCAGTTTTGGTTATTATTTTAAGGAAAATAATGAAAACGCAAAACAACGACTTAATCAAAGGATAGGTTTTTTCGGAAGAATAGAACCATATAAAGGATTGGATTTATTGGTAGAGGCTTTTGAACAATCAAAAACACCAAATTTGGAGTTGTTGATAGCTGGAAGTGGCAGTATCCCATCAGAATTACAAGAGAGAATAAAGTGTAACAAAAGGATAGAACTTATTAATCGCTATATTAAAGATGAGGAGTTTCAACCTTTATTGGGAAAGGTGGACTTTGTGGTCCTGCCTTATAAGAGGGCATCCCAGTCGGGGGTAATACCTATGTGTTTTGCTTGTGGAAAAACGGTGATTGCAACGAATGTCGGGGCATTGGAAGAGCAAGTGCCTATAGGTACGGGCCTTTTAACAAAGCCTAACGCTAATGATATATGTGCTCAAATAGATGCATTATATCTGAAACCAGATCTTATTTATAAATTGGGAAATAAAGCAAAACGGTATGCAGATGAAGAATTATCTTGGGAGAAGTCTGCCAAATTACTATTGGAATTTATCGATGAACTATAATACTTTTGGTAATGAAGAAAATAATTCGAGCAGCAACGGTCCCGCAGTCATTAGATGTGTTCTGCAAGGGAATGCTCAAGGAACTGTCAGAGAAATATGAAGTCGTCGCGCTGTCCTCGCCAGGAGAGCCGTTGGATAGGGTGAGGGCGCGGGAGGGAGTACGCACCATAGCTGTTCCTATGGAGCGGCACATCTCCTTGATGAAGGATATGAAGGCCTTGTTGATAATGATTAAGACACTTCGGAAGGAGCGTCCGTATATGATTCATAGTATGACACCTAAGGCCGGACTGCTTTGTATGGTGGCGGGTAAGCTGACAGGTGTGCCGGTGCGCATCCATACCTTCACGGGCTTAGTATGGCCTACATCTACAGGTCTAAAGCGCAAGATATTGATGCTGACGGACAAGATGACTTGTGCGTGTGCCACCAACATCATTCCTGAAGGTCAGGGCGTGAAGAATGACCTGATTGCAGGGAAGATTACCAAGAAGCCACTGAAGGTGCTAGGGTATGGAAACGTGATGGGTGTGGATATGGAGCATTTCTCCAGGAGACCCGAGGTGTTGAGGTTTGCTGAAGAACTGAAACTGCGGGATGACTCAAAGTTCACGTTCCTCTTCGTGGGAAGAATAGTGCGTGACAAGGGCATCAACGAATTGGTGTCAGCTTTTGATAGGCTGCATAAAGAGAATGATAATATCCGATTGATACTGGTTGGCCCTTATGAGGATGGTCTTGATCCGATTGCAGATAGCACCCGTGAGATAATTGCTAACAATCCTGCTATTGATGCTGTCGGCAAAAAGATGGGCGAGGAGTTGCTAGCTTACTATGCTGCAGCCGACTGCTTCGTGATGCCAAGTTATCGAGAGGGCTTCCCCAATACGGTTCTTGAGGCGGGAGCAATGGGATTGGCTTCGATAGTGACTGATATTAACGGCTCAAGGGAAATCATCGTGGACGGCGAGAATGGAATGATTGTACCGCCCCAGGATGAAGCGAGGCTCTATCTGGCGATGAAAGTTATGCTGACCTCACCGGCTGACAGGGAGAGACTGGCAGGTAAAGCCCGCAAGATGATTGCGGATAGGTTCGAACAGAGCTTCGTCAGGAAGTGTCTGTATAAATATTATGATGAGGTGATAAAGTAGCAAATAAAAAACCACTTTATGTATAAGCACTTTTTCAAAAGATTCTTTGATTTCTGTATCTCGTTGGTGGCACTGATCATCGTGTCGCCCATTATCATTGTGGTGGCCATCTGGCTCCACTTCGCCAACAAAGGCGCAGGGGCTTGGTTCCTGCAAGAACGTCCCGGGAAGGACGGGAAAATCTTCAAGGTGATCAAGTTCAAGACGATGACCGATGAACGTGGACCGGACGGTGAACTGCTCTCGAATGCAGAACGACTGACCAAGGTGGGACGCTTTGTGCGGGCTGCCTCATTAGATGAGTTGCCGCAACTGATCAACGTGGTGAAGGGCGATATGGCACTGATTGGGCCTCGTCCGCTGCTGACGTGGTTCCTTCCGCTCTATGACGAGACACAGATGCGTCGCCACGAGGTGCGTCCGGGCATCACGGGCTGGGCACAGGTGAACGGACGGAACACCGTGACGTATGGCGAGAAGTTCAAATACGACGTGTGGTATGTGGACCACCTGACAATGTGGCTCGACATCAAAATCCTGTGGATGACGGTGATGAACGTCTTGAAGCGGAAAGACATAGGCAACGGGCTGCAGGACGAGGTGGATGACTTGGGGTGGAACGCCCGAAAGAAAGAGGCGATAGAACTGTTTGAAAAGAATTTCAGAAACAAGCAATAATAAGTATGAGCAACAGAGTTTATTTGCGGGCTTTTGAGCCTGAGGATTACAAAACCACGATAAGGTGGCGAAATAATCCATTGATAACCAGCCAATTAGTGGGTGTGGCAAATTTTTGTCTCTGAGGCAAGGGAGAAGCAATGGGTAGAGGATACCATCTTCCATTCTTCGGACATTAAACTGGCTGTTTGCCTGACTGACAACAACCTCCACATTGGCAATGTCTATCTGACCGACCTGAACTATATCAACCGTACGGCTGAGTCGCACATCCTGATAGGGAATATGGACTACTGGGGACAAGGCCTCGGTAGCGAAGCACTCAAGCTGATATTGCGATATGGTTTTGATGAGCGGGGACTGAACCGGATCTATGCCCACATCAATGCCGACAATGCCGCTTCGCTGCGGCTGCACGAGAAATGCGGCTACCAGCGTGAAGGCGTGCTGCGGCAAGCGATATTTAAGAACGGGCGCTTCAAGGATGTTGTTGTTATGTCGATACTTAAAGAAGAACTTATCGAATAAACAACAAATTCATATCAATTATGGAAAGAAAGAAAATCATCATCTTTGGTGCAACAGGCAACGTGGGGTCGTACCTCACCCTGTATGCGTTGAACTTTTTCAACAAGGACGAGTATGAGGTGATTGCCTCGGGACGTCGTAAAACGGATTTCTGGACTAAGCAGGGTGTGCCTTACTACTCTGTGGACCTGACTAAGGCAGAGGACTTCGATGTGCTGCCGAAGGAGAATGTCTATGCCGTGATTCATTTGGCAGCGGAGATACCGTCGTATATGAACGAATACCATCCCCGCAAGTACATCGACAGCATCGTGGTGGGAACGACCAATGTGCTGGAGTACTGCCGGAAGGTGAAGGCCGACCGAATGATGTTCAGCCAGACGGTTTTCGACGTGTCGCTCTATCCCAGCGACCACGTGCTTGACCCGTATGACAAGCCCAACTTCTCCTATACCGGCGACCATGCCGTGTATGTGATTGCGAAGAACTGTGCCATCGAGATGATGGAACACTACTACCAGGAGTTTGGTATCAAGAAGTTTGTGTTCCGCTTTCCGACCATCTATGAATACAGCCCATACCAGTACTACTTCCCGAATGGCGTGAAGACGATGCGTCCGCTGTATCAGCAAATCAACAAAGCCATCAAGGGCGAGCCGTTGACCATTTGGGGCGATAGGAACTATGCCAAGGATATGGTGCACGTGTATGACTGTGCACAGATGATTTGCAAGGCTGTGCTGGCTGACCGAGAAGGTGGCTTTTACAATGTGGGAACAGGTATCCCAGTGACTTTGCAGCAGCAGTGTGAAGCAATTATTGATGTATTCTCACCGAAAGACCATCCTTCGACCATTGAATATGTAGATCCCGACCGCAAGAGCGGCGGCGGGTTCCTGATGGACATCACCAATGCCAAGGAGGAGCTGGGCTATGAGCCGGTGTACGATGTGCACAAATTGTTTGAAAACTATAAAGAGGAAATGGCTATTAATCGTTTCCTGGAACTGAGAGGAAAATAAGTGAAAGAATTCGGATCAGATTTTCACTATATACCACCGATAGGTGGAGGCAACACACTTAGAGACTTCTTCCCGTCCGCAAACTACTATGCGGACGGGAGGCAAGCCTTGATAGACTTGTATAGGTCACAAGGTTGGCAACGGCTATGGGTGCCTGAGTACTTCTGCTACGATGTGATTGCATCACTGAAGGAGGCAGGGCTTAACCTTTGTTTCTATGTGGATTACCCGGTGAACGACGATATCATCAACAATCTTAACGTTAACGATAACCTTAACTTTAGATACGGTGATGCCATTCTGCGAGTGAACTATTTCGGAATGCGTTCGTGTCGCAGTCCGGAAAAGTTGATGGTACCGGTAGTGGAAGACCATACCCATGACCTGATAGGCGGCTGGGCAATGAACAGTCATGCTGACTGGTGCATTGCCTCTTTGAGAAAAACACTACCTATTCCAGAGGGGGGGATGTTGTGGTCGCCTGTGGGACTGAAATTGCCCCAAGCACCTGCGGTTTCCGAAGAGAATGAAAAGATTGCCGCCGTCCGCTGGGAAGCTATGAGGCTGAAAAGCCGGTATCTGGCAGGAGAGAACGTAGATAAAGCGGCCTTCCGTGCCGGATTTGTAGATACGGAAGATTATTTTGACAGGGCAGAGGTTTGTGCCTTAGACAAAGAGAGCCAGCGGTATTTGAAGACATTTGACGTGAGGGAGTGGTATAACCGGAAACGGGAGAACTGGGAACTGCTTTGCGACATCAAAGGTGAAGGCATGAAGGTGCTGAGGCCAGAGAGTATGGGATGCTATCCTTTCTCATTGGTACTAGTCTTTACTTCCGGTTATGACAGAGACAGGGTGAGAAAAGTACTGATAGAGAAACAAATCTATCCGGCTATCTTGTGGAGTATTCCCCATTGTCCTGCGAATGGTAATATATTCCAGTTTGCGAAAGGGATGCTGTCCATCCATTGCGATGCGAGATATACGAAGGAAGAGATTCTTCAGATGAAAAGTGTCATTGAAAAGGTTATAGGTTATTGAACTAAAAAAACGCTATTAAGTGATAGAATTATATGATTTGTCCCGGTCTGCGAAATGGGACGCAACGGTTCGCTCATTCAGTGAGCATGATGTTTATTACCTCAGCGGGTATGTGAAAGCTTTCCAGATACACGGTGACGGAGATCCGTATCTGCTATATTATGAATCCGAGGATTACAAATCCACGGGAGCAGGACTGCGGGCTATTTACGTGTATATGCGGAGAAAGACGGCCTTGGAAGGCGTGTACGACAGTATAACACCCTATGGCTACGGTGGCGTGTTGTTCGACGGAGATACCTCGGAAGCCAACCGCCAGGCATTCTGGAAAGCATACACAGAGAAGATGAGATCAGAGGGCATAGTGGACAACTTTGTGCGCTACCACCCCGTATTGGCCAATGCCGTCAACATGAAGTTTACGAGCACGGTGATTGACCTGGGCAAGACCATCGCCTTTGCCCTGGAGTCGCCGGAGGTGATCTGGGACAACATCATCAGCAAGAACCGCAATATGATTCGCAAGGCGGAAAAAAACGGCATCACCATAGAGCACGGGAAAGGAATGGAGCTGCTGGACCAATTTACAGCCATCTACAATGCCACGATGGACAAAGACCATGCAGAGGAATATTATTACTTTAAGCGACCGTTCTACGAGAGCATTGACCGTGACCTGCAGGACAACTATGAGATGTTCTACGCCATGTATGAAGGACGGCCAATTGCGATGTCCATTATGATATTTGCCAACGGACGGCTGAACTACCACTTGAGCGGGTCGGATATTGAATACAGGAATCTGGCGCCCTCGAACCTGCTGCTGTACAAGGCCGCACTGTGGGGCTACGAGCAGGGCTGCAAGACCTTCCATCTTGGCGGAGGTGTGGGTAGCGGTGAGGACAACCTGTATAAGTTCAAGGCGGCATTCAACAAGAATTCAGACTATCAGTTCTCCATTGGCAAAGAGATATTTGACCAGGAGAAATACGACTCGCTGGTGGCGATACGTGCCCAGCAAGAGCCGGACTTCAATCCTGAGAGCAAGTTCTTCCCGCTGTATAGGAGTTAAAGGGGCTCGCAGAAATCGCTGAAAACGCAGGAAAGATTATGCCACACAGATGGCACAGATAACACAGATTTAGGGATCCCGCAGAAATAAAAGTAATTTTAATGGCGCAAGAACTACAAATCTCGCAGCGGGGTATTGAGATGCCCGCTTCGCCAATCCGTAAATTGGCACCTTTGGCATACGCGGCGGAGGACAGAGGGGTGAAGATATACCGGCTGAACATTGGTCAGCCAGACTTGCCCACGCCACAGAAGGCGCTGGATGTGCTGAAGCATATTGACAGAAAGACATTGGAGTACAGTCCTTCGCAAGGGTATCGATCATTGCGCAAAGCACTGGTGAACTACTATGACCGCTACCAGATAAAGCTGGATGCGGACGAGATTATCATTACCTGCGGAGGTAGCGAGGCGGTGTTGTTTGCCTTTATGAGTTGCCTGAACCCGGGTGACGAGATTATTGTGCCGGAACCGGCCTACGCCAACTATATGTCGTTTGCCGTGTCAGCCGGAGCGGTCATCAAGACGGTGGCCACAACGATTGAAGAGGGCTTCTGCCTGCCCAAGGTGGAGAAGTTTGAAGAACTGATCAACGAGCGGACAAAGGCCATCCTGATATGCAATCCGAACAACCCGACGGGTTATCTCTATACGCAGAAAGAGATGAATCAGATCAGGAATTTGGTGAAGAAATATAACCTGTATCTGTTCTCGGATGAGGTCTATAGGGAATTTATCTATACCGGTTCACCGTATATCTCCGCCATGCATTTGGAGGGGATAGAGCAGAATGTGGTGCTGATAGATTCCGTGAGTAAGCGGTATTCAGAGTGTGGCATCCGTATTGGTGCTTTGATTACCAAGAACGAGCAGGTAAGGAAGACCGTGATGAAGTTCTGTCAGGCAAGGTTGTCGCCACCGCTGATAGGACAGATTATTGCTGAGGCATCTATCGAAGGTACGGAGCAATATTCACGCGAAATGTATGATGAGTATGTGGAGCGGAGAAAGTGCCTGATTGACGGAGTGAACAGGATTCCCGGATGCTATACGCCTGTACCGATGGGCGCATTCTATACTGTGGCGCAGTTGCCGGTGGATGACACCGAGAAGTTCTGCGCCTGGTGCCTGAGCGAGTTTTGTTGGAAGGATGAGTTGACACCTGATGGGTGCACGGGCGAGACCATTATGATGGCACCCGCTGCGGGATTCTATTCTACGCCTGGTATAGGGATGAATCAAGTACGCTTGGCGTATGTGCTGAACAAGAGAGATATTCAGAGGGCCTTATTCCTGCTGGAGAAGGCGCTGGAAGAGTATAAACGATGCGATTGAATAATAATTATCAAGCATTTATGGCATTGGTGAGGGCTGGACTATGGGAGAAGGAT
>Ga0310697_10004931_pt1 | contig 13040 bp, 9 predicted proteins | sample 172DNAGHGlowgp2_FD_203883 | JGI IMG/M metagenome (GOLD analysis project Ga0310697, IMG submission 203883) | Sheep rumen microbial communities from Palmerston North, Manawatu-Wanganui, New Zealand - 1728 DNA GHGlow gp2 (v2) (version 2) | ecosystem: Host-associated > Mammals > Digestive system >...
GCGGCCGCGGGAACACCTCCTACGACGCCGAGGGCGGCATCAAGCACTCCTACAAGATCAAACTCGCCGAGCACCGGAAAGTGTTCGGGATGAAGGGCGACAAGGACTGGATCCTGCTGGCCGACGTCCAGGATCCGAGCCTGCTGCGGAACGCAGTGGCCCTCCGCATCTCCCGCCTCGTGTCCATGCCCTGGACTCCGAAGTACCGCGCCGTAGAGGTCTATTTCAACGGCAACTACGGCGGCTGCTACCTGTTGGTGGAAGGCAAGGAGGTAGATCGGGAGAACAAGATTCCCATCACGGTGGTGGGCCCCGGTGAAACCGACGGCGGGTATCTGTTGGAAATCGACAACAAGGGCGACTACGACCGGTATTTCCGCACGGAGACCTTCCAGAAGAAAATCAAGTTCAAGGAGCCGGAATTCGGCGACCGCTACAATCCGGACAATTCGGCCGACGCCGTGGCCCAGATGGACTATATCACCGGCTACGTCAATGACGTGGAGCGCCTTCTGAAAGAGCGTGCTTTCGATCCCGAAACCGGTTACCAGTCCAAACTGGACCTGTACACCTTCATCGGGAACTACATCGTCCAGGAACTGACCATGAACGTGGACGGCGGCATGCGCCTTTCCACCTACTTCGCCAAGGACAAGGACACCAAGCTGTTCATGCCCATGGTATGGGACTTCGACCTGGCTCTTGGCAACTGCTCCTACATCGGCAGCAGCTTCAACCTCTCCCCCGGTATGGACGGCCCGGAAGGATGGTTCATCAAGATCCGGGGAGGCTCCTTCGAAAACGGCGACTGGGACGGTTCCCAGAAGAGTTACTACCAGTACCTGTTCGAGGATCCCCTCTTCGTGGCAGCCCTCAAGGAGCGCTGGAACCTCGTGAAGCCCCGGCTGGACATGATTCCGGATTTCGTCGACAAGATGGCGGAGTACAACAAGCCGGCCTTCGACCACAACGTGAGCGCCGGGAAGAATCCGCGCGCCGCCCGCAACTACTACTACCCGCCGGACAATTACAACTCCTGGTCGGAAGCGGTTGCCTACATGAAGGATTTCTACACCCGGCGCCTCGCGTGGCTGGATACGGAAATCAACAAGTTATAGCAGCAGAAGCAGCGCCAGCAGGTATAAGGCGAACCCTTGCGCCTTGATACGGCGCTTGACCGTGAAGTCGGTGAAAGCATCCACCGGGTCCCTTTCCAGAAGACCCGTCCACTCGGAGCCTGAAGGAACGTCCTTCGGGCTCCATTTGGAAATGATCTCGCCGTTGTCAATGTAGGTGGCGCCCCCGTTCGCCCGGTTCAGGGTGATGAGGGGCTTGTAATCGCCATAGTACACCGGGAAGTCCTGCGGAATGCCCTCGCCGGGAACCGTGAGGACGAGCGGCGTCGCACCCTGGCTGCGGACATCGGCCGCCTGCTCCCGAATCAATGTCCAGTCGGCCTTGCCGGGGTCGTACACGGAAAAAGTCACGACTTTGCCCAGCACGGCCAGCTCGTCCTGATAGGTCCCCTCCGCATCGCGGAAGGAAAGGACGGGCTTGTCCTCACTCCGATAGACGCTGCGGCTCAGGGTATCCACCCCGACGAAGGTCCACGTGGAATCCGGAAGGTTTTCCAGCGAGAAGGAGCCCCGCTGGCCATCCCGTTCGTAGATGAAGGTCGGGACCTTGCCGTCCATCGCCTGGTAGTCGTTGTCCAGGGAGGCGAAAAGTTCGGCACCGGGCTTGAACTCCGTATAGTCGATCATCGGCAGATGCCGCGCGTTGAACCAGAGGGCGAAAACGAGCGACGGAACGGCGATCCAGAACGCGATATACTTGCCCTTCCGGGGCACGCCGAAGTTCTGGAACGGCACGAAGGCGATGAGCGCGAGCATCAGCAGGACGACGTTTTTCCAGAAAGTCTGGGCATGCGTCAGGTGGATGGCTTCCCCGAAGCAGCCGCAGTCCATGACCGGATTCGCGATCCAGAGGATGAGGGTGACGACGGTGAAGAAGACGACCATGGCCGAGGCCACGACGGCCGTCAGCTTCCGGTACACGCCGGTGATGAGCGCCGCGCCGGTTATGCTTTCCAGCAACGCCAGGCCCATGCCGAAGGGCTTCGACAGCCCCTGCAGGAATCCGACGTGGAAGAACTTGAAGTATTCGCTCACGATGAGGCCCGTACCCACCGGGTCCAGCAGTTTGAACAGGCCGGAGAACAGGAAGGTCAGGCCGATAAGGACGGCGCACAGGCGCCGCAGTCTATGATGGGCTATTTTCATACGAGGACAGGATCGACGGCCGCACGGACCTTGGTGAAAATCTCGTCCGGAGGAAGCATCCGGCCTTCCGCATCGCCACAGTCGATGCGGAGGAAATGCGGGTCGCGGGCCGCCTCGGAGCGGTAGAGGTCCCGGACGGCTTCCTGGAAGCGGATGTCCGCCTCGTGGATGTCCTGCGCACCGTGCAGATAGCCCCGGTCGGCCCCTTCCCGGTGCGCCGCGAGACTCTTTTCCACAAAGCCGATGGGGACGTCCAGGAACAGGTTCAGGTCGGGTTCCGGAAGGTCGAACTCACCGTATTCCGTGTCGAAGATCCAGTTGCGCAGGCGCGTCCGTTCGCTGCCCTGCGGGAGCTTCGCGCACTGGTAGGCGATGTTGGAATACACATAGCGGTCCAGCAGGACCACCTTCCCCGCATCCAGAGCGGCCCGCATTTCGGGGACGGCGCGATGCCGGTCCTCGGCGAACAGCAGGGCCACCAGCTGCGGATGCACGGCCTCGATGCTGCCGAATTCCCCTTTCAGGAAGCGGCCGATGAGGTCTCCGTACACCGGAGCGTCATACCGCGGGAAATGGATGTATTCCAGCGCCCCGCAGCGCTCCGTGAGGTATTCCTTCAGTTTCCTGACCTGGGTGGACTTCCCCGCCCCGTCCAGGCCTTCCACGACGATGAGCATGATTTTTCGTTTAATCTCACAAATATAACTATTTTTGCGTTATGAATCCGAAAATCCGCATCCTGGGCATCGTGAACCTCACGGACGACTCGTACTACGCACCGAGCCGCGTCGGGTCGTGCGAAACGCTCGTAGAGCGTGTGGGACAGATGGTTGCGGAAGGGATGGACATCGTGGATATCGGCGCGTGCTCTACCCGGCCGGGCTCCCGACCCGTGGGGGCTGAGGAAGAATGGCGGCGGCTGGGACCGGCCCTGCAGGCGCTCCGGAAGGCGTTCCCGGACCTCCCGGTCTCCATCGACACGTACTGGTCATCCGTGGTGGCGCGGGTTTACGACCTCATCGGCCCGTTCACGGTCAATGATATTTCAGCAGGGGCGTTCGATCCTTCGATGCTCCCGCTCGTCGGAGGGCTGGGGCTCCCCTACATCGCCATGCACATGCGGGGAACGCCGGAGACGATGCAGTCCCTGACGGACTATCCGGACGGGGTGACGGCGGAGGTTCTGCGGTATTTTCAGGAGTTTGCGATCCGGGCTTCCGAGGCGGGCATCCGGGACTGGATCCTGGACCCGGGCTTCGGCTTCGCCAAGACCGTGGAACAGAACTGGACGCTGCTACAGGAGCTGGACCGGCTGCAGGCCCTCCGGCATCCCATCCTCGTGGGAATTTCCCGCAAAAGCATGATTTACAAACGGTTCGGCATTACGCCCGAAGAATCGCTCCCCGCCACGCAGGTTGCGCATTACATGGCCTTGCAACGTGGCGCCACCTACCTCCGCGTCCACGATGTCGCCGAAGCTCGCCGCACGGCAGAGATCTATTCCACCAGATACACATCTTCGCCGGGCGCAGCGAAGTGATAGGTTTCCCGGGCGAACTTTTCCAGGGAATCCCGGCTGTGGGTAAGGGACTGGATTTCCGCGTCCATCGCCCCGATGTCCCGGCGGTACTCCTCCATCTGCCGTTCCTGCCGGTTGATCTCCCAGCGGGCGCGGACCCAGTTCAGGACGCTGCTGTGGGACAGAAAAAGCAGCCAGAGGGCCGCCAGCGCCGTAATGACGATGACGAACGGGACGAAATAATTGTGGTCGCTGCGCGTGAGGAGGCTGCCTTTGTCTTTCTTCTCGGCCATATTCCGGAGGAATGTGTCTTTAGTTTCCTGCGAAATTACTAAATTTGTCCGGATTTAAGCGAAAACAAATTCAAAATTTCGATAGTGACTATGAAACCTACCCTTCTCGTCCTCGCTGCCGGCATGGGCAGCCGCTACGGCGGACTCAAGCAGATGGACGGCCTCGGCCCCCACGGAGAAACCATCATCGACTATTCCATCCACGATGCCGTGGAAGCCGGCTTCGGCAAAGTCGTCTATATCGTCCGGGAATCCTTCAAGGCCGATATGGAAAAGGCGGTCCAGGCCAAGTACGCGGGCGTCAAGACCATCGACGGCGAGCCTCTGGAGTTTGTCTTCGTGACCCAGGAACTGAACAAGATCCCCGCCCGGTTCACCCTGAATCCCGAGCGCGTGAAGCCCTGGGGCACCGCCCACGCCGTCCTGATGGCGAAGGACGTCATCCACGAGCCGTTCGCCGTGATCAACGGTGACGACTTCTACGGCAATGAATCCTTCCGCATCCTCGGCGACTGGTGCCGGGCCCATGCGGACACGAAAGGCCAGTACTGCATCGTGGGCTTCGAACTGGACAACACCCTCTCCGAGAACGGGACCGTCTCCCGCGGCATCTGCTCCTATGACGCCTCCGGCAACCTCACGGACATCGCCGAGCACCTGGAAATCGGGAAAGAGGCCGACGGCATCGTCTATGGCAACAACTCCGTCAGCGGCGAAAACCACGTCGTCCTGGACGCCAAGGCCTTGTGCTCCATGAACATGTGGGGCTTCACCCCGGACTATTTCGCCCTGAGCGAGGCCATCTTCGAGAAGTTCCTGGAGGTCAATATCAACGAGCCCAAGAAGGAGTTCTACATCCCGTACGCCGTGGACTGCATCATCAAGGGCGGCCAGGGTGCCTGCGAGGTGCTCTCCACTCCCTCCCACTGGTTCGGCGTGACCTTCAAGGAAGACCGTCCGGGCGTCGTGGCGAAGTTCGCCCAGCTCGTCGCAGACGGCGTCTATCCCAGCCCCCTGTATTGATTTCCAGAAACATACCCCTCCCCAAATGGCACGCAAGATCAAGAATTACGACATCTTTTCCAGCCACGCCTGGTACGTGCCCGGCGTGAAAGGGATGTTCGGCCTCGTTGGCTGGTTCCTCGTCGGCGCCCTGCTCGGCGGCATCGTCCAGAGCGTCATGGGCCTGTTCATGTCGCAGCAGGCCATCATCGACTACGGCATGATCGTGGTGTATCCCATCCAGTTCCTGCCGGCGATGGTCTATGCCGCGAACCAGAGCCGCCGGAACATGCTGTTCGACCCCGGATACGAGCTGGACAGCAAGCATTTCTCGCCTTACGGGCTCCCGCTGCTCATCCTGGTGACGGTCGTGATGACTTTCGCGTCGATGTTCGCCTTCGACCTTCCGAACTACTGGAACATGCAGCTCACGAACAAGTCGTCCATTCTGGCCAAGGCCTATGAGATGTTCATGGAAATCATGAAGCAGATGACCGGCGGCGTGTTCTGGTCCTCCTTCCTCGTGGTCGCCATCTTCGCGCCCATCTTCGAGGAGTGGCTGTGCCGGGGCATGGTCCTCCGCGGCCTTCTCACCAAGATGAAGCCGGTCTGGGCCATCGTGATCTCCGCCCTGTTCTTCGCGGTGATCCATGCCAATCCCTGGCAGGCGCTGAACGCCTTCCTGATCGGCCTGGTGATGGGATATGTCTATTACAAGACGGGGTCCCTGATCCTCACGATGGTCATCCATTTCGTGAACAACGGAACGGCGGTCATCCTGTCCAACATCGAGGCCTTCAAGGACTACGAGGACCTCTACTGGATCGAGATCCTGGGTAAGGAGCAGTACATGATCGTGTTCGTGGTGAGCTGTGTCATCCTCGCCGCCTGCCTCTGGGTCTTCTCCCGCATCAAACTGGAGAACCCGTGGGGCAACATCGACCGCATCCCGCCGGCCGACGAAGCGGTTGTCCCCGGGGAGAAGGCTGTGTAAACGCCATCTTGTCAGCATTATAATCCTGGAGAGGTGCACATGCAGGTGCACCTCTCATACTTTATAGCGCTGCCTATCAGCAAGTTACGTCTCAAGAGGTGCACAGGAAGGTGCACCTCTTTCGTTTTAAAGTGCTATAAGTCGCGATTTAGAATATCGGCACAGATGGATTCTGCTTCGGGAAGGGTAGCGAACTTGCCCACATCAACCATGGTGAATTCCGGCGGGACGACGCCGTAGATGGGGTACTCGGCGCAGGCCTTCAGGTAGAAGTCCACGATGGAGAAGCGGTCGCCCATCCCGAGCCGTTCGAAGGCGTCGAAGATCTCCGGTGAAATCAGGTGGATGCCGGAGAAGGCAAGTTTCCGGCACTTTTCCGGGTCGATATCTTTGTACGGGCTCCGAACCTCCCCGGTCGCGAGGTTGGTCCATCCTCTCAGGCGATTCTCCTCATCGAACAGGAAATACCTTTGCGTCTTCCGCTCGCTCACCACCAGCGTCGCCAGCGCCCCCGCCCGGTGCTGCTCCCGGAACCACTTGAGATCCAGGTTACTGACAATGTCCACGTTATGGACCAGGAACGGTTCCTGCCGGAAGATTTCTCCACTCGCTCCGCTCGGTCGAAATGACAAGGGGGCGTCGTTCGGTTGACATGACAACGGGTCTTCATCCGGTCGCAGTGTCGATCCCTCTGTCATTCCAAGCGATGCCGAAGAAACTTCTTCTGTCATTCCGAGCGTAGCGAAGGAATCTGTTTTTGTCATTTCGAGCGGAGCCGAAGGCGGAGTCGAGAAATCTGTAAGCAACGGCTGCGCATACCGGATCCCGCCGCCGGTCTCCCGAAGGAAATCACGTTCGTCGGAAACGTCGATCCGGACACCGAAGTCATGGGCCTTCAGGAAGTCGATGATCTGGTCCGGAAAATGATGGACATTGACGACGATCCGGTCATACCCGGCCTTGACGAGTTTGTCGATGACATGGTACAGCAGCGGCTGCCCGCAGATCGGCACGAGCGCCTTGGGCATCGTGTCCGTCAAGGGTTTCAAGCGGGTCCCCAGCCCCGCGGCAAAGATCATCGCTTTCATCGTCTGACAGCCGTCGAATGGAACTTGTTTATTATCAATATCTTATATAATGTTGAATGCTCCGCTTGCCGCACTCAATTATCATCAAGTCAATCACATTCAATCACTTACATTCGACGCATTATCAGGCAACCAGCGCTCAATGCCCCGCTCGCGGTGAATCAGGTGCACGCGGAGGGGGTATTTCGCAACCAGGTGCTCGGCGAGGTGCTGGGCACTGTAGGCGGAGCGGTGCTGGCCGCCGGTGCAGCCGAAGCTGACCTGCAGGTGGGTGAAGCCGCGCTCGAGGAAGCGTTCCACATGGGCATCGACCAGCGCATAGACATGGTCCAGGAAACGGAGGATTTCGCCGTCCTGCTCCAGGAACTCGATGACCGGCGCATCCAGGCCGGTAAGCTGCTTGAACCGTTCGTACTTCCCGGGATTGTGCACGCTCCGGCAGTCGAACACATACCCGCCCCCGTTTCCGGACGGATCCTCGGGAATTCCCTTCTTGAAGGAGAAACTGTACACGGTTACCGTCAGGGACGAGATTTCTCCACTCGCTTCGCTCGGTCGAAATGACAAAGGGGCATTACTCGGTCGAAATGACAAGGGGGCATTACTCGGTCGAAATGACAACGGGACTTCGCTCGGTCGAAATGACAAAGGGGCATTACTCGGTCGAAATGACAAAGGGGCGTCGTTCGGTTGACATGACAAAGGGGCGTCGTTCAGTTGACATGACAACGGGTCTTCATCCGGTCGCAGTGTCGATCCTTCTGTCATTCCAAGCGATGCCGAAGAACCTTCTTCTGTCATTCCGAGCGAACCCGAAGGGCCCTCTTCTGTCGTTACGAGCGAAACCGAAGGGCTTTCTCCTGTCATTTCGAGCGGAGCCGAAGGCGGAGTCGAGAAATCTTCCCCGCAAAGATGCTCCAATACTTCGGTCAAATACGGATAGTCCTTGAATGGCAACAGGTTACGGACGATAGCCAGCGCCGGAGGGATGCTGTCGATAAAGGCCTGCTTCCTTTCCCAGAGGCCGCGGTAGCCGTAGCAGCCGAGGACCTGGAGCATCCGGAAGAGGATGAAAAGGCGGAGGCGCTCCCGGAAATGGGTTTCATTGACAGGTCCATAGGCCCGGAGGGCATCCAGATACACCTGCAGAAGTTCTTCCCGGAGGGACTCCGGATAGCGGGCCCGAGCCTGCCAGAGGAAAGATGCCACATCGTAGTGAACGGGTCCCCGGCGGCCGCCCTGGAAGTCGATGAAGCAGGGCTCTCCGTCCACCAGCATGACGTTCCGGGCATTAAAATCGCGGTACAGGAAAGTGTCGGAAGGCTCGGCCAGCAGGTCCGCCCTGAAGCGGTCGAAATCGTCCTGGAGCCGGACCTCGTTAAACTCCAACCCGGTAAGTTTCAGGTAGTCGTACTTGAAGTAGTTCAGGTCGAAGTCCACCATCCGCCCGTCGAACGACGGCTGCGGATAGCACACCGAAAAGTCCAGTCCTTGCGCGCCCTCGACCTGGATTTTCGGAAGGGCCGCCATCGTCTTGCGAAGGAGCGCCACCTCGTCCGGGCTGTAGGCGCCCCGGGAGCGCCCATCGGCCAGGGCATCATAGAGGATCGTGGAGCCAAGGTCCTCCTGGAGGTAGCAAAGGCCGTCCTCGGCCAGCGCTTGGGGCACCCGGATTCCCTTCGACGCGAAGTGACGGTCGATGGTCAGGAAGGCGCGGTTCTCATCGGCATCAGTACCTTCCACGCCGATGAGGGTGCGCCCATCGGCCCCGGTAAGCCGGAAATACCGCCGGTGCGAAGCCGACCCGGTCAGCGGCACCACGGACACCGGCGCCGCCCCGGTATATTGCTCAAACAGTGATTCCAATGACATAACATACAAAAATACGTAATCCTGCCGGAAACGCAAAACCGAAGCCCGACTTCCCTGCAGGTCCCGTCGGAATCCGAAACGATAGCCTGCCTTTCCCTGCAGGTCCCGTCGGAATCCGAAACGATAGCCTGCCTTTCCCTGCAGGTCCCGTCGGAATCCGAAACGACAGACTGCCTTTCCCTGTACAAATCTCGTTTGTACAGCGGGAACGTTCCCCACTGGCATTATTCGTGTACAAATCTTTCCGGGAACAGGGAATATGAGGGGATTGGACGAGATTTGAACAGGGGAACGGCCATGGAAGCCCATTCTGCTGTACAAACGAGATTTGTACAGCGAGGGCGGCATACAGCGTGAACGGCATCAGCGGGGCGGTATACAGCGGGAACGGCATCAGCGGGGCGGCATACAGCGGGAACGGCATACAGTGGGGAGCGGCACCGTCGGGCAGCGGAAAGAGGGAAAGGTTTTTTTCGTATCTTTGCGGTCAAACGAAACTGACATGAAAAGAAATCTTGGCCTGACTATATGCCTGAGTGTCCTGGCGGTCATCGCGTGCAAGGCTCAACCACAAGGAACTGTTTATGAGCCCGTTCGCTTTGAGGACGGGACACCCGTCGCCGGAGACCCGGCGGCCGACAGCCTGTTTGCGAAGGACCGGTTCCTCACCGACACGACCCTTACCGACAAGGGCGACACGCTCTTTACCGTGCGCCACGCCAGCGCCTACGTGCGGCTGCAGTTGAAAGGCCTGCCTGCCGATGCCGGTATCAACGAGATCCTGCTGGTGCCCATGCAGGGCGCTCCCGAGACCTTCCCCGTAACGGTTTCGAAAGCCGGTAACCTGACCCTCTGGATGGCAAAAGAACCAGCCGTCCTCCCCGCCACGGCAGCCATCGCCCAGGCCGCCGACGGACGCATCTGGTCCGTAAGACTGCCCGGAGAGGCCCTGCAGCCCGGCATCGCGTACCGCCGGGAGGCATCCTGGCTGACTCCGGATGCTCCGGAGAGCGGCATCCAGGCCACTCCCCTTCCGCAGACGACAATGCTTGAGGTGGAACCCGGCGAGTATTCCGGCATCACCTGGATCGGCGGAAATCAGTACGCCGTCGTGAGCGACAACCTCAAGGGCGCCGGCATCGCCCGGTTCGCCATTCCCATCGACAAACACGGGAATGTGGGCACGGTGAAGATGGAAGTTCCCGCGGCCGTCGCCACGGCGGAAGGCAAGAAGCGCGATACCGAAGGCATCGCCTACGTCGCCTCCACCAACACCCTCTACACCACTTCCGAGAAGAACCAGGACATCCGGGGCTACGACCTTCTGGGCGTCGCAACCGGAGCCAGCCTGGAAGTCCCCGACGACCTGAAAGGCATCCAGGACAACCGGGGCTTCGAATCCCTCTCCTACAACGCGGCTACAGGCCTGTTCTGGACCACCACCGAAGCGCCCCTGAAGGCCGATACCTTCTTCCCCCGGCTGCATCGGCTCCAGAGTTTCACCACCGACGGGAAACCCGCCGGCCGCTTCCTTTACCAGATTGGCAAACCTTCCCAAACCAGCGAAAACACAGTCGCTTACGTCTTTGGCATCCCGGCCCTCACCGCCCTGGACGACGGCCGCGTCCTCGTCGTGGAACGGGAGGTCTATGTCCCGAAGGGCAGCCTGTGGGAAAAGATCCAGGGGGCCTTCACGGACATCAGCATCTATGTCGTGGACCCGGTCCATGACACCGCCGGCATCCTCCGGAAATCCCCGGTCTGCCATTTCTCGACCGGCGCCATGAACCTCGCGAACTTCGAAGGCATGTGCCTCGGCCCCACCCTTCCGGACGGACGTCGCTGCCTGGTGATGATCGCCGATTCGCAGAAAGGTTCCGGCGGACTCACGCAGGAATACGTGAAGGTGATCCTGCTGAACGATTAGAATACCATACTCTGCGCGGCCCGCTGCGCACGCCGGCTGTGGGCCGCATTCATCTTGCCGAAGTTCCACTTCACCCCGAAGAGGATGTATCGGCCCATGATGAGGCGATAGCTGTCTTCCACATAGTTGTCCGTGACGGTATGCGTGAGATTCCGCGTCTGGTTCAGGATGTCATGGACTTTGACACTCAGGTTGAAAGCGCCGATATTCTTGGAAATCTCCGCATTCCATTGCCATTCAGGCTGCCCATACCCCTCCGCGTAGCCCTTGTAGAAGACATAGGAAAAGTCCGTCTCGAGCTCAAACGCATGCTTGGTGGTGTAGGAGCCTCTTGCGCCCAATCTCGTATCCAGGGTATTCATATTGGTGCTCGGATCAAGCGAGTAACGGGAGATGTGGCCGGAGGTACTGGCTCCCAGGCTGAATGAGTAGTGTTCCTGGTTGTATCTGATACTGATGCTTCCCGAAGGAGAAAAGACCCGGGTACTGCTTTCGGCAAACCCGCTCTGCCCGCCGTAGAACCGGTTGCCGTCCGGATCACCCCAGAAACCGGCCATGAAGCCATCGTAGTCAAATGTATCCTTGTCCAATCCGGGGAGCGCCCTCCTGGCCTGATAGCTGACGGACGAGTTGAGTGCAGCAGCACCGCTGAGGGTAAGTGACCACAACTTCTTGCTGTCAAGCGGAGTTGTATAGTTCGCGACCATCGTGCCCGTGAAACCCGGCTTCCGGGAATTGACCGGGACGGAATACAGGATGCCGTCCCGGTCGTACCAGGTCGCATTGACAAGGGGACTCACCGTGATGTTGCCGTAGAGATACATCATCAAATGAGAGAACCGTTTCATGTCGTTCCTCGACCAGTCGGCATTGAAATACATCTGTGACGACGGCTTCAGATACACGTTGCCTACGCTCAGGCGTGAAGGGTTTGCCACGTTGAGGACCGGCATCATCCTGGACTGGGACGGACGATAGCTTTGACCGGAAGCCGACAGGGACAGCCAGTCGATGTCCTTGTTGTAGATGAAACGCAGGGTAGGTACGACATACCAGTTCCACTCGTCTTTTCCGCTGACGGCCTCTATTCCGTAGCTCTTCGAGTAAGTCTCGTTCAAAGAACCATATACGCGACTGCCCAGGGTAACATAGCTCTGTTGGCTGAAATTATATTGGACGGTCAGGTCATAACGCTGTGTAACATAATCCGTGCGACTTTCGGAAGAGTAGTAATCGTTTCTTCCGGCAGTGTCAAAGGCGTCGCGTACACTGCCCTGGCTGCCCGCGACAGCATAGGCCGATGCGGACAGCGTCCATTTTTCTCCGAACGGCTCCGTATAGCGCAGGGAGCCGCTTATGTATTTGGAGTCGCCGTCCGAAACGTAGCGCATACTGCGGGTGTCCGCTCCGGCAGAGGTCGTGAGCACGGACATTTCTTCGCTCGTTCCGCCGTTTGCGCCATATCCGACATCGCTGCTGATCCGGATGGAGCGCCGATCTTTCCCCCAAAGGTCGCGGAAGGTGAAATCGGTGTCCAGATCCACCCGCTTGTTGGAACGGATGCCGCGCGACGTATTTTCCGACCGGTTCATCAAAGCGCCGTCCCTTGTCGTTTCCGACTGCCCGCTGCTTCGTGAATCGGACCTGTTGTAGCTGAAGGCAGGACGCAGGTGAAACCAGACTTTGCCTTTCTCCTTCTGGAACTCCATGTTGGCATTGGCCGACTGGGCATATTGCTTTCCGCTGTCTTGCGTGGACGAAGCAAGGTCCCCGTCATCCTGGAAGGTGGTTCTGTCGGCCTTGGTCCCGGAATCCGTGTCCGAATACTTGTAGTTTACGCTGACCGTCGTCTCCACGTCCCGGATCCGGGAAGTGTTTGCATTGACACCGACCTGCGCGGCGGTCGAGAGTCCCTGGTTCAGGTTGGTGAGTTCTCCGTTCTCATCCACGATGGCGACCATGACATTCGAGTCGTTGATGTTCTGGCCGTTGGCAATGAACGTAACCTGATCCTTTTCGGTGTAGGCCGATACCAGCGCGTTCCCGTTCCAGAGAAGTCCCCG
>Ga0310697_10004933_pt1 | contig 13037 bp, 13 predicted proteins | sample 172DNAGHGlowgp2_FD_203883 | JGI IMG/M metagenome (GOLD analysis project Ga0310697, IMG submission 203883) | Sheep rumen microbial communities from Palmerston North, Manawatu-Wanganui, New Zealand - 1728 DNA GHGlow gp2 (v2) (version 2) | ecosystem: Host-associated > Mammals > Digestive system >...
AATAAACTCTATAAAGGGCAGCAACATGTACGTTGCTGCCCTTTTCACTTAAAAACAACACAAAACAATGAAAAAGATTCGTGCAGCCATTGTTGGATATGGCAACATCGGTAAGTATGCACTTGAGGCCATCGAGGCTTCACAAGATGTGGAGTGCGTAGGTGTAGTTCGTCGTAATGGAGAGGCTGACAAGCCCGCTGAACTCGCTAATTATCCTGTCGTGAAGAATATCACAGAGTTGAAGGATGTGCAGGTGGCAATTCTTGCTACTCCTACTCGTAAGGTGGAAGAATATGCAAAGCAATGCCTTGCCCTCGGCATCAACACTGTGGATTCATTTGATATACATACACAAATTGTTGATCTTCGTCGTTCTCTTGACGCAGTGGCTAAGGCGAACAATGCAGTGTCTATCATCTCAGCAGGTTGGGATCCGGGTTCTGATTCCATTGTTCGTTCTTTGATGGAGAGCCTTGCACCAAAGGGTGTAAGCTACACCAATTTCGGGCCAGGACGTTCAATGGGTCACTCTGTGGCTGTACGTGCCATTGAGGGTGTGAAGGATGCATTGTCCATGACTATTCCAGTGGGTACGGGTATTCATCGCCGTATGGTATATGTTGAATTGGAGGAAGGTGCAGATTTCAAGACTGTTGAGGCTGCCATTAAGGCTGACCCTTACTTCGTGAATGACGAAACTCATGTGCAGCAGGTTCCATGCGTGGATGCTCTCAATGATGTGGGGCATGGCGTGAACCTTGTGCGTAAGGGCGTTTCTGGCAAGACTCACAACCAGATGTTTGAGTTTGACATGAAGATTAACAACCCTGCATTGACTGCTCAGGTGTTGGTTAACGTTGCTCGTGCATCGTTGAAGCAGCAACCAGGTGCTTACACGATGATTGAGATTCCTGTCATCGACATGCTTTGCGGAGACAAGGAAGAGCTGATTCGTCATCTGGTGTAAGAGCTCATTCGTGTGAACAGAAAAAGCGTTGCGGAAGATGAACTGTAACGCTTTTTTCATTTTCATTCTGTCATTCTTTTATTTTTTCTTTTTTTTTCCTACCTTTGCCCGATAAAACTATAAATGAAATGAACATGAAGAAAATAAATTTGATGCTGCTGGCTCTCGCTGCTTTGCTGCTTCTTTCTTGTGAAGAGAAGAAGAACCCTTCACAAACGCCTGAAGTGACGGTTGTGCCAGTGCATGATTTACCAAGTATCTGCGAAGCGCATGGCACAATTGGCGAGGGCTCGTCCATGAATGTCATTGAGTTTATCAATGACGATGGTGACACCTTGTACATCAACAAAAGTGGACACGATGTGATGGGTGGTCTCGTTGTGGGCGATGAACTGGAGGTGATTTACAATGTCACGAAAGATGACGTGTTTGCTTCTGTGGCTGTTAATCTCACTTCTTTGCAGCATATTTGGTCTCAGCGAAACTTGGAGGGTAGGGAACAGAGCCTTGAGTTGGATTCAGAGGGGCGTGCTACCACTTATAACATGTCAGTGGATTATGATTCTTGGGAGGTGAAAGACGGCTTACTGCTTCTCCATTCACCTAAGAAACTTGGTGATGAGGGTCCTGCCGTTGTCGACACGTTTGAAATCATGCAATTGACCACTGATAGCCTTGTGCTTATGAATGGGGACTTTGTCACAGAATTTGCCCGATACAATTAAAGTTGACAGTTGACAATTGATAGATTCATCGTCCATCGTACATCACACATCGTACATCTTATATCATACATCTTACATCTTTAAAATACTTTATGCATATGAGAACCTATACAACTCTCCTTTTGCTCGGCTTGGCGTTGAGCGTGTTTGCTGCTCGGAAGGGTAAGCAGATGACAGACCGTGAGGTGTGGGTGGACATCATGTATCAGATGGCAGCACCCGTGATGAAGAATATGGCAGAAGGGAAGTTGCAGCAAGTGATGGACACTACGGGCGGCAATAAGAATCTGGAACTGTCGCCTACATGGGATAACCGTGATAAGAAAGTCGCTTATATGGAGGCGTTTGGACGTTTGTTGGCAGGGGTGGCTCCTTGGCTGAATTTGCCTGATGATGATTCTCCTGAAAGCGCTAAGCGAAAGCAATTGCGTGAGTGGACACGAAAGGCAATCATCAATGCTGTAAATCCAGATTCTCCTGACCGCCTTGGATGGGAGAACGGAGGACAGACATTGGTGGATGGTGCTTTTCTCGTGGAAGGGCTCTATCGAGGTTATGACTCATTGTGGGTGCCGCTTCCTAAAGAGACTAAAGACCTTTATATTAAGGAACTGCAGGGTTTGCGCCGCTACGACCCTCCCTATACGAATTGGCTGCTTTTTATTGCCATGGAAGAGAGTTTCCTAATGTATGTGGGAGCACCTTACGACCCCTATCGCATCAAGATGAGTTTGGCAAAGGTGGAAGAGTGGTATATTGGCGATGGTGTTTATAGCGATGGCCCCTCATTTGCATTCGACTACTATAATTCGTTTGTTATCCAGCCGATGTATGTGGAGTGTCTGGAGATGATTGCAGCCAAGCGTCCCAACGACAGTTATTTGATTTTCAGCAAGACCAATGACAAGACGCGTGGTGCCAAGAATCGTCTGCAGGAAGCAGTGAAGCGCATGCAGAAATGGTCAGTCATTCTCGAACGCCTCATTTCGCCAGAAGGCACATTCCCCGTAGTGGGGAGAAGCATCCCTTATCGCATGGCGACGATGCAGCCCTTGGCACAATTGGCATGGAGAAATAAGTTACCGCAGGAACTGCATAATGGACAGGTTCGTGCAGCCCTTACCGCAGTGGCTAACAGAATGTTCTACGGACAGCTGGAAAATCCCGATAAGAGCGCCAAATCAATGAGCAGAAACTACAATGAGGGAGGGTTCCTGACAATAGGTTTTGTGGGGTCTCATCCCAACGTGGCAGATTGGTACACCAACAATGGTTCTCTGTATGTGACCAGCCTCGCCTTCCTTCCTTTGGGACTTCCTGAAACAGACCCTTTCTGGACAGATCCTGCCGAGAAGTGGACGAGCAAAAAAGCTTGGGAAGGGGATGACTTCCCGAAAGACCACAAATGGGACATTAACAGTCAAAAGCTTTATTGGGAATAACAGAAAAGCTAAATGATCAATGAAAAGTAATAAAATTGCTACCGCAATAGTCGCCCAACGTTGGCACACTATTGCGGTAGCAAATATTTCACTTTTACTTTTTACCTTAGAAGGGAAGGTCGTCGCCCTCGTTAGGTGTAGCCTCGAATGTGTTCTGTGCAGGAGCTTGTTCTGCCGGTGGGAAAGGTGCGGCAGGCTGTGCAGCAGCAACGGGTTGTGCGGCAGGTTGAGCGGCAATAGGAGCAGCAGGTGTTGCAGGCACCACATTCCATGCACGGATGTCATTGTACCATCTGCTATTGTACTCGCGGGCATTGATGTCGAAAGATACAGTCACCTCTTGCCCTTCCTGGATATTGAAGCGATTGAGGTTGTCCTCTCCAAACACGTTAAAGACCATTCTCTTGGGGAATTGTCCCACAGTTTCCTCTATCACGAAGTCTTGCATCTTCCAGGGATTCCCTGTCCTGCTTGACACGCCAGTGCGTTGTTCCAGCGCCTTGATAATTCTTCCAGTAAATTCCATATTTTTCTATCTATTTATGTTACATAATTATAAAATCAGCCACAAAAGTACGCTTTTTTTTTGTATTGTCAAAACTTCTCCATAACTTTGTGTTCAAATAAATATTTTTGACCATGAGATTTAATGTTTCAAGTACCAGTCTCAGCAATCGCTTGCAGACGATAAGTAGGGTTCAGAGTTCAAAGAACGCCCTGCCAATACTCGATTGTATTCTTTTTGAGCTCGTTGATGGTGTGTTGAAGATGACGGCATCGGATAGCGAGACTACTATGGTGACAACAGTGGAGGTGACGGATGCAGATGGTGAAGGTAAATTCGCCATTGGTGCGAAGCAGCTCATCAGTTCGGTGAAGGAAATCTCTGAACAGCCCATCACCTTTCAGGTGGATCAAAACACGTTTGCTATTGAGATTACTTATCAAAACGGTAAGTATAATTTGATAGGGCAGAATGGTTATGAGTTCCCTGTTTCCAGCAGTGTGAACGACTCTTCCCGCAACCTTTCCATTGATGCTCAGGTGATGTTTAATGGCATCAATCGTAGCCTCTTTGCTGCAGCAGACGATGAACTTCGTCCACAAATGAATGGAGTCTATTTTGACATGACTCAGGAAAGCATTACGTTTGTGGCAAGCGATGGCCATAAATTGGTGCGTAACCGTGTGTTCTCCGCTCATGTTGACGAACCATCAGCATTCATTCTGCCAAAGAAGCCAGCGCTCTTGCTGAAGGCTGTTCTTCCTAAGGCTGAAGGTGATGCCGTGGTGCGTTTTGATGACCGCAATGCAGAGATTCAATTGACCGATTATACAATCAGCTGTCGTTTGATTGAAGGTCGTTATCCTAACTACAATTCTGTCATTCCGACAGACAACCCATTCCGTGTGACAGCAGACCGCATGGCTTTCATCAGTGCATTGCGTCGTGTCAGCGTTTTCGCCAGCCAAAGTAGCGCACTTATCAAGGTGCATGTGGATCAAGGTACATTGACCGTTTCTGCACAAGATTTGGATTTCTCCACATCGGCAGAAGAACACATCATGTGCGATTACGATGGTACTCCAATGAGCATCGGCTTCAATGGTCCATTCTTGATAGATGTGCTTAACAGCATCAACAGCAATGACATCATACTCGAGCTTGCTGATCCAAGCCGTGCAGGTGTCATCATGCCAGCAGAGCAAGAGGAGAGTGAAGACCTCATCATGCTGCTGATGCCAATGATGCTGAAAGACTAAAAGGAATACTCACAAAGAAAGCTGCCCTTCCTGTATGGTGGAGGGGTGGCTCTTTTTATCAATAGGTATATGCTACAAGGAAAGAAAATAGTGCTTGGCATCACGGGCAGTATTGCTGCCTACAAGTCATGTCTCATTATCCGCCAACTTATCAAGAAAGGGGCAGAGGTGCAGGTGGTCATCACGCCAGCAGGCAAGGAGTTCATCACACCCATCACTCTTTCCGCTCTGACGAGCAAGCCTGTCATCAGCGAGTTTTTTGCTCAGCGCGATGGCACGTGGCACTCTCATGTCGATTTGGGTTTGTGGGCTGATGCGATGCTGATAGCTCCTGCTACGGCATCCACCATTGGCAAGATGGCAAATGGGGTGGCAGACAATATGCTCATCACCACTTATCTGTCGATGAAAGCGCCTGTTTTCATTGCTCCTGCCATGGATTTGGACATGTATGCACATCCTTCCACACAGCAGAACCTGAAAACCTTGCAATCATATGGCAACCATATTATAGAGCCAGGCACAGGTTTCTTGGCATCGAAATTGGAAGGCAAGGGACGAATGGAAGAGCCTGAAAACATTGTGGCTCGTTTAGAGCAGTTCTTTGCTCAGCAAGAGAGCGCTTCCCTATCAAGCAGTATGAATGGCAAGAAGGTACTCATTACAGCTGGTCCCACCTACGAAAAGATAGATCCTGTCCGTTTCATCGGTAACTATTCATCGGGCAAGATGGGCTTTGCCTTGGCAAACGAATGTGCCGCTCGTGGTGCTCAAGTTGAATTGGTTTGTGGTCCTGTCTCATCTTCAATGCAAGTGACACATCCGAACATCCATCGCACCAATGTGGAGAGTGCCCGCGAGATGTATGAGGCATGCAAAGCATTGTATCCATCGATGAATTCAGCCATTTTATGTGCTGCTGTTGCCGATTATGCTCCTGAGCATACAGCAGAACAGAAGATTAAGAGAACGGCGGATGATATGGTCATTCGCTTAAAGCCCAATCCTGACATCGCCGCTTCATTAGGTCAAATGAAGCAACAAGGGCAGACACTTGTCGGTTTTGCGCTTGAAACCAATGATGAGGAATCGAATGCGCAAGCCAAGCTGAAGAAGAAAAACTTCGATTTCATCGTGCTAAATAGTCTCAAGGATGAAGGCGCAGGATTCCGTACCGACACGAATAAAGTCACCATCATCACTGCTGAGACAAAAAAAGACTACCCCCTCAAGAGTAAGGAGGAGGTAGCCAAGGATATTGTTGACGAGTTGGAACGTCTTTAATTTCCCTCTTTCAGAATCATGTCGATAGCTGCTGCAACAGATGCAATGGCTATGCGTGTGTTTTCATCAGTCACACTTGGCTCGATGTTGACAGCATATTTATCTGCTGTGGTGAAGAGTTCCTTTGCCATTCCATTCCATTTCTTGTCCACTGTGCCAATCTGCTGACCTGCAGCATCGGTGATTTCGAAATTCCATGCCTTCCAGTCACCCTTGATGGTGGCGATTTCCTGTCCCATATTGTTGAGGATGGTGAATTTGGGCTTCAGCAACGAGAACTTCTGCTTGAAATAACCGATGGGCGCACCAGCCTCGTTGAAGATTTGCACCTTCGACATGAACAAGGTCAAACCACGCTTCAGTTGAGCGATGCATTTGCCGTCAGCGTTCAAGATGTTGAGTTCAAAAGGCACCATACCCTTGCTCAGCACAAAGTCGAGCAAGATGTAAGTAAGGGGTTTGTGCTCTTGAATGGCACCAATTTCCTGCCCTTCTCCATTGTACACCTTATAGGCATTGGAGAGTTTGAAAGCAGCGATTTTCTCGTCAATGACGAACGTGTTGTTAGAAAAGAATTTGTCCATGTTGTTCCTGAATTGAAAGGTTTATTATTTCTTGGAAATGCTCATATAGCGCATGCCATGTTGGGTGTTCTCACATGAAGTGGTCTTTCTTCGTGCTGATTCGATGGCATTGTCAACAAGTCGCTGCCAATTGGGAGCTTCTGTTTGGGTGGCGCTTGCCTCTTTGCGCAGTTGCGCAATGAACGATTGGGTGAAGGCACTCCCAGTTCCGTCAAAAGACCAGGCATATTCACCTGGTTTTGCTGCAGTGGCAAGGATGACTCCCTTTGTACCCAGAAAGAGCTCTTGCATCCTTTTCTTGCTCACCCGTGTATTGGTGCGGCTGTAGAGTGTGTTCTCTTTCTGTCGCGGTCCATATTCGCCAAATTTGGAGTTACAGCAGTCGGTGATGACCACGCTCAAACGTGCTCCCTTCGCTTTGATGGCGTTGTAGATGTCTGTGGTGGCCACATAATTTCCATACACATCATCCTCGGGCCCTATCATGCAGATGTTGGGGTACATGTCCTTTTGGTCATCCCAACGAAATCCATGTCCGTTGAAACAGAAGAAGACGATGTCGTTTTGGGCAGGTTTCAAATTGGAGATGGCATTGGCAAGATTGCGCTTGTTGTAGGCTCTGTTGGCGGTGATGTTGGTGATGCTCACCTCGATGCCCAGACACTGTGCAATGGCTTTCAGTTCCTTATTGAGTGCCAAGTTGTCATAAGCGTCATCTTCACCGATGTTCTCATCATAGGTGTCAGCAACAAGAATTGCCCACATCTTGCAAGGTGCATTATTGTTGGTGTTGGTAGGTCGTGTGTTGACTTTCCCGTTGCTGCCACCTTGCACAATGGCTTTGCCCATTGTCTCCTCATCCTCCTCTGCTACGTAGAAAGACTGGTATTCAGCCTCTTGTTCTGCATCGGAGAAGGAAGCCAGTGTGTCAGTGCCTTCTTGCGCATGTGCAAAAGAGGCTATACAAAGCGATAATATGAATAAGAATGGGAATCTCATATTTTTACCATTTGCTGAATCACATTTCTACCATTTGCTGAATCATCTTGTCAAATTCCTCCTGCGATTGAGCACCGCTGTTCATCTGGATGTCTTCGCCGTTGCAGAAGAAGATGGTGGGAAGTCCGTCAATTCCATAGAGTTGCATCAATTCCTCGTTCTCGTCAGCGTTGACCTTATAGAACTGCACCAATCCCTTATACTTCTTTGCCAGAGCCTTCATGTAGGGGTCGATTTGCTTGCAGTAACCACACCAGTCAGCCCAGAAGTCAACCACACAAGGACCTTTACCGATATAGGTGTCATAGTTTTTCTTCGATGCCACCAACTGATAGAACTGCTTGGCATTGATGGGACGGCAAGTGCCATCTCCCCAGTTAGCTGGCACTACAATGGTGCTCTCCTCTCCTGGCGCCACGTTGTCGTTGCTTGCATTGTTGTCCATCTCCTCTTCGTCCTCGTAATACTCATCCGAGCTTTCCTCCTCATACTCTTCCGTTTGCGATTCTTCATCGAAGTCCAGGCAACCACCCACACAAGTGACTATACCTACAAGGACAAAAAGGGCTAAGATGATGCCCAACGCAATTTTGATGATAAGTTTCATATGCTAATCGTTTTTATTGTTTGATTCTAATCATTTTCATTCCATGCTGCGCCTTTGTGTTTGCATTATTCTGCGATTTGGCAGTTGCAGCAGTCAGTGCATCTGTCACCAAGGTCTCCCAATCGGGCAGTTGGGTTGAGAGTGCACTGATTTGAGCGCGCAGGCTTTCCAACAGGCTCAACGTGAAAAAGCCGCCATTCACGCCACACCAAGACATCTCTCCCGGACTTGCAGCAGTGGCAATTAAGCTACCGTTGGCATCTACAAATAGCCGTTCCAGTTTCTTGACATCAAAGTTGTTGTTTGAACGTGAGAACAGCGTGCTGGTATTGATGATTGGCGTGGTTTCTCCTATCTGGTTGTTGCAGCAATCGCTAAACACAAGGCTCAGTCGCGCCCCTTTCCCCACCAGTTCCTTGTACACGTCGCTGACAGCCACATAATTCTTTGTGGGGTCGTCATAGCTGGTTGGGCAGAGATCCATGTTGGGGTAATAGTCCTGTTGGTCGTCAAAACGGAATCCATGTCCTGTATAGACGAAGATGACCACATCATCGCTATTCGGTTGGAAGTTACGTATCAGTTGTGCAAGATTGTCCTTGCTGTAGTTCTTTCCTCTGATGCCCTTGAAATCATACTTCATGCCCAGCACCCTCGCAATGCCTCCAAATTCGCTGTTGAGATTCACCAAATCCTTTGCGCAAGCAGAACCAATGTCGCTCACGTTGGTGTTGGCAACAACAATCAAGTGCAAGGTTGGTGCAGCATCAGAACTTCCGGTTCCTAATGTGTTCCCTCCCTCTCCAGGAGCAATGTTCTCCCCTTCGTTGACAGGTATGTCGGGATCATTCTCAATGTCAGTAAATATCGGGTCGTCCACCGTCACCTCAATGTCTTGGTGCGGCACGTTTTGATTCTTCACCAGTTGGATGCCGTTGAGCATCATCCTATATTCGGGTTCATCCTCTCCGTAGAATTGGGAGATGTATGTTTCATCCATGCTTTCAAGACTGATTTCGTTGAAATATTCAGTCTCAATATAGCTGTTGGTCTTTTTGATGTTGTAGGTGACAAAGGGCTTCTCGCTGATGTCACTCGCATCGTCTTCTTCCCAAAACCACAGGAAGACAGGGAATTTCTTCTCCACAGGATAATAAGCCATGATGCCCACATCCTCCTCGTCGCTCTTCTCCTCAATCATGTTCAGGTACGGTGATTCGAAAACCGTGCCAGCCTCAAGCGATTCTGGTGTGATGAGACGCATCTTACAGTTGTCGTCACTGTAATAAATCATCAATCCGAGATACTCCACTCCGTCGTACGTGTAGTTCACCTCGTAGAACGTTTGTGCCTGCAGCGAGAGTGTGAGGCACAGCAACAGGAAAAAGGTCTGTAATCTTCGCATAGCGTGAAAAGTCTGAAAAATGAAGAAAGTTTGCTTGCTCTTCAGCAAACAAACTTTCCCTTGTAAGCTAGATAGCTTTGTTCGTTATGTCCGAGATGACAATTCGCAGGAATTATTCCTCAACGAAAGCTTCAACAGAGTCAACTGCTGCATCGAGTGTGTCGAGAGCTGCGTTAGCGTCGTCAAGCTCTGCATTTGCTGAATCAGCAATTGCTGCGAGAGAGTCTGCTGCCTTCTGGATTTCGTCGAGCTGGCTAGCACAACCGTTGCAAGAAGCGAATGAAATGGCAACGAGTGCCATAGCTGCGAAAAGAATCTTTTTCATAATGTTTTTTGTTAAATGTTACTTTTGCTTTTACTTAATTATAAAAACACCATTTTGTTGGTGAGAAATTACATGAAGAACTTCTTAGCTTCAACACGTGCCTGGAACTGCTCGTCAGTGTCCATCAGATAGATGATACCTTCAATCAGACCAAGGATGCTTGGAATACCAGTCCAACAAAGCAGGATGTAAACTACGCCTGGCATTGCGTTGCCCATGTAGAACTTGTGGATACCGAAACCACCAACCAGGATACCGAGGAGACCTGCTACCATTTTATTTTTCATAACTCAATAGTTTTTCTCGCGGTTGAGAAATCGTTTTAAGTTTTTATTTTAGTGCACAGATGAACCGCCATCTGGCACCTTTTTATTAATTCTGATTAGTTTCCGTTGCAAAAGTACAAACTTTTTTATTTAAAAAAAAAGAAAAATGAAGAAAATCTTCTATGAAATGATGAAAAAATGTGGAAAGGAAACATGAAACAGCTATTTGCGAAACATGGAAGGCCCATCTGAATTCCTCGCTTTGCTAAAAAATCAAAAAGCGAGGCAATTATTTGGGTAAGTCGTGAGAAAGTAGTACTTTTGCCGAAAAATAGGGAAAAAGTATTTGTATGTGCCGTCTTTTGAACAGATTAACCATCCTTTTGGCTGCGATTCTGTGGTGCTCCTCAGCCACTCGTGTTGAAGGGCAGGAACTGAATTGCACCGTCAAGGTCATCCATTCCCAGATACAAGGCACCAGCACCAGCGTGTTCGAATCGTTGGAGAGTGCCGTCAGTGAGTTCATGAACAACCGCTCATGGACAGACTTGCAGTTTCAGAAGTCGGAGCGTATTGACTGCAACTTGAGCATCACCGTCAAGAAATATAATGCCTCAAACGATGCATTCACTTGTGAGCTGCTCTTTCAGGTCACACGTCCTGTCTTCAATTCGGGCTACAACACTGTGGTCTTCTCTATGCGCGACACAGAGTTCACCTTCACCTATCAGGAACAGGATGCGCTCGAATTCAACGTCAATAACATGGACAACAACCTGACGGCGATGCTGGCATACTACGCCTATCTGTTCATCGGGTTAGATTTAGACACATTCTCCCCCATGGGCGGAACGGAAGTGCTGCATGTGGTGGAAAACATTGTGAACAGTGCACAAGCCATGTCTGAACCAGGTTGGAAAGCCTTTGACAAGACCAACAATCGCCACGCCATCATCGACGACTACATGGATTCCTCCATGGAGCCATTCCGTCAAATGCAGTATAAGTTTTACCGTCAAGGGCTCGATGAAATGGCACAAAATCCCGATCGTGGCCGCACCGCCATCACTGAGGCACTTGAGTTGTTGAAAGAGGCGAAAAGCAACAAGCCCCTCTCGCAGCTTCCTCAGATATTTACCGACTTCAAGCGCGATGAACTCGTCAATATCTATTCCGGACATGGCACGGAGAAGGAGAGACAGGCGGTGTATCAAATCCTCGCTGACATCAATGCCAGCCAAAACACCTACTGGAACAAGATTAAGAAGTGACAGGATGAAGGAATGACAAGCGAAAAAGTGACAAGTGAAAAAGTGAAGCATCAATGATACGTCATCTGCATATAGAAAACTACGCGCTGATTGAACATCTCGACATGGATTTCCACACGGGTTTCTCCGTTATCACGGGTGAGACGGGTGCCGGAAAGTCCATCATTCTTGGCGCCATCGGTTTGTTGTTGGGACAACGGGCAGACTCCCGTTCCATCAAGGGCGATGCCAAACGATGTGTGGTCGAAGCGGTTTTTGATATATCCCATGCCCCTTTGGATGAGTTCTTTCAGGAGAATGACCTCGATTCTGACGGAAAGGAGTGCATCATTCGCCGTGAACTCACATCGGCAGGCAAGTCGCGTGCCTTTATCAACGACACCCCCGCCTCGCTTGCGCAACTTAAGGAATTGGGCGAACAGTTGCTCGACATCCATTCCCAGCACAAGAATCTTCTCTTAGGCAAAGAGGACTTCCAAATGAGTGTGCTCGACATTCTTGCAGGGCATCAGGAACAACTTGCCACCTACAAAGACGAATACAAAGAATTCCGTCGCCTCGAAAAGCAGTTGGAGGAAGCCCTGGCAGAGGCGAAGAGTGGCAAGGAAGACGAGGATTATCTGCGTTTCCAAGTGAATCAACTCGCAGATGCCAACTTCCAGGAAGACGAGCAGGAAGCACTGGAGGAAGAGGCTGAGACACTCGAACATGCCGAAGAAATCAAGTCCTCCCTCTACTCGTCAGCATCCCTCCTTCAATCTCCCGACGATGGCACCGACGTGCTCGGTTTGCTCAAGCAGAGCCTTTCGTCCCTCCAATCGGTTTCGTCCGTTTATTCCGCATCGGAGGAACTGGTGGAGCGTCTCGATTCTTGTTACATTGAACTGAAAGATGTGGCGAGTGAGTTGGAGAACCGTGCTGAAGATGTCGAGTACAATCCCCAACGTCTTGAGCAGGTGAACGAGCGTCTGAACACCATCTACACCTTGCAGAAAAAGCATGGCGTCGAGAGCATTGCCGAGTTGCTGGAGATACAACGGAAGATGGAAGACAAGTTGTCGCGCATCACCCATTCGGATGAGTATATCGAGGAGCTTGGCAAATGTGTGGATGCTCAAAAAACTAAATTGCTGACATTGGCTGAAAACCTTTCACAATCGCGCATTCAAGCTGCGAGGGGGGTGGAAAAAGAGATGGAAAAACGACTGCTCCCATTAGGCATGCCAAACGTGCAGTTCAAGTGTTCTGTCATTGCCAATCCGGAAGAGCTTACACCCTCAGGATATGACCAAGTACAGTTCCTTTTCAATGCTAACAAGAGTGGGAGTCCCAAGCCTGTCAGCCAAATCGCATCGGGTGGCGAAATTGCCCGTGTGATGTTATCGCTCAAGGCACTCA
>Ga0310697_10004939_pt1 | contig 13025 bp, 11 predicted proteins | sample 172DNAGHGlowgp2_FD_203883 | JGI IMG/M metagenome (GOLD analysis project Ga0310697, IMG submission 203883) | Sheep rumen microbial communities from Palmerston North, Manawatu-Wanganui, New Zealand - 1728 DNA GHGlow gp2 (v2) (version 2) | ecosystem: Host-associated > Mammals > Digestive system >...
GCCGGGCGTTCAAATCCATCATGATCCTCGACATAGACAGTCTTGCCGTCTATCCTAGAAACCCTACCGCCTCCCACATCGTTGAGAAAGCGTACGATATCGTTAATCTTTACATTCATGATGTTGTAATGTCGTATTATTGTTTTTAGGCTGCGAAGTTACAAAAAATACAGCACATGATAAAATAAGGAATGCTTTCCTTGCGTTTCAAGTGAATATCGAAACCATAAACACTTATTAAAATGAAGAAGATCTTTTTATCATTGGCATTGATGATGTCATCAATGGCCATTATCGCTCAGGACGCGATTCAAGTACCACCAGCGCAAGTGAGTGAAATTGAGGACTTTAATCCTGCATCCAAGCGGGTCTATGCCTTGCTGTACGGGTCACCCCAACTCTTCAGCAGCAAGGTCAAGGTGGCCATCGACTTTGGCCAGAGCACCTCATGGCTGGGAGCGATGAGTGAATCGATGATTGTGGATGAAAACGGCAAGGAAATCAAGTTCAACTCGATGATTGACGCAATGAACTACTTGGGCCAGTTCGGCTGGAAGTTTGCGCAGGCCTATGTGGTGCCACATGGCGATGAAGGTGATGTCAACGGCATTGTTTACTGGATTCTCTACAAGGACGTTGACGATTACAGCCAGATAACCGAGGGCTTCACTACCAAGCGTCAGCAACGTGAGCATTAACAAGACAACTTGAACAACAAAAAGGTTGTCAAGGTTGACATCAATGTTGTTCAAGTTGTCTGAAAAACCGTCGTCTATCGGGACTAATGAGACAGTTTAGTACTTGTGGTCGGTGGTGTCGAGTTCGTCGGTGGTGAGTTTCTTGTGGTCCATCTTGTACCAGCAGTAGGCGATATAGGCCACGACAAAGGGGACAAGGATGCTCACCACACTCATCACGGTGAGGGTGAACTCGCTGGATGAGCTATTGCGCAGCGTGAGCGAACTCTGCACGTCGAGCAGTGAGGGCAGATAGGCCGTGTTGTTGTAGCCCATGACCCAGAAGAGGGTCAGTACCACCAGCACGGTGCCAATGCCAGCAGGCCAGATGCCGCACTTGTAGTCACCCTTCATCAAGGTCTTGCCCACGCCGAGGAGCACCATCACCACACCAGCGAGCAGAATGACCAGTGCCCACCACATTGCGAGGTAGTTATTCAAGTACTTGTAAGGCACCCACTGTGCATTACCGCTATCATCGTAGCCCACGCCTGGCGATGCGAGGATGACTACCACAACAGCGATGAACAGGGGAACAAACACACCAGCGTTGATGAGCAGCAGGTGGCGCTGACTGGCATTCACCTCCTCGTCATCGATGTTGTTGATGAAGTAGAGTGACGCCAGCGTGCGTGCCAGAAAGAACACCATCACGCCAAACAGCAGGCACTTCCAGTTGGCAATGGCCTCCAGACCGTGTTGCGGTCCCCACTGCGAGATAGATGAGCTCTGCACATTCAGGATATTGCTCTTGGTCACGGTGAACTCGGCGCCAAAGAACATCGTCGCCACGGCCACCCCCAGCAGAACGGGACCCACAATGCCGTTGATCAACAGCAGCGTGTCGTAGAAACGTGAGCCATAGATGTTGCCAGGCTTGGAGCGGTACTCGTAGCTGATGGCCTGGATGACAAAACTGAACAGGATGAGCATCCATAACCAGTAAGCACCACCAAAGCTGGTACTGTAGAACAGCGGGAACGAAGCGAAGAAAGCACCTCCAAAGGTGACCAGCGTCGTGTAGGTCAACTCCCACTTGCGACCCATCGAGTTGATGAGCAACGCGCGCTTGTCGGGCTTGGTATAGTGAATGAGCATCGACTGCCCTCCCTGCACCATGAGCAAGAACACCAGCAGTGCGCCCAGCACCGACATGATGAGCCACCAGTAATTTTGCAATAAATTGTAAGTTGTCATGACTTGGTTTCTCCTTTCTGGATTAATCGTTAACGGTGTCTAAGTCGGTCTGTGACTTCTTGGAAATCTGCTTACAGATGATGCCGATGTCGGCAATCAACAGGGCGGTGAACACCACGGCAAATATCCAGAAAGTCGTCTGCACATAGCCGGCGCTCAGGTCGCTGATGGCCACCTTGTTAGGCATCAAGTCCTGAATGGTCCAGGGCTGACGTCCCACCTCGGCCACAATCCAGCCACTGGCGCTGCACAGGTAGGTCAACGGGATGGTGATGATGGCCAGGATGTGCCACCACTTGGCCCACTTGGCCTTGTTCAATATGTCGGGCTTGTAAACAAATAACAATGCCAGCAGCAGGAACAGCATCAAGTAACCGCCAACGGTTACCATGAAGTGGAAGGTGTAGAACGTCAACGGCACATTGGGGATGGCCTCCTCGGGCTTGTCCAGATAGGCGTAGCCAAAGTTCTTGAAGTCGGCATTGATAGCGCTCTTGAGGCTATCCTGCATCAGGGAGATGCCGCTGTTCATTGCGGCGCTGTACTGTGACAGCATCTCTTGCAGCCGCTTGCCACGTTGCATGCGCTCGGCATAGGAAACAGTGTTGATCTCGTTGCCCGCGTTGTCGTAGCTCTTGCCATTGATGATGTCCTCGATACCGGGAACAAAGGCGTGGAAATCATGTGTAGCAAGGAATGACAGACCATAGGGGATGCTGATGTCGAACAGATAGGGATCCTGGTCATCAAACGCTTGCTTGGATGGATTCAGGATGCCAAAGGCTACAATCGATTGCTCGTGATTGCCCTTGTACAGACCCTCCATCGCAGCAAGTTTCATGGGCTGGTACTTGGCCACCGTCACGGCACTAGAGTCGCCTGTGATCATTGTGAGCACAATACCGATAACGCCCACCCAGGCGCCCACCTTGAGGCTGCGCCAGCAATGTTCCACGTTGCGCTTCTTGAGCATCATCCAGCCACACACGCCGCACACAAACACGCCACCCAGCGTCCACGCGCTCAATACCGTGTGGAAAAACTTGCTTATCGCCATGGGGGAGAGCGCCACCGCGGCAAAGCTCGTCATCTCGTTGCGCATCGTGGCTGGGTTGAACTCGCACCCCGTGGGATACTGCATCCACGCGTTGGCAACAAGAATCCACAGGGCCGAGAGGCTGGCGCCGATGGCGGTGAGCCATGTAGCGGCAAGGTGGAACTTGGGACTCACCTTCTTCCAGCCAAAAAACATCACGGCGATAAACGTCGATTCCATAAAGAAGGCCAGGATGCCCTCAACGGCCAGTGGAGCGCCAAAAATGTCCCCAACAAACCAACTGTAGTTGGACCAATTGGTGCCAAACTCAAACTCCAGGATGATGCCTGTGGCAACACCGATAGCGAAATTCACGCCGAAAATCGTCATCCAGAACTTGGTCGTTGCAAGCCATTTCTCGCTCTTGGTCTTGTAGTATATCGTCTCCATGATGGCAATGATAACACCCAAACCCAGCGTCAGTGGCACGAACAGCCAATGGTAGATAGCCGTCAGCGCAAATTGCGCCCTCGACCAATCAACAACTTGAGTTAATTCTTCCATAATTATTTAGTTTTTAGTTCTATAACTTAGTTCTATAACCTAATTTTCCACACCCAGTTGATGACGGACGTACTCGGTTTTTTGCTCCTCGGTGTCGCACTTGGTGTTCAAAAAATTGGGAAAGAAAAGCATCTTGATGATGACAAAGAAGATGAATAGCTTGATGCCGATGATTAACCACAGCGTCCTGCCAACAGTCATACTGCGGAAACCATCATAATACAGATGGAAAACGCGTGACCAGAACCCTTGTTTTATCTCTTGATTCTCACTCATAGTGAAGAAGGTTTATAGTTAATCAAAATACAAAATTACTGAAAGAATTCAAATTTGCAAATTTTCAGGCCAAAAATATTTTAATTTCTCTGGAAATCAACATAAAATGCGTCAATGTTTTTGTCGGAAGGTTACTGGAGCCACCACAAGAAGGGAACGATATAGCAGTGGTATTGTAAAGTTTTTTAACGCTAATCTCGCCAATCAAATTGAGGGCGCTTCATCATTCACGCCTGAAACAACGACCGGCCTCATGGCCGGGAGCCTTTAGCAATGGCCCCGCGGGGCTTAGTGCCAACACCCACATCAAAGCCTAAAAAAAGCGTGCTTCATAAATATTGTGCCAAATGTGGCTAAAATATGGACAAAAAACATTACCTTTGCTGGTTAAACAACCATTTTAAGTTTTAATCATGGAGTTCAGGACGACAGTAAAGACGGGAGAGAACCGCAGTTGGCTGCACCACAGCGATAGCGTGGTGCTGCTGGGCTCGTGTTTCAGTGACAACATTGGAGCCAAGATGCAAGGTGCCCTCTTCAATGCTACCGTCAACCCCATGGGCACGCTCTACAACCCGATGAGCATTGCCCGCGCAGTGCAACGGCTCATCGCCTGTGAGCACGTTGCGGGGCAGACCCTCTTCATGCAGGGTGGCGTGTGGAACAGTTTTGACTTCCATTCGCGGCACTCCTTGCCCGACAAGCAAGCGACTATCGACCGCATGAACCAGCGCATCACCCTAGGGCATGAGGCGCTCAAGAAGGCTCAGGTGCTTACCATCACGCTGGGCACCTCAATCATCTATCGCTTGAAGGCGACAGGCGAGGTTGTGGCCAACTGTCACAAGGTGCCTGGGCATGAGTTTGAACGCCAGATGGCCACTGTGAGAGAGATGGTGCAAGTGCTCGACGATATGCTGGCAGGGCTGCATGAGTTCAACCCTGGGCTACACGTGATTTTCACAGTGAGCCCAATCCGTCACATTGCCGACGGCTTGGAGACCAACTCCTTGAGTAAGGCCCGCTTGCGTGTCTCTATCCAGGAGGTGGCCGACCGTCACCACGACTATTGCGATTACTTCCCCGCCTATGAAATCATGCTCGATGACCTGCGTGATTATCGCTTCTATGCCAGCGACATGGTTCATCCTAGCGATGTGGCAGTAGAATACATCTGGCAGGCATTCCAGGCCACCTATCTTGACGACCGCAGCGCCCTTGCCGTGGCACGCTGTGAACGCATCCACAAGCGCTTGCAGCATCGCCCCATGAGTGCCAACCGCGAGACGGTTGAGCGCTTCAACAATGACACGGCCAGTGTGGTGCGCAATCTCATCAAGGAATACCCTTATCTGGCCGATCATCCCGAGCTTAGGCTATAGAGACAATCAGGCATTGTGCGTTAGTAACCCAATTTAAAACCAGAAAATGACATGAATTATTCAATAACCGAGATATACAACGTGCTGGAAGTGACCGGTGGACAAATTATTGATGAGGACGCCATCGTAGGCCAGTTGCTCACCGACTCACGCTCACTCACGGTACCCGAGGAGACCATCTTCTTTGCCCTGCGCACCGATGGTGGCGACGGGCACAATTTTATCCCCGACCTCTATGACAAGGGGGTGAGGAATTTCATCGTTTCGAGCGATTATTACGTCCTGCCCGAGTGTGCCGGCGCCAATTATATCGCTGTGGAGTCTCCGCTGGATGCCTTGCAGGCATTGGCTACGTTTCACCGCAGGCGTTTTCGCGAATTGCCTGTGATCGGCATTACCGGCAGCCGTGGCAAGACCACCGTCAAGGAATGGCTCTACCAGTTGCTCAAGGACGACTACCGCATTGTGCGCTCTCCCCGCAGCTACAATTCCCAGATAGGCGTGCCGCTGTCGCTGTGGGATATCGATAATAATACCGACCTGGCCATTATCGAGGCTGGCATTTCCACTACTGGCGAGATGGACAACCTGCAGGCGATGATACGTCCCACCATCGGCATTATCACCAATCTGGGAAGCGAGCACAACGATGGTTTTGCCTCAATGGAGCAGAAGGCTCAGGAGAAGGCCAAGATCCTGTTTAACTGTGAGTGCATCGTCTATTGTGCCGACGCCCCACTGGTGACCCACACCATAGCCCCGCTAGTCGAGACCGACGTTGCTATTGCCATGTCATGGTCGCGCAACCATTGTGAGGCGCCACTGCAGGTGGATAGCACCGAGCGCAGCGATAATACCACCACCCTGCATTACACCTATAATGATGTGTCTAGTGCGGTAACCATTCCTTTCACGGCCGACCGCGATTTGGATAACGCCATCACTTGCCTGGCCGTGTTGTTGCACCTGGGCATGGACCGTGAGATCATCGCCCAGCGTATGGCGGTTCTCACGCCAGTGGGTACACGCCTCAACGTCATCGAGGGCGTGAACAACTGCACGGTGATTGTCGATAGCTATACCAGTGACTACAATTCGCTCACACCAGCCCTCAATTTCATGACGCGACGTGCGGGGAACCGTCCGTGTACCGTCATCCTGAGCGACTTGAGCAACGAGAGTTATAGTGGAGATGAGCTCTACATCCGCGTGAGCGAATTGCTCAAGACCAAGCGTGTGGACCGTCTTGTCGGTATCGGCAAGGACATGTGTCGATATCGGCGTTACTTCAGTGACCTGATGCACGCCCATTTCTTTGATGATACCCAGGAGTTTATCAGCCATTTTGCAAAAGGGGATTTTGACAACGAGACCATCCTCATCAAGGGGGATCCCCGCTTTGGGTTCAGCCAGATTATCAACTTGCTTGAGGCCAAGCAGCACATCACGGTCATGGAGGTGGATTTGAATGCGCTGGCCCACAACTTCAAGTTCTTCAAGTCATTGATCAAGCCCAGCACCAAGACTATCGGCATGGTGAAGGCTAGCGGCTACGGAGCAGGCAGCTATGAGATTGCCAAGACCTTGCAGGAATGTGGCTGCGACTACCTTGCCGTGGCCGTGCAGGACGAGGGCGTGGAACTGCGCAAGGCGAGTATCACCATGCCAGTTATCGTTCTCAACCCCAATGGTGTGAATTACAAGGCGATGTTCCAGTATCGCCTGGAGCCCGAGGTCTATAGCCAGGAAATGGCACAAGACCTCATCCGGGAAGGGAAGCGATATGGCGTGAAGGGATTTCCTGTCCACATCAAGATTGATAGTGGAATGCACCGCCTGGGGTTCACCAGTGAACAATTGCCTGACCTCATTTCCTTACTCAAGGATCAAGACGTGGTTGTTCCGGCCTCGGTGTTTACCCACCTGTGTGTAGCCGATGAGCCAGACCAGGACGCCTATACCCAGGCCCAACTCGACTATTTTGACTCATGCAGTAAGCTGTTACAGCAGGCCTTTGATCACCACATCATGCGGCATGCGCTCAACACCTGTGGCATCGTGCGTTTCCCTGAGTATCAGTATGACATGGTGCGCATTGGCATCGGTTTGTATGGCATCCGTACTTTGTTTGACGGCAGTGAGGACATGCTCATGCCTGTATCGGCATTACGCTCCATCATCATCAGCATCAAGGAGTGGCCTGCTGGCACTACTGTGGGTTATGGCCGCAAGGGGGTGTTGGAACGCGACAGCCGCATCGCTACAGTCAATATAGGCTATGCCGACGGGTTTGACCGCCACTTTGGTAACGGCAAGGTAAGCATGTGGGTGGGCGGCAAGCTGTGTCCCACGGTGGGCAACGTGTGCATGGATGCCGTGATGATTGATGTGACCCATGTGCCTTGCAAGGTGGGCGACACGGTCGAAATCTTTGGCGAGCACGTACCTGTCGAGGTATTGAGCGAGGCTCGCGGCACAATCCCCTATGAAATCCTCACCAGCGTGAGTCCCCGTGTCAAGCGGGTTTACTATCGAGAATGACATGAACATGAATAAAGCGTTTGTCCACATATTGCCACTCATTGCCCTGATGCTGTGCATGGCCACTCAAGCCCAAGCACAGGATATCGAGGCCAACGGCATATACTATACAATCATCAGCGATACCCAAGTGGCCGTCGCTCCTGCCTTTCATGATGGCGTGAACCACTACGAGGGTTGCATCATCCTGCCCGAGCGCGTTTATTGCGACGGGGTAAACTACGAGGTGGCGGCTATAGCCCCCAGAGCCTTTTGGCAGTCGGCAGTGACCGAGGTTCAGATTCCCAACAGCGTCACCATGATTGGTGAGGCGGCCTTTGCCGATGCCGAGGATTTGACCGACATTACCCTGCCGCTGGGACTTACCGCCGTGAGCCGATACATGCTGGCGGGAACCGCCGTGAGTAACATCGTTCTACCCGAGGGTGTTACCTCAATCGAGAAGGGCGCCTTTGAGGATTGCATGAGTTTGAGCACTGTGTTCCTGCCCGCCTCGCTGCGGTACATTGGTGAAGGAGCCTTTGGCTACTGCGTGAATCTCGACGATGTCTATAGTGATGCGGCCATCCCACCCTATGTCATGGGCGATAATGCATTTGAGGGCTGTGATGAGGTGCATGTGGTGGTGTCAGATGAGGCTGTTGCCCAGCACTATCAGGATGATGAGGTGTGGGGCAATAGCGAGGTGTTCACGATGTGGGTTGACCAGGGGCTGGCCACTGTGCCCACAATGCAGCAGGAAGACTTGGGTCAATACTGGACGGCTCTTACGCTGGGTAACGACTTGGCATATAAGATCTACGGCCCCGACGGCTATCTGATGGCCATCACAGCTGCCCGTCGTTATTTCCTCCCTATCGGGGCATCAGCTACCGATTATCTCGTCGTTCCCACCACATTGATGAATGACAACGAGGACCTGCAACTGGTAGCCACCGCACAGCCGGCCGCCATCGAGGATGTTAAGGAGGACAGGCCCGAAGGTGATATCACCATCCTGGGCTTGGACGGTACCATCTATATTGAGGGCGATACCCACGGGATGTGGACGTTTATCTATGACGTGTATGGCAACCTGTGGTATGAGCGTCCTGCTGTTAACAATTGGATCAGTCTGCCCGGCCCTCGCATTTATATCGTGCGTGTGGGAGACTATACCCGCAAAGTATTCCTGAACTGATGAAAACCGAGGATATTGACATTAGGTATATGCGCATGGCGCTAGACGAGGCCCACAAGGCCCTTGACCGCGATGAGGTGCCCATCGGCGCCGTCATCGTGTGCAAGGGACGTGTCATCGGTCGTGGCCACAACTTGACCGAGACATTGACCGATGTCACTGCCCATGCCGAGATGCAGGCCATCACCGCTGCCGCTGCCACCCTGGGTGGCAAGTACCTGAGTGATTGCACCCTGTATGTCACCGTTGAGCCTTGCCTGATGTGTGCCGGGGCACTTGCTTGGAGCCAGATCTCGCGCATCGTGTATGGCGCGAGCGATGACAAGCGTGGCTACCACACGATGTGCAAAGCCCCATTCCATCCCAAGACGACCCTCACCGCAGGCGTGCTTGCCGATGAGTGTGCCCAACTGATGACCGATTTTTTCAAGAAAAAGCGCCCGCTTAAAACCAAGGAGAAATGAAAAAGATTATCCTGTTACCGATAACATTGATTGTCGCCATGTTATTCTTGGCCACCACAGCATGTGCCCACCCGACACCCAAGGCTGACGAGGGCACCGAGATGGCCGTGACCGACATGAGCACCCTCTTAGCCGACACCATCGAGGTGAAGAGCCAGGCGATGGGCCGCACCATCAAGAATGTGGTCATCAAGCCCGAGTATTATATCACCTATAATCAGAACGCACGATTCCCCGTGCTCTACCTGCTGCATGGCGCCTACGGCTGCTACAGCGACTGGTCTAAGAAGGCCGACTTGCATCGTCTGGCCGACCGCTATGGTGTCATCATCGTGTGCCCCGACGGGCAGGACAGCTGGTACTTTGATTCGCCGGTGGATCCCAAGATGCAGTTCGAGACTTATGTGAGCAAGGAACTGGTGGCTTATGTTGACAGCCACTACCGCACCCATGCCAATCGCTGCATGCGGGCCATCACGGGGCTGAGCATGGGAGGCCATGGGGCGTTGTTCCTGGCGTTTCGCCACCCCGATGTGTTCTGGTCTTGTGGTAGCATGAGCGGCAATATGGACATCACCCAGTTCCCCGACAAGTGGCACATCAAGGACCGTTTGGGCGACTATGAGAGTAACCCGCAGCGATGGCGGGAACATGCCGTGTGCAACCTCCTCGATCTGGTGAAGAATAGTCCCCTGCAACCAGCCCAGAACATCATCATCGATGACGGACTGAACGACATCTTCATCAAGAACAACATAGCCCTCCACGACAAGATGGTCGAACTGGGCATTGAGCATGATTTCACTGTGCGCCCTGGCCGACACAGCTGGGACTACTGGGTAAACTCGCTCGACTACCACATGATGTTCTTCGACAAGGCCTTTGATCGCGGCCTGAAACTCATGAGGCAATCCAGCGCAACGATCCAAGAGCACTAACCTGATAATTCCATCAACTACTATGAAACGACCCAAGATACTTATCATTTATACCGGTGGCACCATTGGCATGATCGAGAATCCCGAGACCCGTGCCTTGCAGCCGTTTAACTTTGACCACCTGATGGACAACGTGCCCAAGGTCAAGAAACTGGACTATGACATCGACAATATCCAGTTTACCCCGCCCATCGACAGCAGCAACATGGATCCTACCCACTGGCGTGACATCGCCCTGGCCATCGAGGAGCACTACGACCGCTACGACGGCTTCGTGGTGTTGCATGGTACCGACACGATGGCGTTTACAGCTTCGGCATTGAGTTTCATGATCGAGAACCTGAGTAAACCCGTTATCATCACTGGCTCGCAACTGCCCATTGGCGAGGTGCGCACCGACGGAGAGGAAAACCTGATTACTGCCCTGCAGGTCGCTGCCGCCACCGACGAGAAAGGGCGCCCCCGTGTCCAGGAAGTCGCCATCCTGTTTGAGAATTACCTGTGGCGCGGCAACCGTGCCACCAAGATGAGCGCCGACAACTTCAACGCCTTCAAGAGTTTCAACTATCCCGAACTGGCCGAGATAGGCTTGGATATCGAGTACAACGAGGCCAGCCTGAGGAAGATGCCACCCCGTCCGCTGCGTGTGTGCACCGACATGGACAACAATGTCATGTTCCTCGAGCTCAACCCCGGCATGACCGAACAGACGCTCGACTACCTGCTGCACACGCCCGGCATCAAGGGTATTGTCTTGAAAACCTATGGCGCTGGCAATACGCCAAGCCATCCCTGGTTCATCAAGTGCATCCGTGAGGCCGTGGAGCGCGGCATTGTCATCGTCAACGTGACACAGTGTGTCAATGGCGGCGTGAATTGTTCCCTCTATGAGACTGGCAAGAGCCTGCTGGATGCTGGTGTCATCAGCGGCGCCGACATCACCAGCGAGGCCGCCATCACCAAGCTGATGTTCCTATTTGGAATGGGCTACACCCCCAATATGGTCAAGAAATACATGGCTAGTGACTTGTGCGGTGAGGTGACCATCCCCTAGTGAAGCAACACCCTGCGTTTTTTGTGTATTTTCTAAGTCGGTTGGATTACTTGAGGATAGGGAATCGGAACTGACGCAGTTGGTGTTCCAGTTCTTTCTCGTGGCCACCAGTGTACTGGTTGCACAGGGCGTGGAATTGTGGGGAATGGTTCAAGTGGGTGAGGTGGGCTAGCTCATGGCAGATGACGTAGCGCACCAGCGGCTCGGGCAGGAACATGAGGTTGCGAGAGAGCTGGATGACGCGCTTGGCGGTGCAATGCCCCAACTTCCTCATGCCACGGCCCACTTCAAAGCCTGCCGGCTGTAGTCCCAAACTATTGGCCACCTGTTGGGCATAGGGCAGTAATGCGGCGTAGGCTTGCACTTCCATGGCACGACTGATGACACTCGATAATGTGCGCTTGACGTTTTCATCGTCCAGATTGGCGTTTTCATGAACTTGCAGGTACAAGGTGTCGTCCTCCCAGTGGTTGAGGATGTAGCCTGGCATACGGCTCTGTGGCTCGATCCTGACGCGGCACTTGAAGCACTCGATGACCTGGCCGATGTGGAATACTGTGTCCTGTGGATGTGGCAACAGCCTGAGTTGATTGCGGTTGTTGTCGATCATCTGTCTCAAGTCACTCACGGTCACGCCAAGCGGCGCACGCATCAGCAAATGGCCATCGTCATGATAAGTGAACCGCACCGAGGTCATGCCTCGGCGCAGTTCCACATATATCTTGCCAAATTCCTTATCCTCGATGTAACCCTTCATGGCTTTTCATATCAAACAACATTGAACAACTCAAACAACACAATAATAATCATTTAAGTTGTTAATATTGTTTCTTGTCGTTCAAGTTGTTTGACGGAGTGTTAGAACTTGGTGATGCCCATGATCTCGCGCACGTCGGCCAGAGTCTTGCTGGCACGGGCGCGGGCACGCTCGGCGCCCATTTCCAGGACGCGGTGCAGGTAGGCACTGTCGTTCTCGATGTCAAGGATGCGTTCGCGTATGGGGGTAGTCAAGGCCACGATGTCCTCGGCTATCTCCTTCTTGAGGTCGCCGTAGCGGATGGAGCAGTTGTTATAGGCCTCGGTGAAGTACTCGACCTTGTCGGGGGTACCCACGAGTTTGAGGATGGTAAACAGGTTCTGCACGGGCTCGGCCATGGGCTGGTTGGGCTCGGTGGGACCGCCGTCGGTCACGGCACGCATCACCTTCTTGCGGATAGCTTTTTCCTCATCCACCAGGTAGATGCAGTTGCCCTCGCTCTTGCCCATCTTGCCGCTGCCATCCAGGCCAGGCACCTTGACTGGTGCGCTGCCGAAGTTGAAGTTCTGCGGCTCCTTGAAGTATTCGGTCTTGTAGAACGAGTTGAAGCGGCGGGCAAAACGGCGCGTCAACTCCAGGTGTTGCTCCTGGTCCTTGCCCACGGGCACAAAGTCGGCTTGCTGGATGAGGATGTCAACAGCCATTAGGGTGGGATAAGTCAGCAGTCCGGCATTCACGCGCTTGTTGGTGCTGGCACCAATAATCTCCTTGGCCACATCCTCGTCGTCATCCCCCTGAGTGGGAGCGGTGATACCCAGAGCCTTACGGGCTTTGTCCTTGAAGGCGGCGGTGCGCATCAGTTCGCCGATACCCACATGCATGTTCAAGAGCAGGTACAT
>Ga0310697_10004940_pt1 | contig 13025 bp, 13 predicted proteins | sample 172DNAGHGlowgp2_FD_203883 | JGI IMG/M metagenome (GOLD analysis project Ga0310697, IMG submission 203883) | Sheep rumen microbial communities from Palmerston North, Manawatu-Wanganui, New Zealand - 1728 DNA GHGlow gp2 (v2) (version 2) | ecosystem: Host-associated > Mammals > Digestive system >...
AAACCCGCTGAAACTCAAGCATCTGCGCCCGTTGCTGAAACTTCTGCTGCTGAAACTTCTGCAGTTTCTTCCGATGTTCCCGTTGACCTCACCGAGACCGAAAAGAATATTATCACCGAGGCCGAAAAGACCGGTATGCACGGCATTTATTTAAAAGTCACGTTGACGGAAACTTGCCTTTTGAAATCTGCGCGGTCGTATATGGTTATGAATTCTTTGGAGGAAGTCGGCGAAGTCATTCGCACAATCCCGCCCGCCGAAGATTTAGAACAAGAAGCTTTTGAGCGTTCCTTTGAAGTAATTTTAATCACCGGCTCTGAAGAAGAAGTTATTCACGATGCGGTTATGGGCGTTTCTGAAATCGAAAATGCAGAGACGCAAGTTATAAAATTTGGAGCGAGTGCGGCATCCGCTCCAACTCCTGCATCTGCGCCAGTTGAACAAAAATCAGCGTCAACGGCACCCGCGACAACTCCGACTCCTGCGCCCGCGCCGAAATCTTCAGCCCCAGCTAATAAATCGGCGGCTCCTGGTGGCAGTCAACCGGCTAATGCGGCTCAACAAAAGAAAAGTCATGCGGGGCAATCCGTCCGCGTCGATATTGATAAACTCGATACCCTTATGAATTTAATGGGCGAGCTTGTTATAAATAAAGTCCGCCTTGAACAAATCGGGCAAGTTCATAGGCTTTCCGAACTTACCGAAACTTTGGAGCAAATGGACAGAGTGACGACCGACCTTCAAAATATCGTCATGAAAGTCCGCATGGTTCCTGTCAGCCAAGTCTTTAACCGTTTCCCGCGCATGGTTCGCGACGTTACCAAAGAACTTAACAAGGAAATCAATTTGACAATCGAAGGCGAGGACACCGAGCTTGACCGCACCGTTATCGACGAAATCGGCGACCCGATTATGCACCTTCTTAGAAATTCGCTTGACCACGGAATAGAAATGCCCGACGAGCGCGAAGCTAAAGGAAAACCCCGCGTCGGTGAAGTCGGACTTATCGCACGTCACGAAGGCAACAACGTAGTTATCATGGTCACTGACGACGGCAAAGGCATTGACGCAAATGTCATTCGCCGCAAAGCCGTTGAGAAAGGGCTTTTCAGTCAAGACGAAGTTGACTCAATGGAAGACGCGGACGCCGTCAGAATTATTTTCCTGCCGGGCTTTTCGACCGCTGAAAAGATTAGCGACATTTCCGGACGCGGCGTCGGTATGGACGTTGTTAAAAGTAAAATCGAATCTTTAAGCGGGCAAGTCGACGTTGAAACGCACGTCAACGAAGGCTCCATTTTCAAAATTAAATTGCCGCTGACTTTGGCGATTATTCAAGCTATGCTCGTGCAAGTTCAAAACGAAATGTACGCCATTCCGCTCGCCTCAATCGACAGCACGCTTAGCATTCAACCGAATGATATTCGCACGGTTCAAAATAATGAAGTTATCGTCCTGCGCGGTGAAATTATCCCGATAATCCGCATGGAAGAAACTCTTATGGTTCCGCACGTCAAAGACACGCACGAATTGTTTGTAGTTGTCGTGCACGCGGGCGACTCGAAAGCAGGCATTGTCGTCGATAAATTAATTGGTCAGCAGGAAATTGTTATAAAGACGTTGGGCAATTTGTTCATGGGCTTGAAAATGTTCTCAGGCGCGACGGTGCTTGGTGATGGCCGCGTTGCTCTGATTCTCGACGTTGCAACTATGCTGAACTAAGGAGGGAAATATCTTATGGCTAAAGACAGCGTGGCAAATAAACCTGTAACCGGAGTCGACGACGACGAACAAGTTTACGCAATGCAAGTGGTTGCGTTCAAACTGCGCGACGAAGAATACGGCGTAAATATCTTTCAGGTGCAAGAAATTAACGATATGTCTGATATAACCCGCGTGCCGTTTGCGGCGAGTTTTATAAAAGGCGTTATCAATCAGCGTGGCTCGGTCATGCCCGTTATCGATTTGAAAAAACGCCTCGGCATTGAGGAGACGCCTTATACCAAAACCGCTAGAATTGTTACTGTTATCGTCGGCGACTTGCAAGTTGGAATGCTGGTTGATTCGGTCTCGGAAGTTTTGACAATTCGCACCAAACTTGTCGACCCGAAAAAAACCGTCAGCGATAAGGCTATGGAAAAATTTTTAAGCGGCATTGGCAACATTGACGGGCGTCTTGTTACCATGCTTAATCTTGAAGAAATCGTCGGATTAAACTAAAAATAAGGGATAAGGGAAATGGGAGAAGTAAAGAAAAATCTTCTCCCTTCTCCCTAAGAAAAACGAGGTGTTATGAAATGATTGATGAATTTGATTTGTCCCCGGCTCAACTCGACGCAATGCGCGAAATTGGCAATGTTGGCGCGGGTAATTCAGCTACTGCACTTTCGCAGATTGTCAACAAAAAAATTGATATGAACGTTCCCAAAGTCTCAATTATTCCGATTGAAGATGTCCCCGAACTTGTCGGCGGTCCCGATACGCTTATCGTTGCAGTTTTTCTGCGCGTCTACGGCAAAGCCCCAGGCAGTATTCTTTTCCTTATGCCTAAAGAAAATGCTTTTTTCCTCGCCGATGACTTAATGGGCAGACCGCACGGCACAACACAAGAACTCGACGAAATGAGTATCTCCGCAATAAAAGAAGTCGGCAATATCCTTTCCGGTTCGTATCTGGGCGCGTTTTCGCACTTTACAAATATATCAATGTTGCCGTCAATCCCGTCCTTGGCAATGGATATGGCAGGCGCAATCTTAAATATCGTGCTCCTTCAACTCGGACAAATGGGAGACCGCGCAATGGTTATCGAAACAAAATTCATAGCTGAAGACGACAGCATCAACGGACACTTTTTCCTGGTTCCCGACCCCGGTTCGCTGGGCACGATTGTCAAGGCAGTGGGAGTTGAATAATTATGGCAGACCTCGTTAAAGTAGGTATGGCTGATTATAAGGTCGGGCGCAGTCCGTCTACCCTTATCAGTTACGGATTAGGCTCGTGCATTGGCGTTTCACTTTACGACCCAATTAGGAAAATTGGCGGGCTGTTGCATATCATGTTGCCCGATAGCACTCAAGCCCGCGCCAGCGACAATCCCGCAAAATTCGCTGATACCGGTATTCCGCTCATGATTAATGACGTGGTTGCCCTCGGAGCAAGTAAGGCGCGGCTCGTCGCGAAATTGGCGGGCGGGGCGCAAATGTTCGCTTTCTCCAACGCAACTGATATTATGAAAGTCGGCACGCGCAACGCTGAAACTTGCAAGCAAATTCTTCGCCGCAACGGCATTAAAATCGTCGCGGAGGATACGGGCGGTACTTACGGACGTACGGTTTCAATAGATTTAGCGACAGGCTCTTATAAAATTAAAACTATCGACCGCGGAGAAAAAAGTATTTAAGTCAGGTGTTGAAGCTGTGACAGAACTTTACGATTATCTTGAAGACATAATGCCAATCAAAAGAGTATTAATCGCGCTGGCGGTCGGCATGATTTCATTGTTTATCGTACTTATTTCGGGGCTGACAAGTGATTTCGTGCGCCTAGAAACAATCGCGGCACGAGCCTTCTCAGCCTTTTCTCATACGTGCCTAATTAGTTTTGTCCTTATGATGATTGGCGAAGAGTACGCAATTTTCAAAGCCGATAAGGAACTTGAACACTTAATCGACGATGCGCCCATTGAGGAAACCGGCGAAGACTTCGACCGCGAAGAATACCTTCACGAAGAAGACGACACTCCGCAAGAAGCTAACGAGTCCACGTTTGAGATTAATGTTGACGATAACTTTCAGCCAATGAATTTTTCCAATCCGAATTAAAATTTTTCGCGCTAGCGAGGGACGGTGAATGACTATGGAAAGTGACGCGAATAACGATTTGAAGCCGTTGTGGCTAAAGTACAGGGAAACGAAATCGGTTGACGTGCGCAACGAAATTGCCGAACATTATTTGCAACTAGTCAAGATAGTTTGCGGACGATTGGCAGTGAGTTTGCCGCCGCATTTGGATAGAGACGACCTTTTAAGTAGCGGCTTTTTCGGGTTGCTTGACGCCATTGACCGTTTCGACGTTACGCGAAATATAAAATTCGAGACTTATGCGGGCGTGAGGATTCGCGGCGCGATTTTAGATTATCTGCGCTCCAAAGACTGGATACCCATCACAATGCGCCAGAAAATTCGCAAGTACGAACAAACAGTTTGCCGACTCGAAAACGAATTGGGACGACCTGCGACCGATAAGGAAATAGCCGACGCTTTGGAAATTTCGGTTGAGGAATTGCAGACGCTAATTGGGCAATGCAATTCGGCAACGATTATCCCGCTTGAAGAATATTTTAAAACCGACGTATCAGAAGCCGTCGACACGAACCCCGCGAATTCAACGGAATTTTTCGAGCTGAAAGAAACCCTAGCAAAGGCGATTAACCGTTTGCCCGAAAAAGAACGAACGGTTATATCACTTTACTACTACGAAGAATTGACGCTAAAAGAAATCGCGTTGATATTGAAGCTGAGCGAGGCGCGAATTTCGCAGTTGCATACGAAAGCGATTTTCAGAATGCGCAGTTATTTTGCCCAGAGCAAAGCCGATTTAACTTTATAATGCGCAAAAAATTTGGCGCACGAAAGGATTTAGTTTAAGGAAAGGAGGCCTCCGGATGAGCCAAAATCTTACCTTGGGCGGTCCGCAAGCCGGTTATAAATACGAGTTTAAAACGGACGGCGTTTATTTAACGATTTATCCCGCTGTGGAGGGTGAACGCCTCTTTGAGCTGTCCGATATGCGCCAGATTCTGCGAGAGTGTAAAGTTTTAGATTATGATGTAGGAGTACTTTCGCGGACAATGCGCGAAGCTAATGGGCGTCCGCAGAAAATTTCCGAACCCGTGGAAATTACCGAGCGGGAACTTGAAATGATAGCCGGCGGCGGAAGCCTTGATGATATTAAAGAAGAATTCGAGCCATATGCCCGCATTATTGTCGAACTAAGCCGCGACAAGATGAAGGCGACCGTAAAATACGACACGCGCAACGGCGCACGCCTTCCAACTAAGGATATGATTATGGCGGCATTAGCTGAGGCGGGCGTCACTTACGGCATTGACGAAGAGGCGATTGAAAGTAGCATAGGAAGTTTAACACCCTTTGTCGCCGCCGAAGGTCTCGCGCCCGTCAATGGCGAAAACGCTTACATTGATAGAAAATTTGATTTGGGCATTAAAGGTCGCCCCGTCGTCGACGAATACGACAAAGTTGATTACAAGGATTTAAATCTGTTCGTGCTCGTCAAGGAAAATCAAACGCTGGCAATCCGCATTCCGCAGACAAAAGGCACTAACGGCAAAAATGTTTTGGGCGAAGTCGTCCCCGCGCAGAACGGTCGCCCAATTCCTATGCCCGAAGGGAAAAATACTAAGGTCGTCGGCGAACACCGCTTGATTGCTACTGTCAACGGGCAAATTGTCGACAAAGGCTCGCGAATCAGCGTTGACCCGCGCTTAGTTATAAAAGGTTCAGTCGGCGTTTCGACGGGCGATATTGAATTCGACGGCACAATCACAATCGGCGGCAATATCGAACCAGGCTTTAAAGTAACGGCAACCGGCGACATTGAAATTAACGGCTCCATAAACGGCGCGGAAGTCAGAGGACGCAACGTCTACATAAGAGGCGGTATCACGGGCGCGGAACGAGTGAAAGTTTTCGCTGATAATGATGTCCGCACCGCCTTTGCTGAAAACGCGCTGATTGAGGCGGGCAACGACGTTTATATTTCCGATATAGCTTTTCATTCGCAAATCAGAGCGGGCAAGCGAATTATCATGGAAGATAAGCACGGGCAAATAACCGGCGGGCACGTCATAGCGGGCGAAGAAATTAACGTTAAAGTTATCGGCAACTCCGCCTTTGTCGTCACCAGAGTTTCAGTCGGCGTCGACCCAACTTTGCAAAAAGAATATCAAGACTTGAGAAAGTCTTACAAGGATTCTAAACGCCGCTTGACGCAGATAACCCAGACGCTTAACACGTTGTCGAAAATTGATATTAATAAATTGCCGCCAGAGCGCGTCGATATGATAACTAAATTGACCCGCTCGCAATTTCCTATCGCAGGACAGATGAAACGCGACGAGAAACGCATTTTGGAAATTGAAGACCTTTTAGCCAACATGAAGAACGGCAGAATCAAAGTTAGCGATACCATTTACCCCGGCACGCGCCTTTCAGTCAATAATATCTTGAAAAATATTCAGACGGAATACAAACGTTGCACAATCTTTTTGAATTCAAACGGCGAAGTCGAAGTCGGAGCTTATTAAGGCAATCAGGAATTATTTTTTAATTGCGCATTGCACATTACGCATTGCTTTTTAAAGGAGGGATGAGCTATGGAAATGGCACCAGTTGGAGTGCAAATGACTTACGCTAACGCTAGCAATGCCGCGCAAGTTCAGCACAATTTAAATCATGCTTCTGCCTTGCAACAGGATTTCCAAGCCGTGCGCGAAAAAAATGACGCCGAACTTAAACAAAAACAAGTCCGTAATAAAGAGGAAGCCGAAGGCAGAGTTATTAAAGACGACCCAGAAAGAAATACTCGCAATGGCGGATATTATTACAAGAAAAGTCGCCGCGAGCCTGAACAATTCGAGGACGAAGACGACGTTTATGCAGTCGACCCAAGACGCGGACATTTCTTAGATATTTCGCTTTGAACCGTTGAATTGGTGATATAATGATTATTGAATTAATGCTAATGCTAATCGTGGTCGGCGCGGGAATAGTTTTTGTTTCCTGGTCGAACACGCGCAGACGTAAACAAGACGCCCTAGAACGTAGAGAAGTCGAAGGCTCAACCGGCAAACTTAAACAAGAATTGGAACGGACAGCCAACGAAATAATCGGACGTATGGAAAAACACGTAACTCATCTTGAAACTATGCTGGACGAATCCGAACGCAATAGAATGCAACTTGAAGGGCGCGTCGCTGAACTCAAAAAAGTATTAAAGCGCGCAGAAGGGCAATCGGGCGAAATAAAAGACTTGCTAGCCCGGCTAGAAGATTCCGGCGCGGAAGTCGATACCATGCAACGCAAAATGGAAAAGCTCGAACGCAGATTAAATGTCGTAATGTCGACGCCGTTTCCCGTGCAACAACCTATTCAACAGCCAATCCCGCAAATGACGCCGCCAATAATCAATCCACTCATGACGCCGCAAATGACTACGCCAATAACTACACCAATGACGCCACCACCAATAACACCCGTCACGCCGCCGCCGCAAATAACGACAGCTCCTCCCGCCCCGCCTATGAATCCCCTCGGACCAATCAAAATACCGCAACTTATCAAAACACCGCCGGTAATCGAAGGCGAACCGGAAAAAAACTTCGACAAAATTTTAGAAGAAACATTAGCCGAGCCGCCTAAATCCGAAGAACCGCCGCAAAGAGAATCAATCATCTTGTCGCCCGAAACTAAACAGCCCGTCAAGGCAGTCGAAGCTGACCCCGTAAAAATCGAAGCGACTCGAAAAAAATTAACCGAAGCATCAGCGGAAATGGCAGCGCATCCACCCGAAGAAATCCCAGAAATCGAAAAGCAACCAAAGCCTGCTAAAAAGAAACAGAAAAAATCTTCTAAACACGACGTAAGAAAGGCGGCAATCGAAGCAATAAAGGCTGTCGAAAAACAAAGCGAGCCAGAACCAAAGCCCGTCGCTGAACCTAAAAAAGTTCCGCCGCCCGAAAAACCAAAACCGCCAGAGAAAAAAGAATCACCTCTAGAGCGTCGAGACCTCAAATTGGAAACAACAGACTCGTCGATAATCAAGGAAATGCTTTTGGCGGGCATGTCAATCGAAGACATTTCGCGAGAAACCGGACTCGGCAGAGGCGCGATAGAATTAATTCAAGAGATGACAAGACGACAGCTAAACAGAAAATAAAAAATCCGCTCACGTGAGCGGAAATTTTTTTATCGTCAATCAATTTTTGTTTTAAGCCAGTCTAAAAATTCTTCAGCAGTCATTTTACTTGCGGCAACTTTCATAGTGACGGAAACGCGCTCGGCTTGCGAACAGTTCAGCTTGAATCCATACAACAGCAGATATAATTCCATTGCATGAAGAGCAACGCGCTTGTTGCCGTCAATGAATCCGTGATTCTTAACTAAGCCGTAAAATAACCGCGCCGCCCGCTCTGCAACTTCAGGATAAAGAAAATTTCCGCCGAAAGTTTGAAACGGGGAGTTGACTGCTGATTCAATCAATCCCAAGTCGCGAATGCACGTCGCCTTATCTAACCGTTCATGAAATGTCAGAATATCGTTCATCAGAAATCGAATCAAACTTTGCCAACTCCTCATAAGCTTCGTGATTTTGTTCCAGTAAGAGTTCGCTTAATCGTTCTATTTCTGCTTTAAGTTCGGGCGAATTTTCGCTGGTCAAGATTTTATCATCGTCCATATCTTAAAGGTGAGGACCTGCCGCAACGAGAGCTTTGCCCGCCGCGTTGTATTCGTATTTCTTGAAGTTCTTAATAAAGCGGCTCGCTAAATCTTCGGCTTTTCTATCCCATTCGGTCGGGTCGGCGTAGGTGTTGCGCGGGTCGAGAATTTCAGTCGCGACTCCTTCAAGGACGGTCGGAACTTCAAGGTCGAAGATAGCAATTTTCTTAGTCGGAGCATTTTTAATCGCGCCGCCTAAAATCGCGTCAATAATGCCGCGAGTATCTTTAATGGAAATGCGCTTGCCGGTGCCGTTCCAACCGGTGTTGACGAGGTAAGCTTTCGCGCCGCTCTTTTCCATGCGTTTAACGAGTTCTTCAGCGTATTTGGTCGGGTGCAGTTCAAGGAAAGCTTGACCGAAGCACGCGCTAAAAGTCGGAGTAGGTTCAGTAATTCCGCGTTCAGTGCCCGCCAGTTTTGCAGTAAAGCCGCTTAAGAAATAATATTTCGTCTGTTCGGAAGTCAGAATAGAGACGGGCGGCAATACGCCGAAAGCGTCCGCGCTAAGGAAGATAACCGACTGCGCGGCGGGACCGTGACTGTCGGGGCGCACGATATTTTTAATGTGATAAATCGGATAGCTGACGCGGGTATTTTCCGTAACGGATTTATCAGCGAAATCAATCTTGCCGTCCTTGTCAACGGTGACGTTTTCTAAAAGTGCATCGCGGCGAATCGCGTTATAAATATCGGGTTCGGATTCTTTGTCGAGGTTGATAACTTTCGCGTAGCAACCGCCCTCAAAGTTGAAAACGCCGGTATCGTCCCAGCCGTGCTCGTCGTCGCCGATAAGCAAGCGTTTTGGGTCGGTGGAAAGGGTTGTTTTGCCCGTGCCGGAAAGCCCGAAGAAAATCGCGGTGTTCTCGCCGTTCATATCGGTATTGGCTGAGCAGTGCATTGCGGCGATACCTTTAAGCGGCAAGAAATAGTTCATCATCGAGAACAAACCTTTTTTCATTTCGCCGCCGTACCACGTGTTAAGGATAACTTGTTCTTTGTCGGTGATATTAAAGACGGTCGCGGTTTCGGAATTCAAGCCGAGTTCTTTCCAGTTGGTGACTTTCGCTTTGGAGGCGTTGAAAACTACGAAGTCCGGCTCTTGGTCGAATTCTTCTTGAGTTTTGGGGCGAATGAACATGTTGGTAACGAAATGCGCTTGCCAAGCAACTTCCATAATGAAACGAATTTTCATGCGCGTATCTTTGTGCGTGCCGCAGAAGCCGTCGACGACGAAAAGACGTTTATTAGAAAGTTCCTCAACAGCCATTTTCTTGAGAGCCTTCCAACTTTCGACGGAGCATTTTTTGTTGTCGTTTTTGTACTCTGGAGTTGTCCACCAAATTTCGCCGGGCGCGCCTTCTTTTGTCGTTTCGTCATAAACGATAAATTTGTCTTTAGGCGAACGACCAGTGTAAATGCCGGTCATAACGTTAATTGCGCCAAGCTCGGTTTCCTGCCCAACGTCAAAGCCTTCGAGATCGGGCTTAGTCTCTTCGTTGAAAAGGACTTCGTATGTCGGATTGTAAATGACCTCTTTAACGTTAGTGATACCGTACTTGCTCAAATCCATCATTGGCATAAAACTTTTACCTCCTAAAATTTGTTACGTCGATAATAAACTTTTGCGCTTTAATTGTCAAACAAAAAAATAGTTCAAGGAAATATTTTGGAATAAAAAAGCGACGCGGAAGTTTTGAGCTTTCGCGCCGTTTTAGTTTCTTATAAAGTTAATTTGTCAAATCGTTCATGCGTTCAAGCGGCGTGCTTAAATCCATGTGTCCGGACAAAGTTTCAATTTCCTTGCCGTCAACGAGGAATTTAACGCGCTTGACTTCCGAAAAATTCGTCAAAGTATCGACGACCGAGCCAACTAAAAATTCTTCGCCGGTCGAGCCGCCAACAAAACTTTTCAAAAAGCTCCCGTCAAGGTCGACAACCGCTAAGCCGTCCGCAACCGTGACATTTCTTATTGCCGCATTGTTCGGGAAAATTTTCGTCAAATTATCTTCGGCGGGGTCTTCAAGCAGAGTTTCGACGGCGGCAATATATTTGTTCGTTGAATCGTCAATGAAAATTTCGCGCTCCACTTCGACGAGTTTCATGCCCGAATCATCAGGATAATAAACTTTGACGTTCATCGATTTTTTTGCCGGCTTATCAACCGCAGATTGTTTTTCGTCGGATTTTTGAGCGGGATTTTCGTTTTCGGGTGAAGGTTTAGGCGTTTCGGGTTTATTTTCGGGCTTGACTACGGGTTTTGACTGCGCGGGCTTATCGGGCGGCTGTTCGATAGGCTCTTGAGGTTTATCGCAGCCCGCTGTGAACAGAAGTAGCGCGAGCATTGCCGGTAATAAAATTTTCTTCACGTTAATCAATTCCGTTACTGAGAACTTACAAAAAGTTATAAACTCTTATGTCCTATTCCTGCTTCGTCGCGTCCGCTTTTGCCAAAGCTACTTGCGTTTGGTATAACGCTCCACAGGCTTGAATTCCCCGCTAACGAACGGGTATCTGCATTATCTTTATTGCGCTCAAGATTTTACAGCAACAACGGTCACGAGTTACTAACCGGATAATCTAAACTTTTCAAAGAATCGTTAAGATTATATGCCGTGAAGCAGATATGTCAACATAAAAGTTTTTCAGTAACGGAGTTCACCTCCTTAATAAATTTTTTAGAGTTCTAGAAGTTTTTGTGACTCGTTTTTTATCGTCAAAAAACTCCTTGATTGAAGTAGCGATTTACGGCGTTGTTAATTGCCTGCGCAAGTTTCTGTTGATAGTCATTACTTGCCAATAATTTTTCTTCGCGAGGGTTAGTGATGAAGCCCAATTCGATTAAAGACGCGGGGCATTTGGAATGCGTCATAACATAAAACCTAGCCGCTTTGACGCCGCGATTGTTAAGCCCGCCGAGCCTAAGCAATTCTTCGTTTAAAAGTCTGGCAAGGCGTTCGCCCTTGACGGCGGTCGGCGCGTGATAAGTTTCAACGCCATTAGCGGAGCCGTTTGAAAAAGCATTGCAATGGACGCTGATAAAAAGGTCGGCATTGGGCGGAGCCTTATCAACACGCGCTTGAAGTTCGGTCGCGTCTGAAACGCCCGGCGCGGCAACGTCAATGTCAGTTGTGCGCGTCATTATAACGTTATAACCGCTTGCCGTCAAAAGTTTTTGCGCTTTGAGCGAAACAGCTAAGGAAACAGATTTTTCCGTTACGCCCGTCGGACCGATTGCGCCCGCGTCGGAGCCGCCGTGACCAGGATCAAGCACGATAATTTTATTAATATTATTTGTGCCGTCCCAAGTCAAATTTTCGTCCTGCGCGGGAGTTTTTTTAACGTCAAGGACAATGCAAGCGTCTTTTTTATCTGCGCGGCTGGATGGTTCAAGCGAAAAATTCAAATTTCCTTCAAGCGACGACTTAAAATGAACTTGTACGCTTGTCCGATTGCTTTTAATCTTGTTCGCGATAATTTTTTCGACGAAATCTTTTGCGCCGGATTGAATTTTGGTTCCGGAAATGCGATTTACTCTACCTGGCAAAGTATTTTCGAGTTCAACGCGCAAAATTCCGTTCGATAAATCCGTCGTGACGTCATTTGCGTAAATTTGTCCGCCGTCATAGGAAATTTCAATGCGAACAGTTTCGCTATCGAGTTCAAAGGCATTTATTCCGGTTAGTTCAGCCGATTTAGCCGACGCCGTGCCCGCTATCGCCATAATTATCAGCACAGCGAAGCACATTAAACATTTTTTTAGCAAAATCATTCCTCATTCCTAAATATTTTAATCGTTAGGTATTCGCCTTCGCTAGCGTCTTCCGGTAAAAAGTTTGCAGGCAAAACAAATTGGCTAAATTCGTCCTCTTCCTCCTCAACGAGAAAAACTGCCTTTGCTGAGCCGTCTTCAAGCTCCTCTATTCTGTCAAGATACGCGATTATTTCTTTTTGTCCTTCTTTTTCTTTGCAATCCATTTGTCTATCCACTCCTCCTTTTTTTCAGACGCAACGGAAAAATTTTGCCCGTCGCTAGTGATTGTGATTGTGCCATTAAAGCGCGTGCAAAGAATATTTTCCTTGTCGATACCCTGCGCCAAATAATTTTCAAGCGGTTCTAAATGTGGGTGCCCATAAGTATTGCGGCGTTCTTCTTCCGGTCCGCAAGAGATTAAAACAACGCTTGGATTGACTGCCGCGAGAAAATTTTTCGTCGACGCGGTGTAACTTCCATGATGTCCGCTCTTCAGCACGTCGCATTTTAAATTTTTAGCCTTATTGTTCGCTAAAATTTCGTTTTCGACTTCCTTTTCGGCGTCGCCAGTGAAAATCATCGAAAATTTCTTGTAAACAAGCTTGCCAACGACGCTTTCGTTATTCGGGTCGGACTTTTGCCCGCCATTTACCGCGTCAACAACTTCAGAAGTCGGATAAACTACATTAAACTTGACGCCGCCGCCAAAATCTAACGTTTCACCCGCCTTTAAGCTCTTATGAGCAACATTTTTAGTG